>Ga0182024_10000798_pt1 | contig 82736 bp, 83 predicted proteins | sample P32metaG_FD_120480 | JGI IMG/M metagenome (GOLD analysis project Ga0182024, IMG submission 120480) | Permafrost microbial communities from Stordalen Mire, Sweden - P3-2 metaG (Illumina Assembly) | ecosystem: Environmental > Terrestrial > Soil > Wetlands > Permafrost | place: Sweden: Stordalen...
ACGTTGGCATCGGCAAGCTGCATCACGATCGATCCCATGATGTCGCCGTGGGTGCACAGCACGGATCCAGGTTCGGATGCGAGCCGCTCCATGGCCCATGCGGGGTCAGCGCCCTCCGCAAGATGATCGTCCTCTTCGACGCGGACCCCGACGGCCTCGGCCAGGGGAGCGACGGTCTGGACGCACCTGAGATACGGGCTCGACATGACCCTTCGGGTGCTGGGCGCGAGCAGGGTGGCGAGAGCGGAAGCCTGAGCAATCCCCGGAGGGGTCAGCGGTCGGTCGCGATCCGGAGCCGTCCAGCGCTCTCGTGACCCCGCCTTGGCGTGGCGAACGAGGTAACTCGTGGTGTCATCGCCACGCACGGGACCATCCTTGCTCGACGCGCGTCCAGACAGCCGGCCATCCCGCGCGAGCCTGCGCTGCGGCGTCACGCTGGAGCGCCACCAGCTCGCCGGCCGCGAAGAGCGCCGTCTCGTGGATGCGAGGCGCTCCCGATCGGTCGCGGAGCCAGGCCTCGGCGACAACGGCGTCATGCAGCTCGCCGAGCACCTCCTGGAGGGAGGCGACCTCCCGCGCGAACTTCGCTGCGTTCTTGCCTGTCGCTGCCGCCGCGGCCTCTGCCGCGTAGCGGCAGCGCTTGGCTCGGATGCGCAGGTCATGCAGTTGCTCGTCGGGGACATCGTCGCCCCGAGCGGCGATCGCGCCCGACTTGAGCGATCGCCAGGGCTTGCGAACGAGGCCCGGCAGGACCTCACGCGCCGGCGACGCCGCCATCTCGGTCAGAACCGGAGCACGGGCGGCCGCGACAAGGTGGTCGATCACCTCGATGTAGCGTTCGGTGTCCATCGCCGTGAGGAGATGGCGGCGGGCGGATCGCACCTGCCCGACCAGCGGAGCGACGATCGCGAGCGCCGAGCGCCGGTCCGCTGCCGGAAGGGTCGTGGCCGCTGTCCTGAGGCGATCGCGCAGCACGTCCGCGTCACGGACGGTCCCGAGCTCACCGCCGATCCAGCGGAGGTCGTCGCGCAGCGATTGGGCCCACGCTTCGTCGAGGAGGGGTCCGAAGGTGCGCAGATCGCTGCGCAGGCGCCGGGTGGCGACGCGTGCCTGGTGCACATCCTCGGCATCGGTGCCCACTCGGACCCCAGGGTCGTGACGCACCAGACGTATCACCGACGTGCTCAGCGCGCGCCGCACGACGTCACCGGCGGTCGCCGCGGCGTCGAGCGTGACCGAGCCGACCTCCGGAAGCGGTGTGCCGACGAGGCCCTGCGCTCGAGCCACCAGCGCCCGTGGACGTGCGGGCTGCGCGCCTGCAGCCTGGTGTCGGGAAGCGATCTCGTCGAGCAATGCGGCGCTGTCGCTTGACAAGTCGATCTCGCGAAACCGCTGGGTGATCCGAGGCCCCGAATACACCGAGACGGTGTCGTCGACAAGCCGTGCGATCACATCCCCGCGCGCATCGAGGAGCAACGTCTCCGCGGTCATGGTGACCAGCCGCGCGACGAGCTCGACCGGCGCCCGCCGAGCGTAGGCGCGGACCAGATGCAGCGCCTGCTCGGGTGGATGCTCGGGACGGCCGTCGAAACGCAGCTCGGCGCCGTCAGGCGCTGCCAGTCCCTCGCTCGTCGGTGGCAGTCGCAGGACCCAGCCCGCATCTCCCGAATGCTCGAGGGCGACACCCCAGCGTGCCAGCCGGAGATCGGCGGTATCCCAGTGCGTGGTGCGATGCCTGCGAAGCGGCTCGGCGACGACGGCGGCGGACGCATCGACGTTGTCGAGCGGCTCCGGCGAGAAGGTGATCGGCACCTCGAGACGAAGCCCGTGCGCGGGCCTGGTCTCGGCCGCGTCCGTCACCGCGCCGCGCGCTCGACCGCGAGCCTGTGCAGCTCTTCCTGGGCGTCGAGGCCGCGAACGGTGGGCACCTTGTGCCAGCTGCCGTCGGCGTGTAGCTCGGAGGCGAGCACATCGTCTGCGAGGAGCACATCCACGATCTCGGCGAGCCGAGCTTGCAGGTTCGGATCGATCACCGGAACCACCGTCTCGATTCTGCCGTCGAGATTGCGTCCCATCAGATCGGCCGAGCCGATGTACCAGCGGTCGTCACCGAAGTGGTAGATGCGGGAATGCTCGAGGTAGCGACCGACCAGCGATCGCACCCGGATGTTCTCCGACATACCCGTGATCCCCGGGCGCACACCGCACGAGCTGCGCACGATGAGGTCGATCCGCGCACCCGCGCACGACGCCGCGTAGAGCGCCTCGATCACCTCCGGGTCGATCAGGTGGTTGCATTTGATGATGATCCGGCCGTTCGCGTGCGTCTGCGTCCGGATGAACTCGACGATCCCGCTGCGCAGGGTGACCGGGGCCACGAGGAGGCGCCGGTACTGCCGCTGGCGGCTGTAGCCGGGCAGGTAGTTGAACAGGTCGGTCAGATCCTCGCCGAGCTCCGCGTCGGAGGAGAGCAGGCCGATGTCCTCGTAGAGACGTGCCGTCTGGGAGTTGTAGTTCCCGGTGCCCATGTGGCAGTAGCGATGGATCCCACTCCCCGTGCGCCGAACCACGAGTGTCGCCTTGGCATGCGTCTTGAGACCGACAACCCCGTACACAACGTGAACGCCTGCCTTCTCGAGCTCCGCCGCCCACGTGATGTTCGCCTCCTCGTCAAACCGGGCCGTCAACTCGACGAGCGCGACCACCTGTTTCCCGGACTCGGCGGCCCGGATCAGGGAGCGGACGATCGGGCTGTCCGGACCCGACGTCCTGTACAGCGTCTGTTTGATGGCGAGCACGTCGGGGTCGCTGACCGCCTGATCGATGAAGGCCTCGACACTGCTCGCAAATGACTCGTACGGGTGATGGACGAGAAGGTCTCCTTCGTCGATCACCCGGAAGATGTCCACCTCGCCGTCGTCACCGGTGGCCTTGGCGAGGGCCGGCGGGATCACCGGGGCCGGAAGGCGTTCCTTGAGATCGGGACGGTTCAGCTCGTACAGACCCCAGAGACCGCTGAGATCGAGCGGGCCGTCGACGGTGTAGACGTCCTCGGCCGAGAGTTCGAGCTCCCGCATCAGCAGCCGCTTGACCTCCTCCGACATGGTGTTGTCGATCTCGAGGCGCACGACCTGGGGCGAGCGCCGGCGGCGGCGGAGGTACTCCTGGACTGCTGTGCGGAGGTCCTCTGCCTCCTCCTCCTCGAGCGCCGGGTCGGCGTTGCGCGTCACCCGAAAGGGGAACTGCCCGATGACGCGCATGCCGGGAAACAGCCGGTCCAGGTGGGCGGCGATGACCTGCTCCACAGGGACGAATCGCTCTCCGTCCGGCATGACGACGAATCGCGGCAGGAGCGGCGGGACCTTGACGCGCGCGATCCGCTGCTCGCTGCCCCGGGGCGCGCCGACAACGACCGCCAGGTTCAACGACAGATCGCTGATATACGGAAATGGATGGGCGGGATCGACAGCGAGCGGCGTGAGCACCGGAAAGATTCGCTCCTCGAAAACCGCATCGACGTGCTCGCGATCTGAATGATCGAGCGAGCCGTAGTTCGAGAAGTGGAGTCCCGCTTTTTCGAGACCGTCGACGATGGCTCGGAACGCGCGCATCTGCCGTGCCGTGAGGTCGATGGCTCGGCGCTGGATCTCGGAGAGCTGCTCCTCGACGGTCATCCCGTCGGGGCTCAGCGCGGCGACGCCCGCGCGGCGCTGTTCGATCAGGCCGCCCACGCGGACTTGAAAGAACTCGTCGAGGTTGCTGCTTGAGATGGCAAGAAACTTGGCACGCTCGAGAAGCCGCCGGGATGCATCCTCGGCGAGCTCGAGGACGCGGGTATCGAAATCGAGCCAGCTGAGGTGCCGGTTGATGTATCGATGCCGGTCGCCCAGCTCAACGCTATGATCCCGCTCCCCTTCCGCGGCTGGAGGCGGCGCCTCGTCGGGCGCCGCCGCGGGTTCTGAGACGGTCATCAGCCAAGCTCCTCGATAGTGCCGGAGTCGAGGAACACGAGATCCTCAGCGATGTTGGTGACTCGATCGGCGATGCGCTCGAGGTGATGGGCGATGAACACCAGGTTGGTCGCGCGGAAGACCGTCGTGTTGTCCTCGGTCATCATCTGGATCAGGTCGTCGAAGAGACGGTGATAGATGCGGTCGACCCGGTCGTCGCCGGCTGCGATGCGACGGGCCTGCAGCACGTCGCGCGAGACCATCGCGGCCAGGATTCCTCGAACCTGGTCGCTGCAGTACGCGGCCATCTTGGGGACGTCGACGTAGGTGGCGAGCGGCGGCAGATCAGCAAGGTTGCGCGCCAGCTTCGCGATGCTGACGCAGTGGTCGCCCATGCGCTCCAACTCTGAGGACATGTTGAGCAGCCCGATGATCTCGCGGAGCTCACGGGCCTCGGGGCTCTGATTCGCGATAAGCGAGAACGACAGCTCGCGCAGCTCGCGCTGACGATCGTTGACCACCGCGTCGTCAGCGATGACACGCGCGCACACGCTGACGTCTCGATCGGCGAGACCTTTTGTGGCCTGGGTGATCGCGGTGTCAACCAGCTCGCCCATGTCCGCGACGATGCGACGCAGGTGGGCCAGCTCATCCCCGAGCGTGGGGTGGTGCTGGTGCAGCAATGGCTCGCTCATCTTCAAGGACTCTAGTGTCCCTCGAGCACCACCATCAGATATGCCCCGCACCATATCCATTTCACAATCGCTTTGTGCCCGCGACGCATCGCATACTCGAATGCGTGCAGCGCCTCGCACCGACCTCCTGGGAGGGGATCGACACCGTCGATGGCCTGCGCCGCAAGGTCGCAACCATCGAGGCGCTCATGTTCGCGTGCGACACCCCGCCGATCCTGATCACCCTCGTCGAGGACCTTTACCAGTCGATCGACCGTTTGGAGATCCCAACCCCCTCGCCCGATCACTTGCCGTCTCTGCTGGACGCAGGCTGAGCGTTCGCCCGAGGCGGGTCCGGAACCGGCGGGTCAGGTCCACCGGCTCCCAGGTGTAAGGAAGCCCTGTGGACACCACCACGCGATTGTGGCGCTCGTCGAAGCGGAACGTTGGGGGTCCGCCGCCGTTGACGCGGCGGTCGAGCTCGTCGGCAAGCTCGAGGATCACGGCGAGCCGGTCGATGCGCTTGATGTCATCGCGGGTACAGAGCCTGGCGTATCGGGGGAGGTTGCTCCGCGCCTTCCCCAGGCGAGCGAGGGTAGTGGCGATGAGGGCCACCTCGCGATGTGTGAAGCCCTGAAGATCGGCGGAGGCGGCGACCCCTGCCGCGTGGGTCCAGCGGTCGTAGTAGTTGATGCTCTGCCCGACATCGAGCAGAGTCGTCGCGTGGTCGAGCACCTCGCGCATCTCCGCAGTCATCGTCGGATCGGCGACGCCGAGGATGGCTCGCACCATCTCGACCCGCCGCGCGGCTTTCCGCTCATCCCAGGATGAGAATCGCGACGCGAGTGCTGTAACCGAGCTCCGCCGCACCTGCCACACCTCCGGCAGTGGCAGGTTGAGCTCCGCGAGTGCGATGCCCTCCCGTAGACCGTGGCCGGAGACCATGAGGCTCCGCGCCCCCAGGGCTTCCATGGCGGCGAACACGACCAGCGCGCCGCCTGCGATCGAGTCCGCACGATCGGTGGACAGTCCCGGGACGGTGCGCAACGCGGATCGGTTCCTCGTCGTGAGCCGCGACGTCAGGTCGCGCACCTCGCGCCGCTGGAGGACGTATCCATCGACTCGGGCAATTGGATGTGCGACCGATCGCATGTGGATCTTGGCGAGGTTCCGCACCGTGCCGCCGGTGCCAACCATGCCGCCGTCCTCGGGGAGGATCGGCACTCCGGCATCGTGGAGCGTCTCTGTCACGTGGTCACGGAGATCGGCCATCTCGGAGGCTCGGGGCGGGTCGCTGGCCAGGAACCGGTCGGTCGTGACCAGGGCGCCCAACTCGAAGGTCCACCACCGCAGTGCGCGGCGGCGTTCGAAGTAGGCGAGCTCGAAGCTCCCACCGCCGACGTCGATCAGGTAGCCGGTATCGATCGGCAGTCCATGAACGGCTCCGAGGAACGCGTATCGCGCCTCCTCCTCGCCGTCGATGACCTTGATCTCGAGCCCGGTATCGGCCTCCAGCCTGGCGAGCACGCTGTCGCGGTTGGTTGCGGTGCGGATCGCCGCGGTGGCTACCGCGACCGTCCGGCCGGCACCGGCAGCGGCAGCGACGGCACGGAAGTCGCGAACGGCGCCGACGGCCTCGGCGACGGCGCTCGCCTCGAGCCGGCCGCGCGAGTCGATGTGGCGCGCGAGCTGGAGCGACGTGCGGGCGTCGGCGATGATGTCCAGCTGACCGGCCCCGTCGAGCCGCAGCACTGCGATCCGGGCCGAGTTTGATCCGATGTCGATGACGGCGAGCGGCGACTCCAAGGCGACATTCTCCCTGGTCCGTACCCGAGCGGGAGCGGCAAGTACCGGCACACCCACCTCTCTGGCCGTCAGCTGCGCCCGACCGCCGCGACATCGGGTTCCGGGGGATCCCGATGCTCGAGGACGAGGTCCAGCCGGTAGCCCACGCCGTAGACCGTGGTGATCCTGAACGGCAGCGCCGCAAAGGGCTCGAACTTCTCGCGAAGCCAGCGTACGTGGACGTCGACGGTCTTGCGCTCCCCAAAGAACTTGGGTCCCCAGACGCGCCGGATCAGCTGCTCCCGCGAGTGCACCCGGCCTGGATTGGCGAGCAGGAACGACAGAAGATCGAACTCCTTCGGCGAAAGGCGAAGCGCCTCCCGGCCCATTCGCACCGAGCGGGCGCTGCGATCGAATCGAAACTCGCCGAATTCCTCGACCTCGACCACCCCGCGATCGTCGGCCGCGGGGTGCGCACGGCGGAGGAGCGCCATCACGCGAGCGGTGAGCTCGGCGAGCGAGAACGGCTTGGTCATGTAGTCATCGGCGCCGACGCGGAGGCCGACGATCTTGTCGAGCTCGCTGTCGCGCGCGCTCAGCACCAGGACAGGCGTCGTGCTCTCCTGCCGGAGGATCCGGCACACCTCCAGGCCGCCGAGCTCGGGGAGCATCAGATCGAGCACGATCAGGTCCGGACGCAACTCGCGGGCCTTCTCCAGGGCCTCGATCCCGTTCGCGGCCTGGCTCACCTGGTAGCCCTCGCGCACGAGGTTGAATCGGAGGGTCTCTCGGATGACCTCCTCGTCCTCAACCACCAGGATGTGCTTGGCTCCCACGATACCGCCTGAGCGTAGCCGCCTCTCCTTTATGGAGGGGTTAAGGAAAGGTCAAAAAACGGGCGTTTCGCGGTATGTGCCGAAGACCGCGCGCAGCGCCTCGACGATCTCGCCCTCGGTGGCACGCGCGCGGACGCAGTCGATGATCGCCGGCATCATGTTGTCAGCGCCTCGCGCAACTTCCTGGAGGGCGTCGAGCCGGGTGGCGACACTCGTGTTGTCGCGACGCTCGCGAAGATGCTTGAGTCGTGCGGCCTGCGAGACCTCGACATCCGGGTCGATGACCAGCGTGGGTGGCTGGGAGGTGTCCACGCTGTGCTCGAAGACGTTCACGCCAACAATCACTCTTTCACCGGTCTCGAGCTGGCTCTGGTATCGGAACGCCGCGTCGGCGATCTCGCGCTGCGGGAACCCCTCGGCCACGGCGTCGAGCATGCCGCCACGCTCGGCGATCGCCGCGAAGTAGTCCTCCGCCGCCTGTTCCATCCGGTTGGTGAGATCCTCGACGAACCACGAACCCGCGAGCGGATCGACGACCGAGGGAACGCCGGTCTCGTAGGCGAGGATCTGCTGCGTGCGCAAGGCGATTTGGGCCGCCTTTTCGGTGGGCAGCGCGAGCACCTCGTCCATCGAGTTGGTGTGGAGCGAGTTGGTACCGCCGAGCACCGCCGCGAGCGCCTCGAACGCGGTCCTCGCGACGTTGTTCTCGATCTGCTGGGCGGTCAGCGAGCATCCTGCCGTCTGCGTGTGGAACCGCAGCTTGAGCGAGCGCTCATCTTTGGCGCCGTAGTGCTCGCGCATGTGCCGCGCCCAGATGCGCCGCGCGGCACGGTATTTGGCGATCTCCTCGAAGAAGTCGATGTGGGCGTTGAAGAAGAACGACAGCCGAGGGGCGAACTCGTCGACGTCGAGCCCGCGTGCGATGCCCGCCTCGACGTAGGCGAATCCGTCGGCGAGTGTGAACGCCAGCTCCTGCGCCGCGGTGCTCCCGGCCTCGCGAATGTGATAGCCGCTGATGGAGATGGGATTCCAGCTCGGGACATTGCGGGTGCAGAACTCGACGACGTCGGTCACGAGTCGCATCGACGGCCGGATCGGAAAGATGAACTCCTTCTGCGCGATGTATTCCTTGAGGATGTCGTTCTGGAGGGTGCCTCCCAACGTCGAATAGGGAATGCCCTGCTCGTCAGCAGCCGCCAGGTACATGGCGAAGAGAATCGGAGCGGGCGAGTTGATGGTCATGGACGTCGTCACCGCTCCCACATCGATCCCGCTGAAGAGCGTGAGCATGTCCTCCACGGAGTCGACGGCCACCCCGCAGCGGCCGACCTCGCCGAGCGCATGTGGCGAGTCCGAGTCGTGGCCCATGAGCGTCGGCATGTCGAACGCCACCGAGAGGCCCATCTGGCCCTGATCGAGCAGGAACCGGTAGCGCTCGTTGGTGTCTTTGGCGCTCCCGAAACCTGCGAACTGCCGCATCGTCCACACCTTGTCGCGATACATGGTCCGGTGCACCCCGCGGGTGTACGGAAACGAGCCCGGTTCGCCGAGGTCGCGCTCCACGTTGATCGCGGAGTCCTCAGGGCCGTACCAGGTCTCGAGCGGCAACCCTCCGAGGGTGTCCGGGGGGATCGGTGGCGCCGCCCGGGGCTCCGGCGAATCGGGCGGTCCCGGCGGAGCCCCCGCCCGGTCGATCGTCTGGGTCATTGCTGTGTCGATTCCCTGGTATACCCGTTGAGGATGCGTTCGGCCAGGGCGTACGGGTCCACCCGGCTCAGATCGCCTTCGAGCTCTCGACTCATTGTCCCCTCATGGAGCGCAGTTCGCGCGCGCTCGGCCGCCCGCTCCACCACGATCGCCTCGACCTCGGCTCGCAGACGCGCGATCCGGCGGCGCTCGAGCTCCCCCGACTCAGCGATCGCGTCGCCGTGGCGGTCGATCGCCTGGACGAGATCGTCGACCCCCTCCCCGGTCTCGGCAATCGTGGTGAGGACGGGTGGCGTCCATTCGGTGCGGCCCTTCCCATGGCGCACGAGCTCCTTGAGGTCGCGGACGACCTTGGACGCTCCGGGGAGGTCCGCCTTGTTGACCACGAAGATGTCGGCGATCTCGAGAATGCCGGCTTTGATGATCTGGACGGCGTCCCCGCTGGCCGGTGTCGTGACCACGATGGTCGTGTCGGCGGTCTCCATGACCTCGAGCTCCGACTGGCCGACCCCGACTGTCTCGATCAGGCATCGGTCACGGCCGGAGGCGTCGAGGAGCCGGATCGCCTCCCGTGCCGCAGCGGCGAGCCCGCCGAGATGGCCCCGAGCGGCCATGCTCCTGATGAAGACGCCGGGATCGAGCGTATGACGGACCATCCGGACCCGATCACCCAGGATGGCGCCACCGGTGAAGGGGCTCGACGGGTCGACGGCGATGACTCCCACCAGGTGCCCGGCGGCCCGCCAGCGCTCGATGACCTGGTCGCATAGGGTGCTCTTGCCGCTCCCCGGGGGCCCGGTGACCCCAACCACGCGAGCGAGGCCGGCGCGTTCCCGAACCTGACGGAGGAGGTCCGCAATGCCCGGATCCCGATCCTCCACCATGCGGATCGCACGCGCCAGGGCACGGGTATCGCCCGCCATCAATCGTTCGGCGAGCTGTGCTTCGGACATCGCTGGAAGTCTACCGGCGGCCCGAGCTCATCACGCCCACCGTAACCCTGACGTCAGCCGAGTTCGTTATAAAGCCTCAGGTGAGACGACAACGCGCCTCGTTGCGGCGCCATCGGGGCCGTCGCAGCCGGGTCTTTCTCGGGTTCCTGATTGCGTTCGGCTTCGTGGTGTCCGGTGCGGTCGGCGCTGTCGCCTACTTCATGCCGGCGATCGTGACCGCGATCCAGGACACGGGGCACACCATCGACCGCAATATCCCCACGGCAAAGCCTTCGGCAGACGCGTCGGCGTCAGCTTCGCCTGCGGCGACGGCACAGCCGGTCGAGGCGCCACCGGGGCAGCCGTTCACCGTGCTCCTGCTCGGCTCCGACAACGACGCCAAATTCGGCGGCACCGTCCTCACCCAGTCGATGATCCTGGCACGGGTCAATCCGACCACGCGCCAGGTCGTCATGGAGTCGATCCCTCGCGACCTGTGGGTACCGCTCTCGAGCGGCGGCAGCGCGAAGATCGACGCGGCCTACCTGCACGGGGGCGCAAGCGCCTCGGTCGCGACGGTCGAGGAGGACTTCCACATCCACATCGACCACTACGCCTGGATCGGCCTGCTCGGTCTGGTGAATCTGATCAACCAGGTCGGGGGCATCGACGTGGTCGCGACCAACCCCGTGATGGACGATTCCTATCCCGCCGACCTGACCGGCAAGGACCCGTACGCCTACGAGCGTGTCGCCGTCCTGCCCGGTCCGCAGCACATGGACGGGATGCAGGCGCTCATGTACGTCCGCTCGCGTCACGGCGACCTCCGCAGCGACTTCGGGCGTTCACAGCGTCAGCAGCAGGTGCTGCTCGCTCTGCGGGCCAAGGCGAAGCTGCTCGGCATCGCCGACCTTCCCGACATCGCGACTGCCATGGCCAATGATTTCTCGACCGACATGAGCATCCCTGAGATCGCGTCGCTGCTCCCGATCGCGAGCAGCGTGCAGCTGCAGAACGTGCATCAGGTGATCCTCGCGTCTCCCTACACGTCGACGGGTGAGCTCGACAATGAGGACGTGCTGCTGCCGAACTGGAATCTCATCCTTCCCGAGACGCACAAGTACTTCCCTGCGGTGTGAGTGGCACGATGCGACGGGCGATCACTGTCATCGTGCTGCTCGTCCTCATGGCCGGATTCGGGTTCGGCGTCAACCGGCTGATCGCCTCGCGCAAGCATCCGATCCCAACCGAGGCGAGCGTCTTCATCCCAACCGCAACTCGCCCCAAGATCGTGCTGCCAGGCACGCTGTACCTCGCACAGAACGGCGATATCTACCGCCTCAGCGATGGGTTCTTCACCGACCTCCACCTCTCGACGGCGTCGGGATCGTGGATGCAACCCGCATATATCCCAAAGTCGCAGGACATCGTCGCTGTGCTTCGCGCCGCGGAGTACTCGAACCTCTACCTCCTGAACAGCCAGGGCGAGATCCTCAAGCAGCTCAGCAACAACGCCAACCCGCATCTCAACACCGTCTTTCTCAACCACTGGATGTTCTATCCGCACATGGGCGCGGACGGCAACACCATCTACTTCAGCTACGACCAGCCCAAGGATTCGGCCACGTACGCAGTGGACTTCTCGGTGTGGTCCGGGACGCTCAATGGCAAGCTCGCCGCCTCCCAGCTCAGCAACTCCAACCCCTTCACGGGTGGAGATGTTGATCCCACGCCGATGGCAGACGGCAGCGTGATCTACTCGAAGTTCGCGATCGGGAGTGGGAATGCGTATTCGCAGATCGCGATTCAGGTCAAACCGCTGGGCAGGGCGACGCTGCTCACCACTCCCGCGCAGGACTGCGGCCAGCCATCGCCCTCTCCCGACGGCACCAAGGTCGCGATGATCTGCATCGGCGGCACGGGGTTGCAGAGCACGCGACTCGAAGTGGCGACGTTGAGCGGCGGAAAGCTCGGAGCGCCGCAAACCCTTGTCAACAACTGCCTGTGCGCGGATCCGGAATGGGCGCCCGATGGAAGCGGGCTCGTCTACTACAACACCGCGGACTCCACAGGCCACTTCGAGCTCTGGTGGATCAAGGGAGCGTTGGACCCGGCGCCCTCGCCTCCGCTGCAGGTCACCACGAACCTCGACTTCGACGCAAGCTCGCCGCCGAGCTGGTCGCCGCTGAGCAGCGTCCCCGTCATGGCTCGCTAGGCTGCGCCTTCGCCTGAGGAGAGGTCTTCTAATAGAAGACTTGGGCGAGCTCGTACAGCTCGCGAGGCACCCGCCGCTGTTCCGCGACGACGTCGGCGATGCTCGCGACGTCGACCGTCCCGTTGGTCACCACCGGCATCTCACCGAAGAGTCCCTCGCGGACGAGGTCATACGCCTTCGCGCCGACGCGCGTTGCCCAGATACGGTCGTACGCGGTGGGCGACCCGCCGCGCTGGATGTGCCCCAACACGGTGGCGCGTGTCTCGTGCCCGGTGCGCTGTTCGATGATCCGGGCGAGATTCTCGCCGACGCCGCGACGGGAGAGTTGTACGTGCCCGAACGCATCGCGTGCGCCTTCCGCCTCGTCCTTGGACTGCAGACCGTCCATCTCGACTCCCTCGGCGACGACGATGATGCTGAAGTCGCTCCCCGCCTTGCGGCGCACCTCGAGATGCGCCACGACTTCGTCCAGCGTGACGCTGAATTCGGGAATGATGATCATGTCGGCTCCGCCGGCAAGACCGCCCATCACCGCGACCCATCCAGTGTCGCGACCCATCACCTCACACACCATCACCCGGTGATGCGACGTCGCCGTGGTGTGCAGGCGGTCGAGCGCTTCAGTGACCACGCTGACAGCGCTGTCGAACCCGATGCAGTAATCGGTGACGCTGAGGTCGTTGTCCACCGTCTTGGGCACACCCACCACACGCGCATGCAGCTCAGCCAGTCGCGCGGCGACGCTGAGCGTGTCATCGCCACCGATGGCCACAAGCGCGTCGAGGCGCAGACGCTCCAGGTTCTGCAGAACCTCCTCCACCCCATGGTCGACCTTCATCGGGTTGACGCGCGAGCTGCCGAGCATGGTGCCGCCGAGCTGCAGGATGCCGGAGAGCCGCGATCGCTCCAGCTGGATCACGTCGCCCTCGCCGACGAGGCCGGCCCACCCGTTGCGAACCCCGAACAGCGTGTCGCCGGCGGTGAGCGCAAGTCTGCCGATGGCGCGGATGGCGGCGTTGAGACCTGGTGCGTCACCGCCGCCCGTCAGGACGGCAATCCTCTGTCCCACTCTTCGCCTACTTCTCTGGGGGCTATTGACCAATCCCGGGGTCACCGAGGAACGCCTGCTCTTCGGCGCTGCCGAGTATGACGGTCACACCCCCGGGCGCGGCGGCCGCGGGAGTCGCCGGTGGTGTTGTCGTCGCGGCCGTGGGAGCGGGCTCGGTGGTCACTTTGACGCCGTAGTAGGTGGCCAGCCACTGTGCAGCGGCGGTGTCCTTCCCACCACTGTTGTCGATCACCTGAGTCACCGTCTGCGTCGGCGCTGTACCACCCGCTTTCGTGGTGAAGCCCACCATGTTCATCAGCGACGCCCAGCGGGTGGTGGCGTTGTCGTTGCGCCCGCTCGCATTGACGAACGTGACCTGCGCGCCGTCGGCGAGCGCCGCGGGCGTGGGGAAGATGTCCTCGACGTAATGCGAGATCGACGCGAAGCTCTTGTCGTTCGCGTAGAGATAGGCGCCGCCGCAGCGACTCGGATACCCGCAGTCGTAGAGGAAGTTGGTGTCGTCGATGCTGATGTGCTCGATGCTCGCCGGATTGACGCCGTTCACGAGTCCGTACAGGGACTCGGCGTCACCGATGGTCAGATTCGTGAGCACGTTGTTTCCGAGAGCGTTGATGACGTCGGGAAGCTTGCCGAAACCGCCGATGCTCTCGATCTGCGCCTTGAGCGCGACGATGATCTGCTGCTGGCGGCGGCTTCGGGCGAAGTCCGATCCCTGCCCATCATTGCCATGGCGCGAGCGAGCGTAGATGAGCGCCGTCGCGCCGTTCATGTGCTGCATTCCCGCATTGAAATGCACGGTCTCGTAGCCGCAATTGCCGAGGTCGCACTCACCGGCGGGATACTGCCGGTCGGTGAACGTCGTCGGAACATCGATATCGATACCGCCCACCGCGTCGACGGCCTGTTTGAAGGCATTGAAGTCGACGCCGACGAAGTAGTTGACGCCGATCCCGAGGAGATGCGCGATCAGCGGATCCGCGACCGCGGCTCCTGCGTCCACCGCGCTCGCGGGCTCCGGTCCTTCACCGAGCATGCCGGCCGCGTACGCAAAGTTGATGCGCTGTTCGGTCGACTTGCCATTGCGGAGCGGGATGTTCACGAACCAGTCGCGGGGGACCGAGATCTCAGCGATCTGCGGCGGATGGTCCTGAATCGGCTGGATCGAGATGACCATGATCGAATCGCTCAGGAAGGCGCCGGAATGCTGATCGCCGCCGTACCCGTAGAGGACGATGTTGATTCGTTGATAGTTCAGACGTTCCCGGTCGATAGCCGAGCCATGGCCGCCCTGGATCGCGCCGATCACGGCGCTGATCGGGTTCGTGTGGAAAGTCTTCGCAAGGGCGAGCGAGAGACGCACGCCGTAGACGCCGCCGGCGACGAGCAGCAGCGAGAACATGACGATCACCGACACCACAGCGCGCCTGCGCGTGATCCAGCGCGGCACGACGTTGTATCGCGACCGGCGGCGGCGGCGGACCGACGATGTGCTGATTGTTGCCATGGTTGAGGTGTTGCTCTCGACTTTCCGAACGGGTGTACTGACCACCGCACAGGTGATGCGGGGCCGGCGCGCCACGGTCGGCTCCCTCCAAGGGGAACGCTGAGATCAGCTTCCGGTTACCCGCCGCGGAGGGACAAGGGTACCCCACGCCGGCTTGCCCGGAGCCGACAGTGGCATCATCAGCGCCAGCATTGGGACGGAGGAAAGCGGTGCGCGCACAGCAGGTTCAGGGCCTCGAGGGCCCGTCGGGGCTCCATCTCGTCGAGGTCGACGAGCCGGAGGATGCGGCTCGTGTCGTGATCGAGGTCGCCGCCGCAGGCGTGAGCTTTCCCGATCTCCTGCTCACCCGCGGCGAATATCAGATGAAGCCGCCGCTGCCCTTCGTCCCAGGGGTCGAGGTGGCCGGCCGGGTCCGCTCTGCGCCTCTCGGGTCGGGATTCATGGAAGGTGATCTGGTGATGGCGTTCACGATGCTCGGCGGGTTCGCGGATGTGGCGCTGGCCGAACCGGCGCTGACCCTCGCGATTCCGAGCGGGCTGAGCGTCGAGGCTGCATCGGGATTCGTCATGAACTATCACACCGCGTTTTTCGCGCTGGCTCGCAGAGGCCGCATCCGGCCAGGGGAGCGGGTCGCGATCCATGGCGCCGCCGGTGGGGTGGGGACTGCGGCCGTGCAGGTGGCGCGCGGGCTCGGCGCCGAGGTGATCGCGATCGCCGCCGGTCCCGACAAGATGCACATCGCAGAACGTGCGGGCGCCCATCGCGTCCTCGATGCCGAAGGGGACTGGGTCGCCGCCCTGCGAGCCCAGAACGACGGGCTCGGTGTCGACGCCATCCTTGACCCGGTCGGCGGTGAGCGCTTCGACCAGAGCGTTCGCTGCCTGGCGCCCGAAGGACGCCTCATCGTGGTGGGGTTCACGGACGGCCGGATTCCGAACCTCCAGGTCAATCGCGTCCTGCTGCGCAACATCGACGTTGTCGGCGCCGCCTGGGGAGCGTTTCTCGCCGTCGAGCCCGCGCTGTTCGCCCGCACGCAGCTCGCGCTCAACGAGATGATCGCAGCGGGCGCCGTGTCCCCGATCGTCGGCGCGACCTATCCACTCGAGAAGGCGCCGGATGCCCTCAATCTCCTGGGTCAGCGGCAGGCGCGAGGCAAGGTCGTTCTCACCATGTAGTCCGGGTCGGGGGGCTAGGCGCGCAGGAGGTCTCGGGCGATCACCACGCGCTGGATCTGACTGGTGCCCTCGTAGATCTGCGTGATCTTGGCGTCACGCATCATGCGTTCGACCGGATACTCGTTCACGTAGCCGTAGCCGCCGAGAATCTGGACGGCATCGGTCGTGACCTTCATCGCGGTGTCCGCCGCGAGCAGCTTCGCAATCGCGGCGAAGTGGCTGACGTCGGGGCTCTTGTCGTCGATGAGCTGCGATGCCCAGTAGACCATCGCGCGGGCGGCCGCCGTCTGTGCCTCCATGTCCGCGACCATGAACTGGATGCCCTGGAACTCGGCGATCGCCTTGCCGAATTGCTTGCGCTCCTTCGCGTAGCCCACCGCATAGTCAAGTGCTCCCTGGGCGATCCCCAGCGCTTGCGCGGCGACCCCCGGCCGGGAGCGATCGAGCACCTTCATTGCGATGCGGAAGCCGTCGCCCTCCTCGCCAAGGCGGTTCGCGGCCGGGATCACCACTTCGTCGAACTGCAGTTCCGCGGTGTTGCTGCCGCGGATCCCGAGCTTGCCGTGGATCGTATTCGCAGCGAATCCCTTGAGATGCTGCGCGTCCTCGAGGACAAACGCGCTCACCCCTTTGGCCCGCTCGTTGGGATCGGTCTTGGCGAAGACGGTGATCGTGTCGGCGACGCCACCTGCGGTGATCCAGAGCTTGCTCCCGGTGATCACGTACTCGTCGCCGTGCCGTTCGGCGCGCGTCTCCATCCCCGCCGGGTCGCTGCCGGCGCCTGGCTCGCTGAGGGCATACGCGCCGAGCTTCGCGCCGCTCGCCATGTCCGGGAGCAGCCGCGCCTTCTGATCATCGGTGCCCGCGATGATCAATGGATATCCGCCGAGCGCTTGCACGGCAAGGATCAGCGCGCTCGTCGCGCAGACCTTGGCCACCTCCTCAATGGCGACATTGAGCGTCAGCGCGCTCCCGGAAAGGCCGCCGTACTCGGGCGGGAATGGCAGCGCGAAGAGATCGTGCTTGCGAAAGAGATCGACGACATCCCAGGGGAATTCACCGGTGCGGTCGATCTCCGCGGCGCGAGGCGCGATGCGGTCACGAGCGATGTCGCGCACCGTATCGCGGATCATGGTCTGCTCTTCGTTGAGACGGACGTCCATGCGCGTGATGCTACCAAGCCACGACAGGTCAGTCCTTGAGGAGATGACGGGCGATGACAACGCGCTGGATCTGGTTCGTCCCCTCGTAAATCTGGCATGCCTTCGCATCGCGGAATCGAACCGCTGCCGGATGGTCATCAGCTCCCGACTCCGGAGCGCACAGGTCGACAGCCGATTGCGCCACCGCCACGCACGTGTCGGTGGAAAATAGCTTGGCGATTGCCGCGTCGAAGGTGACGCGCTGGCCTGCGTCCACGAGCGCCGCCGCATATCGAGTCAGCTGGCGAGCCGCCGCGGTGCGAACCTCCATGTCAGCCAGAGCGGGGCCATCCACCTCCAGTCCGGCGTCACGTCGCCGGCGCGACGACTCGACCGCGACATCGAGTGCGCCCTGCGCGATCCCCACCGCCTGAGCCGAGATGCCCACTCTGCCGCTGTCGAGCGCCGACATCGCGACGGTGAAGCCGACGCCCTCGTCGCCGAGCCGGTTGGCGGCGGGAACGTGCACACCATCCAGCACCAGTTCAGCCGTCCACGAACCGTGGAGCCCCATCTTCGCGAGCGGCGCCCCGGCGCTCACACCCGGCCATGCGGCCTCGACGAGGAACGCGCTGACACCGTGTGCGCCGTCGCCCGTTCTCGCCATGACGATGTACAGATCGGCATCGCCAGCACCGGTAATGAATGCCTTGGTGCCGTCGAGAACGTATGCGGCGCCGTTGCGCACGGCACGCGTCCGCATCGCAACCGCATCACTGCCTCCTGCGGCCTCGGTCAACGCGAATGCCGCGAGCCATTCCCCAGATGCAAGCTTGCGCAGGTAGCGTGACTTCTGATCATTGTTGCCAAAAACGAGCAGCGGCTCGGTGCCGACCGAGAGGTGCACATCGAGAATCACAGCACAGCTGGCGTCGGCGCGGGCAACCGCCTCGATGAACTCGATGAAGTCGGCGTGGCTCCCACCGGCGCCGCCATGTTCCTCGGGTGTGAGGATACCGGCGAGCCCGGCTTCGCCCGCCGCCTCGACGATCCTCCGCGGTGACGGACCGTCGCCGCGAGCCATCGAGGCCGCGATCGGCGTGAGTGCATCGTCGACGAACCCCGCGATGCGGCCGGGCAGCTCCCGGTTGCCGATGTCAGTCGACACGGACGAGGGTGGCCTCGCCCTGTGCAATGCCGCTGCAGATTCCGGCGACTCCGTAGCCGCCACCGCGGCGGCGCAGCTCGTAGAGCAGGGTCATCAGAATCCGGGCCCCGCTTGCGCCGATCGGATGGCCCACCGCGATCGCCCCGCCGTTGACGTTGACGCGCTCGGGATCCACTTCGAGCATGCGTGTGCTCGTGATGGCAACGGCCGCGAAGGCCTCGTTGATCTCCACGCGCTCGAGCCTGCCCGCATCCACCTCGCCGTGCGTTTTGGCGAGCGCGGCCTCCACCGCGAGCGCCGGCACGGTTGCCAGGTAGGGATGCTCGGCGGCCGACTCCCCAAAGGTGAGCCAGCTGCCGAGCGGCGTGAGGCCCTCGGCGCGCGCGCGCTCCGCACTCATCAGCAGCACGGCGGTGGCGCCGTCGTTCATCCCGGGCGCGTTCCCAGCGGTGATGGTCGTGCCGTCGCCGAATGCTCCCCGGAGCGCGGCCAGCTTCTCGATGGTTGTGTCAGCGCGTGGCTGTTCGTCCCGCGCGACCGTGGAACCGTTGACGCTCACGGGCACGATCTCATCTGAAAACTTCCCTGCGGCAAGCGCTTCCTGGTAGCGCATCTGCGAGCGGAACGCCCAGGCATCCTGCTCCTCGCGGCTGACCCCGAGCTCCGACGCGACATCGCTGCCGTGCACGCCCATGAGCATGCCGTCGACGGGACAGCACAGGCCGTCGCGCATCATGCTGTCGACGGCGACACGATCCCCGAAGCGGCTGCCGAAGCGTTGATCCTCGAGCAGATACGGAGATCGCGACATCGACTCCATCCCCCCTGCGACGACGACATCCGCCTCGCCGGAGCGGATGAGCAGCGCGCCGAGGTTCACCGCCTTCAGCGCGCTCGCGCAGACTTTGTTCACCGTGAACGACGAGACGGTCGCGGGGAGTCCGGCGCGCAAACCTGCCTGGCGCGAGGGCACCTGCCCCTGACCGGCGGCGAGCACCATCCCCATGATCAGCTGATCAACCGCGGCGGGGTCGGTGCCGGTCCGCTCGAGGACCTCGCGAATGACCCGCGCGCCGAGATCGACCGCCGGCACGGATGCAAGACCACCGCCGAGCTTGCCGAAGGGGGTTCGCGCGGCGGCGACGATGACGGGATCAGTCGGCACGATCGGCCTCCAGGACCTCGAACGGACGCAGCAGGTGACGGGCGATCAGGATGCGCTGCACCTCGCTGGTTCCCTCGCCGATCTCGTTGATCTTGACGTCGCGATAGAGGCGCGCAACCGGCGACTCTTCCATGAAACCCATCCCCCCATGGATCTGCACTGCCTGATTCGCGCACGCGGTCGCTACTTCCGAAGCGTGCAGCTTCGCCATCGACGCGTAGGGCGCAGCGCACTTGCCGGCGTCGATCGCTGCGGCGGCCCGCCAGGTCATCAGGCGGGCGAGCTCGATCTGCGTGCCCATGTCGGCGAGCTTGAACTGCGTGGCCTGGAAGGTCGCGATCGGCACCCCGAACTGGCGACGCGCCGCGGAGTATGCGAGCGAGGCATCGAGGCAGGCCTGGGCGACACCCACGGAGAGCGCCGCGATCGCGACCCGGCCGCTTTCGAGTATCTGCAGGAATTGAGTCAATCCCTGGCCTGGCGTGCCGACGAGGTTCCCGACCGGGACGCGGCACTCCTCGAAGATCAACTCCCGGGTGTCGGACGCGTGCCATCCGAGCTTGCGGTACTTGGGAGCCTGCGAGTACCCGGGAGTTCCCTGCTCCACGGCGATCGTGCTGATCTGCTTGTGGCCGTTGTGCGAGCCCGTGACGGCGGTGATCGTCACCCCCGCGCTGATGTCGGTGCCCGCATTGGTGATGAACGCCTTGCGGCCGTTGATGACCCACTGATCGCCGTCGCGGACTGCGCGCGTCTGCGTGGCGGCAGCATCCGATCCGGCGTCGGGCTCGGTGAGCCCGAACGCCCACAGGCGCTCGCCGGCCAGGAGGGGCTCGAGCCACTGCTGGTGCTGTTCCCGGGACCCGAACTTCACCAGCGGCGAGATGCCGAGCGAGACCGCCGCCTCGAGGGTGATGGCACAGCTGGCATCCGCACGAGCGATCTCCTCCATCGCGAGGCAGTAGGAGATGAAATCGCCTCCGGCGCCACCGAGGTCCTCCGGAAAGGGCAGCGCGAAGAGGCCGAGCCGGGCCATCCCCGAGACGAGTTCGTACGGAAAGTCCCCCGTCTCGTCGTAGTGGGCGGCTGCAGGCGCGATCTCCGTCTGGGCGAAGTCGCGAACCACATCACGAATATGACGCTGCTCGTCACTGAGATCGAAGTTCACTCAAACCTAACGGTAGCGCGGCGGGATGGCCTCGTTGCGATACGCGCTCAGCGAGGATGCATGCCGAGCCTCGCCGCCGTCAGGCGCACGACATCTTCGATGGTGTCGGCGATCTCCGCTCCGGCACCGGTGAGCGCATCGATCTTGCTCTGGGCGCTGCCGGTGGTGCCGCTGATGATCGCGCCCGCGTGGCCCATCCGCTTTCCTGGCGGCGCGGTGCGCCCCGAGATGAACGCCACGACCGGCTTGTCGAAACCGGTCTCGCGTATCCACGCCGCGGCGTTCTCCTCGTCGGACCCGCCAATCTCGCCGATGAGCACCACAGCGCGTGTGTCCGGGTCGTCGGCGAAGCGCTGGAGCACGTCGGGAAAGCTGAGGCCCATCACCGGGTCGCCGCCGATGCCGACCGACGTGGTCTGCCCCATTCCCGCCTGACCGAGTCCCTGGATCACCTCGTAGGTGAGCGTCCCGCTGCGCCCCACGATCCCCACCGGTCCCGCCGTGTTGATGTGGTTGGGAATAATCCCGACCTTGCACTGACCCGGAGTGACGATGCCCGGACAGTTGGCGCCAAGGAGCTGATGCCCCGAGCGAAGAACGAACTCCCGCGCCCGGATCATGTCGTGTACCGGGATCAGCTCGGTGATGCAGACGGTCAGCTCGACCCCGGCTGCCGCGGACTCCATGATCGCGTCGGCCGCAAAAGCCGGCGGAACGAAGATCCCCGAGACGTCGGCTCCAGTAGCCGCAACCGCGTCGGCGACCGTGTCGAAGATTGGAACGCCACCCTGGTCGGTACCGCCCTTGCCGGGCGATACCCCGGCGACGATGTTCGTGCCAAAGGAACGCATCTGTCCCGTATGAAAGCTTCCCTCGCGCCCAGTGATCCCCTGAATAAGCACGCGGCTGGACCGGTCGACAAGCACGCTCATGAGACGTCCCCGGAGGGGAGGGCATGAACGGAGGCGGGCCGTCTCGCAGCCGGGGCTACCCCCCCCGGCGAGAGCGAGGGGCGGTACGCCAAAGGCGTTCCGACCCCGTGCCCACCGCAGTTCATGCCCTCCCCACCCTGTGTGCGGCGCAGTTCATGCGCTTCCGGCCCTGGTGAGCGCCACGATGCTCTCGGCGGCCTCGGTCGCGGTCTTCGCGGGAACGACGCCGGCCTCCTCGAGGAGCCGCCGACCCTCCTCCTCCATGGTGCCGGTCATGCGCACCACCAGCGGCTTGGTGATGTGCAACTCGTCACGGGCGGCGATGATCCCGCGCGCGACCTCGTCGCCTCGGGTGATGCCGCCGAAGACGTTGAAGAACACGCCGCGCACCTTGGGGTCGAGGAGCACCATCTCGAGCGCGTTGCGGACGCGTTCGGCATTGGCGCCGCCGCCGATGTCGAGGAAGTCCGCCGGCTCGCCCCCGTGCTGCTTGACGAGGTCGAGTGTGTTCATGGTCAGGCCGGCGCCGTTCCCGATGCAGCCGATGTCGCCATCGAGGTGCACGTATGTGAGCCCGCGCTTGCGCGCCTCGACCTCGAATGGATCGTCCCCGCTGCGTCCGTCCTCGCCGGTCTCGTCTTGAGCGAGCTCCTCGGCGATGTCCCTGTGCCGGGAGTCGGCGTTCTCGTCGATCTCGAGCTTTCCGTCCGCGGCGATGAGCGCCCCGTCCGGCGTGAGCACGAGCGGATTGATCTCGCAGGTCAGCGCATCGAGCGATGTGGCGACCTGATAGAGGCGAGCCGTCAGGTCGACAAGCCCGCTCACGAGCTTCGGCACGCGGTCGCGCAGCTCGGGTGCGTGCGCAAGCCCCGCAAATGCCAGCTGGCGGATCTCGAACGGGTGCGGGCCGGCAAAGGGGTCGGGCCAGAGCTTGGCGATCCGCTCCGGCGCCTCGTCGGCGACCTGCTCGATCTCCATCCCGCCCGCAGCCGAGAAGATGATCACGAGCCGGCGGCGATCGCGGTCCAGGGTGATGCCGAGGTAGAGCTCGGCCGCGATGGTGAGACCGGTCTCGCACCACACGCTTCGCACCGGGTAGCCGCGGATGTCCATTGCCAGGATGCGCGCGGCCTCGCGCTCCGCCTCTTCGGGGGTGTCGACCACGGCGATGCCGCCCGCCTTGCCTCGTCCGCCGATCGGAACCTGGGCCTTGACGGCGACACGGCCCAGCTCGCGAGCCGCGGCCGCCGCCTCGTCAGGGGTCCGCGCGAGCCTGCCGGGAGGGACGGGGATGCCGGCCGCGGCGAAGCGCTGTTTCGCCTGGTACTCGAGCAGCTTCATCGGCGGGCCAGTCTAGAGAAAGTACCTGGGCTCATCGACGAGGAGCGATCCGGTCCAGCTCCTCCAGGTCCGCGGCAGCCGGCCGCCAGCGGCCGGCACGAGCATTGGCGCGTACCTGCTCCGGGCTCGTCGCTCCCGCGATCACCGAGACAACCTGCGGTTGCGCAGCGAGACCTCCGATCGCGACCTCGAGCACGGTGATAGCGCGCTGGAGTGCGAAGGCTTCCAACGCCTCGACGACGTCGAAGTTCCTGTCAGTGAGCCATCGCTTCGCGTTGGCACCCGGGACCGCCGCGAGGCGCGAGCCCGGGACAGGAGGCTGGCCGCGGCGATGCTTGCCGGTGAGGAGGCCGTTGGCGAGCGGACTGTAGGGAATCATCCCGACGTCGAAGTGGGCACATGCGGGGATCACCTCCTCCTCCACGGATCGATCGAGAAGGCTGTACGCGTTCTGCGCGGTGACGAACCTGGTGAGGCCGCGCGTCCGCGCGATCCAGTCCGCATCTGCAATCTGCCAGCCCGCCAGGTTCGACGAACCGGCGCACCGGATCTTGCCCTCGCTCACCAGTTCGGTCAGCGTCTCGAGCGTCTCCTCAACCGGTGTATCGGGATCCGGCGTGTGCAACTGGTACAGATCGATCCATTCCGTATCGAGCCGTCGCAGGCTGTCCTCGACCGCGATGCGAATCCACCGTCGCGAGCCACCACTGCGTCCCTCACCGCCCGAGAAGTGCCCGAACTTGCTGGCGATCACCGCCGCATCGCGACGGCCCTTGAGCGCCGCACCGAGCATTGCCTCGCTCTGTCCGCCCCCGTAGATGTCTGCGGTGTCGAAGAAGGTGATCCCTTCCTCGAGCGCCGCGTGCACGACGCGTGTCGCTCCCTCCGCATCCACCCGGCGTCCGAAGTTGTTGCAACCGAGGCCCACCACCGATGCCTGGAGAACACCGCCGCCGATGGGACGAGTCTCGAGGGCGCTCACGCCGGACAGGGTACGAAAAGCTCATGTCTCAACAGCAGCCGGAGGCTGCTAGGCTGACCCGGTTGGCAAGACGCGTCGTCGGGACTTCATCAGACCACGGACCGGAGCCGGAGCCGGCTGAACCTCGTTCCGGGGGGGCTGCCGACCGCGTCGCGATCGAGCCACTGAAAACGTCGCGCCGTGACGGCGTCCAAGTCGTTTCGGTACGCACGCTGGTGACCGCGGCACTGATCGTGCTCGGCATCGTGGCGCTGGTCGCATTCCTCGCCACGATCATCAGCATCGTCCTTGTCGTGCTGGTTGCGATCGTGTTCGCCGAGGGGATACGGCCGCTCGTGTTGGACCTGCAACGTCGACGAGTGCCGAAGCCGGTCGGCATCCTCGCCGTCTACATCGCCGTCCTCGCATTCATCGCGATCATGGTGCTCCTGCTGGTGCAACCGATCGTCAGTGAGGCGTCATCGCTCGCCACCAATTTTCCTGCGTACCAGAAGGACTTTCTCAAGTGGTTCACCAGCGTCGAACACCAGTTTCACTTCAACGTCAACATCGCCGGCCAGGTGAGCTCGGTCATCGACACCACGCGGAACATCCTGTTCGCGATCGGCGGCACGATCTTCAGCATCATCGTCGACTTCGTCCTCGTCCTCGTCGTCGGCTTCCTCTGGTTGGTGAGCAGCGACCGTCTCAAGACATTCACCGTCGAGCTGTTTCCGGAAGCGCATCACGCCCTCATCGTCGACGTCTTTCGCGAGATGGGATTCCGCATGGGCGGCTTCCTGCGCGCAGTGGCGATCAACAGCATCGCGCTCGGACTGGTGGTTGGAGTCGTGTGCTGGCTGTTGCATCTTCCCGACCCCGTCATCCTCGGCATCTTCGCCGGTCTCACCGCAGCAATTCCGATGGTGGGCGGGATCATCGGCGTGATACCCGCCGTGCTCCTCGGCTTCACGATCAGCCCGGAGTATCCGATCCTCGTGCTCGCCGTGCTCCTGGTCATCCAGCTGGTGGACGCCAACACGGTGGTCCCGCTCGTGATGAACCGGGTCGTCTCCCTGCCGGCGCTGGGCGTCGTGCTCGCGCTCCTCGTCGGCGGTGCCATCCAGGGGTTGATCGGGGCGATTCTCGCCGTCCCGGTCGCGGCTGCCCTCCAGGTGCTCCTGGTACGCGTCGCCGTTCCGGCCATTCACCACGCCCAGGGTCGCACCGACCAGGCTTATGCGAAGGCGTACGTCCCGCTGTCCTCGGGACTCAAGGAGTCCGCGCCGCGATCCGGTGGTCGTCGCGTGAATCCACGCTGACGTCAGAGCGGAATGTTGCCGTGCTTCCGTACCGGCGTGCGAACCTGCTTGTCGCGCGCCATGCGCAGCGCGGCGATCAGCGCGGGGCGCGTCTGGCGAGGTTCGATCACGTCGTCGACATACCCCCGCTCCGCCGCGTAGTACGGATTGGCGAACTGCTCGCGGTATTCCTCGATCAGCGCTTCTGAGCGCCCTTTGGGGTCCGATGCCGTGGAGATCTCGCGTTTGTATATGACGCTGACGGCGCCCTGCGGGCCCATGACCGCGATCTCAGCAGTGGGCCAGGCGACGTTGTAGTCGGCATGGATGTGCTTGGAGCACATGACGTCGTATGCGCCGCCATACGCTTTGCGCGTGATCACGGTCAGCTTCGGGACCGTCGCTTCGCAGTACGCGTAGAGCAGCTTCGCCCCGTGGCGGATGATGCCGCCGTACTCCTGGTCGGTGCCCGGGAGGAAGCCGGGGACGTCCACGAAGGTCACCAGTGGCACGTTGAACGCATCGCAGAATCGGACGAACCGCGCGGCTTTGATGGACGCCGAGATATCGAGCGCGCCCGCGAGCACTCGCGGCTGGTTGCCCACGACTCCGATCGGGTGTCCGTCCAGCCGTGCGAAGCCGCAGATGATGTTCTCGGCGTGGTACGGCATCACCTCGAAGAACCTGGCGTCGTCGACGATCCGTGTCACCACGTTGCGCATGTCGTACGGCTGGTTCGGGTTGTCGGGGATGATCGTCTGCAGCTCGGGATCCTCCCGATGCGCGTCGTCGAGGGTGGGCTGGTACGGCGGGCGCTCACGGTTGTTCGGCGGCAGGTACGCGAGCAGCTCGCGCATCTGCCCGAAGGCCTCGTCTTCCGTGTCGGCGATGAAGTGCGCCACGCCACTTCGCTGGTTGTGCACGTCCGATCCGCCGAGCTCCTCGAAGGTGACATCCTCGCCGGTCGTGACCTTGATGACATCGGGGCCGGTGATGAACATGTAGCCGACCTTGCGCACCATGAAGATGAAGTCGGTCATGGCCGGCGAATACACCGCCCCCCCGGTGCACGGCCCGACGATCAACGAGAGCTGGGGGATGACTCCACTCGACTCGACGTTGCGATAGAAGATCTCGGCATAACCCGCCAGGGACACCACGCCCTCCTGGATGCGCGCGCCGCCCGAGTCGTTGATGCCGATGCATGGACAACCCGTGCTGATCGCGAGGTCCATGATCTTGGTGACCTTCTCCGCGAACACCTCGCCGAGCGAGCCCCCGAAGACCGAGGCGTCGTGGCTGAAGACGAACACCTGGCGGCCGTCGATGGTCCCCCAGCCGGTGACCACGCCGTCGCCTCGGATTCTGCGCTCGCCCATATCGAAGCTGGTCGTGCGATGGAGGGCGAACATGTCGAGCTCCGTGAAGGATCCCTGATCAAGCAACCGGTCGATGCGCTCGCGCGCGGTGAGCTTGCCTTTCGCGTGCTGGGATCGCTCCGCCGCGCCACCCCTGTGGATGGCGTCGTACCGGCGTTTGCGCAGCATGTTGATCTTCTTTCCCGTGCCGCCACCCGATCCGCTCGACGACGCTCCATCGGCGTCGACCGGTTCGGGGGTGCCCGCAGGGGCAAGGGCGTCGCTCGCGCCGGCGGGGGGAACGCCCTTACGCGCCTGTCTGGTCACGACGTCAGGCTACCAGGGGACCACATGGCCTTCGGGTTCACACGGTGACCGCGGGACGGTACACACCGAAGACCCCGCGAAGCACACCGCACACCTCGCCGACGGTGGCGTGCGCCTCGAGGGCGCTGCGCATCAGCGGCAGCAGGTTATCAGTGCCCTCCGCGCCGGAGCGCAGGGCGTCCAGCGCATGCGTGACGGCCGTGCTCGAGCGGGCTGCACGCATCCTCGCAAGCCGCTCGACCTGTGCCATCTCCAGCGCCGCGTCGATGCGGAGGATCGGCACCGCCGGCTGCGACGTCTCGGTGAACCGGTTGACGCCGACGATCACCCGCTCGCCCGCTTCGACGAGGCGCTGGTGCCGATATGCGGATTCCTGGATCTGCTGCTGATAGAAACCGGCCTCGATTGCCGCGACCGCGCCACCCTGCTCGTCGACACGGCTCATGAGCGCGCGCGACTCGTCGATGAGCTCGTGGGTCAGCGCTTCGACCAGGTGCGATCCGCCGAGCGGATCCGTGACGCTGGCGGCACCGGTCTCGTAGCCGATCACCTGCTGAGTACGCAGCGCGATCTCTGCCGCCTGTTCAGAGGGCAGCGCGAGCGCTTCGTCGTAGCTGTTCGTGTGCAGTGACTGGGCGCCCCCACAGGCCGCCGCCAGCGCCTGCAGCGAGACGCGCACCACATTGTTGAGCGGCTGTTGCGCCGTCAGCGTCGCGCCGCTCGTCTGTGCGTGAAAGCGCAGTTGCAGGCTGCGCTCACCGGTCGCGCCGAATCGGTCGTGCATGATCTCGGCCCACAAGGCGCGAGCGGCGCGAAACTTGGCAACCTCTTCGAAGAAGTCGTTGCTGACGTTGAAGAAGAAGCTCAGTCGCGGCGCGAAGTTCTCGATGTCGAGGCCCACGTCGATCGCAGCCTGGACGTAGGCGACGCCGTTGCTGAGCGTGAAGGCGATCTCCTGTGGTGCTGTCGCACCCGCCTCGCGTATGTGGTAGCCACTGATGCTGATGGTGTTCCAGCGCGGGAGATGCGCCGCGCAATAGGCGAACGTGTCGGTGACGAGCCGCATCGACGGACGCGGCGGAAAGATATAGGTCCCACGCGCGGCGTATTCCTTGAGGATGTCGTTCTGGATCGTTCCCCCGAGCATCGTCGTGTCGATCCCCTTGCGCTCGGCGGCAAGCTCGTACAGCAACAGCAGCACCGACGCGGGCGCGTTGATGGTCATCGACGTGGTCACCCGGTCCTGGGGGATGTCGCGCATGAGCAGCTCCATGTCGTCGAGCGAGTCGATCGCCACCCCAACCTTGCCGACCTCACCATGTGCCACCGGGTCGTCGCTGTCGTAGCCCATCTGCGTGGGCAGGTCGAACGCCACGGAGAGCCCGCTCTGCCCGGCGCGCAAGAGGTAGTGGAAGCGCTCGTTGGTCTGCTCCGCGCTGCCGAACCCCGCGTACTGGCGCATCGTCCAGAGGCGCGAGCGGTATCCGTCGGCGCGGATTCCCCTCGTGTACGGGTACTCCCCAGGGGGCGGCGCTCCGTCCGGCAGGTCCACGTAGAAGGGTTCCAGCGGGATGCCCGACTCCGTTTCGGCGCGACTGACGGGCTCAGCGCCGGGATGGTCGCTCATGGGTGCGACCCGCTGTTCTCCTGGTCCGGCTGGCACAGCTCGGTGAGCACCCCAGCAGCGGCCGAGGGATGGAGGAAGGCCACCAGCCTGCCGGCGGCACCCTGTCGCGGACATGTGTCGAGCAGTTGCAGTCCGAGGCCTGCGAAGTGGTCGAGGCTGACCTGAACGTCGTCGACGCCGTAGGCGACGTGATGCAGGCCGCTGCCCCGTCGCGCGAGGAACCCTGCGATCTTCGAGTCCGGACCGGTGCTGCCGAGGAGCTCGATGCGCGACTCGCCCACCTGGAACATGACCGCCTCGATGCCGTCCGAGGCCACGACCTGCCGGTGCGCGGGCGCGGAGCCGGTCAGCCGCTCATACGCCACAACCGCGAGATCAAGGTCGGCGACCGCGATCCCCACGTGGTCGATCCTCGTGAATGCGCTCGCCATCGTCGGCCGAGTATAGGAAGCAATACGGCAACGCCGCGTTCGCTCCCGGGAACTCGATGCTAGCGTCCAGACGCCGTGAGAACCCGTCGTGCGGTCGCCGTCGCGGCCGCCGTGAGCACCGTCCTTCTCGCGTACTACGCGATCTCGTGGGCCCAGGTGACCCCGGTCCGCGAGCGCGGCACTGACTTCTCCGCCTCGTACGTCGCTGCCCTGCTGCTGCGCAGCGGCGACGGAGCCGAGTTGTACGACCAGCAGGCCGAGCACGCGCGACATCTCGCGCTGGTGCCGGCGGGCACTGTCATCGATCTTCCCTTCATCACCCCGCCGACCACAGCACTGCTCGCACTCCCCTTGACGGTCCTGGACCCGGGGACCGCGTTTCGGGTGTGGTCGGTGATCGAGCTCGTCCTCCTCGCGCTCGCCGTCTGGGTGGCAATTCGGGCAGGGCCGTGGCCCTCGCCGGTGAGTCGCGCCCCCCGCGCCGCCACGGTGCTGATGGCGCTTGCGGCGGGCGGAACGTATGCGTTCCTTCTGCTCGGTCAGATCGACGGCATCGCCGCCCTCGGGCTCGCGGTCGCGTACGCGGCGTGGCGCAAAGATCGACCCGCCCTGGCCGGATTCTGGTTGGCGCTCGCGTTCGCCGCGACCAAGCCACATCTGGCGATCGGCCTGGGAATATGGCTCATCGCGCGGCGCGACTGGCGTGCGCTCGCCGGCGCTGCAGGCGGATGCGCCGTCGTCGCCGTCGTGTCGCTGGCGCTGGTCGGCCCCGCCGGCCTTGGGGGGTTCGCATCCGCCCTGGGTTTCGCCGTCGGCAACACGCCGGGAGCGAGCACTCTCGGGATCCCCGGACTGGCTGCCTCCTGGCTCGGAGGCGGCACGCTTGCGGTGGTGATCGGCGAGGTGGGCGCACTCGTCGCGCTCGCCGGGTGCGGCGTCCTCGGGGCGCGATCGCGAGGCAACCGTGGTGCGCTCGAGGCCTCGCTCGCCGGTGCGGCGGCGCTGTCCCTGGTGGCATCGCCGCACCTCCTGCCGCACGACCTCGTGATCCTCGCTCCGGTGTTCGCGTGGTGCGCCGCTCGCGCCGCTGCCTCAGAGCCGTCAACCTGGCCCGGTCTGGTCACGATCCGTGTGATCGCAGCATGGGCGCTTCTCGGTGTGCTGACCCTCGTCGACACAGGGAACGCGGCCCCTGCTCCTCCCGGAAGGCTCGTGCCCCTGGGACTGCTCGGCATCGGCGTGGCCACGCTGATGATCCCCACCTCGAGAACTTGCGCCGGGAGTCCCGCCCGGGCCGTGCTGGCTCAGTCGGGAGGCGGAAGGGGAGCCGGCGGGTCGACCGCATAGTCGTAGAAGCCGCGACCGTTCTTGCGGCCGAGGCGCCCGGCACTCACCATCCGCTCGAGAATCGCGACGGTCGCCACATCGCCGGGAGCATGGTCGCGTTCCATGCGGTCCCGCCGGATCGTCAGGACGGTGTCGAGACCCGAGAAGTCTGCCAGCTGGAAGGGCCCCATGGGCCAGTTGAGCCCCTTGCGCACGGCGATGTCGATGTCCTCCGCAGAAGCGACACCGCCCTTGAGGAGCGAAAACGCCTCCCGCGACGCCGAGCCGAGGACGCGATTGACGATGAAGCCGTCGATCTCCCTCTCCACGACGATCGGCGTCCGGCCCATGCGCCGCGACCACGCCACCGCACGAGCGGTCGTCTCGTCCGAGGTCTCCGGACCGCGCACCACTTCGCAGAGGTCCATCACCAGGACGGGATGGAAGAAGTGCATGTTGCAGCAGAGCTGCGGACGTGCGGTGGCATCCGCGAGCCGCGACACCACGATATTGCTCGAGTTGGTGGCGATTCCCGCGCGCGCGGGAAGGTGAGCGTCCAGCTCGGCGAAGATCTCGCGCTTGACAGAGGGCAGTTCCACAACGGCCTCGATGGCCCACGCCGAATCGGAGGCCGCGGCGGGAAGGTCGGTCGTCGCCGTGACGCGAGCGGCCGCAGCGTCGGCGTCGTCACGCTCGAGCCTGCCCTTCTCGACCTGCCGGTCAAGCCACTGGCGATTCGACGCCATGGCGCGATGGAGATGGTCGGCGTCCACGTCCACGAGCGACACGTCGATCCCGTTGTTGGCCGCCTGCTGGGCGATCTGGGCCCCCATGGTGCCCGCGCCTACGACGAGCAGCCGGCCCCGGTCCCCGCCACCCCGCTTGGATGCAGGCATTCGGGTCAGGTCTCGTCCGGCCACCTGACCGGCACACGGGTGGTGCAGTTGGTGAGCTCCTGCGAGGCCTTGGTGTAGCGAACGATGGTGGGAAAGTCGCCCTTCAGCTTCAGCCTCCCGAGCATGATCCCCTTGGTGGCGTCGAGCTCCTTCTGGGCCACCTGCTTCCAGCGCGAGTAGGCGCCGGTGATCACGAACTTGGCCTGCTGGGCGTCCTCGCGCGTTCCGACGCGCACGTCACGCGCCTCGCCGTGCCAGAGATCGAGGAAGACGCCGCGATCCTCGGGGAAGTTCTTGTCGGGCTCTGCGAGGACGATGAGCCCGACGGTCCCCTCCCAGCCTGCCGCCGCCTGCTTGTACACGGGCGACTTGTTGATCTCCGCCTTGAAGGCCTCCGCCCATTCGGGGCTGTACGCTTCGACGACGACGTTCTCTGCCACTGATCTGCCTCCTTGGACGGGTACCCGAGGTGCCGCCGGACAGCCAAGTGTGCCCTGACCGCTCGCCTGTCCGCCACCGGCGGGGAACGTGCCATCCTCAGGGCATGCCGCATGACCGGCCAGTGCCGCCGGACCCACGCTGCGCTCGGTGTGCGGGCACGCGCGTCATCCCGTTGACGTTCGGCGATCGTCAGACTGGCTACGAACAACCCGGATTCAAGTGCCCCGACTGCGGGGCGCGGTTTCAGAGCCTCGAGAACCAGCGCCTGCCTCGTCCGATCTGAGCACGGCCTCTCCAGGCCGGCCACCATGGATGGTCAGTCCCGCGCCGGTTCCTTGAGCGCACGCGCCACATAGACGGCGACGTCGTCGACCGCGAGCGTGCCGCCGATCTGTTTGGCGGCGATGCCCTCGTCGAACATCGCGAGGCAGAAGGGACACGCTGTGGCGACCTTGCTGGCATGCGTGTCCACGGCCTGGTCAACCCTGCGGTGGTTGACGCGAGGCTGACCCTCCTCCATCCACATCCTGCCGCCGCCCGCGCCGCAGCACATTCCTTCGCTCTTGCTCCGAGCCATCTCCACGACCTTGAGCCCCGGGATCTGTTCGAGGATGTCACGCGGCGGGGCGAAGATATCGTTCCAGCGCCCCAGGTAACACGAGTCGTGATACGTGATCGTCTCGTCCTGCGCCTTGGCGGGATCCAGTGTGATGCGCCCTTCCTTCAGGAGGCGATCGATCAGTTGCGTGTGGTGGATGACCTCATAGGTGCCACCGAAATCGCCGTACTCGTTGGCAAAGGTATTGAAGCAGTGCGGGCACGAAGCGATGATCTTTCGCACGTTGTGCCGCTCGAGCACCGCGACATTCTCTTTCGCGCGTTGCTGAAAGAGGTACTCGTTGCCGATCCTTCGCGCAGGGTCGCCGGTGCACTTCTCCTCCGTGCCGAGAATGGCGAAATCCACGCCGGCGGCCTGCAGAATCCTGGAGAGCGCAGCCGCAATCGTGCGAGCTCGCTCGTCGAACGAGGCGGCACAACCGACCCAGTAGAGGTATTCCGCGTCAGGTTTGTCGGCGATGAAGGACACGCCGAGGTCTCGCGCCCAGTCGGCTCGTGACTGGTGCGAGAGCCCATACGGGTTGGCGACATTCTCGATGTTGCGCAGCGCGGACTCCGCCTGCTTCGGCATACGCGACTCGTCGAGGACGAGATGCCGGCGCATGTCCATGATCTTGGGAACATGCTCGATGAGGACCGGACATTGATCCATGCATGCACCGCACGTGGTGCATGCCCAGAGCGTCTCCTCGAGGATGGTGCCTCCGATCAATGGACGAGGGCCGTCGAGGGGAACCGCTGCCGCCACCTCCTCGGGTGAGAGCCACGAGGGCTGAAAATGCCCCGGCAGGTCGTGCTGCGCGCCGGGGTGATGATCGCCGGTCGTCCACATCACCGCGTTCTCGCCGCCACCGCCCGGCGCGGCGACGTGGGCGTCGTGCTTGGTCACGGCATAGCCACCCGCGAGGTTCTCGTACGCCAGGTCTCGCAGGTCGGTGATGAGCGTCTTCGGCGACAGCAGCTTGCCGGTGTTGTATGCCGGGCAATGGGTCTGGCAGCGTCCGCACTCTGTGCACGTGTAGAGATCGAGCATGTCCTTCCATGAGAAGTGGTCGAGCGCACCGGCCCCGAAGTGCTGGTCCGCCTCGTTCTCGGCGTTCATCACGGCATTGATATCGATGCTGCGGAACGCGCCCTTGGGTCGCTCGTTCTTGAAGAAGACATTGGGAACCGACGTGATGATGTGCAGGTGCTTGCTGTATCCGAGATAGACAAGAAAGCCGAAGACCAGCGAGAGGTGCGCCCAGAAGAAGATGCCGTGCAGGATGATCAGCGCCTCGCTCCGCGCGCCGAGCGGGCGGAAGATCGCGGCGAGGGCCGACGCGACGGGCCGCCACTGGCCAAGCGCTTCCGGTGCGCCCTCGGCGATTCGTGTGGCGTAGTTGAGCTCCATGCAGATGAGGAGCACGCCAATCCACGCGAGGATGAGGAGGGCGTCACCGCGGTGGCTTCCCCGGAATCGCGCGGGCTTGACCACGAGCCGGTTGAACAGCGCCAGGACGATGCCGCAGATGACCACGAAGAAGAACAGGTCCTGCAGGAAAGCGATCGCACCGCTTCCCGGGAGCTGATTGAACTGGAACCCCTGCCAGAGCGCTTCCACAATCCCCTGCGCGATCGCAGTGAGCAGCACAACGAAGCCCCAGAAGATGAAGGCGTGCAGCACCCCGGCGAGCGGCCATCGGAGCAACCGTCCCTGCGCGACCACGTACACGAAGAACGCGCGAATCCGCGCCCCCGGGTGATCGAGGCGGCTCTCGGGGCGCGTGGTGCGACGCATCTCGCCGAGCAGCTTTCGCCAGCGGAGCCCGGTTGCGGCCAGCGACGCGCCGGCGAGCATCACCAGCGCAATCGGGCTGATGATCGCGGTCACAGCCGAGAACACTAGCGTCCCTTCCACTCCGGCTGCCGCTTCTGCATGAACGCCGAGATCCCCTCCTGGGCGTCCTCTGTCGCGAACAGCGCGACGAACTCGCTCCGCTCCTCCTTGAGCGCATCGCCAATGGGAAGCTGCGCGCCCGCGCGCATCACGCGCTTGGTGGCGGCGATCGCGAGCGGTGCTCGCGAGCCAAGCAGCTCGGCCCAGCGCCGCGCGGCTGCCGGAAGCTCGTCCGGTTCGACAACCTCGGCCACCAAGCCAATTGCCAGAGCTCGGTCGGGATCGATCGGATCGCCGGTGAGCAGCAGCTCGGTCGCTCGCGCCGTACCGATGAGCCGGGGAAGCCGCTGCGTCCCGCCCCAGCCGGGGATGATGCCGAGCTTGATCTCCGGCTGGCCGAAGCGTGCAGTGCGCGATCCAATTCGCACGTCACACGCGAGGGTGAGCTCGCAACCACCACCGAAAGCGATGCCGTTGACGGCGGCGATCACCGGAAGCCGCGAGGACTCGATGCGAACGGTGAGGTCGGTGGCCCTGCCGATGGCATCGGCCCCGGCACCGAATCCGCTGATGTCCGCGCCCGCCGAGAAGAACTTCGGACCGCTGCCCGTGATGACCAGTGCGCGGCAGGTTGGATCCGCCTCGGCGCTGTCGAGCCCCTCCGTCAGGCCGATGACCACATCGCCGTTGACCGCGTTCGCAGGCGGGTGGTCGATGGTGAGCGTGACAACCGCACCCTCGCGCTCGAGGCGGATAACATCATGGAGAACCTGACCCACGAGCTGTGCCTCCCTCGAGACCGCTGACGGTTGTGCGTAGTACAGCAAATTGGACGCGCGCCCGCCGCGATCCGGGCCCAGGCTGCGTGTAGAGTGCCGCAAGGTGGAGCTTCCCCCGCTCGAAAATCGGGTCGAGCCCGATGACCTTCGTGAGTTGAGCGACGAGGGTCTCGATGCTCTCGGCGCTCGGTTACACGCGACTGAGCGAGCCACCATCGCTGCCATGGCCCCATACGAACAGCATCTCCGCGAGATCAGGACCCGCGCCACCGAGCTGGCCACCGAGCGGCGGCGCCGGGAACGGGCTCAGCAGGTCGCGAAACGAGCGGGAATCCGCGAAGCCGCGAAGTCCGGTGGCATGCCGAGCCTGGCCGCGGCCCTGGAGAGCGGCGGCGCACTCTTCGACGCCGCGACCGCGCTGGCGGACGTGCATGCATTTCTCAGCAGCGGTGGCGCCGTCGGCTTCGGCTTCGCCACGCGGCCCGGGACAATGACCTTCACCGATGGTCGTCAGCAGCGCCAGGCGAAGACCTGGGGCGAGGCCACAGAGCTGCACGCACTCGGATGGGATCCGGGTGCCCCCGGTGTCCCCGGCGTTCGCGTGCACCTCGTCGGCAGCCGGGTGGAGCGCGTCGTGTCAGCCGAGGACGTGGTGCTCAGCGCCGACGGGCAGTAGCTTCATCGAGGTCCGGCAGCCGCTCGTCCCGGCGGTCGGCGTTTCAGGCGCTGCTGGCTGACCGCATCGGAGGGGCGGCCCGGGCCGGCGCAGGAAGTCGCTGCACGATGACCTTCTCGACATCGCGCGACACAGCGATTGCGGGTCGCGCGGCATCGATGCGCACGAATCGGCGTGGATGCTGCTGTGCCAGTTGCTCGAAAGCGGCCTCGACTGCCGCATGGAACGTCTCGGGTGCGACCTCGATGCGATCGAGGGGCAGCTGCTGAGCGCGCTGGCGTTGTGCGGCCGACGCCGCGGGGATCGCCAGGTAGATAGTGAGATCAGGCCAGACGTCGCCGCACGCCGCGGCATGGAGACGGAGCAGATCGCCGGTCGGTATGCCTCTTCCGCCACCCTGGTACGCGATGGTCGAGTCGGCATAGCGATCGGCGATCACCACAGCGCCACGGCGTAGGGCGGGCAGGATGGTCTCGTGCAGCAGCTGCACCCGTTCGCCGGTGAACAGGAGTGCTTCAGCCCAGGCCTCCAGGGCAGGGCCTCGCTGATGCTGCAACACGAAGCTGTGCAGGATCTCCCCGAGTGATGTCTCGTCCGGTCGAACGGTGACGACGTCGTGCCCCTGCTGGCGCAACGCACCGGCCAGTGCCGCGACCTGGGTGCTCTTTCCCGCGCCGTCGAGCCCTTCGAACGAGATGAAGAAGCCACGCCATGGGCTCATGTCAATCACTACTCCCCCGTCGTCAGGCCCCTCGCCCGACCGACTCATTCCGAGGGTTTGAGTATGACGAGTCTGCGGTTGGGTTCGTCACCAGTGCTGCGTGCTGTCAGCGCGTGCTCTTCAACAAGCTGATGCTGCAGCCTGCGCACGTATGCGTTCTGCGGTGTGAGCTCGACGTCGTTACCGGTTCGTTGCATCTGCTCGATCCCCTCGAGCACATCCTGCATCGCCGGCTCGGTGTCTTCGGGCGTCTGCGCGGGCGCGTCAACGCCATAGACGCGCGCAAGTGCACCCTTTATCTGCGCGACCGTGTTGCTCCGCAGCACGTGGATGGGTATGCCGGAGGACTCGGCCGCGCGAACCGGTGAGTCGTGACGGCGGTAGTAGTTCTTCAAGGTCAGCACCAGATCGGCGTCGTCCACGTGATGCTGGATGCGGACCGGAAGACGCATCTCGCGAAGTGACTGCTCGAGGTAACTGCGCGAGACCCCGTAGGGAAAGATCGAGAGCGGAGGCCCCGGCCGCACCGCTGGAGCCGGTGGTTCCCACTCGCGCTCACGTCGCTGCTGCCCGGCAATGTACTCGTCGACGTCGAAGCGACGCCGGCGCTCGCGCGTGCGCCGGCCGCCACGTCCGCCTCCCTGGAACGGCGCCGGCTCGAATGGCGACGGCCTCGTGGCGGCCGCGCTCGTGTCGACGCGGCTGACGATCGCGCCCGACTCGTCGCGCGTCCGCAGTTGGGGTGGCCGAACCCTGCCGCGCAGCGCTTCGTCGACGGTTTCGGCAAGCGGCGCGTGTACGACCACTCGGTCGCGCTCCTGGATCTCGATGAGCACGTCGAACGTCGGCGGCGATTTGCGTTCGAGCACCGACTTCTGCGTGCCCCGACGGCGTGCCTCCTCGTCGGACAGGGTCACCGTCTGAATCCCGCCGAGCAGGTCGTTGAGCGTCGGGTTCACCAGCAGTGAATCGATGTTGGACCCGTGCGCGGTGCCGACGAGCTGCACACCACGCTCAGCGATGGTCCTCGCGGCCACCGCCTCCAGCTCCGTGCCGATCTCGTCGATGACGATGCACTGGGGCATGTGGTTCTCGACCGCCTCGATCATCACGGCATGCTGCAGTGCGGGTGTCCGGACCTGCATCCGGCGCGAGCGGCCGATGCCGGGGTGCGGGATGTCACCGTCGCCGGCAATCTCATTCGACGTGTCGACGATGACCACCCGTTTGCCGCACTCATCGCTGAGCACGCGCGCGCATTCACGCAGCATCGTGGTCTTGCCGATGCCCGGGGGCCCGAGCAGCAGGATCGACTGCCCACTGATGACCATGTCCTTGATGATGTCGATCGTTCCCGTGACCGCGCGGCCCACCCGGCACGTCAGCCCCACGATGGTGCCCTTGCGGTTGCGAATCGCGCTGATCCGATGCAGGGTGCGCTCGATTCCCGCGCGGTTGTCATCGCCAAAGAGGCCGACGTGCTCCGTCACATAATCGATTTCGGCGTTGCCGACATTGGCGGAGTCGAGGATCGCCTCACCGTCGGTGAACCTCGCCTCGGGCTCGCGGCCGAGGTCGAGCACCACCTCGAGGAGGTCGCCTCGTCCCTGCGAGAGACGTTGCGCGGCAGCAGCGATACGGGGCGGGAGCGCTGCGAAGAGCAGGTTGAGCTCCTCTGCCCATGAGGATCCGTAGGGCATCATCTGGGCGACGATCTCTGCCTCCTCGTTGTGGTCGTTGACAGGACGCGGAGCGGAACCGACGGCGTTGCTGATGGAACACTGCGCGCGATGCCGGCGGGCACCAGCACCGGCTTCTTGCGCCGCGACGGCGCGTTGATGCGCACCTTCTCACCAAGCTCGCTGATGAGCAGGAGCTGCGTGCCATAGACGGCAAACCCGCGCTGCTGCAGCGCACGGATGAGTTCTGAGTCGTAATGGCGGAGTACGCACGACGCCGGCCCCGAGGGCAGCTCCGCCAGCACCGCGTCGATGATGGCCTCACGCAGTGCCGGGTCGTGCCCCTCGCACATCATGCTGAGCCCCGCCGGTTGCGCGGCGGTTGGGGGCCGGATCGCTGCCCACGCGACGATGCCGGGACGCTCGACAACGAGATGACGCACGCTGTCGCGACCGAGTGCGGCGATGAGTCCCTGGGCGTAACCGGCCTGCCATGTCTTGAGCGACGGACCCTCGACGGCGGCGACCTGGGAGGGCGTCGTTCGGAGGTAGAGCAGATAGATGGCGCCGATGTCATCCCGCCGCGCCGGACGGAGGAGAGCGGACTGCACCGACGATTCGGGATCGTCCGACGCCTGGTCGCGATAGAGGATCTGCTCGGTTGCGAACTGCGTAAATCCGTGCTCGAGAAAAACCGGGAGGAGCGGATGGTCGAGCGGCAGGCGGACGTGGACACGCTGCACACGGTGCTCGAGACCGCGGTTGCGCACCCCGTCGAGCAACTCGGCCTGGGCGAAGTGGCCGTGCCCCGTGGTCGAGGTGCAGAGGTTGAGGATCTGCCACGAACGCGGGCGTACGGACAGGGACTGCACCTGCACGAATCCGACGACGCCTTCCTTGACGTCCTCGGCGACAAGCATCTCCTCCGACACGTCGGTGATGGGCACCAGCGATGACAGCGACTTGGTCACGGCCTGCCACAGGCGCAGCAGCGTCGCCTGAGGGACTGGACTGTCGAGCGTCATCTGCGCCCCGTGGCGCTCATCCTCGGTGGCCTCGCGGTAGAGCTGCTCGATCCGCGCGAGGTCGCGGAAGGATGCCGAGCGGATGATCACGCCGCGCTGACCTCCAGGGCCTCAGTCGCGCGCTCGAGGAACAGTTGGTGCAGACGCGAGTCGTCGGTCATCTCAGGGTGGAAGCTGAGACCGAGGTGCGGTCCCTGCGCGACCGCAACAGCGTTGCCGCCGAAAGTGGCTATAACTTCGGCCTCGGGGCCGGCGTCCTCGATCAAGGGTGCCCGGATGAACACGGCTCGAAACGGTGCAACGCCGAGTGGCACCACTGGGATGTCCGCCTCGAACGACTCGACCTGGCGTCCATAGCCGTTGCGGCGCACCCTGACGTCAAGGACCCCCAGCGAGATCTGGTCTGGGCGGCCGTCGAGCACCTCGCGACTCATGAGGATCAGGCCTGCGCAGGTCGAGAGCGTGGGCATGCCGGCTGAAAGGCGTTCACGGAGCGGCACCTCCAAGTTGAATACCTGGAGAAGACGGCTCATCGTCGTCGACTCGCCGCCGGGGAGGACGAGCGCGTCGACACCGTCGAGCTCGGCGGGCGTGCGCACTGTGAACGCCTCGGCGCCACAGCCGCGGAGTGCCATCAGGTGTTCCCGGACGTCGCCCTGGAGGGCGAGGACGCCTACCCGAAGGATGGTCAGTTCCCTCTCAGGGGACGCGCGCGCTCCGTCCCTGGCGGGGCAGGCTTCGCGTCATTCGCACACGACTAGTGTACGCCGCCGGGGAGGCGGCGGCGGCAGCCCTACCAGCCCCGGGTTGCGAGCAGTTCGCCGGCGGGCATGGATGCGACGTCGAGACCCGGCATCGCCTTGCCCAGACCCGCGCTCACCTCTGCAATGACCTCCGGTTTGTCGTAGTACGTTGTCGCAGCGACGATGGCCTTCGCATAGGCCTCGGGATTGGTGCTCTTGAAGATGCCGCTCCCAACGAAGTTGCCATCACAGCCGAGCTGCATCATCAGCGCCGCGTCAGCGGGAGTCGCGATGCCGCCGGCCGAGAAATTGACGACAGGAAGCTTGCCGGTTCTGTGGATCTCCTGAACGAGATCGAAGGGTGCGCCGAGATGTTTCGCCTCGGCCATCAACTCCTCCGGCCGCATCGACGCGATGCGCCGGATGCCGCCCTGCACGGCGCGCATGTGTCGCACCGCCTCAACCACGTTGCCAGTCCCGGCCTCGCCTTTGGTGCGGATCATGGCGGCGCCCTCACCAAGGCGCCGCAACGCCTCGCCGAGGTCACGCGCTCCGCAGACAAAGGGGACGTCGAACTGCCACTTGTCGATGTGGTGTTCCTCGTCCGCGGGCGTCAACACTTCGGACTCGTCAATGTAATCGACGCCCAGCGCCTGCAACACCTGCGCCTCGACGAAGTGTCCGATGCGCGCCTTTGCCATGACCGGGATGGTCACCGCCGCGATGATCTCCTTGATGAGGGTGACGTCGCTCATGCGCGCGACGCCTCCGTCACGACGGATGTCGGACGGCACGCGTTCAAGAGCCATGACGGCGACCGCGCCGGCGTCCTCGGCGATCTTCGCCTGCTCCGCGGTGACGACGTCCATGATGACGCCGCCCTTGAGCATCTCCGCCAGGCCCCGCTTGACCCGGATGCCACCGGTATGAGGCTCGTGCCCGTTGACCGCAGTCTTGTCGCTTGTCATGATCTCGCTCCTCGTCCGGTTCGCTGCACCGGCAACGCCATCATTCTAAGCGTTTCTTGACGAGTTCTTCGCCTTCGATCTTGGCTGTGTGGCTGGCTTTGTTGCAGGTTTTGTGGTGCTTCGCGCGGCCGGTGTCGCGGCTTTTGTTGCAGTTTTTGTGCTGGTTTTCGTCGCCGGTTTCGCCGTCGATCGCGGTGCGGCGAGCTTCTCGGTGTGGAGCTTGAGAGTCTCGACGGATCGCTGCAGGTTGCCGCGCACGATAGGTTCGGCCGCACGCCCGAGCAGCTTTCCAGCAATCCCTCCGCCGAACTCGTACTCCATGTCGAAGGTGACGTGCGTTTTCTCGCCCTTGGGTTGGAAGGCCCAGATGCCGATCTGTTTGAAACCCTCATTCGAGTGCCAGCCGATCGCTTGGTTCTCGGTCCAGGTGGTGATGTCAACCACTGAGGTGAGCGTCGTCGGGCCGGCTTTCATCCCGACATCGAACTTCGCACCCTTGCCGTGCGTGACCTTGCCGGTCGGTTGCCACCTCACCAGGTCCTTCATGTACCTGGTGGTGTTGCGATAGTCGTCGACATACGCGAACACCGTGGCCACGGGAGCGTTGATGGTCATGTCGATGGTAATGCGACCCATATACCTGGACTCCTGGCGCGGCGGCACCGCGCGATGCCTTCAGTATGCGATTCCGAACGGCGCCATGTTGCAGCTCGTCCGGGGGCCGCTGAGGGGGGTGGTATCATCCGGGCCGGGCGTCGGGAAGTAGCTCAGCCAGGTTAGAGTGCACGGTTCGGGACCGTGAGGTCGGGAGTTCGAATCTCCCCTTCCCGACGGATTCTCTGCTCGACAGATTCTTGGCTCGACAGATTCTTGCCCGACGATTATTTCGCCGGCCTCATGAGCGTGTCAGCGCGCGACGGGGTACAGCACGTCCCCATTTTTCGCCGCTGAAGTCGAGATCCAGTCGACGGAAGGGACCGATACCGCGCTGAATGAACCGCAGTTGCTCCGGCATGCGATCGATGAGACGCGAGTCGATGTAGACGTCGCGATCGTCCAGACTGCCCCAGTGCGATCCAGGACACAGGTCTGGTTTCCGCCTGCGACACAGCGCCTTCGACACGAATCCGCACATCGCACACGCGAGCTCCGGAGCAGCAGGCTCGTGAAGACGTGTAGGCGATGAAGGCGCGACGTCACGGGATGCTCACGCAGCCATTGCCGTGCCGGATCGTCGATGCTGCGTGCGAATCGGTGACGACGGGTCGCTCCGATCACGTCACTGACTATGGCGCTCATGAGCCGCAGACCGCGCGGGTGAGCCAGCCTGCTGCGTAGGCATCGGTGCCCCCCGGATCGGTGCCCGTGCAATAGATATCGTCGACCAGCAGCTGGCTGCCCTGGACGACCACGACGAGATCGATCGTTGCCATGATCTGCCCTGGACCGAAACCGAGCGTCACATGGGCGACACCGCCGGTTGCGGAGGGAGTCGCCGTCACCGATTTGGTGGTCCACTCAGGATCCTGGCCACCTCCGAGCGGATCCGCTGCACCCCGCACACCGTCGACATCGCTCTTCAGCTGCGCAGCAAGCCTGGTTGTGAGCGGGCACGAGGTGAACACGTCAGGCCCGGGGGAGCTCGAATCACATGTCGTGAACATCGAGGCGCTCGTGCAGGTGGCAGGCGTACAGGCCGGATAGACCATGGATGCAACCACCTTCAGCTCGTTGACGGTGGCGGCGGCAGTGGTGACCGGGGCGGGTGTCGGAGTCGCCGTCTGAGCAAGGGTGGGGGGAGCGGTTCCCGTGGCCGTCGGACGTGCCGATGGCGTCTCCGGCGATCCGCACGCAACGAGCAGCGCGGCCACGATGACCGATGCGCCTCCCAGTACTCTTCCGCGCCGGCTCACAGCACCCTCTCGTCGTTGGACATGACAGCGACCGGATAGCATAGAGGTCGCGGCCCCGTAGCTCAGTGGATAGAGCGGCGGTTTCCTAAACCGTGCGCGCAGGTTCAATTCCTGCCGGGGCTACCAAAGTCGTGTACGCGAGCACGCCTCCGAATCCGATCAGGCCGGCGCCGGCGACACCATCGGTGACGCGGATCGCGCGCGTGCTCATCGATCGCCCCGCGAGCGCAACACCCGTTGCGAGAATGCTGACCCACGTCAAACTGCCGACCGCGACTCCGCCAACCAGGACAATCGCCGCAGCGGTCGTGTGAACGAGGCCTGCCGTGCTTGCGGCAGCGAAGATTGCGCCCCACGACACGATGGTGGAGGGATTGGACGCCGTACCCCCGAGGGCGGTGAGATATGCACTTCGTGGAGTCGCCGCCTCAGCCGCGGATTCGCCACCGACACGAACGCGGAGCGCACCGTACAGCGTTCGCGCCCCCAGCCAGACCAGGACAATCGCACCGACCAGTCCGAGGACCAGGCGTACCGGGTGAATCGTCAGGAGCGGCGTGGCACCACCCGCCCCGGCCGCCGCGTACAACCCGTCGACAGTGGCGATGCCCGCCCCAACTGCTATCCCAACTCTCCAGCCGCTCCTCAGCGTCGACCTGATCAGGAACAGTGACATCGGACCCAGTTGCAGCGCGACGAAGAACCCGAGGCCGAAGCCGATCACCGCCGCGTTCATGGTTCAGCATTCCGGTCGTTCACGAGAGGAATCACGATAACCCGGGAACCTCACGTGGTCCGATCCGCTTCCAGAAGACCAGGGTCCCCGTCAATCCTCCGTGTGGCTTGAGCGCGTAGTCCGGGATCTCTCCGGTGAGCGTGAATCCAAGCCGTTCGTACAACAGGCCGGCGCCTCCATCAACGGCTGTGTCGAGCACCAGCAGCGTGCGCCCCCGTTCGACCGCCACTGCCTCGAGCGCCAGCATGAGTGCCGTCGCGATCCCCCGTCCACGGTGGCCCGGCAGGGTCATGAGCTTGGCAACCTCGGCGCGATGTGGCTGGTTGGGCGGGAGGTCGAGCAGGAGCGTCACCGTTCCCGCCAGCACATCGCCATGCCAGGCGCCGAGAATGACGCGCTCATCGCGGGCTGCCGCGGCGAGCGCGTCAATCCAGTAGGCGTCAGCCACCGCGCGGTCCAGCGGGTGCGTGAAGCTCACCGAGCCGCCGGCGGCAACCACGTCGATCAGGATGTTGCTCAACAGCCCGCGCGTGTTGGAGGACTCGCTCAGCGCGGTGATCTCGATGCCCGCCATGTTCATGGAGTCTGCGTCCACGCCAACGGGTGCCGCACGCTGCGGCGGGGGCTCAGATCGCGCCGGCTGTGATGGCGTGCTCGATCCATGGGATGACGGTGTCGAGCATCTGATCGAGCGTTGTCGTTGCCTCGAATCCCAGCACACGCCTGGCCTTTTCCACCGAGGGGATCCGCCGCTGCACGTCGTGCTCGAACGGAGGATCGGTCATGTACCGGAAGGGAACTCCGTCGCCCTTGATCCGGTGCCAGATCTTCTCGGCGAGGGTGAGCACGGTGGTCGACTCAGCCGTGGAGAGATTGAAGTCGTCGTTCAGCGCGGCGGGACTCTCCATCGCCGTCACGATTCCCTTGGCGAGGTCGCCCGCATACGTGTAGTGGCGGACCTGCGTGCCGCTGCCGAGGATGTGCAACGGGTCCTGCCCCTTGATGACCTTCTGCACCAGGTCGGGGACGACGTGACTCATCGCCAGCTTGACGTTGCCGCTGAGAATCTCCACGTCCCCAAGCGCGCGGCCCTCACCGACACCGACACAGTTGAACGGCCGCACGATGGTGTACGGAAGGGCGTGCTGACTGTGCGCGGCACGGGCAAAGTACTCGACGGCGAGCTTCTGAAAGCCGTATGACGACCTGGGAGGTGGGATCTCGAGCTCCTGCCCCTCTGCGGATGGCCATGCAGTCGCCGACTCGTACACCATCGACGAGCTCAGGTACGTCACCTTGGTCAGGGTGCCGTCGCGGTGAGCGCGAATCGCCGCATCGCACGTGGCCGCAAGGATCCGCTCGTTGGTGGCAAGCAGATCGTACGCGTATGCATGGAAATACGAGATCCCGCCGATCATCGCCGCACCGGCGATCAGGTGGTCACAGCCGGTGAGCGCGTCGGCCACCAGGCCCGGATCGCGCGCATCCCCGCGGATGAGCCGGTACCCGGGATGACCGTCGAAGGAGCGGACGACGTGCCCGTACTTCGACTCGTTGTCGACCCCGACCACCTCGTATCCCCGTTCGAGCAATGCCTCCACGACGTATCCGCCGATGAATCCCGCGGACCCGGTGACCAGGACCCGGGTCATGGTCGGGCTCCCCGATGGCGCCCATCCTTGGGGTTGGGGCGCCCGCTGATACCGAGCGCGTAGAGATACCAGTGCAGGTACCGCGGTATCCACGCCTTGACCTTGAAGTTGGACGTGCCGCCGGCACGGTCGAGCCAGATCGTCGGCAACTCGGCGACCGGCAGACCCAGACGACGCGCTTTCGCAACCAGCTCGATCCCGAGCTCGAAGCCGGCATCGGAATCGATGCCGGCCCGCTCCACGAATGCGCGCGAATATGCCTTGAAGGAGTTGGTCGCATCGTGCGTGCCGACATGTGCGATGAGGTTCAGCGAAACGCCCGCCAGGCGCGAGATTCGTCCCTTGACCCACGGGCCACCGACCTGCTGTCCGCCGCGCATGTACCGGGACGCGCACGCCACGACCACACCGCGCTCGACCAGCCTGGTGAGCTGGTCGATCTGCATCGGGTCGTCGCTGCCGTCTGCCATCGTCACCACGACCACGTCGGCGGTGGCCTGTCCGATCCCGAAGCGGAGCGCGTTCGCGGGACCTCGTCCGAGTGTGTTGCGAACGGGCCGGAGGCGGTCCTCTCGTTGCGCGTACGTCTCGAGAAACGGAACGGTCGTGTCGTCCAACGTGTCGTACACGACAAGCACCTCCGCCGGCAGTGTGATTGCCTCGAAGATCCGATCGAGAAAAGGGACGACCGCGGCACCTTCGTTGTACGCGGGGATGACGACGCTGACGCGTGGCTTCACACCTTGACCCCGTGGCCGAGGAGGTTGGTGATGTCGACAACGGGTTTCGACGTCTGCAGGTCCGCATACCTCCGGTGCGGCGCGGCGATGATCAGCAGATCCGACTCCGCGACGACGGTGTCGCAGGGGACGATGTCCGGGTCACCGACGACATACGGGTCCGTGCACAGTACTCGCGCAGCTTTGCCGGTGAGGATGCGCTTCATCTTGTAGCTCAGGCTGGAGCGTGTGTCGTCGGACTCAGCCTTGAAGGCCATGCCCAGGACGCCCACCGTCAACGAGGGAAGGTCGAATCGCTGCTCGAGCTTTCCCAGGACGTAGAGCGGCACTCCTTCGTTGACCATCACCGCGGCGTGGCCGAGCGTGAAGCGGTTCTCCGCAAACGCCGTGATCTGCATCGTGTCTTTGAGGAGGCACGGGCCGGCGGTCAGACCGGCACCTGGCAGGTCGGCAGCCCGCGGATAGTGGAACGTCACCGCATGGCGAATCCGCTCGTAGTCGAGACCGTTGTCATTCGCGATCATGTACAGCTGGTTGGCGACGGCGAACTTGAGATAGCGCCAGCTGTTGGTGAAGAGTTTGGCGAGCTCCGCCTCTTCCGGCTCCAGCTCGACGGTCTCCGCGGTCAGGCGCCGAAACAGCGCGTCGGCTCGCCGGATGGCGCGCGGGGTTGTACCGGAGACGATCTGTGGCAGGGTGCGGAGCTCCTCGAGCGCGTGACCCTCCGCGATCCGCTCCGGGCAGAAGCTGACATCGATATCGCGCCCAAGCTTTGCGATGAGCCGCGCGACGCGCTTGGTCACACCCGGGTACACGGTGCTCCGAAGCACGACGAGATGACCGTCGACGAGATGGTCGGTGAGCGGCGTGATCACGCGCGCCACGGCCTCCACATCCGGGCTGAGATACCGGTCCACCGGCGTTCCGACCACGACCACGATGTGCTCGCTTCGGTCGATCACCGCCGCGTCAGTGGTCCCGCGAAGCCGTCCGGCGGCCAGCACACGAGTCAGCGCTTCGGCCGCCCCAACCTCCGCAAAAGGCATGACGCCGCCGTTGACGATGTCGACGACGTCGGCGTTCGTGTCGTAGAGGACGACATCGAGCCCGCTTTCAGCGAAGGCGAGGCCCAACGGCAGGCCCACGTGACCGCAACCCCCCACAACGACGACGTCGTGCTCGAACTGCATCGTGCTCCCCACCTACGTTGCTGGGACGAGTTGCTGGTGACTCGCTGTGTTGATCCGATCTGAGTGCTCTTCGGAACGCGTACCGTTGCGAACAATAAAGACAATCGCGAGAGTCACCGCCACGAAGGGCACCAACTCGGTGGCGAGGATCGGCGCGGGACCGTCCGGGTAGATGAGCTGCGCAACCGTGAAGGCCCACCCTGCCGTGACGACGGCCCATGGCTTCGTGCGAGCCACGATCATGCCGAGCGGTGCGAGAAAGAGAACGTCGTAGGCGAGGGTGTGGAGACCGATGACGACGGCGAGCGCGATTGCCACGGCAGCGAAGCTTGGCGTATCGACGCGCCGGCGAATCCGGATCAGCACCACAACCGCGACGATGGCGAGCACCAGGAAGGCGATCTCAGCTGCACCCGCGCTCCCGGTCGCGCGCGCGAGCGTTCCCGGCAGCCCCATGCCGATCTGAAACTCCCCGAGCTGCGTGGCGCTGCCGAGCCACTGAAGGCTGCATGCCGACCCGACCATGAGGATGCTGGCCGCGCCGATTGCAACGACGGTCGCGCCACACGCCGCAACCACCCGCCAGCGGTGATGGATGAGCAACGCGATGACGGCAAGGAAGATCAGCTGGGGCTTGACGGCGACAAGACCGAGCAGGACACCGGCCGCAAGGTCGAGGTGTCTCCTGAGCAATTCAAATGCCACCAATGCGGCAATCAGCAGCAGCGCGTCATTCTGCGCCAGGCCGAACTCGGTACTCGCGATCTCATTGAGCAGGAGCGCCGCCACCACAGCCGCCATCAGCCAGGGCGAGAGACCGATTCGAGCTCGCCACAGCAGCAGCGCACAGGCGGCGATTGCCACCCCGAGGACCACCTCCCACAGGTTCACAGCTGTCGAGAGGCGGATGCGCGCAAAAGGGGCCGCAAGGAGCGTCATCAGGGGCGGTTCGTTGAAGTGCCAGATGATGTCCGCGGGGAGCGGAGGCGGCGCGCCACCAGGTACCAGGTGCAAACCCGCAAGTTGCACCGACCTCGAATAGATGCAACCCAGACCGGCAGCCTGCGCCTGATGGGTTGCGGCCACCCCCGCGAAGTCTGTGCTCTGCGGATATGTGATCGCATACCGAACAGAGGCAACCGCCATCGCGAGAGAGCCGGTGACACTCGCTACCGCAAGGCGGAGCATTGGCCTCCGGCGCGTCTCGGGGTGGTCGGGAGGGCGCTGCGCACGAAGTCCTGGGAAGGGCATCCGCGAGGACCCTAACCCCGGCGGGCGATCGGTGCGAGCGACGTTACCGACTAGCTACCGGTTTGGGCGCCGCCAAGTCCTGCGACACGCACCCTGGGGAGCTCCGTCGCTGCTGGGCGCCATCGCGTGGCGATGCAGGCAAGCACCGCCGCGACCACGAGCGCCCACCCGGCGAGCTGTCCCGGTGGAAAGGTCGCTGCGTCGATGAGGTCGGCGCACGCCGCGACGCTGATCAACGTCCACGCGCCGAGCACGATCGCCATCGGCGGGGTCAGCGTCAGCGCTGCGGTCGATCCAGATCGCCGGGCGGCGGCGGCAAGGCCGATCACCAGCATCGGCGCGAGCATCACGAGGTCATCCGGGTAGGCATGTGGCGATGCCACCAGCGAGAGCACGGCCGCACCCACCAGCGCCGTGTCCAGACGGCTCGAGTCGCGACGGACCGTCGTGCCGAGCCACACCGCGGCTGCACACGCCAGCAACGAGGCCACGAGCCCGATCACGTGCGCAGCCAGGCCACTGCCGAACAGGGAGCCCACAACGCCGATGAAGCTCACCATGGTTGCGAGCTCCCACCGGGTGGTTGATGACGCGAGGATGCTGACGAATCCGGCGACGCCCGCCGGTCCGACGAGCGCAAGCGAGGCGACGATGAGCCCGACGCATCCCGCGACCGCGCCAATGATCACGCGTCGCTCGCGCCAGCCGAGAAGAAAGGCCAGGAGCCCGAGCGCAAGATGCGGTTTGGCGATCCCCGCAGACACGACGAGCACCGCGGCCCCGGCCGCCTGGTGGCCGCCCTTCCACCGCCGGTACGCAAGAACCAGGCCCAGGGCAAGCAGGGGAGTCCACTGTGCCTGCATGAACGTCGTCCAGGTCCCGATTCCGGCCAGCGCGGCGGCGCCTGCCGCGACCTGCCAGATTCGCGGTGTCCCGTCCGGCCATTCGACGCTCCGCACCGCGAGCACCACCGCGAGGATCAGCACCGCAAGCTCGAGCAGCGACCAGAGTCGATACGCCACCTCAAGGGGCAGGAATGTCACTGGAAGGACGAGTGCGGCCGCCACAGGGGTGTTGACGAACGGCAGGTTGGCCTCGCGATCCGGGGCGATCAGCGCGCTGTGCAGGGGCTGCTGCACCGCCTGGCTGTAGAGGTTGCCAGTATGCCCCTCGCGGAGGAGCGTCCCGCCGACATAGAAGGCGGTGAAGTCGCTCCGACCGGTGTCGAAGCGGCTGACCTGGGTCCAGATGACCGCGTACGCGATCAGCAGCGCGGCGGCGATCGCGATGATCAACCGCGCGGGCCTGAGAGATCGGCTCACCTCCGGCAGCCTATCCGCTGACATCGCGCATGCCTGGTGCGTTATCAGCCCGTCACAGTCGGGACCCAGCGACCTCGATACCGGTTCGCAGCCCAGGACCCACTGGGAAGCCGCTCGGGAGAATGCTGCTGCGACACTTGTGATGTCCATACAGAGGAGCCGGCGGTGAATGAGAAGGATGTTTTCGTCCTGGCGGATCGTGCACTCGACCGTGTGGTCCAGCAGATCGCCGACGACCAGTGGGACCTGGAGATGCCGGCGAGCTTTGCCCGAAGAGACAGCGGCAGCATCCCCACCCTCCGAGCGATCATCGGCTACCACGCGTACGACGACGCGTGGGTGCCCGACATGCTGGCCGGCCGCACCATCGAGGAGGCCGGGAAGGACAAGTTCAGAGGTGACCTCCTCGGCGACGACCCCAAGGCCGCTTTTGCCTCCATCGTCAAAAGGGCGTCCGCTGCGGCTGCGCAGCTGGACGACCTGGAGCGCACGGTGCACTGCTCCTTCGGTGATTTCCCGGCGCGCGAGTACTTCTGGCAGATCAACGGATTTCGGGGTTTACGCGCCTGGGACATCGCGAAGGTGATCGGCGTGGATCCGATGCTCCCCGATGACCTGGTGCACGGCCTCTGGGATGAGCTGAGCCCGAACGCTGAAGCCTATCGGGCGATCGGCGTTTTTCCGGCGGCAGTCCCGGTTCCCGACGGCGCACCGTTGATGCAGCGTTTGCTCGGGATTACCGGTCGAGATCCCCGATGATCACCGCCACGCACGCAATCGTCTACGCCGACGATCCCGACGAGGCCCGCGCGTTCTTCCGGGACGTGCTCGAGATGCCGAATGTCGACATCCACGGTGGGTGGCTCATCTTCAAACTTCCTCCGGCGGAGCTTGGCATCCACCCCTCCGGCGAGGGATCACCCGATGGACATCACGAGCTGTTCCTGATGTGCGACGACATCGATCGCACCGTTGCGGACCTCACCACGAAGGGCGCTCAGTTCGCTGCGCCGATCACCACCGAGCGATTCGGACGCCTGACGCGCATCCGCATTCCTGGGGGTGGGGAAATCGGTCTGTATCAACCGTCGCACGCCACCGCGTACGACCTCGAACGCTGAAACGCGTCACGGTCGTCACGTTCGAGGGCGGCTCGGTACCATGAGGCGATGAGTTCCGAACCGCGCTGGCAGACGGTGCAGGCGGCCGACGGGCGCCAGCTCGAGGTCGTCTCTGCCGGACCAGAGGACGGGCGCTGCTTCCTCTTCCACAGGGGGACGCCGTCGGCCGCCGGCGCGTATCCACCGCTGGTCGAGCAGCTCGCCAAGCGCGGCCTGCGCCTGGTCACCTTCTCGCGCCCCGGGTACGCCGGCTCGTCCGTCATGGCGGGCCGCGCGGTGGGCGATGTGGCCACCGACGTGCAGGCAATTCTCGACGCGTTGAAGATCGGGTCGTTCTTCTGCGCCGGCCAATCAGGCGGTGGTCCGCACGCCCTGGCCTGTGCGGCACTCCTTCCAGACCGAGTCATCGCCACGGCGACTCTTGCGGGAGTGGCACCCTGGCCCGCCGACGGGCTCGACTGGCTCGCCGGCATGGGTCCCGAGAACCTCGAGGAGTTCGGCGCGGCCCGTGCGAGTCGAGAAGCCCTCGAGGCATACCTCGACCGCGAAGCCGCGTCCATGCAGGATGTCCAACCGGCGGACGTCGCGGCGTCGCTCGGAGGCTTGGTCAGCGACGTCGACAAAGCGGCGCTCACCGGCGCCTACGCCGAGTTCATGGCAACGAGCCTGCGCCGAGCCGTTTCGGCCGGGATCGCAGGGTGGCGGGACGATGACATCGCGTTCGTCAGCCCGTGGGGTTTCGGCCTGTCGTCCATCCAGACCCCGGTCGCGGTCTGGCAGGGCGGCGAGGACCGCATGGTGCCGATGGCGCACGGGGAATGGCTCGCGGCGCATATCCCAGGAGCCCAGCAGCACGTTCTCCCCGAGGAGGGGCATCTCTCACTTGCTCTCAATAAGATCGGTGATGTGCTGGACGGCCTGCTCGCCATGGGCGAGAGGGCAGCGCACCCGGCTCACACATCGTGAACACCGTATAGTCGCCGCAGCCTGTGAGGATGCGGAGAGGAGATCAAACCCATGACACCTGATGAGGTCAAGCAGAGCATCACCGGCTGGTGCTCGTCGGACGACGACCTGGAGATTACCTCCGACCGCTTCGAGCCTGGCACGGACTTTTCGTTCGGTGTCAAGGCCGGAACCCTGAGCGCCGCGCCCGTCGAGCTGGTCGTGCTCAAGACCGACGGCTCGGACCGCGTGACCATCCGGAGGAGCGTCACCCTCACCGGCGACGACGTCGATGCGGCTAACCGGCTCATCGCTTCGCGTCCCGGCTCAGTGACTGCTGCGGTTGAGCGCTCCGGCATGGACACCACGGTCGTCGCGCAGACGTATGTCTACCTGGACGGCTTGAGCAAGCACGCCTTCGTGCAGGCGGTCGCAGAGCTGGCGCGTACCAGCACGCTGCTCGATGCGATCGGCGGGGTTGAAACGGCATCGGACGTCGACGCGGAAGCCGCGACGATCGCCTCCGACGCCGTCGACACCGACTCCGAGCCGGACTCGACCCCGGTCACAGCGACGCCCGCGCCTGTCGAATCGACCTTCCAGCAGCCCTCGACGTTCCCCCAACCGAGCTCGATCCCAACCGGGACCCCCGTCGGTCAGCCGCTCCCCACCCCGAGCTTTACTCCGCAGCCCGTGCAGCCTGTACAGGCACAACCGGTGCAGCCGAGCTACTCGCCGCAGCCCTACCAGGCGCAGCCGGTGCAGGCGCAACCCGTGCCGCAGCCCTCCCCCGCGGGTGGCTGGGCTCCGAGCCACTCCGTACCACCCCAGGGACTGCGCGCGTGGGGCGCCCCGGATCCGTCGGGACCGGTGGTCGCCAACCTCGCGCCCGGCCTGCCGATTCAGGTCGCGGAAGTTCGCGGCGCATGGGCACGGGTGATCTGCTCCAACGGATGGACGGGCTGGATCGACGGCCGTATCATCGGCGTCGCTGCCTGACGCTCGACCTGCGATGAGCGCCGGCTCGGACGACGGGTGACCGAGGCTCGGGAATCACCGGGCCTCGACGAGCTCGCTGCCACGCTCGCTGATCGCCGGGCGCACTCCCTCGCGATGGGCGGGGACGAGCGTGTTGCCCAGCAGATGTGCGGTCGCGGCTATGAGCCGGACACGCTGGTGGCCTGGCCCACAGCGGAAATATCGGTGATGGGTCCGGAGGGCGCCGTCGACATCATCTTCGCAAAGCAGATCGCCGCGGCCGATGACCCGGCCGCCGCTCGCGCGCAGTACGCGGCGGCGGTTCGAGAGACCATCGATCCGTTCATCGCCGCGTCGTGGGCCATGGTGGACGATGTGATCGACCCGGCTGACACTCGGCGGGTGATCATCGACGCACTCGAGGGTGCTGAGACAAAGCGGCAGCGGCGTGCCTGGCGCAAGCACGGCGTGCCACCGGTATGAGGAGGGCGCGGTGACCGAGGTGAAAGCCGAACTGGTGGGCAATCTCTGGAAGATCGTCGTCGAGGTGGGGCAGGCGGTCGAGGAGGACGACACCCTGATGATCCTCGAGTCGATGAAGATGGAGATCCCGATCACGACCCCGACCTCGGGCACGGTCACCCAGATCCTCGTTGCAGAGGGACAGGTCGTCCAGGAAGGACAGACGGTCGCGGTCATCGACTGACGGTGCCCGGTCACCGTCTCGCGACGGTGGCGGCGGGCGGCTTCGACCGTGCGACGATGAATCGGTGGAATCGAGTCAGCTCGACACGATCAGCGTCAAGACATCGGACAACGTCACGCTCGGGTACAGCGTCGCCGGCCTCGGCAGCCGCCTCGCGGCGCAGATCCTGGACAACCTGATCGCACTGCCCATCACGGTGGTCGCGATCCTGCTCTACGGTGCGGTAGCGAATGACTTCGTCACCACATCCGAGGGCGCCGGATTCGCCGCCGCTGGCGCGGAATTCTTTGCCGGCTTCGTCTATTTCGGCTACTTCTTCGTTGCCGAGGCGGTGACCGGCGGCAAGACCCCTGGCAAGAGCGCCATGGGATTGCGCGTCATCCGGGTCGACGGTACCGCTGCGGACTTCGGCGCCCTCGCGGTGCGCAATGTCATTCGCGTCATCGACGTCGTGGTCCTGCTGATCGGCATCGTGGTGATGTTCTTTCAGCCACAGACGCGCCGCCTCGGCGACCTCGGCGCGGGGACGATCGTCGTCCGCGACCGCGCGATGGTGTCGTTGGCGGCCGCGGCAGCCCCTCCGCCGATCATCCTTCGGACACCCGACGCCGGGCCGCCGATCGACGGGCTGGACCGCATCGGCGGCTTCGAGCGTGACGCGCTGCGAATATTTCTCTCGCGCCCGGGGCTCAGCCCGAAGCTGCGGGCGGACCTTGCCGCGGACATCGCGAAGCGCCTCTTTGACAGGCTCGAGCTGCCGACCGGCGCGCCTGAGCGTCTCTGGCCAGCGGAACTCTTCATCGAGCGTATCTACCTGCAGCTCGACCAGCGCCACCCGTGACGCTGGACGCATTCATCGCGGAGCGCCGGGCGCGCTGGGCGGCACTCGAGGCGGCGATCACGACCGCGAAACGAGGGCGCCTTCGCAACCAATCCGCGAGCGACATCGAGCGTTTCGGCCTGTTGCTCCGCCAGGCGTCGAGCGATCTTGCCATCGCTCGACGCGATCACCCGGACGCGCCGATCACGGAATACCTGAACACGCTGTGCGCGAGAGCACATCCACTCCTCTATCGCGGGCGCCCGTGGCGGCTCGGAGGAGTGGGGCCGTTCTTCGCGACCGCGCTGCCGCGATCGTTCCGGGCCGCGTGGCCCTACATCGTCGCGAGCCTGGGGCTCATGGTGATCGGCTTCATCGCAGGGTGGGTTGCCGTCGTGCTCCGTCCGGACCTGCGCGCTGCACTGGTACCACAGTCGCTGTTTGACGAGATGGCGCGCGGCCAGATCGGCACCGGCGTGCAGGACGCACCGTTCGCGGCCGCTTTCATCATTCAGAACAACATCCGCGTCGCGCTGATCTGTTTCGCCGGCGGGATGCTCCTCGGCATCCCGACGGCGATCGTGTTGCTCACCAATGGATGGATGCTTGGCACCGTCGCCGCCGCCGTGCAGCTGGGCGGCTACAACTATCAGTTCTGGTCGCTGATCGTGCCCCACGGCGTCCTCGAGCTCAGCGTGATCGTGATCAGCGGCGGCACCGGGCTCATGCTGGGGGATGCCATCCTGCGTCCGGGACAGCTTCGCCGTGGTGAGGCGCTGGCGCGGGTGGCGGTGCGCGCGGTGATGCTCGTCCTCGGCGCCGCCAGCCTGCTCATCATCGCGGGCACGCTCGAGGCGTTCGTCTCGCCGAGCGCGCTGCCGGACGGGGTGAAGCTGGCGATCGGCGGGGCGGTCGGCGTGCTCCTCTACTCGTGGCTGCTCCTTGCCGGCCGGAGCCCGCGATCGCGACGAGCGGCCCTGTTCGACCGACCGGCGGAGACCCCCGCGTAGACTGGAGTCGATGGACGTTGTCCGGATTACGCCGCGTGGCTACTGCCACGGCGTGGTGGAAGCGATACGGATCGCAAAACGCGAAGGCGCTGCCCGCGCGGGCAGCGAGCCGGTCACGATGCTCGGCTACCTCGTCCACAACGAGCATGTGACTCGCGAGCTGGAGCAGTCCGGCGTCGCGCTTGTGGCCGAACCAGATCGCATGAAAGCTCTGGAGCAGGTCACCGAGGGGACTGTCATCTTCACCGCCCATGGCATCTCGCCGGCGGTGGTCGACGCGGCTCGGGCGCGTGGACTCAACCTCGTCGACGCCACATGCAGTGACGTCACCCGGACTCACGACCTCGTTCGTGAGCTGGTCGCGAGCGGGCACCACGTCATCTACATCGGCAAGCGCGGCCACCCCGAGCCTGCAGGAGTGCTCGGCATCGCGCCGGAGCACACGACCCTCATCGAGAGCATCGACGAGGTGGACACGCTCGAGTTGCCCGACGAACGGCCGCTTGCCGTGACATGTCAGACGACGCTGAGCATGTGGGACACGCAGTCGATCATCGAGCGTCTTGTCGAGCGCTTCCCGACCATCGAAGTCCACAACGAGATCTGCCGTGCAACCCAGGAACGGCAGGAAGCTGCAGTGCTCGCGGCTGATGACGTCGATTGCGTCGTAGTGGTGGGCAGCGAACGTAGCAGCAACAGTCAACGCCTGGTGCAGGTGGTTCGCGAGAAGGGCCACCGGCCCGCCTATCTCGTCGACACCGCGGCCGACCTCGATCCCGCGTGGTTCCGCGGCGTCCGAAGAGTTGGGGTCACCTCAGGGGCGTCAACGCCCACGCAGATCACACGCGCAGTGATCGCTGCCGTGGAGGCCATGCCCGAGACCGCGTGACGTCACGTTTTGGCTGCAAGGGTCACAAACCCCGGAAGCCTGCTAGTGTCCTGGCTCGATGACCGTAGGAGGGCTGCCCCTTCCCCCGCCGCAGGCGCCCGGTCAATGGGACGGAGGGCAACCGCCGCCCATGCCGCCGCCGCCCGCCTATCCGGTCGCGACGTATGAACCCGCGCTCTATCCCGGCCCGGCACCGGGGATCGGGTATGCCGGCTTTTGGATCCGCTTCCTCGCCACGATCATCGACGGAATCATTGTTGGCGTCCCGCTCGTGATCATCTTCTTCATCGCGGAGGGGTCGACGCTCAGCACGTACTTCAACTGCGTCAACAGCGCCAACGCGGGAGGGGCACTCGTACCCACGTGCCAGGGCTTCTATCCAAGCTCCGCCATCGCCTCCTTCGAGTTGCTCGTGCTTGGTGTTGACCTTCTCTATTTCGTCATCCTCTGGTCCAAGTTCGGCGGGACGCTCGGGCAGCGGATGCTCGGCCTGCATGTCGTGGACGCAGCAACCGGGCAGAACATCGGCATCGGCCGGTCAATCGGCCGATTTGTCGGCTACGTGATCAGCGCGGCGCTGCTGTACATCGGTCTCATCTGGGCCGCGTTCGACCCGCGCAAGCAGGGTTGGCACGACAAGATCGCGAGCACATTCGTGGTCCGCAAAGTCTAGAATCCGGCCACCGACCCGCTGGACGAGTCGGATGATGAGGAGGAGAGCAATCGTGGCAGCACTGCCGCCCCAGCCACCTGGCAGCCTACCCCCGCAGCCGCCCGGCGTTGCACCGCCCGGTGGCCCACCGCCGGCGGGGCCGCCACAGGGTCCCTACTCGCCAGGCGGCGCATACGCAGGACAGATGCCATCCCAGCCGTACGTCTCGCAGCCGATGCCGCAGCCGGTTGTCGTCAAGGTGCACAAGCGAACCTTCTGGCTGACGATCGCGCAGATCATCATCATCCTGAAAGCGATCCTGATCATCCTGATCGCAGCAGGGTCCGCCGCGATCGGCGTGTACATTCTTGTCGCCGGGCACGCCGCGCTGCACAACATCCCCGGATACGACAACTACGCGACGCAGTTCGGCAACTCGTTCGTGAATGCTGCTGGTGCGATCTTCATCGCAATCGCCGTGGTCCCGCTGCTGATCGGGATCGTCGACCTGATCCTGGGGATCATCGTCGGCCGGCCGTCGAATGTGGCTCGCTGGATCATCGTGGTGCTCGACGTGGTGAGCATCGTCATCGCGCTCGCAGACTTCGCCAATGCGAAGACAAGCACCGGTGACGTCATCCTGATCGTGTACCTCGTCCTCCAGGTCATCGTCCTGTATGCGCTGCTGCTGGACCCGGCGACACGACGAAACTTCGCGGGGACGAGCCGGTAAGCTCGCCGGCGAGCGCTGCCTGCGCTAGAGGCGCGCTCGCCGCTTGAGGTCGAGATAACGGTTCACCAACCGTGGCGACAGTGTGCGCGCGTCAGCGTCGATGGTCTCGACGCCCGAGGCGCGCAGCAGGCGCAGCGTGTCGTCGCGATCTGCGATGAGTCCTCCCGCAACGGCTCGGGCGTACGCGTCGTCACCGGTCCGCGGTACGGCGTTCGCAGCGTCATCGAGCGCGGGATCGCGAACCGTGACCACCAGTGGGAGATGGCGTCGGCGCAGGCGCACGCACTGCCGGATCAGCGCCTTTCCCTGGTCGGGATCCAGCACGTCGGTGAAGATGACCACCAGCGATCGGCGCCTCTGCCATCTGCTGAAGTACGCGAGCGCGTCGTCGTAGTCGGCCTCGGTCTCACCGGGCTTGATGGGGCGGGTGGCGTCGAGAAACCGTCGCAGCTGGGCGGTGCCGGCGCGCGGCGGCAGCGTGCCGGTGACCGTATCGGAGAACGCGAGCATCCCTGCGCGATCCCCGCTGCGGAGCGCGACGTGCACGAGCAGCAGTGCCGCGTTGATGGCATGGTCCAGCTTGGTGAGCTCACCCGCGCCGATCCCCATCAGCCGTCCATGATCGAGACAGATCACCAGCGGCTGCGCGCGTTCGGGGATGAGCTCGGTGGCCATCAGATGCCCCGTCCGTGCGGTGGCACGCCAGTTGATCGAGCGCAACGGATCGTCGGGAAACGCTTCTCGCACGCGCTCGAACTCGCTCCCCTCGGTGCGCAGTCGCATGGTGCGAAGCCCGATCTCGGCGAGCTGACCGCGGCGAGCCAAGGCCTCGTACACATCGATGGCCGCGAGATTCGGGTCGATACGAACTGAGCGAACCGCCTCAACCGTCGTCTGCCGCCAGCCGATCCCCCACGGGCCGGTCACGCGAACGACGGCCGGCCCGAGGATGACGTCGCCCCGCGCGACCGGGGTGACCGTGTACTCGAGCGCGGCGGGAAGATGCACGTTCCATCGGGTCTGAGACGGATGCAGGCTCGGAGGAACACGCTCATGAACGATCGCCGCTGTGCCCGCAGACCGTGCAGCGATCTCGAGCCTGACCCGATTCGCGACTCCCACCGAGAGCAGGTCGTTGCAGGCGCGGTCAACGCGCAGCGCCGACGTGCCGAGCGCGCGCCGTGAGTCGACAACGATCGCGACCACGAACGCCGCGAGCAGTGCGAGGCCTACGAAGAACAGGCTGGATATCGCCGCTCCGGTTGCGATGATCGCGACCGGCACCAGCAGGAGACCTGCGCCTCGCCACGTCATCGTGGCGCCGTCACCTGGGGACCGGGACCCTGCCCACCGCGCGTTGCACGGCCGCCACCTCGGACACTCCCTGGATCTCGGCTTCCGGACGGCGGATCATCCGGTGTCGAAGGGCTGGGATGCAGACATCCTTGACGTCGTCCGGGACGACGTAATCGCGTCCCTGGATAGCGGCCATCGCCTTGCCGGCAAGGAGCAATGCGATCGATCCGCGTGGGCTGGCGCCCAGCGAAAGGTCAGGACTCGTGCGCGTGGCGGTGACGATTGCCGAGATGTAGCCGAGCACTTCGTCGGAGACTCGGACCGCAGCGACCTCCGCACGAACCCTCGCCAGCGCGGTCGCATCGATGATCGCGGTGACACCCGCAGCGGTCAGGTCGTGGGCGTTGAAGCCGCTGTCGACACGACGAAGCATCAACATCTCGGTTGCCGGCTCGGGAACGTTCACCTCGAGCTTGAAGAAGAATCGATCCAGCTGCGCCTCCGGGAGCGGATAGGTGCCCTCGTACTCCACGGGATTCTGCGTGGCAACGACGAGGAACCGATTGCCGAGCGGGCGGCTTTCGCCGTCAGACGTGACCTGGCGTTCCTCCATCGCCTCGAGCAGCGCCGACTGCGTCTTCGCCGGAGCCCGGTTGATCTCGTCGGCGAGCAGCGTGTCGGTGAAGATGGGGCCCGGGCGGAACTCGAACGTGCCCGAGTCCGGACGGTAGACGCTGGTCCCCACGATGTCGGAGGGAAGCAGGTCCGGGGTGAACTGGATTCGAGTGAAGCGGGCATCAAGGGCCGCTGCCAGCGTTCGCGCCATGAGCGTCTTCGCCGTGCCCGGGACACCTTCGAGGAGGACGTGGCCACCGCAGAGCACAGCGATGTACAGCCCGTCGATGACCTGGAGCTGGCCGACGACGGCACGACCCATGGTCTCGTGCAGTGCTGCGCGCAATGCCGCGGCGTCGCTCTGGGTTGCCACGGGACGCATTGTGCCCTGCTCGCTCACGTGATCAGCCAACTGGCGTCGCCGTCAGCTGGCGCTCGCATGCGTCGACGTCGCGAGCGAGCCGTAGCAGTTCGCTCTCATCGGGCCGGCCCGACGCCAGTGAGCGGGCGTGGGCGAGCAGCGCAGCAAGTGCCGTCCCCGTCTGCGCGTTGGTGACCGAGACAGCCGCGCAGAAGGCGGCGTCGTCGAGATGCGCATCGACGCCGGTCGCAGCGCCGATCCTTCGTTTGAGCTCTTCGGCATAGCGCGCGGCGATCGGTCCGCGTTGCCGGCTGCGCGCGAACAGCTGCCCCATCGCCGTGACGTATGCGGTCGCGCTCGGCACAGCCGTCTCGCCGCCCTCATGAGCAGGCTTGCCGAGCCGGCGACCGTTCAGCGCGATGGCCAGCAACACCACGAGGCCCACCAGGATCATCGCGAGTCCGACAGGGCCGTCGAAGATCACGCTGGCACCGCTCGTCTGGGCTCCTTCACCGTGGTGATACTCATCGAAGTCGATCCGGCCTCCACGGGCTCGCTGGAGCAGGCTGAGCGCGAGGAACGCCGAGTCGCCGTGCCGCAGCCCGTCATTGGACAGGGGCTCGGTGTCACCGAGGAGATACGCGCGGCCGCTCGCGCCGATGCGCACCATCCCCGCGACGACCTGGTTCTGCTCCACGAGCATGGGCACGAGCGGTGCCTGGTTGGAGAACGTCAGCCCGTCGCTCACCGGAACCGATCGGACGCGATCGGTGCTGTCGAATGGAAGCGCGACACGCGCAGTACCCGACCCGACCAGCGCCGTCGGATTCACCTCGAGCTTGCTGAGCAGCGGAGCCGCTTCGGCGAGACTGTCGGGTGTGACCACGAGGACGAGGTCGCCACCTGAGTGCAGGAACGTCATCAGGCGGCTGACGTCCGGGTCGGTGAGCGCGACGGTCGGGTCGTAGCAGAACACCACGTCGCTCCCGGTGAGGTCGAATGTGGCGCTGATGCGCCCGACATCGAGACCGAGGTCCGAGAACCACGTGTAGAGCGCGAGCGTGCCCAGGCTCCCGGCCGATCGCGACGACGGGTTGAGCTGATCGTTCGGAGGGATTGCACTGCTGATCGCGATGACCGCAAGAATCGCGAGGGCGGCGAGCAGCGTGAGCATCGCCGACACCGGCGGCCGGCTCACTGCCGCTGCGCCCCCGCGCGACGTGCCACACGCCGCACCGCCTCGCATCTGCCGCGCGCGATTTCCCACTCAGCGGCGCCAACTGGTTCACCGCCGTACCAGGCCTTGTCGAATGACGCCGCGGCAGGCGCGACCACGGCGAGCAGGTCCGCGTCCACCGACAGGCTCGCGAGCATCTCCCGGGTCGTCCAGGCTCGATCGAGAGGCGTGCGACGATCGGCGACGTCGAGGAGCGCCGAACGGAATGCGCGTCGACACGCCTCGCGGTAGTCACCGCGCTGCGCCGCCGCCAGGGCAAGCTGCCACTCCCGTTCCGGGTCGTTTCCCGCCGTGGCCGGCTCCTCCGATCCAGATGCGCGCCGCCCGCCCATGACGCCGCGCAGCCGGTAGATCACGAATGCGGCGATCGCACCGAGAACGAGGAGGCCGAGCAGGATGGAACCGCCCGGCCCGAGCAGGCCGAACAGATGGGAGAGGATCCAGTTGATTGCCGCGCCGATGCGCTCGAAGATCGACGGTGGAGGGTTCTGGTCGAGATCAGCGAAAACTGAGGATGCGTAGACCTGGTGGAGCAGGTTCTCGGCCACCTGGGAGTCAACGTTGCACGCGGACCTGGCAGGAAGCGTGAGAGTCGTGACGATCAGATTGACCCGCTGCCTGCTCCCCGTGACATCAGGCGGCGCCGTGGTGAGCCCGCTGATGATCGGGGCGAGCTCCGGGCTCGATGAGGGTGCGAGGTCCTCCGCCTGCGTGAGGGCCGTCAGCGCGGCCGGGGCCTGTGCAGGGACCGCTGTCAGCGCATCGTCCGCGCGTCCGAGGAGCGCGATGAACTCGAGCGTCACGCAGGGCCCTGCGGCATGCACCGGCGCTGCCGCCACCACGGCACCGGTCATCAGCGCACTGCAGAGCGCGACCGCGACGAGCAGCCGCCTCACAGTGACCGCGCGAGCATCTCGATGTCGAAACCTTCTTTGCGGATGCGTATGTCGTAGTACAGCAGGGTCACGCCGATGTACGTGATCGGTCCCACGAAGACCGCAGCGATCGCACTCGCAACCTGGTCGAAGATGAAAGTGTTACCCGGATCGATCGCGGATGCGGGAACGTCGATGATCGCGGAGACGACGGACGAGATGATCGAGGCGATGAGCACGAGCAGGAGCATGCGACCGAACGTCGGCCAGAAGCGGCCACTGATCAACTGCCAGCTGCGTTGCAGGCCGTGCCAGCCGGACGCGCGCTCGAGGACGATTGCCGGCACCGCCACCACGGTGCGCACGTAGATGATCACCAGGACGGGAACCAGCGCGATGAATGCAACCAGTGCGAGGACCGCGCCGAGACCGCCTGCACCGATTGCACCGAGCAACAGCACCAGCGAAATCAGCACGACGATCGCACCGAGGTAGGCTCCGATGAGGATGAGGATCATGCCGATGAGCGCACCGAGCCGGCTCCAGGCCGCTCCGTACGCGGATCGCAGTGAGCTCGGACGATCAAGGTACCGATCGCTCACCGCGCGGGTCGTCGCGGCCTCGCCGAGCGGGAGGACCACCAGGAGGCTGACCAGCACCAAACCGGCCGAGACGGCGAGGACGCCGAGGTACGAGTTGATGAGCTGCTGTGCCTGAGCGGGCGTGATCGTCTGCGCGTTGAATGAGGCGAAGGGTGAGCGCACGAACGCGGAGATCCCGGTGAGCTGGAACAGCAACCAGGTGAGGATTGCGTAGGGGATCTGGACCACGGCGCTGATTGAGGCGATCAGCGCGAAATTGCGGCGGTACATCGTGAAGGTGGCGTCGAGCCACTCTCCCACCGACATCGACCGGAAGCGTCCCGATCCCACCTGGGACGGCATGAATCCCGGGTTCCACCCCGGCTGGGGCGACCCCCAGGACGGCGGCGTGCCCCACGCGGGCTGCGGCGGACCCCATCCTGGAGGCGGTGAGCCCCACGCGGGCGGCGGCGAGCCCCAGCCTCCTGGAGGCGACCCCCAGCCGGGCGGCGGCGCGCCGAGATCGGCTGGCGGTGGGCTGGGGGGCGGTGGCTGATCGGTCATCGGACCCATTGTCAATGCTGCACCGCAAGGCTGAGCAACGGTATCCTCACAAGTTGAGGCGATGAGAGAGTTCACTGCCGCGCTTGTTCGCGGCTATTCCGCCATGTGGCACGCCCGATGCGGGCGCTAGTCGTCGATCTGAGCCTGATCGACCCCGGTTCCGGCCGTCGAGGACGAGGCCGGCGTCGTCGCGCGCAGGCGAGCTCCTCGCTGCCCGTCGAGGTACGCGACGTGCGGACACCGGTCCCGCCCGGCCCCGGCTGGGTGCTCATCCGCCCGGCGCTTGCGGGAATCTGCGGCACCGACCTGGCCCTCGTGCATCGCGACCCGGTGCCGAACGTTCTGACGGCATACGCAGCCTCCGGGACGTTCATCCCCGGCCATGAGGTCGTCGGAGTGGTGGAACGCGCGTCGTCAACACGGTGGGCCCACGAGGGAGACCGTGTCCTGGTGGAACCGACCCTGCGCTGTGCCCACAAGGGACTGGCCGAGTGCCGCCGGTGCCGCAGCGGCGAATCCCACCTCTGCGAGAACGCCGATCGAGGCGGGTCGCTCTGCTCGGGCCGTTCGGTCGGGTCGAGCGAGAAAGCCGGAGGCGGGTGGAGCGAGGGATTCCTCGTCCACGAGGACATGCTGGTTCCCGCGGACGGCATCTCCGATCAGCGAGGCGTTCTCGCCGAGCCGACGGCCACGGCCCTCCATGCCGTCCTGCGCTGGACCCGTCGAGGCGACACCGCCGTCGTCATCGGGTCGGGTGCGCTGAGCCGGCTGATCGTGGCGACACTGCGGCGGCTGCATCCCGACCTCGACATCATCGTCCTCCACGACGCGCGGAGCACGAGCCGTCCGCGCCTGGGCCCGCGCCACCGTGGGAACGCGCCCCTCAACGGAGACCCAAACGCGGCGTTCATGGCGATCCGGTCCATCGGCGCCAATCGCGTCTGGCATGGATCCTCGGAGCAGATGCTGCAGAAGACCGCTGAGCACATGGAGGCTCGTCTCATGCGGCCGGCCGGCGGCGGCCTCCCAGTGCTCGACGGCGGCGTCGACGTCGTCTTCGACTGTCGCGCGTCCGCCGCCACCATCGATCTCGCAGTGCGTCTGCTCCGTGCCGGCGGCACGCTCGTGCTCTGCGGCCGGTCCGGTCGCCACGAAATCGAGTGGTCGCTCATCTGGGCCCGCGAGCTCACTGTCCGCGGAGCTGCGTCCTACGGCCGCGAGCCGGACGGCAATCGAACCTTCGGCACGGTTCGAGAGTGGCTCAGCGATTCCAGCTTCCCTGTGGACGGTGTGGTGACCCACCGTTTCCCGCTTGACGAGTACACGGCAGCACTTGCGATCGCCCAGGCAGGCACCGCCGCCGGTGCCGTGAAGGTGGTCTTCGAGGGCCCGGCGGCCACCCGTCTGCGTCCTTCGGCAGCTGCGATGGTCATCCAGCAGCCCGACGAGCCGGTGCTGCTCCAGTCCACCGCGGCTCGCGTTCGCGGCGGCCGCGTCAAGGTTTCGTAGGAGCATCCCGCGTGGTCTCGCGCCACTCCGGCGCGCGCCCGCGTGATCCGAGCGCGACAGCCCATCCGTACCAACAGAGGCGCAACCCCCGAGCGCGTGTCGGAGCATGAGAGTGCACCTGAGTGACGACGACATTGCCCGCTCGATCTCTGCCCACTCGCCCGAGGGGATCGAAGCCTTGTATGACCGATACGGTGGCCTCGCCCATACCGTCGCCCTGCGCATCCTGAGCGACCGGGGGGCAGCCGAGGACGTCGTGCAGGAGTCGTTCCTGGCGGTCTGGCGGCGCGGGTCGACGTTCCAGCCAGGTCGCGGGTCGCTGCGCTCGTGGATCTGCACCATCGTCCGCAATCGCGCCATCGATCGCCTGCGGGGCGATCGGCACAGGACGCGGCTCGACACCCCCATCGAGGGAGAATCGATCGAGCCGGCGGTCACCGACCCCTGGGCGGCGGTCGCTCTCGAATTGAATGGCGAGGAGGTCCGCAAGGCGCTCGGCGAGCTTCCCGCCGAGCAGCGCCAGACCATCGAGCTCGCTTACTACGGTGGCTACTCCCAGTCCGAGATCGCCGCGGCGATGGAGGTGCCGCTCGGCACCGTGAAGGGGCGCGTCCGGATTGCCCTGGACAAGCTTCGCGCGAGCCTCGCCGATCACGTGGAGACACCATGGCAGACGCAATGAGCTGCGAGGAAGCGACCGACCTCCTCGCGCTCGACGCCGTCGGCGCGCTCGAGGTGCCGGATCGCGAGGTCATGGAGCGCCATATCGCCACATGCGCCACGTGCCGGCACGCCGCAGCGCAGTACGCGGACCTTGCCTCGTTGCTCCCTGCGGCGCTTGAGGTGGTGCCACCGCCGGCTCGCCTCCGTCGATCGCTGATGGCGCAGGTCTACGCGGAGGCGACGGCTGCGCCCAGGCAGCCGTGGTGGCGACGCCTCGTCGACGTGATCCCCGCCAATCGGGCGTTCACCGCCGTCGGAGCCGCCGCGGTCGTCGCCGCGATCGCCCTGGGGATCTGGGGAGCCGCAGGCAGGAACTCCCCTTCGGCGCCGGTCGCCTACACCGTGTCAGGCACAACGGCGACGGGCACGCTTGCCGTCGAACCCGATCGCACCCAGGCCGTACTGACCGTGAAAGGTCTCCAACCGCTCCCCGCCTCGAAGGTGTACGAGGTCTGGCTCATCCCGAGCGAGGGATCACCGAAGGGGGTGAGCTTCCTCAGCCCCGGCCCCGGCGGTGGGGCATGGACGGCGGTCGTCCAGGGCAGCCTCGACGGGTACAAGAGCATCGCGGCCACCGTCGAACCGGCTGGAGGCAGTCCGACCCCCTCCAACACCGAGGTGCTGAGCGGTCAGCTCGGCGAGTCCTGAGTCGGCGGCGCGGTGGCCCTCCGGCGTTTCTCGGCGACCGCCGGGAGCACGCGCTTGACGCCGGCGTTGTCGACGACCATGCGACGCTCGCGTTTGCGGTCGCGCTGACGGATGCGCTCCCGTTCCGCGTCGGGCATCTGCGGCTCGTGATCCATTGGTGCGATCAGGCGCTCGCGCCGGCAGGGGTGTGCCGCCTGCCTCGCGCGATGGCCACGCTGACGGCGGCGGCAGCAGCGAGCGTGACCACGGCCCCACCGGCGATCGCCTGGATCCGCCGATCCAGTCGAAGTGCCCGGAGACGGTCACCGAAGCCGGAAGCGTCCGCAATCGCGAGGGTCGCGGCGTAGATCTGATCGCGTCGCTCGGGGTCGAGCGTCCACGAGGTCAGCGCCCAGTCGACCTCGTCGCCGGTATCGACCAGCCCAGACATTTCGGGAGACGCGACGAAGGCGACCATGTCGCCCTCGAGGGCCGCGTCGAGGCGATCCTCGATATTCACGAGCCTGCCCTCGACAGGCGTTCGGCAGGGAGTGGTGCTCCGAGGCGGCGGCGGAGCGCCGTCAGCGCCCTGAAGGTGAGCAGCTTCACCGCGCCCTCGCTCCTGCCCATGATCTCAGCGATCTCCCGGTTTCGCAGGTCACCACCGAAGCGAAGCAGGATCACCTGGCGCTGGTCGTGGGGCAGACTCGCCACGGCGGCGCGCACTCCATCGGCGCGGTCGTTGTCCTCGGCGTGCAGCGCGGGATCCGCGCCGGCATCAGGCAGCATGCGTGGCTCCAGCTCGATCCAGCCCGGGCGGCGACGCTCTCTCGACACCAGATTGCCCGCGACGCGATAGAGCCACGCTGAATATGGAACCCCGCGCCATTGGAAGCGCGGGAGCTCCTCGATCGCCTTGGCAAAGGTGGCTGCGGTCACGTCGTCGGCCTGCTCCATGTCGTGGGTGAGTGTGTAGACGTAGGCGTGGATCTGGTCGACGTAGCGCTCGTAGAGCGGTGCGAACGCCGCTCGGTTACGCTGCGCGGCCAGGATCTCCAGCCGCTCCTCCTCGAGCTCGGCATCGGTGCGATGGGCCATCGCTAACGCTGCCTGCCCCGCGAAGGACGCAACCCGCAGAAGCGTGCTCGTGCCATCGGGTTACGCCTGACGGCGGCCGCCGATCAGTCCGAGGCGGGTGCCGACTTCCTCGAATGCGAGGAGCGCCCGGTCGAGCTGGTCGTGCGTGTGGGTTGCGCAGACGATCGTCCGCACCCGAGCCCTGCCACGGGCGACGGTCGGGAAACCGATGCCCTGCGCGAAGACTCCGCGCTCAAGCAGCCGGTCGGAGAGCTCCATCGCAACCGGTGCTTCGCCGCACATCACCGGGGTGATCGGTGTCTCGCTGTCGCCGATGTCGAAGCCGAGCTCGCGAAGCCCGCTCTTGAAGTGGCGCGTGTTGCTCCAGAGCTGGTCCATGAGCTGGGGTTCCTGCTCGAGCACATCGATTGCGGCGATGCACGCGGCAACGACAGCCGGTGGATGCGAGGACGAGAACAGGAACGGGCGCGCCTTGTGGATCAGATGATCCCGGACGACCTGCGACGCCGCAACGTACCCGCCGACGACGCCCACCGCCTTGCTCAGCGTGCCGATGTTGAGCGCGACCCTGCCGTGCAGTCCGAAGTGGTCCGTGGTGCCGCGGCCATTGGTGCCGAGCACGCCGGTGGCATGCGCGTCATCGACCATGACCGCCGCACCGTACTGCTCCGCGCGATCCACCAGCTCGGGGAGCGGTGCGATGTCGCCGTCCATGCTGAACACGCCGTCGGTGACCAGCAGGATGCGGCGATATCCCTTGCCCCGAGCCTCGCTGAGCGCACGCTCCGCGTCATCCGGGTCGGCATGCTCGTACAGAATCCGATCGGCCTTGGTGAGCCGGATGCCGTCGATGATGCTGGCGTGGTTCAGCTTGTCACTGACCACACAATCACCCTGGTCGAGCATCGAGCCGATGACACCGACGTTCACCGCGTACCCGCTCTGGAAGGTGAGTGACGCTTCCGTGCGCTTGAACGCCGCCAGCCGGCGCTCCAACTCCTCGTGGAGCGTCTGAGTCCCGGCGATGGTACGCACCGCGCCGGTACCCGCTCCCCACTCCAACGCCGCATGCGATGCCGCCTCCACAAGCCGCGGATGCGTGTTGAGCCCGAGATAGTTGTTGCTGGAGAGGCTGATCACGGCCTTGCCGGCGATCTCGACCTCGGGACCCTGCGCGGATTCGAGCACACGCAGCGGACGGAACAAGCCGTCGCGTCGCAGCGCCTCGAGGTCCTCGTTCAGCGACGCGTCAAGGGCCTGCACGGCCTTCGACGTGCCCGCACTCATCACCATGCGACCAACGATACCCCGCGCGTCGCTACTCGGGCGTGAGTGTCACCTTCCCGCACCGACCTGACTTCATCAACTCGATCGCGCCAGCGATGTCGCGCAACGCGAAGCGGTGCGTGATCAGTGTGCGCACATCGATCACTCCGTCCTGCACGTACGCGGTCACCTGCTCCCAGGTTGCAGGGATACGCCGCCCGGCGATGCCGTACAGGCTCAATCCCTTCATGACGACATCGCTGGAGAGATCGACGACATCAGGTCCGTCACCGATGCCGAGCAGGCTGATCCATCCGCCAGGGCGCACGAGGCGCGTCGCGGACGCAACCGCAACCGGGGAACCGCTCATCTCGAGCACGCAGTCGATGGCATCGCCCGCGGCGCGACGCACCGCATCGTCAACCGCATCATCGGTTGCCTGGACGATCGCGCTGGCGCCCATGCGTTCGGCCAGGTCGAGACGGTACGCGTTGCGGTCGACACCGACGACACGCGCAGCGCCCTGGACCCGCGCCACCGCGATCGCCGCGCAGCCGATGGGACCGCAGCCGAACACCACGACGGTCCGTCCACTGAGGTCGCCATACGAACAGGCGTGCACCGCGTTGCCGAATGGCTCCATCGCTGCGGCGACATCGGCGGGAACCGCTTCGCCGACAGGCCACACGTTCGCCACCGGGACGGCGAGGTGCGTCGCGAATGCTCCGTCGACGTCGACACCGAGAATCCGGGTGTTCTCGCAGACGTGGAAGTCTCCGCGGCGGCACTCGTCGCAGTAGCCGCAGACGATGTGCGACTCGACCGCCACGCGAGTCCCGAGCGCCGGACTTCGGACGCCCTCGCCCCACGCGACAACCTCACCACAGACCTCGTGTCCAACGACCCGCGGCGGGTGGACGCGCGCCGCGGCCCACGGATTCCAGTCGTAGAGGTGCACGTCGGTGCCGCACACCGACGCCGCGGCGACGCGAAGCAGGACCTGACCTGCCGTGGGTGACGGCATCGGGACGTCGCCGATCACGAACCCGGGGGCAGGCGTCGGTTTGAGGATTGCGAGCACGGCGCCGTGATTATGCGTTCGCCCCCGGTCCGGTCAAACGTCTGCGCCGTGTCCGCGCAGCCCGGAGAGACTGCGGCTATCGCGGCACTCGCCTGCCGCTCAGCGACGGGTGGGAGGACATGCGCATGCTCGATGGCATTGACCGGCCGGCTCCAGGGCCACGCCCTCGCCGGATCCCGGTCGAGGATCTCAGCGTCTACGAGGGTCGTGGCGGCCATACGCTGCGCCGCCACGTCGACACCAAACCCGGTGACGAGGTGCGCCGCATCCTTCGCGAGGGCGTTGCGGCGGCGGGGCGATTCATCAGCCGCGCAACCGCGCAGCGCTGTGTCGATATCGCAGTCACTCGACGCAGCTCGGACATCGCCGCATGGCTCGGCGGCAGGGACAGGGGAGCACCGTTCACCTTCGTCGAGGACATGGGCGAAGTGGTTGGCCACGTGCTCACCTACGCGGAGGTCAGCCGGGGCGTCGTGGTCCCGACGCAGGTCACCGCCGTTCGACTGGTCCTCCGCCGCAACGACGAGCTGCCCGGCGGGTTCACGCTCGTCACCGCCTATCCGACCCGATCCCCGCATCGGGCCAAACGACACCAGGAGCGCTGACAATGAACGGCATCATCGATATCGACATCGCGATCGACAACGCGGCCAGCGAGTATCCGGCGCTCGCCCAGCTGCTCGCCGGCTACTACCACCAGGATTGGCGGCAGGATCACGCCTCTCCCGATGCAGCGGCGCACGCGTTCGCGGATGACGCATCGCCCGACACCGTCACCGATGCTGTGAGCGACATCGACCGTCTCCTCGAGGCGGGGTTCGACGACGCCGGCCTCACACGGGTCCTCGCCGACGGATTTGACTGCAACTACGTCCCCGACGTGAACGGCGTCACACCCGCCGGATGGCTCACCCACCTCCGGGACACGCTCCGACCCGCCGCGTCCTGAGGCGGCCGATCACCGTGCCCGCGGCGAGGCGGCGACCCGCTGGAAGAGCGCAGCGAAATGCAGCAGCGCCGTGGGCACGAGGGTGGGGAGGGCGAGGATCAGCGCAACGACATCGACCGGTCCGCCGAGCAGCCGAACCCAATAGAGGATGAAAAGCACGATGCCGATCAGGAGCGTGTTGCGCCGTCCCCATACCGTGTAGACGAGCTCCGGGCGCCGGCCGGTCAGAAGCACGATCGGGGTCAGCAGCACCGGTCCCGCGTAGCGAGCGACGATCAGCACGGCAAGCCAGAACGGGACGATCCCGAGCGCCCACGACCCGATTGCTCCGACCATGAAGTACAGCGCGTCACCGAAGGGATCCATCGCCTTGCCGAGGACGGTGACCGGTCCGTACCGGCGGGCGATGAACCCGTCCACCGCGTCCAGGAGGCCGACCGACCCGCCGATGCCGCCCCACAGCGCGAGGCCGAGGCGCCCCGGCAGCGACAGGGTCCCGATGAGCAGCACGGGAACGCACGCATACCCGCGCAGAGCGGTGAGCCCATTGGGGATGCCATAGCGATCGACCAGCGTGCCGTCCGGTGTTCGAAGCAGCGCTGCGCCGCCGATCACCCCGACGGTGACGAGCACCCACCAGATCGCAGTCGCGATGAGCGCAAGGGTCAGGGTGCGGTGGTCGTGGACCAGTGCCACGTCGGCGCTCACCACCTCGCCGAGGACGAGCCCGAGCACCGTCCACAGGACCAGCGACCGACGGAGGCGCGCGCTGGCGCGAAGGCGTGCAAGCGCCGTCGCGTAGAGGGCGGCTAGCCCACCCAGCCCGGGGTTCCCGACGGGTGCCGCGACGTCCGGATCAGACCGCGAGGCACGTGATCGTCTTGACCACGCCGTCCGCGGACTGGATCCGATCGAGAATGAGACGTCCGATCCCCGGGACGTCCGGAGCCTCGACCTGGGCGATGACGTCGTATTCGCCGGTGATCGCGTCCACCAGCACGATGCCGTCCTTCCCTCGCAGGGCGTCGGCCACGTGCTGGGCCCTGCCGGCGCTCGCAGTCACGAGCACATATGCACGAATCATCTCGTTGCTCCCACGGTTGAAACGCTCGGCGACTGTAGCATGGGTACATGCCGTGGGCCATCGTCATCCGGCTCCTCGCCCGGCTTGCGGCGAGCCTCTTTTTCTGGCGAATCGCGACCAGCCGGCGCAAGGCGTATGCAGGCGGTCAGCCCGTTCCCGGTGCCACGCCGAAAACGCGCATCGATGCCCAGGCAGCGGTCATGGCCGTCAGGAACTCGGTTCTGCTGACGTGGCGGGCGCTGGTGACCGCGACGTTCCTCGGAGCGACGGCGGTCCTGGCTGTCGCGGGCGTGACCATCGTCATCTTGACCCCGCGCTGGCTCGGCGCGCTCCTCCTCGCCGTGGCGCTCGGGACGGGATGGGCGACGTGGTTCGAGGGACGCGTCCTCGTCGTCGCGCTGCGCATGCGGAACCGCAGACGACGCGACGAGCGCCTGCGCAAGACCGCGACTTCCTAAGCTGAGTGAGGGCTCCGGAGCGGGAGGGGTCGCCCGAGCCATCGCGAATTTGGCAGCGCCCGAGAGAGCGCGACAATCTGCTTGCGCGAACGAGGGCGCTGACAAGCTGAGCAGTGGCGCGGGTGACCCCTCCCGCTCCGCCACGCAGGGCGTTCAGCTCAGGTACGGAGCGACGCCCTCGCCCTGCTCGGCTGCGTCCATCATCAGCTCGCTGACCGTCGGGTGCGCATGGATGATCGAACCGAGGTCGTCCATGGAGAGGCCGTCGCTCATCGCGACACCGACCTCGTGGATGATCTCGACAGCGTGGACTCCCATGACCGTGGCGCCCAGCAGCCGGTCGGTCGCCACGTCCGCGTACAGCTGGACGAGGCCATCGGGTTCGCCCTCGCCAAGAGCTTTGCCGTTGCCGAGGTAGCGAGCTTGACCGAGCTTCACCTCGATACCGGCCGCTTTCGCCGTTTCGGGATTTAGGCCAACCATGGCAATTTCGGGATGGGTGTAGATGCAGGACGGAACCACCGTGCGATCCATCGGCATGACCTCGTGACCGAGCGCGTTCTCGACGGCGCGCCCGCCTTCCGCGCTTCCCAGGTGAGCCAGCTGTAGACCGCCGATGCAGTCGCCCGCCGCCCAGATCTTTGGGTTCGCGGTGCGGAGGTACTCGTCCACCTCGATGTGGTCGCGATCGTTGATGGCAACGCCTGCTTCCTCGAGGGCGATGCCGCGGGTCTGCGCACGGCGGCCGACCGAGACGAGCAGCAGATCGGCGTCGATGGCGGTGCCGTCGTCGAGGTGAGCTTTGACAGCGTCCGCCGCGTAGTCGACCGATTCGACGCGACGTCCTGTGAGGAACGTGATCCCTTGTTTTTCGACGATGCGACGCCATTGCTGGACGATTCGCGCGTCGACTCCGGCGAGAACCTGCGGGAGCACCTCGACGACGGTGACCCTCGATCCGAGCGTCGCGAACAGGCTCGCGAACTCGCACCCGACGACGCCGCCGCCGATCACGAGCATGTGCTCGGGAACGCGCTCGAGGCGAAGGATCCCGTTGGACGTGACCACGCGGGGATGCTCCATGTCGATGCCGGGCAACCCCGACGGCTCGGTGCCGACACAGACGATGAGATGATCGAATGCCTGGCGTTCGTCGCCGGTGACGACCGCATCGCCGTTCACCACGCCCTGCGCGCGAACGACTGTGACGCCACGCCGCTTGCACGCCGCCTCGACGCCCTTGCGCATGGTGAGCACGATCTCTTCCTTCCGTTCCATCATCCGCGGGAAGTCGATCTCGGGCTCGGGGACGCGAATCCCGAAGGAGGCAGCGTCACGGATCTTGCGAAGCAGATCGGCTCCCGCGAGCAGCGACTTGGTGGGAATACAGCCCCAGTTCAGGCAGGTTCCACCCAATTCGGCGCGTTCGATGAGCGTCACGTCGGCACCGAGTTGCGCGGCGCGAAGCGCAGCGACGTCGCCGGCGGGACCTCCGCCGAGCACCACGACGCGTTGGGTCATGCCGATGCGTGCGTGGTGGCGGGGACGGCCGTGGCCGATCCATCGACGGACTGTTGGCGACCGCGCCGTGTGGTGGCGAACGCGTCAGTGACGATGCGCTCCTGCTCGAGTTGGTGCGAGCCTGCATACCCTTCCGATGGGCTGGCGCGGCGCGACCTGCCGATGTAATCCCACTGGATCTGCGACGGGCGCGCCAGGCCGACCGCGCGCTCGAGGCTCCCCCACGCGCCCATGTTCTGCGGCTCCTCCTGCACCCAGAAGACCCGCTCGAGCTTTGGGTACGAGGCCATCAGGTCGAGGATCGAATCGATGGGCAGCGGATACAACTGTTCGACTCGCGCGATCGCAATGTCGGTCGCCTCGGCGCGTTGCGGCGCAAGGCTGAGCTCGTAATACATCCTGCCCGAACAGAGGAGCAGCGTACGCACCTCGTCGCGCCGTTCCGGGCCGGTGGGGTCGTCGATGACCGGCTGGAATCGGGCCGAGCTGAGGTCGCTGAGCTTGGAGGTCGATTCCTTGAGCCGCAGGAGGCTCTTCGGGGTGAAGACGATCAGCGGCCGCGGGTCGCCGAGCAGTCCCTGACTGCGCAGCAGATGGAAGTACTGCGCGGGCGTCGTGCAGTTGGCAAGGCGCATGTTGTCGTTCGCGCAGAGTTGCAGGAAGCGCTCGATTCGCGCGCTCGAGTGCTCGGGCCCGCTGCCCTCATAGCCATGGGGCAGGAGCATGGTCAGGCGTGAGTGCTGGCCCCACTTCGCGCGCGCCGATGACACGAACTGATCGACGATCATCTCCGCGTTGTTGAAGAAGTCGCCGTACTGCGCCTCCCAGATGACCAGGGTCTCCGGGTCCGCTGCGCTGTACCCGTACTCGAAGCCGAGACAGCCAACCTCGCTGAGCGGACTGTTGAGCACCTCGAAGGTTGCCTGCGCATCCGTGAGGTGCTGCATGGGGATGTACACCTCACCGTTGCGCTCGTCGTGAAACGCGAGGTGGCGATGGCTGAACGTGCCGCGCACCGTGTCCTGGCCCGTCAACCGGATGGGATGACCCTGGGTGATCAGTGATGCGAAGGCGAGCGCCTCGGCGGTGCCCCAGTCGATGGCGCCCTCGAGGATCGCCGACTTGCGCCGCTCCATCTGGCGGATGAGCTTGGTGTTCGGCGTGAAGTGCTTGGGGAAGGTGAGCAGCTGCTCGTTGAGAGCGGCGAGCTGACGACCGGAGACGGCGGTGCGCAGCATCGGGTCGTCCGGCTCTTCGATGATCTGCTCGTGCGTGAGATCGTCGAGCTCCGCCGCCAGGTTTTCCTTCACACGCTTGTGCGCGTCGGCGATGCGTGTGTACATGGCCTTGGCCTGCGCCTCGACCTCTTCGGGCCTGATGAGGCCTTCCGCAACCAGATGGGCAGCGAAGATCTCGCGCACCGTGGGGTGCTCGCGGATCTTCTTGTACATGAGCGGCTGCGTGTACGCGGGCTCGTCGGCTTCGTTGTGGCCGAATCGCCGGTAGCCGATCAGGTGCACCATGACGTCGCGGCGATATGCCCGCCGGTAGTCGTAGGCAAACGTGACTGCAGCCAGACAGGCCTCGACGTCGTCGGCGTTCACATGAACGATGGGGATGTCGAAGCCCTTGGCCAGGTCCGATGCATACCGAGTGGACCGCCCCTCTTGCGGGTCGGTGGTGAAGCCGACCTGGTTGTCGGCGATGAAGTGCACCGTGCCACCGGTCGTGTACCCGGGGAGCGACTGCAGGTTGAGCACCTCCTGCACAACGCCCTGTCCCGCAAATGCCGCGTCACCGTGAATCAGCACCGGGAGTGCCGCCATGGGATCGAGATGCAGCGTGGTGGCGCGGCGCTGCGTTTGCGCCGCCCGGCACCACCCCTCCACGACAGGGTCGATCGCCTCCAGGTGGCTGGGGTTGGGCAGCAGCCGGACCAGGATCACCTTGCCGGTTTCCGTGTGATACGTCCCCGTTGCGCCGATGTGGTACTTCACGTCGCCCGTCGATGCGAAGCGAGCGATCTCCCGCCGCGCCGATGCGAGCTCGAACGCGTTGAGAATCGATTCGTACGAACGATTGGCAACGTGCGCGACCACGGCCAGGCGTCCGCGGTGGGACATGCCCAGGACCGCCTCTCCGATGCCGTCGTCCGCGACCATCGTCATGAGCGTCTCGAGCATCGGTACTAGCGCATCGAGCCCTTCGATAGAGAACGTCTTCTGCCCGAGGAAGGCGGCGCGCTGGTAGCGCTCCATCGCGTCGACCTTGGTGAGACGTTCGAGCAGGCGGAGGCGGTCCTCCACGGCGAGCGCCGGCCGGTACTGGCCGGATTCGATGTGCTCACGCAACCAGACGCGCTGCTCGTGGCTGGAGATGTGCTCGATCTCGAAGGCGATGGTGCTGCAGTACGTGCGGCGCAGGTTCGGGAGCACCTCGGCGAGGTTGCGACCGGGAACGTACACGCGCAGCAGGTCTGCCGGGATCTGCTCCATCAACTCCTGGGTCAGGCCGTATGTCGCCGGATCCATGGCCGGATCGCCGATCGGCGGCGAGCCGAGGGGATCGAGGTGGGCGCCGAGATGCCCGTGGGTTCGGTGCGCCTTGACGAGTGATGTCGCTGCCTGCATCGCCCCGAGCAGCACGCGATCGGGTGCTCCCGCCGGGGTGGATGGCGATGGAGTCGCGGGTGTCGGCGCCGTCACGGTACGGACAGGCACCGCTTCGAGCGCCGGCATGATCAGGCCAAGGCTGGCGAAAACCTGGTCGTAGAAACCTTCGGCACCGTCGAGCAGGGACTCGATGCGACCGAGAAACTCCCCCGACTCGGCGCCCTGGATGACGCGGTGGTCATAGGTGCTCGTCATCGTCATGACCTTGCCCACGCCAAGGTCGCGGATGGTCGAGTCGGCAACCGTGCGCCACTCGGCCGGGTAGCCGATGGCACCCACGGCGACGATTGTTCCCTGACCCGGCATCAGCCGCGGCACCGAAGCCACGGTCCCGATGCCACCCGGATTGGTGAGCGTCAGCGTCGCGCCCTGGAGCTCGTCCGCCGAGAGCGTGTTGGTGCGGGCGCGTTCGATCAACCGCTCGTACTCGTCACGGAACTCGTTGAACGACAGGTCCGCGGCGTTGCGGATGACAGGGACGACGAGCGAGCGCGTCCCGTCCTTTCTGACGCTGTCCACCGCCAGACCCAGGTGCGCGGTTCCGGCGACGCGAGCCGGCTTACCGTCGTTGGTGCGCGCGAAGTGCCCCGTCATCGCAGGGCTCGCGGTGGCAGCGCGTGCGATCGCGTATCCGATGAGGTGGGTGAACGAGACCTTGGCCGCGTTCCCACCCGCGGCGAGGGCGGCGTTGAGCTGGCGGCGGCGGCTGTCAAGGATGTCCACAGAGACCGTGCGGAAGGACGTCGCTGTCGGGATGTCGCGGCTGCGCTCCATGTAGTCCACCAGTGCCGCGGCCGGCCCCTTGATCGGCTCGGCGCGCTCGCCATCGGCCACTCGCACCGTGGTGTCACGTCGAGCCGCGCCCCCCGTCCTGGCCGCCAGCACATCCGCCCTGGTCACGATGCCGCCAGGTCCCGATCCGTGCACCGCGTGCAGGTCGACACCACTCTTCGCCGCAGCGCGCCTTGCGAGGGGGGCGGCGAGGACATCCGAGCCGTCCGAGGCCGCGATCGGTTGTAGCGTCGGCGGAGCGGTGGATGGCGGCTCTGCGGGAACGGACGGCACCGGGGCGGGTGTATCCGGCGGCGGCGGCGGTGGCGCGGGTGCTGTTGCGACCTCCGCGGCGACCGGGGAAGATTCGGGAGCCACTGCGTCCGGCGCGGATGGCTCGGAACTCGTCGCAGCCTCCGAGGCAGCTGGAGCCCCCGGGGCGATCACTGCGAGGGTTGCGCCGACGGCGACCGTCTCGCCCTCGGCTGCCACGATCTCCGTGAGCCGGCCTGTCGCGGGCGCAGGGACCTCGACGTCGACCTTGTCGGTCGTCACCTCCACCAGGGGCTCGCCCTCATTGACGTCGTCTCCGACGGCCTTGAGCCAGCGGGACACGATGCCTTCTGAAACGGACTCACCCATCGCCGGGAGGGTCAGCGAAACAGGGTCAGCCACTCTTGAATGGTCTCACCTTCGCTCTTCAGCAGTGCGGCCGCCCGTCGACCGCGGGTGAACCTGGCGGCGCCGGGGTGGCCACCGGTGAGGGCGCCGGATTCGGGGTGGCGTCCGGCGGCATCGACGGTGGCACCGCGGGCTGGTCGATGAGTGGAGCGTCCATGGCGGAGTAGCAGCTGACCGGCGGTGTGCAGCCGGTCAGCACGAGCCCCCAATCCGGTAACTGCGCGAAGCCCGTGCACTGCCAGTCGAGCGCCGTGGTCTGCACGCTGTTGTAGTCGTAGACGACGTAGTCGTCGATCCGGCAGTGGTCGGTCGGCGTGACGATGAAATGCTCGTCGACCGAGTTCGAGAACCCGTCTCCGAGGACGTCCAGCTCCTTGCTCTTGCAGTGCTTCGCGGCAGTCTCGAAGCAGACGACCGCGGGGTCTGCAGCGATTGGTGCCGTGTGGGCTTGGTTCGGCGCCCCGCATTCGGGTGCCGTCGGGTAGCCGCAGGATGCGAGACCGATCGCGAGCAGAACGAGCGCCGCGGCCTGGATCAGGGCGAGCTTGCGAACGACTCTCCTCATTCGCAGCGAGTCTAGGCGCGAGCGCCCGCCTCCCCGCCTAGCTCGCTTGACGCTTGCGTCGGTCTCCAGAGAGGCGGCGCCTTGCACCCCGGAGCCAGAGACGCGTCACGGGAATGAACTCCTCGTCGAGCACTGCGCAGGCGATGACGACCACCACCGCGCATGCCAGCCCGATCAGACCGCTCTGCCAGATCGGGAAGGCGGATCGCTGGACGCAGTTCCCGGTGCATGACTTCGTCACCTGAGCCACCGCGAGCCCGAGGAGGATGCCGACGATGGCCGAGAACGCGTAGAGCATGACGGTTCGAGCTGCGTTCACGCGATGAATATAGACGTCCGGAATGCGGCGGAATGGCCGCGCTCGGCAGCCGCGTGAGCCCGAATCCAGATGAGTGCATTACGCAAATCTACACAAATCCGTATACTTGCGAAAGCCGGATCCGACCGGTGCGGCCGGAGGGGCGACCGTCAAGGCTCGACTTTGGAGGTAGCCCATGCTCGGTGGTCATCGATTCCGCATGCTGGTCGGCGTGGCTGCGGCCGTCGGCGTCGTGGCGTTCGCGGTCCATGCCGCTGCCCAGGCCCCCACGCCAGGCAGGTACATCAGCTGGGCAGCGCCGGCGGTCGCCACCGCGACCCCCGGCGTGGGTCCGGCACTGCCCGTCGCGAGCGCCTCGCCGGTTGCGAACGCCGGTCCTCTCGGTGGCCTCACCTCGCCGCTGTCCGGACTGTTCAAGCAGCTGAACACCAATACCGCGGCGACCGCGACTGGCGAGTATTCGGTGCTGCAGGACCTCGAAAAGGCGCTGGCCGCCCACGTTCAGCAATTCCTGCAATGGGTCACGGGCGGACGATGAACGCATGGCGGTCAGAATCGAGAGGTGCCACCTCCTCTCGTCCCAGGCGAAAAGCGCCGGGCCGACATCCGCAACGTCGCGATCATCGCGCACGTCGACCATGGCAAGACCACGCTCGTGGATGCTCTGCTGAAGCAGTCGCGCGTCTTCGCCGCCCACGAGCAGGTCGGCGAGCTGATCATGGATTCGAACGACCTCGAGCGCGAGAAGGGGATCACGATCCTCGCCAAGACCACGTCGGTCCGCTACAACGGGGTCAAGCTCAACATCATCGATACCCCGGGGCACGCGGACTTCGGGGGCGAGGTCGAGCGAGTCCTCGGGATGGCCGACGGGTGCCTGCTCCTTGTGGACGCGGCCGAGGGGCCGATGCCCCAAACCAGGGTGGTCCTTCGCCAGGCGATGGCGCTCGGCCTCCAGCCGATCATCGTCGTCAACAAGATCGACCGCACCAATGCCCAGCCCGCGGAGACGGTTGAGGCGACCCACGACCTGCTGCTCGAGCTCGCCAAGGAGTCCTGGCAGCTGGATGCGCCTGTCCTCTACACCAACGCGCGCGAGGGAACCGCCACGGCCGATCTCACCCACCCGGGGTCGACCCTCGAGCCCCTCCTCGACGCGATCCTCGAGAACGTTCCTCCGCCCCTCGCGGACCCGGACGGGCCGTTGCAGATGCTGGTGAGCAACCTTGATCACGACAACTGGAGCGGCAGGCTCGCGCTGGGGCGGATTCAGCGAGGCACCGTGCACCAGGGACAGAGCGTCGTGTGCTGCACGGCATCCGGCGCTGGGAAGAACGAACGGATCGCGACGGTCCTCACGGTCGAGGCCCTGCAGCGGCTTCCGGTCGAGTCCGCGACGGCCGGTGAGATCGTCTACCTGTCGGGACTTGCCGCCGTCGCCATCGGCGACACGATCGCCGACGCGGAGCACCCCGAGGCATTGCCACGCCTCGAGATCGGCGAGCCGACACTCCGGATGCAGTTCTCGGTCAATCAGTCGCCGCTCGCCGGGCGCGAGGCAACCGTGAGCAGCACGTCACGACAGCTGCGTGCGCGGCTGGAGCGCGAGTTGCTCACCAACGTCGCATTGCGCGTTGAGGACGGTCCGACCGCCGACATCTTCGACGTGAGCGGACGCGGCGAATTGCATCTCGCGATCCTCATCGAGACCATGCGCCGCGAGGGCTATGAGTTCGAGGTGTCTCGACCCGCGGTCATCACCAAGGAGATCGACGGCGAGCGCGTTGAACCGGTCGAGGATTGCGTCGTCGACTGCTCCGCGGATGTCGTCGGCGCCATCACCGACGCGCTCGGCACGCGCGGCGCCAAGATGACCGCGATGCGCACCGACGCGGGCGGCGGCGTGCGGCTCACGTACCACGCGCCAACCCGTGCGCTGATCGGCTTGCGCAGCCAGATCCTCACGCTCACCCGCGGCACCGGGGTGATGGCCACGCGACTCCTCGGCTGGGAGCGGACCTGGGCCCTGCCGACCACGACGAGGTCGGGCGTGCTCACCGCAAGCCAACCGGGAATCGCTGTCGCTTATGGACTGGTCACCCTGCAGGAGCGCGGACAGCCGCTCATCGCGCCGGGCACTCCCGTGTATGAGGGCATGATCGTGGGGCTCAACCGACGCCCCGGGGACATCCATCTCAACGTAACCAAGCAGAAGCAGAAGACCAATATCCGATCCTCCACCGAGGACATGACCATCCGCCTCGTGCCGCCGCGGAAGATGTCCCTCGAGGAGTGCCTCGACTTCATCATCGACGACGAGCTTGTCGAGGTGACCCCCGTCGGCATCCGCATGCGCAAGCGCGTCCTCAATGCGGACGAGCGCAACAAGCTCCGCAAGCGCTCGATGGCCGCCGAAGCCGGTTAGACCCGGCGAGAGCCCTCGCCGAGGTCAGCGCTCGGCCGGCGACTGTGCTGCGGTCTGCGCTGCCGCCTTCTTGGCTGCCTTGGCGATTGCGGCAGCCTTGGGCTTCTTGCCCTGGCGCTTGGGGGCTCCCCGGGACTTCTCTCCAGCCATGCGCTCTTCTCCTCAACAGTGTTCGTTCAGTGGTGCTGAGATTAGTACAAGTTTTGCTGCGTCTGGTACTGCACCCGTCGGGTCCCGCTTCGTCGCAAACCATTCCCCCGGATCAGGAAAAAAGCGAGCTGTAACCGTTGACTGCGGGCTGGCCACCGAGATGTGCATACAGCACCTTCGAGCTGGGGTGGATCTCCCTGGTGGTGATCATGTCGATCATGCCGGCGAGTGACTTTCCCTCATAGACGGGGTCGGTGATCATCCCTTCCAGGCGCGCGCCCAGCTTGATCGCCTCGACTGTCTGCGCGTCGGCGATCCCGTAGGTCCCGGCGTGGTAGCGGGCATCCAGGATGATCTCGTCGCTGCGCAGCTCGCGACCGATCTCGATCAGCGTTGCCGTCTGCCGGGCGATGCGGGTGACCTGGTCAAGCGTTTCCCCGGGCTTCGCCGACGCGTCGATACCGATGACCCTGCGGGGTCGCTGCTGAGCGGCAAAGCCGGCGATCATCCCGGCCTGTGTGCTCCCGGTGACCGAGCAGACGACCACGGTGTCGAAGAAGACGCCGAGCGATCGCTCCTGCTCCTCCACCTCCTGTGCCCACTGCGCGAAGCCGAGACCGCCGAGCGGGTGATCGGACGCGCCGGCCGGAATGGGGTACGGCTTGCCACCCGCGGCCCTCACGTCGTCGAGCGCCTGCTCCCAACTGGCCTTGAAACCGATGCCGAAGCCCTCCTCGACCATCCTGATGTCCGCGCCGAGAATGCGGCTCAGCAGGATATTGCCAACCTTGTCATAGGCCGGATCAGACCAGTCGACCCAGCTCTCCTGAACGAGGACGCAGCGCATCCCCATGCGCGCGGCCGCCGCGGCGACCTGTCGTGTGTGGTTCGACTGGACACCGCCGATCGAGACCAGTGTGTCGCACGCTTGCGCGACGGCGTCGGCGACCAGGTACTCGAGCTTCCTGGTCTTGTTGCCGCCGAACGCGAGGCCGCTGTTGCAGTCCTCACGCTTGGCCCAGACCTCGGCACCGCCGAGGCTTTTCGTGAGCCGTTCCAGGGGATGCACGGGAGACGGACCGAACAGCAGCGGTTGCCGAGGGAATGCAGCGAGTCTCATGAAGCCTCCAGGAGAGCCGGAACGCGGCGAGTCTATCCTCTGGCCGACCCACACAAGTCCACGCGGCTGGTCGGTGGCACTTGCTGCCACGATTCGTGGGTGAGTTCGCCTTCGCAGGCCGGCGGCCCCGTGCTCGTCCGCGGGGATCGAGTGCTCCTTCGGAAGCTGCGCGACCAAGACGAGGACGAATTTCTTGCGATGGTCGCGGCGAGCCGGACCTTGCATCATCCGTGGACCAGCCCGCCCGCAAACGAAGCGGGTTTCCGCGCCCTGCTCGCACGCGCCACCGCCGGCGACTTCGTCCAACTCGCCGGGTGGCGCGCCATCGACAACCGGCTGGTGGCCGTCGTCAACCTGAGCCAGATCGTCCGCGGCCCCTTCCAGAGCTGCTACTGCGGCTTCTACGCCAATGCCGCAACCGCCGGCCGGGGGCTGACGCGCGAGACCGTAGAGCTATCGCTGCGCTACGCCTTCACGGTTGAGGGACTCCACCGCGTCGAGGCGAACGTTCAGCCGGGGAACGCGCCATCGCTCGCTCTCGTCCGGCGGGTGGGGTTCCGTCATGAGGGATTCTCACCTCGCTATCTGCACATCGACGGGGCCTGGCGCGATCACGAACGCTTCGCGATCACCGCCGAAGAGCACACACAGTCTCGTTCCGGGTCCATAGACTGAACGTCGTTCTCGTCAACGCTCGGACAAGGAGGGCGAACCATGGCCCCGACGAAAACCGCAACCAAGACGACGCTAAAATCAGCGAAGCGCGCCAGCACGAACGGCAAGGCGTCCCAGGGTTTCAGCGCCGAAGAAAAGGCAGCTGCGCGAGAGCGCGTCCGGGAGCTGAAGGCGGAGGCGGCCAAGGCGGATGGGAAAACGGAGCTGCTTGCAGCTATCGCCAGGATGCAGGAGCCGGATCGCGCCATTGCCAAGAAGGTCCACGCACTGATCACAGCCGCGGCACCGGCTCTCACACCGAAAACGTGGTACGGAATGCCCGCATACGCCAAGGAC
>Ga0182024_10000799_pt1 | contig 82713 bp, 65 predicted proteins | sample P32metaG_FD_120480 | JGI IMG/M metagenome (GOLD analysis project Ga0182024, IMG submission 120480) | Permafrost microbial communities from Stordalen Mire, Sweden - P3-2 metaG (Illumina Assembly) | ecosystem: Environmental > Terrestrial > Soil > Wetlands > Permafrost | place: Sweden: Stordalen...
GCAAACGAAAGCAGGCTATGGAAAAGTAGGAAAGCAAAGAACGCTTTCCAACTTTCCCACAGCCTCGACGACTACAAACTATAAATACTTATGGGATACGGGTTCTGAGGGCAAGGTCAAGGTGGTGCCCCATCTTTTTCGCATAGACCGCGAAGGGGGATGGGGCACCCGTTTCTAAAAGCATTCCGTAGAGTAGTTAAGTTCGGCCGGTGATTAGCCGGAAGAGAAAGACAAGCAGTACGGCTCCGACGATGGCTATGAGGATGGTATAGATCATGCCGCCGGCTGGGGAGATGCCCAGAGCTCCTGCTATGTAGCCGCCTACGACGGCGCCGACGACGCCGAGCAGGGTGTCGACGATGAAGCCATAGCCGGTGCCTTTCATAATTTTTCCGGTCGCCCAACCTGCGATCAGTCCTACGAGAATCCACCAGATTAATCCGTGCATTTTTCTCTCCTTGAGGGTTTATGGTTCCGGAATTTGTTCCGGGATGAAGATAGTGTTTCTTGTATGCCAGCGATAGGAGCGTGTTTCCTGTGTTGAGATGTGGACTCGGGCGACGGGGATGCCCGCATGGGAGAGTAATCTATGGGACAAGTGGTTGTTGTGTCTAGAGTTACTTAAGAGTGGGGGGTGCGATGACTCAGTTACTTCTGCGCGTCGGCGTCTATAACGAAGCCGTATGGGCAGTGGCGGCAGCCTGATTGACAGCAGTATCCGCGGCGAAGGTGATAGGCCTCGGTGAAGACGATGAAAGGGCCGTCATAGTAGAACTCGCCCGGCTCAGGGATGGGAGCCTGACGCGGCTCTGCGGTGTTATCGGATTCACCCATGGTTTATTCTCGCTTATTTGAAGAGATGTGCCGACCCACACCGCCGAGCTCGATAGCGTGAAGCTGGCGGGTCGCTACGAGAAGCGTCTGCCGAGGCGTCCACCTGCTTTAACTTGTCAGCAGGTAGTAGACATCGGTACGAATCTGCGACGGATTTGTATTCCACTCGGACTGCCAGTGACCGTATATCTCCCAATTTGGACCCGAAAGGCTGTGATTGTTTGCTGTGCACCATCGGCGAACTGCGTCATGCGCCGCGCCGAGACCGCCATATGGCCCAAAATGAGTTGCCGATGCCACCATGCCAGCGGGTGTTGCCGATCGCACGACCTCACCATGCTCGGTAAACGGTCCAAGAAGTTCCACCCCCACCTCAAGCCGAATACTGCCATCCCAGTAGATTGCGACGTGGCGGCCGCCTTGTGCCTGCTGAGCGCGCACTGCGTTCCAGACAAGTCCACAGCACTCCGGCACCACGCGAGAGAGCTCGGCTGCGCTCGCGCGACGCCGGATGACGGCGAGAGGGACACTATTGAGTTGCTGGAGTTGAACTGCGCCGGACGTCATGGGGTTTCGCCTTTGTTGGGGCTGACCTGAGCCTACTTTGTTTGTGAGTGTACTACGCTAAATCGGGCTCATGAATACTCCAGCCGCCAAATTCAAGGAGCCTGCCAGTCTCGGCTTATATACGTCCGGGCGGCTTTATTGGGGCGGGTAAAATTGGAGGATGACTGAGAGCAAAGAGCAAGGTTTGACGGCGGAAGAGCGAGCGCGGCGTATCAAGATCATTCTTTTCGATGTGGATGGCGTGTTGACGGATGGGGGGATATGGATTTTCCCTGCTCCGGCTGGGTCGAATGCGGGTACGCAGGAGCATCTGGCTAGCAAAGAGGGGAAGGCTGGGTACGGGCTGCAGTCGGAGACCATGGTGGAGGCCAAAGGCTTTCATGCGCATGATGGGACTGCGATTTCTCTGGCGCGGCTGGCGGGGATGAAGTGCGGATTTATTACCAAGCGGATTTCAGATACGGTTGCGCTGCGGGCGAGGGACTTGAAGATTGAGTTCCTGTACATGGGGCAGTCGTTCAAGATGCAGGCGGTGCGCAAGATCATGGAGCAGGAGGGTGTGGGTCTTGAGGAGATCGCGTATGTCGGGGACGATGTGATCGATCTGCCGGTGATGCGGGTCTGTGGGCTTTCGATTGCGGTGGCGAATGCCCGGGCGCAGGTGAAGGAGGCTTCGCATTATGTGACTGAGCATGAGGGCGGGCATGGGGCTGGGCGGGATGCTGTGGAGTTTATTTTGCAGGCGCAGGGGTTGCTGGATGAGGTGATTGAGGCTTATATAGACGAGCGGAATCCTATGTCGCCTTCGATGGATATTGGTAAGGGTGGCAGTTAGAGGGTATTGGTTCAGGAGGTCGGTGGGTGCGATGGGGAGTTGTGGTATCCCACCCATTGTGCAAAGTGCGCACAATGGATGGGGCACCCGATTCCTCGTGGTTAGTACCCGAAGAAGTTGTTTAAGAACAACTCTTCGAAATGCCTACGCGCCTTGAAGGGAGCACCAGCGCCAGAGCAGGGCGCGTTTGCCTGCGGATAGTTCGCGGGTGATGGGCATGTAGATGGTGGTGTTCCAGATGGCCGGGTTGGTGAAGGATTTCATGTTGAAGGCGAATTGCTTGACCTCGTCGAGATTTTCGGGGGCGTTGAGGGGTCCCCAGGCAATGACACGACTCATGACGGGGTAGAGCAGGGCGAAGTAGTTGAAGAAGTTGGCGTAGATGTAGGACCACTCGTTGACCTGGGAGTCGGGCACGGCGCGGTAGTCGTCGAAAGGCAGAATGCGGACGCAGGCGTAGTTGCAGTTGTCCCAGACGAAGTTGGGAATGACCTGAGGTTGGGTGGGGTCGACGAAGCGGATTTCGCTTGTGCCGGGTTGCAGGGCGGTGAGAGTGAGGGTGAGCTGGCTGTTGGAGTTGGCGGGGATGGTGACCTGGTCGGTGATGACGCTGATGGTCTTTGGATTCGTGGGGCTTTCGGGCTGTTGCGCGTTGTAGTTGGGATTGGGATAGATTGTGTCCGGCAGCGGAGTGGCTCCGGCGACGGTGAAGTAGCGCGAGGGCACGTTGATCATGGGCTTGCTGGGGTTGATTTGAGCCTTGTCGCACATCCAGTATTCGAGGTTGACGGTGACGGAGTTCTGGACGGGCTGGCCGAACTGGAAGGCCTGGATGGTGATGGTGGCTGTGCCGGCGACGGGTTGTTCGTTGGGGTCGTTCCAGTTGGTGAGGGTCTGGGCGTCGAAGTAGATGGCACGGTCTTCGGTCTCAATGTCGAGGCCGGGGGATTCCTGCAGTACATCGATGCCGAGAGTGGTGGAGTGAATGGCGAGGGTGCTGTTGGCGGGCGCTGCCTCGATCTCTGCGATGACCGCGCTGGTGAGGGGGATTTCGGCGAGTCCGGCGTAGGTCTCGTAGGTGGTCTGGTCGTAAGGGATGTTGCCCAGGGTGATGCGGCTGGTTGAGGAACTGACCAGATCGAGGGTCATGGGGCCGAAGTCGTACTTGGTGTTGGTGCTGACGTTGCATTCAGGGAAGGTGCTGATGCAGTCGAGAGTGGCGACGGCATTGTCCAGATCGATGTTGACGGGAGTGGCGCCGAGGTTGGCCTTGCCGCTGTTGCTACCGGTTTTGAGGCCGCAGGGAGCGGTGAGAGTGTAGGGAATCATGGTCTGGATGTTTAGCTTGCGGCCGGGAGGCGCGGAGAGCATGTCGCCCGAGTTGAGAACGCCGATGCTGCCGAGGTTGAGTCCGATGTAGGGGTTGGGGATGTACAGGCCGGCGGCGAACTGGGTGTAGAGATCCTGGGGGGCGATCTGGTAGATGGCGTCGTAGAAGCAGAAGCGCATCTGCAGGCCTGCTCCAGAGGCTGTAGCGGAGGCCAGATCTTTGAGGGCGGGCGAGTCGACGGTCGTGTTAAAGGTCAGGCCGGGGCCGTTGGGGACCCCCAGCTGGAAGACGGCGGAGACCATCTGGAATCCGATTGCGTTGGGGTCGAGGTTTTTGAAGACGCTGATGTAGTAGGCGTAGGCGCGCGAAGAGGGACTGGCGGAGATGAGGACCGTGCCATCGGTGGCAACGACCTGGAATCCGTGACTGAAGATCTGGCTGGTGATCAGCGCGTAGGGATCGTTGTCGACGATGACGGCGTCTTTGAATTGCATGGGTGAGGGTGTGCCGGTGAGACTCACGGTGGCGGTGAGCAGGGGGTCATTGGATGGGACGATGACTCCGGGGCGGGACTGCACGCTTTTGACGCTTGTGTTGTTGAGGCGGGTGGCATGGTTGCCGTAGTAGTTCCAATGGGCTTGCTGGCCGTAGGGGCCACCCTCGCCGAGGCTGACGTTGTTGAGCAGGCCCATGAGCCAGGCGCGGCAGTCGGAAGCGCTGGTGGCTCCCTTATAAGAGAAAGTTTGCTCGCCGGCCGGGTACTGTACGGTGGCGCCACCGATGACCGACATCTCCGGGGTGAACTCGAGGGTGTCGACATTGAAGATGTTGGCGAGATCGTTGTTGTTGGCGGTGGAGGGGTTGCAGTAGGCTACCCCGGCGAAGTTGATCTGCGGACGGCTTAGATAGCTCATGAATTCTATCTCCCTGTGGAGGCGGACTGGTGTTGGTCGGGAGATGCGGCGGCTTTTGCTTGCGGCTTTTGCTTCTTTCTCGCGACCGAGACTTTGTAATGCGCGTTGCGCAGGGACCAGGTGAAGTCCATGTCTTTGAAAGATTCGCCGGGATACTGCTGATTGACGATGTCCTGGAAGTTAATCGCGCCGGTGTAGGGCTGCAGGGAGTTCTGGGGATTCCAGAGGGCGAGGCGCAGGTTTTGTTTGGGGCCAATGCTGCTGAGCTTGTGGCAACTGATGCAGGAGGAGTTGGGCTGGAAGTAGGTTTCCATCTGGGAGTTGCTCATGAGGATCGGCTGCTGGGAGGAGTTAACGAATTCGGTCTGGGTGTCCATGAGCGCGTAGTACTGCCACTTGGTCCCGGCCAAGGCCTGCTGCCATTGCTGATTGATGGGATCGAAGGATGTGTTTCGGCTGGGGTTCGGGCCTACGGGGGTGCCATTCTGGCCGACGACGCAGCTGTTCTGGGTGGCAGGGTTGTAAGTGTAGGTAGTGGTTGGGTTGTCGACCTGCTCGAAGGTGATCCACAGCCAGTTGGGCAGGGCCTTGCTGATGATGTGCAGGCCGGTGAGGCCGATGCGGGCACTACGCAGGACGTGGAAGCTATCCCAGTAGACGCCAATGGCGGTCCAGTAGCGGCTGGCATCGGCGGTTGGACCGAGGATGCGCCATGAGGCTTTGATTTCGAGGGTATCGGTGGGGAAGTTGAAGGTGAAGCTGGGGTCGGTGAGGGCGGCCTGCTGGCCCTGGATGTTGTAGAGCGGATAGCCGCTGGGATTGTTGACGACATAGTCGAAGTAGGCGCGGCTGCTGCGGACGTCGTACTGGATGAAGTTGGCATCTTCGGAGCAGATTTTCTGGCCGTCGATCATGATCGGTTCGGCGAGGTAGTGGATCCAGTTGGAATCGACAGGGCCGAGGGCGGCACGTTCTCTGGGGGAGAGTTGGAATGGCTGAACGGGGCCGGCGGGATTTGAATTGTGCAGACGGGCTATGGGTATCTCGGTCAGGGCTTCCCAGCTGGCGGGATGGAGGCCGTTCTGAAGGAAGATTTCGCTCTCGTTTTTGAAGCTCTCCCAGACGGTTGGGCCGGGGTCGCCGATGGAGCCTGTAGAGTCAGGGACACCGCGCTTGTTGGGGACCTCTGGCCAGTTCATAAATGCGAAGAATTCCCAGGCGGCGGTGCCGATGTCGGATTGGATCTGCGCGGCGGGGAGTTTTCTCGGGTCCTGAAGCTTGACGGGTTTGGAGACTGCCGATTGAGCGAGGGCATGCAACGGGGATAGAGCAGCAGCGAGGACGAGGAGACGGTGTGAGCTTCTCATGGGTGATCTCCTGATGGAAGCGATTGCGTTGGAAGTCTACCTGATTGGGCTATGAGTGTGGTTGCGCCCCATTCGGAATATGCGTGGCGGGCGGCGTCTGAGTACTGCCGGGCGGCTTCGTGCTGGCCGAGGGATGCGGCGAGGATGGCCGCGCGTTGGTTGGCGAAGCCGAGGAGATGGAGCGTCCGATGCTGTGCGCCGAGCTCGATGGCGCGCTGGTAGTGCTGGGCGGCCTGGGTGACGTTGTTGCGGAGGCGGGATGTTTCGGCGCAGAGGAGTTCATGACGCAGGGCGAAATTTGTTGGGGAGTTACGGACCCAGTTCGCGAATTTCCTCTTCGCCCTGGCGGTGGCCTTGACGGCGGTACTGCGATTGGCGGGATGCATGGCCTGCAACATGGCGGACCAGAAGTGGTGTTCGGGGGTGTTGAGAAGCCCCTTGGAGTCGGGGAGGTAGTTTGCGGAGCGGGTGGCTGCATTCAGGCCTGCGGCGGTGTTGCTTGCTAGCGCGTGGAGCATGGACTGATTGAGGAAGTGGAAGTGGGCGAAGTGACGGGAGCCGAAGCTGGAGAGATCCGCGAGGAGCTGCGGGTCTTCTGCTTCAGAGTTGGTTGAAGCGTCGTCGGCGGGGGTGCGGAGTCTGGCGAGCAGTTGACGTGTGCTGGTGAGGCAGGTCATTGGTTCGCGAAGATGGGCCCGGGCTATGACTGGCCAGAACTCATCCAGACGGCGGGATATTTCATCGAGAGGCGCGCCGCGCATGAGCATGCCCTGAATGGTGGCGGAGACGGCGCATCCGGTGTGGAAGAGATCGCCGGTGCGCTGGCCCTCGTTGAAGGCGGTCTCCCAGAGCTGTTCGGCTTCGATGGCAGGGCGCATCCACGAGGTGCCGAAGTAGCCGACGACGAAGTTTACTTCGGCGCGTTGCTGGTGATTCTGGAATTTTTCGACGAGAGCGAGAGCCAGGCGCCCGAACTCGTAGCCGGTTTCGATGCGGCCGATGATGCCACCGAGAAAGATGCAGCCGAAGACCATGTAGGGGACGGCTGCGTCGGGGGCGTTGCCGTGCTTGAGGCAGAGATTAACGGCGAGGGCGCAGATAGAGACGCAGATTTCAGGGCGGACCTGATAGGCGGCTTTGGCCATGGCGGCGATGAGTCCGACGACGGCGATGAGGCGCTCATCTGTCATGGTGGGCAGATCGAGGAGTTGGGATGGCTTGCGGCGGCCGGTGCGGAGGAAAGCCTGAAGTGCATTGGCGATCAGGAAGGGCGGCGAGAACTTGCGAGGCAGCTTGACGCCGAAGCGCGCGACTGCTTCGCAGCCGATGGTGTAGGCGTCCTGAAAACGGGCGGTGTCGGTATAGAAGTGGACGAGGCGCACCTCGACGCGGGCGCGGTCGGGGGTGGTGGGCGCGAGCTGCGCGGCGAGACGAAGATATCCCTCGGCCTGATCGAAGGCGAGTACGCGAATGGCGCGCTCGCCTGCCAGTTCATAAAAGTGTGAGGCGCGTGGCGACAGGACGGCCTGCAGGTGGCTGGCGATGGTTTCGGGAGCGGCATCGGGATTGACTTCGAGCGCGTCGGCGATCTGCTGGTGATAGTCGCGGCGGACAGCGCGGGAAAGATGGTTGGCGATGCTTTCGCGGACGCGATCGTGAAAGGCTTCGATCTCGTCGGTGAGGCGAGTGCCGGTACTGCGAATCAGGCGTGCGGATCGAAGCAGGTTGACGGCGTTCTGGGGGATGGTTTCAAAACTGCGGGCGTGGATGAGGTCGCCGATGCGGATTGGCTGGCCGGTGACGGCGATGATTTCGAGGAGTTGACGTGCCTCGGATGGGAGCTGTTGCGCGCGCCGCCAGAGGACTTCATCGAGGTCGCTGGTTTGGGCGTAAATGCTGGCCGATGCGGCTTGCCAATCGGCGCCGCTGCGCGCATTCTCGGCGAGCTCCTGGACGAAGAAGGCGCTGCCTCGGGCCTGTTCGACGATGCGGTCGATTTGCGGCGCGGCGGAGGGAATCTCTGCGAGCAACTGGGTGGCGAGTTGGCGGCTCTCTGATTCGGTGAGTGGCAGGACTTCCATCTCCTGATGCGGGATTGCGCCGGACTCCCAGGCGCGGCGAAACTCGCGCAGACATGGGTTGAGCGCGTACTCGCTGCGGTAGCTCAAGAGAACCAGCATGCGTGGAGATGGCTGCTGGGCGAGGATGCTGGAGAGGAGCAGGGCGCTGTCGATGTCCCCCCACTGGAGGTCGTCGATATAGAGGACGAGAGGCTGGGTGGCTCCGATGACGGCGAAAAGATGACCGAGAGCGTCGAAGGCCTGTTGGCGGATCTGGACGGGATTGTTGGCGGCGAAGGTATTACTTTCGGCTGAGGATTCGCCGATGGTGCTGACTCGATTGAGGACGGGAAAGACTCGCGCAAGAGCCCGGATATTTTCAGGGAGGATTGTGCGCAGTCGCTGTGCGGGCATCTCCAGGAGCAATTGAGTGAGCGCGTCGATGAGGTTGTCGACGGCTTTGTATGGGACGGACTCTTGTTCGTAGCAGCGGCCCTCGAGGATGATGCCGCTGCGCTCGGCGACTGTCTCTTCGAGAAAGCGCTTGAGCAGCGTGGTCTTGCCCATTCCGGAACGCCCGTGGACGGAGAGGACCTTTGAGTGGCCTTGTTCAAGGGCGGTGAATGCGGCATTGAGATTGTCGAGGTAGGATTCGCGGCCTACGAATAGATTTTGATTTCGGATTGCGTCATTGAGGATTGCTTCGTCGACCGGCGCTTGTTCGCCGCTCAGGCAGCGGAGGATCTCTGCGCTCGTTGGGCGGTTGTCGGCGTTGCGGTCGAGGAGCTGGGCGCATAGGCGGTCGAGATCTGGCGGCGTTGCGGAGACAAATTGCGATGGGCGGGGAGCCTGCTGGTCAAGCTTTTCGCGGACGGCGTGGATGCCAGTGCCGGTGAAGGGAAGACGGCCGGTGAGAGCCTCGAACAGCATGACGCCGAAGGCGTACCAGTCGCTGCTGTTCATCAGCGGAGAGCCGGTGGCCTGCTCGGGCGCCATGTAGGCGAAAGTGCCGGAGATCATCTGATCTGAGGCGGAGGCCTTGTATTTTCGCGAGCTACGGTTGGACTGGCCTGACTTCTCGTCGATAGCAGTAGGGGCGGCCTGCGGCTTGAGGTCGAGGATGAGGCCGAAGTCGAGCAGGACGGGGCGGCCGCCGGCGCGCACCATTACGTTCTCTGGCTTGAGATCGCGATGCAGTTTGCCCGCGGAGTGCAGGGCTCGAACGCCTTGTGCGACGGTCAGAAAAGTTCGGCGGAGAGAGTCATAGTCGAGTGGCGGGTGAGGTTCGCCGGTTGAAACAGCCGTTTTGTTTTCGACATGCGGAGACGGCTCTCGGTTGGTTTGCGCGATGGTGCTGTCATTGAGCTGCGCGGTGTGGCTTTGGAGGTCGATGACTGCGGTGGCTTCTGAGCCGAAAAGGTCTGAGGACCTGGCGTCGCTGCTTGCGGATACGGCGAATGCAGTGGCCTCGGAGGTGGGGTCGGCCAGCGAAATGGCGGCTTTGGAATCGAGTTGCGTGGCTGCCGAGTCTTCGCCGGATGAAGCGCCGATTTCTCGGTGGGTTGGGCGTTGGCCTCGAATGTAGGTCAGGAGGTCGGTTGCGCCTTCCAGCAACTCCATGGTGAAGAACCAGCGGTCGTCTTCGAAGAAGAGCTCGTAAAGAGGCAGGAGATTTTCATGCGAGAGTTCGGCGAGAGAACGGAATTCTACCTTGAAGCGGTAGATGCTTGCGGGGTCGATGTTGCGGAGAGTTTTGAGCGCTACGCGAGTCTGACGTTCGCGATCGAGGGCTTCGTAGACGATACCCATTCCGCCTGCGCCGAGGCGACGGATGATGGAGAACCGTTGGTTTCCCTGGAATTGCTCCGACATGGTGGTTCGCCCAGGCGAATTGTTGCGCGCTTTCGCTATAAGTTCTATACGCTGACTGACGGAGAAAGAGGTATATCTTTCGCTGAAGCCAGAAGCTTGTCGATTTCTGGCTGCAGAATTTCGCGCTCTTCCTGAAAGGCTACGCCGAGGACGGCGACGACTGAGTTATCCGCATCCTTGAGCGGCAGCGCGATGGCAGCCTGCGCGGCGACGGCCTTTGCTCCGGGCTTTACGCGGCCTGAATCATCTTCTTTGAGATTGCAGGTCTGGATGGGCTCGCCGGTGTCGAGGGCCATTCCGGCCATGCCTTTGCCCCATGGGACCCAGCGCACGATTTCCTGCACCGGTGGCGGAATGTTGACGGCTGCGGCGAGCGCGAGGCCGTCGCCCTGACGCACGTGAACCGTTCCGGCGACTGCTCCGCAGTCTTTAACGTATTCGTTGAGCCATTGCTGCATGGGAGAGATATCGGGGTTCATGAGTACGTAAGCCTCTATTGATCTCTTGGATCAGGGTTTCGCCAAGTCTTTCTATTTCAAACACTCTCGCATGGGCGATGGGGATGGTCAATCGATATTTATGCCGCGAGGTGTTGGAGCAGGCTGCTCTTGATACCGGCATTGGTTGATGCCTGCGATGCAGAGTATTCTTCCCTCATGTTCTCCCGCTACTGCCGACTGTTTGTGCTGACTATGTTCGCTATCGCATTTGCTTTCGTGCCGGCTTTGCCTACGCTGGCGGAACGAAGGCCGGAAGTCTTTGTCGTCAGGGATATCGGCAGGAGTGCTGTCGCGCTGGAGGGCTTGTGGGAGTTTCATCTGGGAGACAACGCGGCGTGGGGGGCACCTGATTTCGACGACTCGCAGTGGGAAGAGATTGCGGCGGACCGGCCGTGGGATCATCAGGGGCACTGGGCTTATGACGGGTTTGCCTGGTATCGGCGTTCGGTTCAGTTTGCGCCGGAGGATGACGCAGCGCAGGATGTCGCCGTGTTAATTCCGGATGTCGGGGATGCTTACGAGGTCTATTGGAACGGCGTGCTGATGGGGCGCAGCGGAGCGTTTCCACCGCATCCCGTTTGGTATGCGGACAGTTCGACAGCGGTGAAGCTTGAACCGGCACGAAGCGGTGTGCTTGCGATCAGGGTTTGGAGAGCGCCGTTTCTTTCGATTGGATTGAACGATCTTGGAGGATTTAGGGCGCCGCCGTTGGTGGGGCATGCGCGGGAGATTGCTGCGCTGCGGAGGGCAGGGTACAACGCGGGATTTCGATTTGACGTCTCGTATTTTATTCTTTGCCCGTTGTATCTGCTGGCTGCGTTGCTTGGCTTTCTGCCATGGCTTGGGGATCGGAGCAAGTCGGCTTACCTGTGGATGTCGTGCTTCTCGATTGCGATGCTGGCGATGCTGTTTGCGAGTACGCCGATCGCGCTTTCGGCGACTGTTCCTCTGCTGCTGGCTATCAATCGCGTCGGGATCGGCGTGCGGGACATTGCTCTCTTGTACATGCTGCTGTGGCTGCTCGATCTGCGACGGATTCGCGGCTTGCGCCGTATGACTGACGCGGTGGCGCGCTTGATGCTGGTGGTGGTTACGGTGTATGCGTTTCTCTTGCTGGTGGGCTGGCCATCGGCGTGGGCGAGGCAGGCGCAGGTGGTGGAGAGCTTTCTGCCGGCTCTTTATGTGTTCCCGGGAGTGCTGTCGCTGGTGATTGTCGGGATGGCGCTGGCGCGCGACAAGCGGCTGAGTTTGAGTCGATGGCTGCTGGCGATCACTACGCTCGTTACGCAGTTGCTTATCCTTGCGCGGAACATCTCCATCATTGGTCTGCGGTTTACGCACTGGACGCTGATCGGAAAGCTGCTTACTCCGTTGACGGTGATTCACGGCGTTGCGATCCATCCGCATACGGTTACGGATACGCTGGTGCTGGCGGCGCTGGTGTATGCGTTCTTTCGCGATTCGGTGGAAAGGCGGCTGAGGCAGGAGGCGCTGGAGCAGGAGTTCAGGAATGCCGCGGAGATTCAGCGGGTGCTGATTCCGGAAGCTCTGCCTGACGTGCCTGGATATGCGCTTACGAGTGCGTATCGTCCGGCTTTGGAGGTGGGTGGGGATTTCTTTCAGATCATCGCGCTTGAAGATGGCTCAACGCTGGTGGTGCTTGGCGATGTCAGCGGCAAAGGGCTGAAGGCTGCGATGGCGGTTTCGCTGATTGTTGGGGTTGTGCGAGCGCTGGCGGATGACTATCCCGATCCTGCGAAGCTGCTGGGGCAGGTTAACCGCCGGCTTTGCGGTCGACTGCATGGTGGATTCGCGACGTGCATCGCGCTTCGTCTCTATGCTGATGGGCGAAGCGATATCTCGACTGCGGGGCATCCTTCGCCGTTTCTCAATGACGATGAAGTTGATCTGGCCGGAGCCTTCCCACTTGGGGTGGCTTCGGTTGCGAGTTATGAGGCGGTGTCGATCCAACTTGAGGCTGCGGATCATCTTGCGCTCTACACTGATGGACTGCTGGAGGCGCGCAGTGCGTCGGGGGAGCTGTATAGTTTCGAGCGATTGAAGGTGCTCTTTGCTTCGCGGCCCAGCGCTGAGGAAGCGACGGAGGCCGCGGTTGACTTTGGTCAGGACGACGATATTACTGTTCTTACGCTGACGCGCCTGGCGATATAGGGCTTTTCATTCACGCCTAGCGGGTGCGCTTTTCGGTTATGGAAAGATGAATTCCGCGGTACGGCGCATAGTGGCGGGCACTGCGACCATGCGAGCGATTTAAAAAGGTACGATGACGATCGGGCATTCATCGAACGTTTATCATTCGGCCGGGCATGGATTGTAGGTTGGAGCGGACGATAGGAATGCCGCATTTTGCCGAGGGCCTGTATTGGATATCGAACCGAAACAATTCAGGCGTGGCGAGGCATTTATGCGGAGCCGGACTTACAATACATTTGTCAATCCGGGCTACAACCGGCTTCGCGGGCCGGTATTCGTTCGTTTAGATTGCACATGGAGCTCTAGAATCAGGCAAGACGAAGACGAATCGGATGGGTTTCAGATTTAAAGCGCTAGACAGTGACTTAGATCAGGTGTGACTTTGAAGATTTGCGACAGCTGGCCATCTATCATTAACGGTTTACGTATCGAGGGCTTACGCGGACTAGCTGGACTATCTCCGGTGTTGGCTTGGGTTCTTGTGGTTCTGTTTGCGTCGATTGCTTCGGCGCAGGTAAGTGCAGGCACACAATCGCCGCATTTGCTATCTGAGGCTCGGAAGCTTTATGTCGATCAGTTCAGCGAGGGAGACGAAGCAGCTCAATTGCGGCAGAGTCTGATCAGGCGTATCGAGAAGAGCGGCAGATACCAGGTTGTAGATACTTCGAATGGTGCGGATGCGATCGTGAAAGGAAGCGGCGAGGTCTGGATCAAGGGCTATCTGGCGATTAATCCTCGCACGCCTGCGACTAATCGCCAGGCAGTCTATGGTGGTTTTCTTTCTGTTGAGATTGTAGCCAAGGATGGAGAGCCGTTGTGGTCGTACCTTGTCACTCCAAGCAAGCTGGCATGGGTGGGTGTTCGGGATGATCTTGCCAACAATCTGGTTAAGCAGATGCTTATTGCGAGTAAAGAGAACGGCACACAGGGATCAGCCTCGGCGATGACACAAAATCTGACGCGAACAGATCTGGCGGGTTCCGGAGCGACATTCCCGGCGCCGCTGTATCGAAAATGGTTTGCGTCTTTTCAGCGACTGCATCCTGAAGTTTACGTTACGTACGATGCCATCGGATCTGAATCGGGAACCAGGGCACTGGCTACAGGCAAGGTTGATTTTGCCGCGTCGGATGTTTCGACTGTCGATGCAGGCGAGAATGTTCGGCGCATCGCGTCTGTGCTTGGAGCGGTGATTCCGGCTTACAACGTGAAGGGCGTCAATCGCGACCTCCGGTTCACGCCAGAGGTGTTGGCCGGTATTTATCTCGGACGGATTCGAAAGTGGAACGATCATGAGATCAAAGACTTAAATAGAGATGCGGACCTGCCGGACGCGGAGATCAAGGTAATTCATCGCTCAGATGGAAGCGGCACGACTTACGCGTGGAGTGAGTTTCTTTCGAAGACAAGCCCGGCGTGGAAGAGCGCGGTCGGTATGGGTATTTCGCTCACATGGCCGGTGGGAACTGGCGTCGACGGCAATGAAGGCGTGGCTACGACCGTGCAGCAGACTGCAAACTCGATCGGATACGTCGAATTAGTCTATGCAATTCAGCATCACTTGAATTTCGGTGCGGTGCGCAACAGTGCCGGTGAATACGTTCGGGCTGATCTGGATAGTCTGGCTGACGCGGCGAGTGCAGCGACCGGGAGGCAGGATTCGGCTTCGATGCCTTCGATTATCGATCCGCCGGGGAAACATTCCTATCCTATCGCCACCTTTACGTGGCTTCTTGTTCCGACGGGAATCAAGGACGGCGGAAAAAGGTCAGCGCTCATCGCACTGCTGCAGTGGATTCTCACATCAGGCCAAAAAGAGTGTTCCTCGCTGGGATACGCTCCGCTTCCTCGCGAAGTGGCGGAGCGGCAACTGAAGATCGTGAATAGTTTCAAGTAACGATTGAACGAACAGCATCGGCAACCGGAAGCCTCTAAAGCATTTTCCGTAATAGTATGGTCCAGAAAAATTCCGCGAAGCGTGGCTTTTCCTGGTGAAAAGCCACGCGAGCCTCGGTTGTTCGGTCTATGCCTTTACGGAGAATGCTCTAATCGTGAACAGCGCGACTGATCTCAACATGGGTCAGATCGCGCTGCTGATGAGGGTGCGTCGCCGGTTAGATCCGATACGCTTAGACCGCGACGTTTTACATGGCTCGCATTCTGAGATAACGGCGAACGTCGGGAGCTACCACAATGGCCATTACAACTGCTGCTATTCCAACTCCGGCAAAGATCAGTCTCATCATTTATGTCACCTCGTCGCGTAAAGTTACCTAATTACCTTACGCTCCTGATTGGATGCATTTCTGTGCATTAGCGTCTACACCTGAGTTTTTTGCAAACGCTCCGTCAGCGCCTTTGTCAGGAATTGCAAACAGTCGTCCATGCCCTCGTTGGTTTTTGCCGAGACCTTCAGTACCTGCATCCCGGGCCGCACGGCCTGGATGTTTGCGTGAGCTGTCGGCTCATCGAATTCGACTGCTGCCGCGAGGTCTATCTTGGTAATCACGGCTGCGTCAGCGCTGTTGAAGATGGTGGGATATTTAAGTGGCTTGTCCTCGCCTTCGGTTACTGAGAGCAGCACCATGCGGAGATCCTCGCCCAGATCGTAGGAAGCGGGGCAGACCAGATTGCCTACGTTTTCAATGAAGAGGATATCGAGCTGGCCGAGATCCCAATCTTCCAAGGCATGCTCGACCATGGCCGCTTCGAGATGGCAAAGGGTTCCGGTTGTGATTTGCCGGACGGGGGCTCCGCTTCGCGCGAGGCGGAGCGCGTCGTTTTCTGTGGCCAGATCGCCGACCAATGCGGCCACTCGATAATGGGGTTTGAGCAGGGTGAGTGTCTTCTCGAGGAAAGTGGTCTTTCCGGCGCCGGGGCTCGAGACGAGGCTGACGGCAAGCGTTCCCTGAGCGCGAAAGCGATCGCGCAGGGCGCGTGCGATCACATCGTTTTGTTTGAGAACGTTCCTGCGAACCTCTAACATGCGCGGTTCGAGATTCATTGTCTTAGCTCCAGAGCAGTGATGGTTAGTTCTTTTCCGTGAATAACTTCAGGCGTTGGCGCGCCGCAATCCGGACAGCAGAACCACTGCATCGATGGGAGGGTCTTTGGCATTTGACATATCGGGCAGTAGACCTCGATGGAAATGTCTTTGACCACCAGACGCGAGCCTTCAAGCAGTGTGCCGTTGCACGCCACTTCCCAGGAAAAAAGAAGCGCATCCTTGACCACGCCTGAGAGAGCTCCGAGTTCTAGATGAACTGCATTCAGATGCATGCTGCGTCGCTCTGCTTCTTCCTGGGCCATGTCCACGATGCTCATTGCTATTGAGAGTTCATGCATAGAGGGCTCTTTCCGCGGTGGAGACCATCGTGTCATTGAAGTTTCCAAATGCGGCAAGGGCTGCCTGGCCGAGGCTGATTCCGCCGTCGTTGGGAGGTACTGCGTGGTTGGTCCAGATGGCAAGCCGGTGAGGCTCGAGGAGTGAGCTTACATCTTCGAGAAGCAATTCATTCTGGAAGACGCCTCCTGAGAGCACAACGGTTTCTATTGCGTGCATGTGACAGAGTTGCACAGCAGCGTGAACCAGTCCTTCAGCAACTCCGCGCTGGAAGGAGCGTGCAATTTCGGATATTGCACGACCGCGGAGACGGTCGCGCGTGACCGCTTCGAGGAGCGGGCGAAAATCGAGGTCGTCATCCGTGATGGGGAATGGATACGCATTCAAATTGGAGGCGTCTCGCGCCAACTGTTCCAGCCAAATGGCGGCCTGGCCTTCAAATGTGCTCTCCCGCACAAAGCCGAGCAGCGCGGCTGCGGCGTCAAAGAGCCTGCCGACTGACGTGGTTGGAAAGGTGCGCACGTCGCGGCGAATGAGTTGCATGGCGTCGTGATAGCGCGAGCCGAGGTTGAATGGGGGCTGGGCAAAGTCAGGTAAGCTGTCGATATGTTCGAGGGAACATTGCGCGAGGAAGCCGGCTGCGGCTTGCACTGGATATTGCGCGGCAGCATCGCCGCCGGGAAGAGCCGCAGTGCGCAGGTGGGTTGCGCGTTCGAAGCCGCTTTCGAGGCTGCCTACGAATATCTCGCCACCCCAGATGCTGCCGTCATCGCCGAAGCCGGTTCCGTCGAAACTTACGCCAACGATTGTCTTATCCCACTTGCCGCGTTCGGCCAGGACGGAGGCCAGGTGTGCGCGATGGTGCTGTATGGCGCGCGTTTCCTGAACGGGTAGAGCGGCGGCGTGATTTGTCGAACGATATTGAGGATGAGAATCGTGCACTACGAGCAAATCACGATAGTCGATGTCATACATTCCGATGAGGTCTTCAATGGTTTTTGTGAAAGCCTGGAATGCCTGGAAATGCGACAAGTCACCGATGTGTTGGCTCACAAACGCGTGGCCTTCTACGACCAGAGTGATCGTGTTCTTAAGGTCGGAGCCGAGGGCCAAGACTGGACGCTTGATTGGCAGTCTCGCCACTGCGCTGGGCACGTATCCGCGAGAGCGGCGAAGAACTACAGGGCCCAATGTTCCAGCGCGGGCTATTGAATCGTCGACCCGTCGCGCGATTGGGCGTTCACCGATGAGAAAGGCGTCTGCGATTCCTGAGAGACGCTGCAAGGCGTCGGTATCCTCATACGCGATCGGCTCGTTGGAGCGGTTGGCGCTGGTCATGACAAGCGCTTCGGGAGCGCCAGCCTCGAAGAGAAGGTGATGGAGCGGCGTGTAAGGCAACATGACTCCCAAGTCATGATTGTCTGGCGCGACCCCTTCGAGCTCGAGTCGAGCGGGCGCCAGCACAATTGGACGAGCCAATGATGTGAGCAGCGACTCGGCCTCGCTCGTCAGGAATATCAATCGGCGCGCTACCTCGATATCTCTGGCCATGAGGGCGAAGGGTTTTTCTTTGCGGTACTTTCTCTCGCGCAGCGCGGCGTTTGATGCGGGATTATACGCGTCGCAGGCGAGATGAAAGCCTCCCAGTCCTTTGATCGCGGCGATTCTGCCATCACGAAGAAGCTTAGCCGTGGCTTGGATTGCGTCCCAGCTATCGGTGTCGGGGACGTTGTGCTGGTGCAGAGTGAAATTCGGTCCGCAGATGGGACAGGCTACAGGCTGCGCGTGAAATCTTCTGTTGCCTGGATCGTGGTACTCGGAGTTACAGTACTCATCCATTGGCCAGTCGCGCATGGTCGTATTGTGGCGATCGTAGGGCAACGAAAGGATGACGCTATAGCGAGGTCCGCAGTTCGTGCAGTTGATATAGGGATATCTGTAGCGCGGGTCGGAGAGGTTGAGGCATTCCTTCAGGCAGTCTTCGCAGATGGGCAGGTCGGGCGAGAGATGGACGGTGGGACGGCCAGCATGGTGGCTCTCTCGGATGGTGAATTCGCCGAGGCCCTGGTAGGTTGTGGGACTGACTTCAACTTCGGAAATGATTGAGGCAGAGGGGGGATTGCGCTGCATCTCGTGAACGAATGCTTCCATATCCTGCTCGGCGCCTTCGAGGTGAATCTCCACTCCCTGATCGCCGTTGAGGACCCAGCCAGCTAAAGTGTTGGCATGCGCCAGGCGGTACACGAAGGGGCGAAAGCCGACTCCCTGTACTACGCCGCGCACGCGAATTGAGCAGGCATTGGCCATGTTTATTCAGACCCCATGATGCAACCGCGGCCTTGCCAGCCGACCTGAATCACCTTGCCGTCCTCTACCAGCACGGGAACGGTGCGCGCAGTGCTGTCGAGCGCATGTATGCGGGCGCGGGCCTCGGGATCGGCTTCCACGTCGTATTCCTGAAAGTCGCGTCTGGTCCACTCCAACCACTCACGCAACTCCTGCGTGTAGGGGCACCGGGTGCTTCCGTAGAGCTCAAGCGTTGCCATGGGTCAATACCTCTAACTTCTCCACCTCCAGCATCTCCCGCAGGACGTGATACGCGGATGCCTGCACCTCCTGGATGCGGGGGATGTAATCGCTGCGAACAATGATCGGATGTTCGGCGAGGCCGCGGCGGAAGATCTCTCCACCGTCATTGCCCAGAAGGGCGACGGTCAGCAGATTGCGTTTGCGCGCTTCTTCCATGGCCATCACGATGTTGCGCGAGCCGCCGCTGGTGGAGATGCCGACGGCCACATCTTCGGGCCGACCCTGAGCCATAAGCTGTCGCAGAAAGATGACCTCTGTGCCTACGTCATTGGCAAGCGCGGTTATGTTGGCCGGCTCCATGGAAAGGGAGATCGCGGGGATGGGCTTGTATCCCTCGGGAGGAAGCACGCAGTCCATCGCAAAGTCATTGGCATCGGTTGCGGAGCCGCCGTTGCCGAAGAGGATCAGCTTGCCCCCGCGGGACAAGCGCTCTCGTATGGCCAGAGCCGCGGCGCCGATCTGTTCGGATTGTTCGGCAGCCAGACGGGTGCGCAGCCCGGTGTCGTCGCGTACCTTCAATTGAATGGACGCGGCGACGTCGTTCACAAGGCTGGCGGTTTCCTGCTTCTTCTGGCCGAGGAAAGGATAGAGGAACTCTGTCTGGCCTACATCCTGGCCGAGCTCGCGATGTTCCAGGAAGACGTGCACTGTCTCCCACAGGGTGTGGTAGAAGATTTCGACTAACTCCTGATGTATGAAGTGGTCCTGTGTAGGTGACTTAAGGGCGTAGGAGCCGCTTGGGCCGGGGAGTGCGAAGGTCATTGCTCCGCGGGCGTGAGCCGAATCCAAGGCCGCCCATACTTCCGGGTCTCCTGCGGGAGGACCGAAGCCCATCACGATATCTTCAGGGCGAAGAATGGTATCGAGCCAAGGGCGTATTAGCGCAGACAGATCGAGCGCCGGGAGGGCGCGCTTGCCGACGATTACGGGGTGCACGAATTCGACTGAAACATGTTGAGCATCGGTGGAGCAGGGTCCGCGCCCAAAGGCGAGCAGACGTCCGCCGGACTGGAATCGCTCGGACATTTCGCGGCACGCTTCGGCCAATGGCAATGCCTGCTCGAAGAAGAAGGTCTCGATGATCTCATTGCGCATCAAGAGGCGTTCTTCAATTTGTGCCGCGAGAGTGCACGCTGTTTGCATGGAGATCCTAACAAATCCTCGGCAAGGGATCGCCGACCAACATGTCGACGATGCGGGTGCCGCCGTAACGTGTGGTGACGAGGACGGCGTTGGCAGGTTCTTCTTTAACTTGCCCAATGATCATGGCTTCTTCGCCACCTGGGGTTTGATGCAGTGCGTTCAACGCCGCGTCTGCATACTCTGCGGAGACGATGACAATGAACTGTCCTTCGTTGGCGATGTGCAGGGGATCGAGTCCGAGAAGCTCGCAGGCGCCACGAACGGCATCATGGATTGGAATCTCCTCTTCATGCAACTCGATACCAAGGCCGCAGTCACGTGCCAGTTCGTTGAGAGAAGTGGCTAGGCCTCCGCGCGTGGGGTCGCGCATCCAGCGTATTCCCGGAGAGCACTCGGCCGCGAGGGCCTCTACCAACGGCAGAACGGAGCGGGTATCGGAGTAAAGGTCTGCTTCGAGATCGAGCTCTCCACGCGCGAGAAGAATGGTGATTCCGTGGTCGCCGATCGGGCCGGATAACAGTACCTTGTCACCGGGACGCACGGAACGCGCATCGACCTTGACGCCGGGAAGCGGACTGCCGATTCCTGCGGTCGTGATGTACATGCCGTCTGCCTTACCTCGCTCGACAACCTTGGTGTCGCCGCCTGCCATCGTGACGCCCGCGCGCTGGAGAGCTTCGGACATGGCGCGGACTTCTGCTTCGAGAATGGTCGTCGGAAGCCCTTCTTCGAGAACGAAGGTCACGACCATGGCAGAGGCTCTAGCGCCAGATACGGCGAGGTCATTCATGGTGCCGTTGACGGCAAGTTCGCCGATTGAGCCGCCGGGAAAGCGCAAGGGTTTGACGACGAAGCTGTCAGTGGTGAAAGCGATAGTTATGCCGTTCATTTCAACGCGAGCGGCATCGTTGAGTGGTTCATGGGAGCCTGGACAGAGAAGGGGAGCGAAGAGTCCTTCGACGAGGCGACGGCTGGCTTTTCCTCCGGCTCCGTGTGCCATCTCGATCTGCAGGTCGCGGAAGCGGACAACATTGGACGAGCAGACAACGCTGGGCGAACGCACTACGGCGGGCGAGCGCGCTTCCGCGGGCGAATCCTCTGTCGGGATTTTACCGTTCAAGCTACCGAACTGGTCGCCAGATCGATCCTGGTCACCAAGGACTTGCGGTACTCGTAGTTGTAATAAGCTGCGCATGAGCCCTCTGACGAAACCATAAGCGCGCCGATCGGATGTTCAGGAGTGCATTCTTTCCCAAACAACTTGCATTGCGCGGGTTTCAAAACGCCTTTGAGTACTTCTCCACATTGCGCTGATTTTGGGTCTGCTACTCGTGTTTCGGGGACTGAGTAGCGTTGTTCCGCATCCCATCCTGCATATTTTTCGCGGAGACGTAACGCCGACTGGGAGATGAATCCAAGTCCGCGCCACTCGAAGTAAGGCCGTAGTTCGAAGACCTCGGCCATGGCCTTGAGGGCTGCGCGATTGCCTTCCCACGGTACCGCGCGCTTGTATTGGTTTTCGACTCTTGCTTCGCCGGCGTGCAGTTGCCGCAGGAGCATGACGATGGATTGCAACAGATCCAACGGTTCGAAGCCTGATGTAACTACGGGCTTGCCCTCGTTTCTTGCGATCCACTCATACGGCCTGCAGCCGATGACCGTCGAGACGTGCCCGGGGCCGATGAATCCATCGAGGCGCATGTCTGGAGAATCGAGAATGGCGCGGATTGCTGGGACGATGGTGACGTGATTGCAGAACACCGAAAAATTGCGGATGTCATGAGCCCTGGCGCTCATAATTGTGAGCGCGGTGGAGGGAGCCGTCGTCTCGAAACCGATGGCGAAGAAGATGACTTCTTTCTCGGGGTTTTTCCTCGCCAGCTCTAAAGCATCGGCGGGGGAGTAGACGATGCGTACATCGATTCCGCGGGCTTTGTGCTCGAACGGACTCCCGTGTGCTCCGGGCACTCGCATCATATCGCCGAATGCCACGAAGATAGTGTTCGGGTCTCGCGCGATAGCAAGGCCGTCGTCGATTCTGCCCATGGGCAAGACGCAGACGGGACATCCCGGGCCATGGATCAGTTCGATATTCGAAGGGAGGATGTCTTTGAGGCCAAAGCGATAGATGGCGTGCGTGTGACCGCCGCAGACTTCCATGATGCGGTAGTGGCGTGCGGGATCTGCCAGCCGGCGAATTTCTTCGGAGGCTCTGGTGATCAACTCAGGGTCGCGGAATTCATCTACAAATCGCATCTTCGATCTCCGTGTCTAAGCGTGGGACTTTCCGCTCCATTGGGTTGGTCCATCGCGGCCTGCGCCGTTGGCGATATCGTTCTCAAGGCCATATCCTCTGACTTCCTCCATAGCCTGTTCTGTTTCGCCGAGAGCTGTGAGCAACCGCATCTGTTCCGCAGCATCTTGCTCGCTAATCCTGGACATTGCAAATCCGACATGGATCAGAACCCAGTCGCCGATCTTCGGCATGTCATCTTCGAGGAGTCCCAGCTGCACCTTCCGCCGAACCCCAGTTACTTCCACAGTGCCTACAAGGTTCTGGCCGGCGGCAATATCAACAATCTTTCCTGGTATGGCTAGGCACATTGCATTGCTCTCTCCCTGGGAGCACGATTTTGCGACATCAAGCGCGCCGTTGTCATCCTTGTTCTCGCGCGATCATCTCGAAGGAGAACTTCAGCTCATCCTTGAGTCTGAGCGCGCCCCCTGCCCTCCCAGCATGTAGAGCGTGTCTCTGTCGCTTCCGCTTCCATTCATGGTGGGTTCGGCCAGTTCCATTGCCATAACAATTCTCCTCTTGCAGGTAATATTCTTATTGGTCAAATTCAGACCGGTTTGCCGTCCAGAAGTTTGTTTACCAGCGCCTCGGTCGCTTTCACTGCGTCCTCCACTGCATCCTCGACAACTTTGCTTAGACCCATCTGGCCTTCGTCTCCACCCAGAGTGGCCGGTTCGCATCCGATTAACAGAACTCGTTTCAAAGACCCGTGCATTGCCCTCGCCATGCGCAAGACATTCATCGGATGCATGCTATGGGGCTCTATGAAATTGCCCGGTAAGTCGGTAACTTCGTTTGCATCCAGCTCAACAACGGAGACTGTACCTGGTGGTTGTCCGTGGGGATACGTGTCGAGGAGGATGGTGGTTTCGTAGCCATCCTGCAGGGCATAGACAAGGTCGAGACCTCGAATGCCGAAATCAACAATGCGCACGGCTTCGGGCAACGTGCAACTGGCGAGGCGGCGCACAACCTCCACTCCGAAACCATCGTCTCCGAGGAAGATATTGCCGATGCCGGCGATTAGAATGGTCGGCTTCAACACGATCTTTTGTTCGTATTGTTCTTCGTCCGGGAGCCGTTCGATCTCAGTAGGGTTGAAGAAGAAACGGTGGCCCGGTTGCCGCATCATGCCCAGGTCGCGCCCAGGATCATTTTCGAGAACCACGCAAACGTGGTGTGCGCTCTCATAGTCCTCTTCGATGCTTTCGATGATTGCTATCTGCCCGCGCAGCGCGATATCCAGAATGTCTCCGCCGTCGTGGGGGCGCAGACGGACGCGGTCGCCTTTCCTTACCTGGACTCCGTCGATCTCGATAGACTCCACTGGTGTTTTGTCTTCAAGCAGGCTCCATTCCCATTGGTTCATCGTGCCTCCTCTCTGAGAGGGGTTAGGCCACGCAGCGCGCCATGCAGTTTCATAAACTGCTCTTCCGGCATGCTCTCGGTGCGTTCGAGGATCTCTCTCGCGCGGTCGTCGGATTGTCGCATCTCGCGCTTTTCTTCGTCGGTGAGTGTGAGGATGCGCAACGAAAGGATTTCGTCGATCTCGGTTGAGTCGAAGAGATTGCCTGCGCTCTCCGGGGCGACCTGAGGATGGTCGTAGAGGATGATGGGCGAGGACAGTATCGTTTCCGAATTAGCACCAACCAGCACCGGCCATGTGCCAATGTTGCTGCATTGGGCGGCGAGGTTTTTCAGTTCAGTTGGAGGATCAAGCAGCGAGATGAACTCTCCATGCTCGACACCCAAAATGGTATGCGCAGAGACGAGAGAGAAGGCGAGAGCGTCTTCACGGTTCGGCGCTTTCGAGGAGTCGAAGGACGTGAGATTTTGAATGTGCACGGTGATCTTGGCTACTCCGTCATAGCCTGATTCTGCGGCGAATTGGACCGACGCGTTCAGGCTCTCCCACTCGCGGATGACTACGCCTATTGCCTGACCTTGCTCGTTACGTAGATATTCAAGCTCTTTTCCGGCAGGGAAGATCAGGTGCAAATTGGAAGGAAGTGCGAATGACGCTGTATTCGATGTGGTGAAAATATGTTCACGCTCGATGGCTTCCTGCCAGGGCTGATAGACGCGTCCGGAGACTTCGAGGTGGTCCACAAGATCAACTTCAGGCTCGATGCCTTCGGCCAACTCCTGTCCCTCAACGCATAGCTTCCCTATCGAGCGCCGCACGATTTGCAGGAAGCGTATCTTTACGGTGAGCCGCGTGTTTGCGCTTGCTTTGACGAGGCATTCGGTCTGCATGAACCATGCTTCTGATCCTTGCTGCTGTTCGCAGTACGATCGCGGGCAGAGTACTCCGAAGTTCCAGCGCTGCTGATTCTTGACCGAGGAGCGGCGATAGGGGTACAGCATGTATCCCTCGTAGAGCACGGTCTCCGCGATCTTCTCAACTCCATCCAGATTCACGACTTCACCGCCGCTTCCGTTTCCAGGGGGAGCACGTCTTCGAGCGCCTGCTCCCACGTCGGAATGCCGTGCTGCATTTTGTAACGATAGAGACGGTCAAACACGTCCCGGCGCAGATTGAGCCATACACAGTTCGGGTAATAGGAATCCATCATTTCGCGCCACACCTTCACGGGAAGCGTGAATCTTGCTTCCTGTTCCCACGAGATCGGCGCGACCTGCAGCCCGCAATCGGGCAACGCATAGAAGACGGTGCCGCTGAACATCATGAGGAGAGGAATATCTCCATCGGCAAGACCTTCAAAATATTTTGTGGCGGCGACGTTGAAGTCGAAGGTGCAAGGCAGTTGCAGATCGGCTACCGTGCCTGTGCCGGCGAAAGCTGGAACGACCATGTTGGTGTTGGTCCAGAGCAGGCTGCGCAAGGTCTGACTCCATCTGTCGTGCGTGCCAAAGAGATCGAGCATGCGCTCCTGCTCCTCTGGCGCGTAGCGCCGCCGGGCCACTTCGATCTGAATCTGACAGCGCAGCGCGATGGTATGGATAGTTTCATTGGCAGCGGAATTGTCGATTCGGAGTTTGAAAGCAAGAGTGGGCGCTGCGGCGAATGGGACGACGCTTGCTCCTTCGATCTGAAAGCTCAGGTCAGGCATTGGGTTCTCCGCTGACCACGTCGGCTCTCGATCGAAGATTGGAGAAGAAGCGACCGATCTCTTCCCAGACCTCGGTTCCTCCAGAGAGACCTCTCCAATTGGTGCGAATGAGGCCGACAAGTTTGTAGCACTCATCGATCGGAGCGATGTAATACTCTGCTCGCGCCAGTCCATACGCATGACCGACGCGATTTACGAGCAACGCCTCAATGTCCAGCTGCAGCATGAGTAAGGGGGGATTGTTCTCTGCAATCTCGCGCCATGCATCAAGGGGCAGCAGGGATTCAACGGCGCCGGCGGGGCTGGGATATAGCGCGATCATTCTGTCCTCAACACTGGAATGAAAGAAGAACGCCATGTTGATGGGAATCAACAGGCTCTCCCATTGCCCATCGGTCATTTTGAAGTTGATAAGATGCTGGGCGCTCCTTGAGACACGCTTGTATCTGGACTTTTCCATGCCGTCGAAGAGCATGGCACAGGCATCGCAAGCACATAGAATCTGCCGTGAAGAAAGCTCTACCAGATGCGGATGTTCATGGCCAAGGCCGGCACTGCAAAGCTCGCAGAATTCCACGGCGCGCGATCCCGAACGTCGCGGCCTGGCGAACTGCCGCAGGGCTCCAAAAGCCTGCTCGAACGGCGGCATGGACTCTTCAGGCATGAGGAATCCTTTCTGCGATTATGAGTGGCACGCTCAATCGCCGCCCTCCGTCTGGAGCGAGTGCCCGTTGGGTGCGACTGCTGCGAGACTGTGCCCGATCAGGGTCTCCAACGAAACGAAGCCTACTGGGGTTGGTTCTTCAAGGCCGAGGATTTCGAGCGTGGTGATATCGGGCGCGAACTCGTATACGCAATCCTCAACAATCGCTCGCAGATCATTGCTGGAAGAGCCGCAACTGTGACCTGTAGTGGTCAACCTTACCTGCACGGCGTCAGCATCCACCCGTATAAGCTCGGCGGTACAGGCGAGTTTGCGCAGACGTGGCCGCATACGCTCCATTGCCTGGCGCACTCGGGTCTCGACATCGTTCGGATGCAGTGAATAGAGCAGAAGAAGGCTGCCGGCGATCGAGTCCTGACCGAGCTTGTCGATGACGGCCTGTCCTGAATCTCCGCTCTCGAATACGATCTCCATCATCCTTTCCAGGCCCGTGCCGTGAACGTCCATCAGCAGTTGCACAAGCTCTCTGGCCGCAGCCTTTTGAGGGCTGTCGGGCTGCTGGTCAAATTCAGCGATAAGCTTGCCGAGTTGCTTTACCTGTTCCTGAAATTCGCCGTCGTTAGCCACGCGCCTCCTCTTGAAGAAAAATTGAGTGTGAGCCCGACGCCCATAAGGGACGACCAGTGATGGAAATCGTCTGGCTCACACTCCAAACGGATGGTGCGGCCCCCAGTCAGGCCTGCACGCCGAACATCGGTGAGTGGCTTGTCTCGAGCACTTTACCGTTGCCGAGGTACATATGCACACCGCATGGCAGACAGGGATCGAAGCTGCGCACAGCGCGCATGATATCGATCCCTTTGAATTTGTCCGGACCATTCTCCTCGAAGATCGGCGTGTTCTGCACCGCATCTTCATATGGGCCTGGAGTGCCGTAGATGTCGCGCGGGTTGGCGTTCCAGGGAGTCGGTGGATAAGGATGATAATTGGCGATCTTGTGATTACGGATCACGACATGATGCGAGAGCACTCCGCGCACTGCTTCGTGGAAGCCGCAACCGATGGCTTCCTCGGGCACCTTGAAATCGTTCCAGGTCCTGGTGCGGCCAGCGTGCAACTCGGCCAGCGCCTGCTCTGCGAAGTGAAGCGCGGCTGCGGCGGCATAAGCCTGGAAGTATGTGCGCGCGCGGTCCCGCTCGATGGCGTTGCTCCACTTGGGGATTTTCCACTCAAGCTCTGCCTCGGGAAGCGATACGGTCTTGGGCAGGTAAATCTTGACGCTATGTCCGGTTGCCTTGACGTAGCCAATGTCTACGATGCCCGCGAGCGCAGTCGCCCAGAAACGCGCGATTGGGCCGCCGCCGGTATCTAGTGCCAGATAATCCTGCGTGCGCTTGTCATACCAGCGTGGGGACATGACCCAGGTGTACTTATCCTTGAAGTCGCGTTTCTGCGGCTTCGGGAAAGTGCTCTGGTTCCACGGGTGACGCTGATCGACTGGATTTCCGAGAGGGTCTTTCTTGACGAAGGTTTCGGAGCTCTGCCAGTCGTCGTAATAAGAACTGCCCAGAAGAATACGGATGTTGAGGTTGATGTCCACCAGGTCGGTGGTTACGAGTTTGCCGTCGACAACCACGCCTGGCGTGACGAACATTCTGCGGCCCCAGTTCGTCATGTTCTCGTAGGTATAGTCGCAGACGTCTGGGTTGTTGAAGGATCCCCAACAGCCCAGAAGGATTCGTCTGCGACCGACTTCTTCGTATCCGGGGAGAGCTTCGTAGAAGAAGTCGAAGAGATCGTCGTGAAGGGGTACGACCTTCTTCATGAACTCCACATACTTCATCAGGCGGACGATATAGTCCGTAAATAACTGAACAGTGGGTACCGTGCCGACTCCGCCGGGATACAAGGTGGAGGGATGGACGTGACGGCCTTCCATCAGGCAGAACATCTCGCGTGTGTAGCGACTTACCTGAAGAGTCTCGAGATAGAAGGATCCGGTGAACGGATTGAGGGCCGTCATGATGTCAGCGATAGTGCGGAAGCCGTGCAACTCGGCGTGTGGCGCAGCGGTCTTCGTGGCCTTTTCCCAGACGCCGGGATTGGTCTCTTTCACCATCTTTTCGCAGAAGTCCACACCGACCAGATTGTCCTGGAATATGTTGTGGTCAAACATGTACTCGGCTGCTTCGCCGAGGTTCACGATCCACTCAGCGATGGCGGGAGGACGGACGCCGAAGGCCATGTTTTGCGCATAGGTGGCGCAGGTTGCATGATTGTCGCCGCAGATGCCGCAGATGCGGCTAGTGATGAAGTGTGCATCGCGCGGATCTTTGCCCTTCATGAAAATGCTGTAGCCGCGGAAGATCGAAGATGTGCTGTGGCACTCTGCGACTTTGCGCTGGCCGAAGTCAATTTTGGTGAAGATGCCCAGGCTGCCGACGATCCTTGTGATCGGATCCCAATTCATTTCTACTAACTGGTTTGCCGGGGCGGCATCCTCTTTATGCGTGGCGGTAATCGTGGCCATCGTGACGTCTCCTTCTGATTCGTTAGTAGGAATTGGGGTGATAGCCCGTGGTCAGTTCGGCGCGAGGATGCCGCCACTTCGGTTCTTTGTTCACGGTGTCATTGGTCATCTTTCGCAAAGCGCGAATTGCCCTGCCGTAGACGCCGATCGCAGTGCTTGACAGCTTGCCGCCAGGAGGCTCGTCCATGAAGGGCATGAACTTATCTGGGAAGCCGGGCATGGTGCAGCCGATACAGATGCCGCCCACGTTGGGGCATCCACCGATGCCTGCCATCCAGCCGCGCTTGGGCACGTTGCAGTTGACCACCGGTCCCCAGCAGCCGAGCTTGACGATGCACTTCGGGGAGCCGTACGTGGTGGCGAAGTCGCCTTGTTCGTAGTACCCGGCTCGGTCGCAGCCTTCGTGCACTGTCTTGCCGAAGAGCCAGGTCGGCCGCAGTTGATCGTCAAGTGGGATCATGGGCGCAAGTCCAGCTACCTGATAGAGGAGGTAGAGAACTGTCTCCATGAAATTGTCCGGCTGCACCGGGCAGCCCGGAACGTTCACGATGGGAAGACCAGCCTTGGACTTCCAGCCCCAGCCCAGGTAGTCCGCGAGCCCCATGCAGCCGGTGGGATTGCCCTCCATCGCGTGAATGCCACCATAGGTGGCGCAGGTGCCGCAGGCTACGACCGCGAGTGCCTTGGGCGTCAGGCGATCAATCCACTCATTGGTGGTGATCGGCTGCCCCGTGTTTGGATTGGTTCCGAGGGCTGCCCAATAGCCTTCCTTCTTGATCTTCTCGTTGGGGATGGAACCTTCTACGACCAGTACGAAAGGTTCCAACTCTCCCCGTTCCGCCATGTACCAATACTTCAGGAAGTCGTCGCCATTTTCATAGGCGAGGACTGGATTGTGCAGGTGAACCTTGGGCAGGCCAGGTATCGCCCCAAGAAGGACATCTTCGATGCTTGGCTGAGTGGCGGCGGTGATGGATACCGAGTCTCCATCGCACCCTAAACCCGCAGTGATCCACAAGATATGCAGTTCTGCCACAGCGGGTTTCTTCTGGGTGACGCGACCGTAAGGAACTTTTTCCTGAGTCATAACCTGTGTTCTCCTGTTCGGATACTTGGGATAGCCTTGCTTGCCTTAATGGGGCTCGGCTCACTGGCACCTGCCCTGATTTCCATTCGGTCAGACTGACGGACAACTGTCGTACGATGCCGGATTCCTCGCCGGGAGTTAGCCGCTGCCCCGTCAAGCGAGAGCTAAATTTCGCCTGTCTTGCGTAGGGCCACAAAGATAGTTAGTGAGGAAAAAGACTTTCCCAAAACTCAGCTATCCGAACAGACGGGATCGTGGGTTCGCAAGCGGGATGGGCCCTATTCTTGCTTCATAGTTTTTACGTTGAATTGGGTAGGGGATTCCCCGACTTCGTGATCAGGGAATCTTGTATCCGGAGGGGAACTCATCGAGTTACTGCAAGCCGGCTTAGTGTGGTGTCCCTGAAGTTCGCTGGAGATATCGGCAGGATTGCACCACTTGCAAATCGCTGAAAAGCAGATCCTTCACTACGTTCAGGATGACAAAATATATAGGACGATCTTCATATATAGGACGAACTTCCGAGACGGGCCACTAGACCGTCTTTTCGTCGATCTTCCACTGGACTGCGTGCTGGATCAGTTCGCGTCCGCTGTGCAGGGATAGTTTTTCCTTGATGTGGGCCTGGTATGTTTCAACTGTCTTGATGCTGAGATGGAGTTCGTCGGCGATCTCACGCGTACCGCGGCCCTCACCAATCAGGCAAAAAACCTCTAATTCACGATCAGAGAGCGCCGCGATGCGGGACCGAATCGTCGCTGGCGAGCCGCCAATATACTGCTGAAGCAACTTGTTGGCCATGCGATCACTTAAGTACACTTCGCCGTTGAGAATACGGCGCACGGCAATCAGCACTTTTTCCGTCGCCTCCTGTTTCATGATGTAGCCGTTTGCGCGAGCCCGCAGTGCACGCTCCGCGTATATGGTCTCATCGTGCATCGAGAGAATCAATACCGGAAGGTCAGGATAAGATGACCGAATGCTCTTGAGCAATTCCAACCCGTCCGGACCGTTGAGAGAGATGTCTACTATCAGAATGTCGGGTTTCTTTTGTGTGATCGAACGCATCGCAGCCTGAGCCTCTTCGGCCTCGCCGCAGACCTCAAGATCCTGTTGCTGATTGATCAAGAGAGCTAGCCCTTGACGCAGCAAGGGATGGTCGTCAACGACGAAGACCGTGCTCTTGACGGCAGGACGGGGTTGGTCCGAGATGTCTGTCGCTGCCATAGTCTACTCGCCGGGTTTTATTGGGAAGATACAGGTCACGGTCGTTCCGTGAACAGGATCAGGAGCAATTTCAAGGGTTCCGCCGATCATGCCTGCGCGGTAGTTCATGATGTGAAGTCCCATGCCTTGACTGTTTCCGCGACTCTCGGCAATCCCACCTCCATCATCCTTAATCAGCAGCGTACCCCGGCCATTATCATCTGTCAGACGGATCAATATATCGCGCGCGTGGCCATGCTTGAAAGCGTTGTTCACTGATTCCTGAGCAATATGGTAGAGATGCGTGGCCATGGCATCGTCGTAGATCAAGACAGCCGGTTCGCACTCGAAACGGCAGGAGATTCCGAAGATATCCTCTACCTCAGCAGCCCAGAGTTGCAAGGCAGACATCAATCCCTGCGCATCGGAGACGACAGGCAGCAAGCCTCGGGCCAGTTCGCGCGTTTTATGAATGGCCTCATTCACCAGTCGCACGATTTTAGTTGCATCGGCGGCATCGGCCATATGCTTTTCCGCCAATTTGGCTTCGTGAACTTTGGCCATGAAGGCGATGCCGGTAAGATGTTGTCCCAGGCCATCATGCAGGTCTTGTCCTATTCGCCGTTGTTCCCGCGCGCTGATGTTCAGGAGCGCTTTCTCCAACTGTTCGCGCTCGGTGATGTCGATGCCGGTCGCGATGATGTAGTTGGGTGTTCCGTTATTGCCGGGCAACATGGTGCTGGACCACGCAATGAGCCGTTTCGTTCCGTGCCGTGTAAGCCAGTAGCTTTGATAGTCCTCGGGCAGCAGGTCGGCGCTCAGTTGCGCAAAGATGGCCTTGAATCGGTCCACTTCTTCGGGCACAAGAAAGAAGTCCCAGATTCGCTTGCCGCGGACTTCATCCAGCGAATATCCGGTGGTTAGTTCACAAGCCCGATTGAACCGGATGATGTGTCCATCGGGATCAAGAACGACGACCAGAGCTCCGACTGTATCGAGGATGGCGGAGACTACGTTACGCTCCTGCTGCAGAGCTTCCTCCGTGTGCTTGAGATCGGAGATATCAAAGGCAACGCCGTGAATAAACCACGGCTGGCCATCCGGCCGGCGCATCATTTTGGCGTCGCAATGGAACCAAATGACGCGGCCATCGCGCGCGATCACGCGGTAGGAAGATCGCAGCGGCTTGCCGGAGAGAAACATCCCTGCTGCCTCCAGGCTCCAGCGCTGCTTGTCGTCAGGATGAATGTGCTCGTACCAGCGGATGGGGTCTTCGAGCCACTCCTCGCGGGAGTATCCAAGCGTAGCCTCGATCTGCGGGCTGATGTAGGCCTCGCTGATGCCGCGATCAAGATAGGCCATGAAGACCACGGCCGGGAGCTGTTCCAGAAGCGCGCGGTACTTGGCTTCGAGGCTTGAAGTCTGAGTGTCAGAGGTCTGCTCAGGTTGGCCAGGATCCGATGGGGAAGCGGGAATTCCGTCGTTGAACAGGCTCGCTAACTCGAGCAGAATCGCTTCCGCGTCTTCCAGGTTTGGCAGCACGGGAAGGTCTTCGAACTGGGTCTTGCGGTCTTCCTGGCCGGCTTGTGCAGGTGAAGCCATCGCTCACTCCGCTCGGAAGGCTCTTCGAGAGATTCGCCGTCAGAGTTGTTTTCCAGCGGAAACATGTTGTTTCCGCCAGCCTGGAACTCGATTGAGCGACGCCTGCGTGAACTTGCGAAGCGCGTGAATCGCCCGTCCGTATGTCTGAACCGCCGCTGAAGAGAGCAGCGACCCTGGAGGCTGGTTCATGAAGGGCATGAATTTGTCCGGGAACCCGGGCATGGTACATCCGATGCAAATGCCGCCCACGTTGGGGCACCCACCGATCCCGGCCATCCAGCCACGCTTGCCGACGTTGCATTGCACCACGGGTCCCCAGCAACCCAGTTTGACGATGCAGAGGGGCGATCCGTACTGCTCTGCAAATTGCGCCTGTTCGTAGTAACCGCCGCGATCACAGCCCTCATGGACGGTGTTTCCAAAGAGCCATGTGGGTCGCAACGCCTCATCGAGGGGAATTATAGGAGCACGACCAGAGGCCATGTAAAGCAGATAGAGCAGAGTTTCCATAAAATTGTCGGGCTGCACAGGACAGCCTGGAACGCAAACGATAGGGATTGCAGCCCTGGACTTCCAGCGCCAGCCCAGATAATCGGGAAGGCCCATGCACCCGGTAGGGTTGCCCTCCATTGCGTGGATTCCGCCATAGGTCGCGCAGGTTCCTGCAGCGATCACAGCCCAGGCGTGGGGCGCCAACCGGTCAATCCATTCGCAGGTGGTAATCGGTTGCCCGGTCGATCCGTCGGTGCCAAGAGAGGCCCAGTACCCCTCCGATTTGTTGTTTTCATCCGGGATAGAGCCCTCAATCACCAGAATGAAGGGCTCCAGCTTGCCCTCTGCCGCCAGGTGGAAGCGGTGGAGGAAGTCATCGCCAACCTCCGAAGAGAGAAAAGGGTTATGGAAATTTACCTTGGGAATCCAGGGAATGCCCCCCCGAACAATGTCCTCAATACTGGGTTGAGTGGCTGCGGTCATCGCGATCGTGTCTCCATCGCAACCCAGCCCCGCGGTAATCCACAGGACATCGATTTCCGTAATAGGCGACGATTGTCGATCCCAGGGATCCACGAGTCCCCCCTTCGGTTTGCATTCCTGCGGTACGCAGTGCATGGATTATCTTGTGCTCGAAATGGAAGTTAGGCAAGCGTGAGACGGCGTGAGCTTCCCAGAAGCCCGCTGCCCAGATGGACTCCCGAGATTTCGAACGGAACACTAAACATCTTTCCGACGTAATTGTTTTCGACTGGATTAATAATCTTCCGGAAGCAGCGTCATCCTTATGAAGAAACAAGAAGGTGAACCAGTGGCCGCAGGCGTCGCGCCCTTACCGATCACGGAAAGCCGTCTGATTCTCTCGCAATTGTTTGCGGAGCATCACAGGCGAGTGCTCGTAGCTGCTTATCGGATTACGGGCAGCATGGCCGATGCCGAGGATGTTGCGCAGGGTGTATTTCTGCGTTTGGCAAGTGGCGAAAACGCATCCGTTGTGAACGCCAGAAGCTACCTTTACCGCGCGGCGATCAATGGGGCACTCGACTTGCTTCGGAGACGGAAGGCTGCTCCAACGGAGCCGCTGGAGGAGGCGGCTGGCGTGGCTTCGGCTCTGATGTGGGGTTCTCCGGAGAGGGAGGCCTCACGCAGAGAGCTCGGTGAATGGCTCAGGGTAGCGATCAGCGAATTGGCTCCGCGAGCGGCTGAGATGTTTGTTCTGCGTTATCTGGAAGAGCTTGGGAATCGCGAGATCGCAGTGTTGATGGGAACTTCGCAGGCTGTAGTGGCTGTGACGCTGCATCAGGCGCGATCGAAACTGAAGAAACGACTTACGGGATTTGATCGGGAGAAGCAATGAGACAACATGACGAGACACGGCTGGAAACGGCAATACAGGCTTTGCGGGCCGATGCGCCCGATCCAGTGGAGATTTCCGGATCGGCCAGGCGCATTGCCGGACGCCTTGGTGTAGAAGGACTAGACGACTCTGTGACGAGCGCCATCGAGAACTGCGATGACGTGCAGAGGTTGCTGACTTCTTATCGCGCGGGCGGTCTTTCTGCGGGGCGCTCCCTTTTGGTCGAGGCTCATTTGCGCGATTGTGGCGCGTGTCTCCGCCAGTACCGGAGCCGAACTGGAAATGCTCGTGTGGACTGGTCCGCTCCCAAAGCGACTCGCGCTTTTGTCTGGCGTCCCAGGGTGCTCGGCTGGGCGCTGGCGCCGTGTCTGGCGCTGCTGGCTACCTCATTCTTTGTGTACAGAGCTTATTGGCAGGTTCCGCCGGGAGTGCGAGCGCAGGTGGAGTCGATTGATGGCTCGGCCTATCTCATTTCCGATGCGGGCGATCGCCGGCTCGCGCCCGGCGACAGTCTGAGCGAAGGAGAACGATTGCGAACCAACGGGGGAGCGCATACCGTTCTGAGGCTCTCGGATGGATCAACGGTAGAGGTCAACGAGCGGAGTGTTTTGGGGATAGGAGCGCGAGGACATAACATGACCGTGTCGCTCGACAATGGAGCAGTTATAGTGCAGGCCGCCAAACGCTTCTCTGGCCACTTATACGTTAAGACTCCTGACTGCCGTGTCGCAGTTACTGGTACTGTATTTTCAGTCAATTCGGGGATCAAGGGCTCACGTGTCGCCGTGTTGCAAGGGTCCGTGCAAGTGATGCATTCCGGGGTCGATTCGCTGATCCACGCAGGCGATCAGCTTGCGACTTACGATAGCTCGAATCCGGCGCCGGTCAACGAGCAGATTGCTCAGCAGATTTCGTGGAGCCATGATCGTGACAAGTATCTGCCGCTCCTAGCGCAGTTTGCCGTACTGGAGCACCGGATTGGGGAGATTCCGTTTCCTCAGCCGAGATACAAGAGCGATCTTCTGGAAAGAGTCCCTGCTGATACGTTGCTCTATATCAGCATCCCAAACCTTGGCGATTTCATGAGCGAGGCAAACTCGATCTTCCACGATCAACTGAAGCAGAGTCCGGCGCTTCAGCAGTGGTGGGCGCACGATGGTGGTCACAATACGGCAGAACTGGACTCGCTGGTAGATAAGCTTCACGATATGAGCCGGTATCTGGGCGACGAGATTGTGGTGGTTGGACTTAAGCAGAGCGGTCAAGGCAATCAGCCTGGTTTTGCTATAGTTGCCGACGTGCAGAAGAGCGGGCTTGATGATTTCCTGAATACGCAGTTTGCTTCTTCAGGGTCTGCTCGCGGGTTAACTGTATTCAATGAGCAATCGCTAGCTTCTGCATCCGCATCTTCGAAAGAGGAAACTGGCGGATATGCACTTATTCGCCAGCACGAGGCAGTCTTCTCAAATAGCATTGCGACATTGAAGCAATTGGATGCCCAGTTGAATGCAGGTGCCAGTGGCTTCGCGACAGGAGAGTTTGGGAAGCAGATAACTGCCGCATACGGACGTGGTGCGGGCGTTATCCTGGCGGCGGATATTCACTCGATGTTCGGAAGCGGTGCCGACCTACAGCGGTCTAGCCGAATTCACACGGGGGCTGTTGAAGAAAGCGGGATGGATGGCGTCAGGTATCTGATTGCCGAACATCGCGAAACAAATGGAGCGCCCGAGAATCACTTGAATCTGCAATTCTCCGGAACCAGGCAGCGTGTTGCGTCATGGCTTGCCGCTCCTGCGCCTATCGGATCGCTCGATTTTGTAACTCCGAATGCGGCTATTGCGGCGGCAGTTCTTTCAAAGGATCCGAAGGCCATCGCGGATGACATCATGGCCATGACGGCGACAGGAAATGGGACGGGCAACAGGGACTGGAGTGAGGCCGAAGCGAAGCTGCACATCAACATTCGCGATGATCTGGCTGCAAATCTTGGCGGAGACTTCCTCATGGCGCTTGACGGGCCGGTATTGCCGACGCCATCGTGGAAAGCTGTCATTGAGGTTCACGACTCTGAGCGCCTTGAGCAGACTCTTGAGCAACTTGTGCAATCGATACGCAATGAAACGCAGAATGAGAAGAACCGGCATGACATTGCGATTGAACCGAGTCAGGTTGGCTCTCAGCGCTTCTATTCAATCCGGGACGTTACCTCTGGTACTTCAGTAGCGGAATATACATTCGCTGATGGCTTCATGATTATTGCTCCGAATCGCGCTCTGATCATTGAAGCGCTGCGTACGCATTCGAGCGGTAACTCACTCGCTCGGTCGGCAGGGTTTAAAGCATTGCTCCCGAAGGATGAAAATGAGAATTACTCGGCTGTCGCCTACCAGAACCTGAGCCCGGTATTGACACCGCTGCTCTCACAATTCAGCGGTGAGTCGGCTGAGGCTATACGGAAAATGGCTGCGGACGCAAGACCTACCGCGATCTGTGCTTGGGGCAAAGACAGCCGCATCGAAGTGGCGAGCGACAGCCATCTTTTTGGATTTGATTTTCTAACGCTCGGCACTTTACTGAATTCGCGGAACAAGGTTGCCGTTCAAAACGTAAGAGAGTGACATGGGCATTATTGAGCTCGATGGATTAGAGGTCCGACTAGGCGGTCGCGCTGTGCTGAATGGGCTCACGGGCGAGTTACAGGGGCGCGTCATCGGCTTGCTCGGACCTAACGGGGCGGGGAAGTCTTCGCTGATCAACACGTTACTTGGTTTTTATAAGCCGTCCAAAGGTACTGCCCGGGTCTTTGGTCTCGACGCATACCGCGAACGAGCGCAGATTCGCGGAAGCGTTGGGTACATGCCGGAGAATGATTCCTTCATTGGGAACATGAGCGGTGTGCGATTTGTTCGCTACATGGCGGAGCTGGCCGGCCTGCCAGCGGGCGAAGCTCTTGAACGCGCGCATGAAGCACTCTTCTATGTGGGCCTTGGAGAGGTGCGATACCGGAAAGTCAGCACTTATTCCCTGGGGATGAAGCAACTTATCAAGCTTGCGCAGGCACTGGCGCATGGACCCAAGCTGCTTATTTTGGATGAGCCGACAAATGGCCTCGATCCTATTGCCCGTCAGCGCATGATTCAACTCATTAAAGAGATTCGGAAAGAGGGTAGCGTTCGGCTGCTCATCTCTTCGCATCTGCTGCGGGATATCGATGAAACCTGCGACGAGGTACTGATCCTCAAGAACGGACGAATTGCTGCTCTTTGCAATATCGAAGCGGAGCGGCGTTCAAACAGAAGTTTCATGGAACTGGAGACAGTCGGCGCGACGGAGAGGTTTTCAGTCAGCATCCGCGGTCTTGGCTGTGAATGCGCGAGCTTTCCCGGGGGCCGAATCAAGCTCGTGATTCCGGAACACATTGAGGCGCGCGATCTTTACGTCATTGCATCTGAACAGGGAGTGCAGATCCGTCGCATGAACCAACGGCGCGATTCGCTTGAAGATATCTTTCTGAGAGCCATGGACAACGAAATGGGGCGGCCGACAAATGTCAGTCTTTGAGCACAACTATCGAGCCTACACCGGAAAAGTCACCCCACTGTGGAAGCGAATCTACGTGCTCGCACGTTATGGCTGCGCAGAAGCCTGGTCATCCAAGATTACGATTGGGCTGGTTACGATTTCGCTGTTGCCGTTTGTTGTGTTTCTGGTTCTCATTTACATCGCCAACAATCCAATCGCCAGAATGCTGATCTTTAAGGGTGGGGCAGAGGGATTCGCGATCGATGCCAGATTCTTCCTGACGATGTTGCAGGTCCAGTCATGGTTCGCTCTTGCCTTAACGTCGTGGGTCGCTCCTCGCTTGATCAGCTACGATCTGGCTGACAATGCATTGCCTATTCTGCTTAGCCACCCCATCTCGAGGCTAGGCTATGTGTCGGGAAAATTTGGAGCACTTTTTATCTTCCTTTCCGTAGTTACATGGGTGCCTTGCCTTGCGCTCTTCGCTTATCAGAGCTATTCATCGCCTCAACCATGGGTAGCCAACAATCTACCAATCGCTGGTGGCCTTCTGGCTGGAGCGGTGATCTGGATTGCGTTTCTCTCCATTCTTGGTCTGGCGCTTTCTTCGTGGGTCAAGTGGAGGGTGGTGGCTACTGGCACCATCTTCGCGGCGGTGTTTGTGCCAGCGGGTGTGGGAGCGATTGTTAGTGCAATCCTGCGCACGAGGTGGGGCTCCTTGCTCAACATCCCTATGATGATGTCGCTTCTCTGGCAGCGGTTGCTGGGTGCGCCGGAGATTTTCAGGTCAAGGAATTCGATACCGACCACTGCGATAGTAATAATGCTTGGCCTGGCTTGCTTACTCTGCGCGGCGATGTTGAATGCACGCATCCGCGCACGAGAGGTGGTTCGAGGATGAGTGACATGCATGACCGGATCATCTTCGAAAATGTGTCGAAGTTCTACGGGGAAGTCCTGGGCGTGAATCGGATCTCGCTTACGATTCCGCCGGGAATTACGACTCTGGTAGGTCCCAATGGATCGGGTAAGACAACGCTCATGAATCTCATGACGGGATTAGTTCAACCGTCCAGCGGGAGTATTTCAGTCACAGGACTTTCCGCGAGTAACGCGACTGATTTCTTTCGCTCAGTGGGATATTGCACTCAGTTCGATTCCTTCCCACGAGGGATTACCGGATGGCAGTTTATCTTCGATAGCCTGATGCTTTTTGGGATGAGCAAGAGCGATGCTTTCCGGCTGACGCTTGAGGCTCTGGATCGCGTGCAGCTTCGCGATGCAGCGGGCCGCCAGATAGCGGGCTATAGCAAAGGCATGCGCCAGAAGATTCGGCTTGCTCAGGCTATAGCGCATCATCCGAGAGTGTTGGTGCTTGACGAGCCTCTCAACGGATTGGATCCCATGGCTCGCGCCGAATCCATTGCGCTCTTTGAAGAACTTGGCCGCCAAGGAATGCATCTGGTCATCTCAAGCCATATTCTCGATGAGGTTGATCGGATATCCGATCGGGTTGTTCTGATTACCGGCGGCTATCTGATCGCCGAGGGAAATATTCATCAAGTCAGGCAGGAAGTGCGCGACAAGCCAATGCAGGTTTTGATTCGCTGCGACCGTCCTGAATTGTTGGCGTCGAAGATGTTCGCCGTCAATCATTGTGTTGAGGCAAGATTGCATGCGGATGGAAAAGGGGTCTTTCTTCGTACTGGAGATGTCGATCAGTTTTATTCTTTGCTCAACGGAATTGCGATTGAAGGGCAAGTGAAGATTGAGGCAGTGGCTCCGGCCGACGACGATGCAAATGCTATTTACCAATACCTGATTGGTTCGGATGGGAGCGCCTCATGATGCAAACTGCAACAACCTTTGGACGTAACCTTGTCCAGCAGCCATGGGGACTCTGGTGGTTGCAGGGGCGGCGCCTTACCCTCATTGAAGTGAGGAGAAATCTCTTCTCATGGCGTGCAAGTTGGATATACTTTCTTGCCTTCATTCCGACTTTCATCATCTTCATTCATGCGTTGGTCGATAGGCATCTGCCAGCTACGATGAGCGAGGATACGGACATACTCGCGGGAATCGTGCAGTTCTACTACATCCGCCTGGGAGTATTCTTCGGATGCCTCGGGATCTTTTCGAGGCTGATTCGTGGAGAGATGATCGAGCGCAGCATTCACTTTTATCTGTTGTCTCCGGTGAGGCGCGAGATTCTGCTGCTGGCCAAATTTGCGGCGGGCTCCATCAACGCGGTGCTTCTGTTCGGGAGTGCAATTATTGCTGATTTCGCGCTGATGTATGGCGCCTTTGGTGCGGCTGGACGCGACTATGTTTTCAATGGGCCCGGTCTCGCTCAACTCGAAGCCTATCTAGCGATCATTGTGCTCGCATGTCTGGGGTATGGGGCGGTCTTCCTTCTTTTGAGCATGATGTTCAAGAATCCTACACCGGCCGCCATGCTTGTTCTGGGATGGGAAGCAATCAACCCGGTACTGCCTACGCTGCTGCAGAAGATCAGCGTTGCGTCTTATCTGCGGCATTTGATGCCTGTGAACGTGCCTGCTGAAGGCATCTTTGCGCTGTTGACGGTTGAGACGGAACCCGTTGCAGGCTGGGCTGCGACAGTAGGACTGCTCCTGCTGATCGCGGCGGTACTTTTCTATTCGTGCTATCGAATTCGTACGCTTGAAATCCGCTACACGACCGAATGATGGAGACGCCTCATTTCTGAGGCGTCTCGACTTTCGCACTGCTGGCCGGTGGGACCTTGAGTGTTACCCACGTTATGGGACGATCGAGATTGCGGATTTCAGTTTGTGCAGTACGACGCTTTCCGTTGACGATCAGTGCGGGAAACGATCCGGGGAAGGCGGCTCGCCATGTGAGTTCTGCCTTTCCCTGGTTGATCAAGATAGTACGGCGATTCTCTTCTTGTCTGACAGTGATGAGGTCATCCAGCACGGGCAGGTTGCGCAGTTCGGCCCAGTGCGTGTTTTCGGTTAGCTGTGGCATGGTTTCAACGAGTGTTTCTGCATGGCTGCCGTGCGCGAGGTCTTCGATGGAGACCGATAGCCCGGCGTTGATGCCCATCAGTCCATTCACCAGTGCACCGATTACGGAGTAGGAGACCTCGGGATATTCCTGACGTTCTCTGCCGGGACGCGAGAGATCCAGGATCTCGGCATAGGCGGCGTCGGGGCGACCGTATCTGTAGAGGATTTCGGCAAAGTGCGACCGTGGTTCGACCGCGCTGACAGGGTCGGTTCGTTGCCTTTCGAGGAGAGATCTGAGTGCGCCTTTTGTTCGCGGACCATCATCGGTTACGTCGCGGTAGAGGAGGTCTGCTCCGGCTGTTCCCTGAAAGCTGCGGTTCGTATCGATATACGAGTAGAAGTATCCTGCGGAAGCATTCCACCATTTCTCGTTGATGAGTGACCGCATTTCCGATGCGCTTCTTAGAGAAGTCTCCGCGGATTTCCTGTCGCCTCGAATTGCCTGCATCGCAGCGAAGGAACGATAGCCTGCGTATTGCGTGGCGAGCAGATCAACGCCGAGGGTCATATCACGGCGGGATTCTTCATAGCTTGGATCGCCTCGAAAAAATGGAGGAGGGGTTGCGTTGTTCTTGCGAGTCATGATGCGGTCCGCGCTTAGATTCCAGCGCGACACATAGTCATTAACCGTTCGGTTGTAGAAGTTTAGGAAGACTGGGTCTTCGATATAAGTCTTGTCTCCGGTCCAGAGATACATGCGATAGCAGGTGTCCATGACGTCGAAGTTTGCCGGCAGGTTGTACCAGAACTCCTGATCGTTTCTGTAGTCGATCGGCGCGGGCAGATTGCGGTAGTCGATTTCCCAATAGCTGCACCAGTCTCTTGATTCTGCGATGTTCTCTGCGAATCGACGAAGCATGTTGTGTGTATATCGAGACAAGCCCAGCGCTTGCGCTCCGGCAGCCTGATGGGATACGTCACGCATGCAGAATGCTCGCCTGCCAGGCAAAGATGCTTCATACCATGGTCCAACGGGGTCACCGTCGAAGACGTAGGCCATGGCCTGCTGCTTTGCCCAGTCGAAGGCCTGAACCAGCCTCGCGTCGGAGGAGCTCATTTCAAGTTGGGATTGCTTGCCGGATCGCTGCGGTTGCGCCGCGGTGACGATGGGCAGAGCGAAAAAGGCGATAAGAGCAATCAGAACTTTTCTGGACATATAGGTATCTCTCGGTAGTTCTAACGAAGGGCGACGATCATGCCGGGTGAGGATATGTCTCCGGGGGTAGCGGCTTGCAAGCCTACTCGGCGAATCAGTGTACTGGGAATGGATATCTCATTTCCGCGAATTTGTACGTTGGCGGTGATGTCGACGGAGTGATTTGCTGCCAGATCCTGGGCCATGATTCGCTTTTGTTGCAGAGGCTTGTTGAAGGTCAATGTGAGGCGATTGAAATCGCCGAAAATGCCGAACGGTCCAGGCGCGTCTGCGACTGACATTGTAACGTCGCAGGAAGGCATGTACCATCCCCTGCCTATCGTGGTCCGCTCCTGTGCGGCGATGGCGACGGCTCCGTTGGGGAATGCAGCGGCGAAGACGAACGGCTTTTCGCTATTCGATTCGACCCGCGGCATGGCGATGTTGCGAGCGATGACTGCGGGGGCGGACTGGTTCACCCTCATTCCGACGATGTCGTTCTGCCAAGTCTGCCCACGCTCGAATGTCCAACTGTCGGTGAGGCGTTCGTCGCTGATAGTGACGTGTCCTTTGCCTGGGGAAAAGGGCGAGGCGATGCGCTGCCAGCGCAGCGAACGCACTACTTCATCCATTCTCTTCTTGGCCTGGCGAGGACCGTTGAAGAAGAGATCCGCGTCGGTGCCTGGTCTCATGCCTTGCATCGGGTGCCTCAGTATGCCCATGGTGCAGCCGAGGGCGGCGGCAATGTAGACCTCGTCTTCAACGTTTAAAAGGCCGTGGATTTCGGGATGGCCATCGGCGCCCCTAAGCATCTCTGCGACGCGATCGAGCGTGGTGGGCAGAGAGAGGATCGATGTTACGTCATAGGTGCGATAGATATCGGTGTTTTTCAGAATGGCCTGTCGCCGGGAACCCCACGGCTGAGTGCCGAATCGACCGTCTTTGCGCCAGTTGCCGTTTACCGGCGATTCGCCATGGACGTGCTCCAAGGTCAGCGGTATACGTGCTTCATTGCGGAGTTGAATGAGATGGAATGCCGGATCGCCGATATCGATCTTCCAATACGGGATGCCGGCGGAATGACTGATCTCTTCAAGTTGATGATCGGCGTCTCCGCCAGGCGTGTTTCTGCACCACAGAGCTGTACTACGCCAACCAGCTTTGCGAACTGCATCGTTGAGCTTTTGGAGGCGTTGCGAGGAGGTTCCTGTGAACGAGGGAAACTTCTTCACGTCGAGCTCGAAGGTGGCGGTGCCGCCGACTTCCCAGCCGTCGTCCAGGAGCAGGTAGAGGTCGTTGCGAATCCTTGGAAAGAAGTCGGCGGCCCAGCCGTTCTTTCCAAAGAGGACTTCTTCGCTCATCGAGTCGTGGGCGAGGCTGCTGCCGGAATCGCCTTCCAGCATGCGGGGATCCAGACTGGCAAGGTGATGGCCATACATGTAATTTTGCGCTGCCCAGGTGCACCAGTAGTTTGGGACACCAGAGGGCTGGTCGGGGACCAGGTTTTCTCCAGTCTTTGTCGGTGAACTGGTATCTGCCGCCAGCCTACTGGTCTGAGAGGCCACAGCTGTTGCTACGAGACCTGCCAGAAATTTTCTCCGATGGATCATCCCGTATCCTCTCGCCGTCCGATGAAACCTGCAATTGCCGGGGCTCAAACAGCCTCCCCATGAAAAAGGGATGCCGGGCCTCGGATGGGCTGAGAGGCGCCGGCATCGTTGCTCGAAGAGGCAAATCAGAAGGTGAAATGCACACCGAGCTGAAGTTCCCGCGGAGTTCCATTGGTTCCGCCAATCTGGCCGAAATTGGAGTCGGAGAGATTGGTATCCGGGTTGGAGTAGTGTGGTGTGTTGGAGAGGTTGAAGGCATCGATCTGCACGGCGATTCTCATCTGTTCGTGTATGGTTTCAGACTTCGAGAGCGAGAAATCGGAGTTGTAGTATCCAGGCCCACGTACCTTGCCTACTCCTGAGTTGCCTAATTGCAGCGGGCCGGGAGTTGTGAAGCAACTGGTGTCGAACCACTCTGAGACCGAGCCAATTGTTTTTACATGGGAACATGTGACGTCTGCACGGTTTGTGACGCCGCTACCGAGATTGTCGTAGGCTGCATTGAATGTCAGCGGATTGCCGGATTGAAGCTTGGTGATGGTGCTGGCCTGCCATCCGCCCAAAATCAGTTGTGTTGCGCGAGGAGCGTTTGAGAGCCATTGCTGTCCTCTGCCGAAGGGCAGTTGATAGACAAGGCTGGCGATGAAATTTTGCGGGATGTCAGGCGCCTGGTTTGTGCCTTCTCCGCGATTGAACTTGTCATCGAGCGGCCACCAGAGATTCATGTCGTCAATCTCCTTGGACCATGTGTAGGCTATCCGTCCTTGAAGTCCGCGGACCATGCTCATCTTCAACTCTGCCTGCAGCGCGTGATAGATGGAAGATCCATCGGGCGCCGCGTAACCGATGTTGGTCGCGTATTGATCGCCTTCGCTGTTGAAGTACTGATAGGGGAGGCGTGAATTGAAAGGGGTGTCGCCTGGTTCGGGAGTGTTCAGGTTGTAGCGGCGGAAGAGGTGCAGCCCCCGAGTGCCGACGTAGGTCAGACTGAATGAGGATGAGCGGGACAGCTTCTGCTGCATGCCGAAGTTCCATGCGTAGGCTACGTCCGGCTGCATGTGCTTTGACATCAGCTCGACCGAAACGCCAACGGGCGGCTCTACGGGGGCTGTTGTGGGTGTTGGCACGTATGCCGGCAGACCGCTCACGCTCAATGGCGTCAGCGGGACGTTGCGTTGCTGAGCGGGGTTGCTGAAGACTTCGAAGAAGGGGAAGTTTCTTTCAAGAAAACCGCCCATGGCGCCGAAGTTTCCTGGGAAGTGGGTGATGCCAAAGGCACCGCTGAAGGTGCTGGCGCCTCCATTGGGCGTGTATGCGAAGCCGACGCGGGGCGAATATCCGCCGTAGTAGTTGCCCACATTGGGCCCGCGATTGCCGTCTGTGGCAAAGTCGAGCACACCGGCAGCGAGGTCGAAGTTCGATTGCTTATTGTGCTTGTCGATAGCCGGCGTGATCAGGTCCCAGCGCAGAGCGAGGTTGAGGGTGAAGTTCCTGGTGATGCGGTATTGGTCCTGCGCATAGACGCCGAGCAGAGTCGCACGAGTCGCTGGATCGGTGGCGACGAAGCCTCTGTCAAGAAACGAGGGCAACCCCAGCAGGAAGCTGGCGAACTGGTTACCGCCGACGGCGTTGCTGCAATCAGGCTGCAGCGTGCAACTGCTGGTGTAGTCGGAGATGTAGGTGAAGTCGCCGTTCTTGTTGGAGTCGGAGTTGGTGAGCGAGGCCTGCAGCCGCCGATAGTCCTCACCAAAAGTGAATGTGTGCGATCTCCATACCTTGGTGAGATTATCGGTGATTTGGTAAGAGTTGCTGATGCGGTGGGAGTTCGTCCAGCCCTGTGAGCCAGTGGAGGCGATGTTGCCGATGCTGAAGTTGCCGATTCCGGTGGCTCCGAACGCGGCGTCATTGCCGTTTGGAATGCCCAGCGCGGTATTCTCGTTGGTGCCGAGGTCGTTCCCGAAATCCTTGGTGTAGAAGCGATTGAAGCCAAAGCGTGCCTCATTCACCATGCTGGGAGAAAAGGTGTGGTTGTAGCCGACTGCTGCGTTGTGATCCCGGGTCAGAGCATTGACATCGCCGACCTGGATGAAGCGGGTTCCAGGAGAGGGCGCTGAGAGGTCGCGCCTTTGATAGGATTCGCGTCCGAAGATGCGGTCTCCGTTGGGCAACTGATAGTCGGCCTTGATGTCGAATTGATGATTGTTGTCGGGCTCAACGGTGTTGGCCTTGAAGTTGTTGCTGGTGCTTGACTGGTCAGTGGCGGTCGGCCAGATTGTAGCGCCGGAAACCATGTTTGCCGAGACTGGGTCGAAACGGGATGAGGGGATCTGCCAGGCGTCTCCTTGTGGGGTGGAGACCGTCGGGAAGGGCTGCTGAGTGGTGGGATCGTAGATCGGACTTGGGAATTGACTCTTGAGAAAGGTTCCCTGCTTCATCAGGTCGGTGGGAACCGTCAGGATGTAGCTGATGCCGTTCTGCAGGAGTAGCCCCTGGTAGTCCACGAAGAAGAAGGCCTTGTTCTTGATAATTGGCCCTCCGAGAGAGCCGCCAAATTCATTTGCGCGATAGGGAGCTTTACTGGTGGCTCTCCACTGGTTTGCGTTGAGCGAGTCGCTGCGGAAAAACTCGTAGGCTGAGCCGTGGAAAGAATTGGTGCCCGATTTTACGAAGGCGTTCACCTGAGCGCCGCCGTAGGTGCCTACGGTGGCTTCGGCGTTGTTGGTCGAAACCTTGACTTCCTGGATCGAGTCAAGGGGCGGAGTTACGTTAATGAAGGCGTTCAACAGCTCCATGTTGTTCACACCATCGAGTGTGTAGGTGGTTCCTCCCCACGGCATTCCGTTTACGCTGGCGGTGATCGATCCGGAGCTGCCGGCACCCGCGGCGGCCTCAGCTGCGCTTCCAAAGCCGGATGCGACCGACCCCGGAACCGTCTGCACCAACTGGGAGAAGACACGGCCATTCAGCGGCAGACTGGTTACTTCCCGCTCCCCTAATACTTCGCCGAGCGAGGAACTCGTGGTGTCCACAAGAGGGCTGGCCGCCGAAACGGTGACAGATTCGCTGGTGGACCCCACCTGGAGGGTGAGGTTGACTTCAGTTGCGTTGTCGACTGTGACGATGTTCCCTTTCGACACTACCGAACGGAAGCCCGGGGCTTCCAGGGCGACGGTGTAGTTTCCCGGCGGTAGGTTGTCGACGCGATATTCTCCGCCGGAGTTGGTGCGTATTTTGGTGCTGATGGCGGTGTCCTGATTGGTGATGGTGACTTCGGCACTGGTAACCGCCGCCCCGCTGTTGTCGACCACAGTTCCGACGATGCGTCCACTGACTCCCTGACCGAGCGCCAGAGACGCCATGGATAGCAGGAAGGTGAGAATCAGTGACTTGCCTGCGAAGTGACGTGGCCATCGGTCAATCGTGGCTCTGCTAGGTACGAGGATTCCAAACTTCATACGGCCTCCTGCGGGTTGCGCCCGCGTCGCTGGAGATAGGCGCCAGGTATTCATCCATCCTCGATTGGGACTGCGCCAGTTATTGGCGAGCCGAGGTGGTGGTGTTCTCTGCGGCACCTTCTGATCCAACGGTGGCAACCCTAGCGAAACCCTGCGACTGCAAGCTAGTTACTGGAGGGATACGAATCTGTGACACGTGCATGTTGCACACGTTTTCCAGGCACGTTTCATGGACGTTACATGAATCGTTACAGACAGAAACGGGGCTTTGTTTGGAGATTTGTTGGGAGGGCTCCGTCGCCTGATCGAATTGCAGGGTCTTGCTAGCGTGCAGCGGGGGTTGTCGCGGAGTCTCTTGCTTCGGCGGCGTTCGAGGAGCGGAGCCGATGCACGGAGGTTAGATCGGCCCCGAGGACCTGGTAACCCTTCGCAAGCCGTACGCGGACCAAAGCCTGAAAGACGGGGACCTTGCCCTTTGCGGCAGTCTCCCCCGCGGCAGTCAAAGCCCGGGTGAGTTGGTCAATGCTCTCGGCGGAGGTCGCAAACAATGTGGCGCCCTCGGTGCCCTTTGTGTCCAAGCCCCCCAGAATGGCGATGTAGCGCCCCGGGACGACGCCGGGCGCAATGGTGATGAGACTGTAGTCCGTCTTGAGCACCTGGGTGGTTTGATCGCGCTCGGTGCCGTATGCCGGCTGTTCACCGTTTTCAGGATGGACGTGTACTATCTGCGCTCTCCATTGCTCGTGGCGCGAACCGGGGGTCTGGAAGGTGAAGTCGGCTGCGGGAATAAGCTGGGCGACAGCTATGTTCTGAAATGGAGATCCGAGCAGGATAACGTTGTGCTGCTTCAGGTCGTCTGGGGTTATGTCGCGGCTTGACTTGATAGTCGGCCTGATGCCCATTCTTCCCAGGAGCCCTGCAAGCATGCCGACGGATTCGAGCTCGCCGGTGCCAGTGTATCCATTTTCGTAGTACAGCTGGCCAGCCTTTGCGACTAAATCGGGGTTGGAAGCGAACTGCCGGGCTAGATGAGGATCGACCAGAGCGCCTCGGCTATCGCTCGCTCCCTGGCGAAAGCGGAAGAGGTCATTCGAGTCGTCTAACAAAAAGACAGCGTCGGGGTAGGCGATGACTGGAGCCGAATCGTTACCAAGGAAGCCTGCCCAAAAGGCTCTAACCGGGTCGGGAGAGTGGTTTGAGTCGGAATCAAAATCGGAGATTGCATTTGGCGCTCCAACTTCGTTTCTGGAGTGCCTATTTCCCAGCCAGAAACCCGCGACCGAGAGAGCTGCAGCGAGGAGCGCTGCTGTCAACAAAGCTAACAGGGGGCGCGCCGAAACCAACTCACGGACGCCAAGCGGGCTGGACCTGTTTTCACGGCCGTTGCCGTTGGCCTTGACACCGTCGTCAAGGGTGATTGCCGGGGCGGTTGGGCCCTGTCTGGTCGCAGAACCAACCTCCGTATCCAGTATAGAAACGGGTAGAGTTTCAAAAGTCGGCTGGTAATGTCCTTTGGGGATATGTATGAGGATTGGGTCATGACTGCCTTCTAAGTCGTAGTACTCCTTCAGCTTGAGGCGAAGTCTATGACTTTGAACCCGAACAATAGGATCTATCTTCGGGTCGAAGTCAGCTCTTCGGCCCAGAGCCTCGACGCCGATCGTGTATTCCTTAAGAACTTCAGGAGTACCTGCGATCGTCTTTGCCGCAAGGAATTGAAAGAGTTGCTGGAGAGTGGAGGCATTCCGAAAGGTGGCGGATTGCAGTATGCGGCGGACCTGGTGCTCACATTGCTCGACGCCAGGCGTCTCGTGTTCCGCTATAGCAGTCTCTGCGTGGGCCAAACCAGTTCCTCTTCGCCCGTCCTTCGTGAGGAGGAGTATAGCAGTTGAGAAAGACGGAGAACAACGCGCCAGGCGAATCGCCTTCTCCGCAATCTGCCGGACGAGACGGCCGCTTCTACGCTTGCCTTCCTCAGCGCAGCGTTGGCTTACTACGCCCGTCTGGGCATCCGGTTCAAGGCTGTTCTCACCGACAACGGTTCAGCCTATAGTTCGCATGCCTTCGCCGCCTGCCGTGCGCTTGGCCTCAAGCACCGCCGAACTCGGCCTTACACACCACGCACCAATGGAAAGGCAGAACGCTTCATCCAGACCGCCCTCAGGGAATGGGCCTACGCCCGCACTTACCAGAACTCCAACGAATGAAGCCAGGAGCTGCGCCCCTGGCTTCATCAGTACAACTGGCATAGACCTCATGCTAGCCTCGGACTGTCGCCGCCCATCAGAAGAGCAGGTATCGAACAGAACAACCTGTTGAAACTTCACATCTAATCCGGCAATAGCTTACCGCCGGGCAGCAGTACACTTCTCTCACAACGATTTCTGTATCGACAAGCGATGAGGCTGTTCTTCTGTTCGCCGGCTTTCATTCGCTCGGTTTGTCTGGCATCTTGAGGCGTCCCTATGAAATTTCTCGCCTTTTTTGTAGTGATGTTTGCGCTCACAGCAGATATTCCCCGAACGTGGGAAAAAGGCGCCGTCGACACATTGGAACTGCCTCTGGCGGATAGGGAATTTTCGCCCATTCATGTAGATGAAACCGCATATTACCGAATCCCCGAGCGAGTTATCTACGAGTCGTATCCGGTTTATGCACCTGGATTCGAACCTGCAGGATATGTGGAGCGGTTGAAGACGGTCGATCCGAAAATGGCATTCGATCCATCCATCCTCAGCACGCAGCAGCAGTGGGAGGCGGCTGGCGCCATTGTATTTAACGCACCAACGTCCCTTCACCCGGTCTTCTTTACCGCCGAGAATTTGCGTGACCCGAACTTCTTCCGGAAGACGGGGATGCCCGTCGCGAAGGACGGGACCATCCCGTTCGCGCGCTGGGTCGTGCGCCGCAAGGGCGTAGTCGAACTTGGCTCCATGAACTGCGCCACCTGTCACACGCGTGTTCTCAAGGACGGGACCGTCGTGCCGGGAGCGCAAGGTAACAACCCCAACGACTATGAGGGCGCCCTGCTTCTGCAAGCTTCAGCCCAGGTGATCGGTCGTGAAAAGGCGCTCGAACAGGTCCACAGCTTCGCTCGACAGTTTGAGTTGCCCTGGGTGCCCGACGACATCAATCGGCTTGCCGGTTCAATGGACCTGGATCAATTGATTGCTGCAGGTAAAGCGATCCCGCCCGGCGTGACGGCGCGAGCCAATACCAGCATTCTGTTGCCCCCACAAATTCCCGATCTGATTGGTGTTCGCGAGCGACGATACCTCGATCACACGGGGATCGTGCGCCAACGAGATATTGGCGATCTCATGCGATACATCTCGCTGGCGCAGGATGTATATTCAGCCGACCGCTACGTGTCTACGACGATCGGGGTATCGTCTCCTCCGACGGCCCGCTACAGCGACGCGCAGCTTTATGCACTGGCTTTGTATCTTTACTCGCTCCGCCCACCCCCGAACACGAATCGCTTCGACGCGTCTGCCGCGCATGGCAAAGTTCTGTTCGAGAAACTAAAGTGCGCCCGCTGCCACACACCACCGCTCTATACCAACAACAAACTTGTGCCTGTCGAGGGCTTCGAGTCACCGGTCGGCGCGGCTGACGTTCTCACCGAACGGATTGGCGTCGACTCACGATACACGCTGGAGACACATAAAGGGACCGGCTATTACAAAGTGCCATCGCTGAAAGGCGCCTGGTATCGTGGTCCCTTCGGTCATCAAGGTTCGGCGGCCACACTCGAAGACTGGTTTGACCCCGCACGCGTCCTTCCAGGGTATGTTCCCACCGGATTCAAAGGGTACGACGGAAAAACCCGATCGATTCCGGGGCATCCGTTTGGTCTTCAACTGTCACCGGCGGAGCGCGAGAATTTGATCGCTTTTCTCAAGACCTTATGACTCGCAAAGGCTTTGCCGCTTCAATCTGGAACAACTGTGGGCGCCATATCATCGATCTTCCCTACAATCAGGATCCCCAGCACTGAGTACGAGACTGGTATAGACATGCATCTCTAAATCTGTCGGTTGGGGGACCCTCCTACAAGCTCGCCATATTCTCGGCGCCAAAGCATTTGTCGAGACTAGCGAGGATGTTCTTCTAGTGCAACAACGGTTCTGTCGTCGGCTTCCCTGAGTCTCGCCAAAGGGTGAGGGAGACTGGTCCCGATGCTCGTGATACCCTCTATAACTTGACGCCGATGGACAAGCGGTCGCGCGATCTTACGCAGGAGAAAATTGCGGATCAGATGCGCGACGCTCTTGCAAAAATCCCCGGTATCAATCTTGTGATGTCGCAGCCGATCTCCGACCGCATGGAAGAGATGGTAACTGGCGTGCGTGCTGACGTGGCCGTGAAGGTCTTTGGCGTCGAATCCAGGAGATGGCTTATGTATCGCTTCACTCATGGAACGTTCCAGTCGCCCTGGTCTCCTCGTCATACGAAACGTCTCCCAGATTCCTGCTCGCTGCCAGAGCCCACATCAGGTGGGATTTGCGCGGGTGGTCGCTTCTTCGTGGAGATGGGGGAAAGCGGTGATGCGCAGCTTGGCGGCTGCGTAGGGAATCAGCGTAATTGTTTCGAGCGGCTCGTCACTTCTGACCGGGCTTTGCGGCACGGGATTGGCTACGCCATCTTCGGCACGCCAGTCGGTTAGTTTGCGAGCTTTGACTCGGAGCTTGACTGGAGCGTGCTGCGAGGAGAAGGGCGATGGGCCGATTTCGCTTTCAGACACTGTAATTTCTTTCGACTCTGAGGCAGGGTTGAGGGCGAGGGCGTAGTTCCAGGGCTGGGTGGGGTAGATCTGCCAGTCGGCGGTGAGGCCGCGATCGCGGAGCTTGACCCAGTCTTCACCGATGCCGAGTGAGAAGAGAAGGGGGCCGCGCTGGACGGAGATTGAGTTGTTAAAGCCGGTGACGATTTGCGGCTCAAGAGGGAAGTCGATCTCTACGCGGTCGCCGGGTTTCCATGTTCGTTCAATGCGGGCGAACGTGCCGGGAGTGGGTGCTGGCTGAGGCGTGCCGTTGACGCGTATGGTGGTTGCGGTGGCCCATGCGGGAATGCGCAGGGACAAGGGGAAGCTAAGAGGCGATGCGGGGTTCACTGTTAAGCGAACTGCACCGCGAAAGGGATAGTTCGTTTCTTCGGCGAGGTGGACCTGAGTGCCTCGCACGACGGTGCGCACTTCGCAGGGAGCGTAGGCTGCGGCTGCGAGGCCTTCGTCAGCTGACAGCATGATGAGGCTAGCTGAGAACTTGGGCCATCCCTGGTGGAAGTTGGCCGTGCAACAGCCAAAGTTTGGTTCGAGGCCGAAGAGGTTGGATTCAGGGCCGTCGGTGGTCCAGGGCTTGTGGTGCAGGCTGCACTCGACCTGGTTGGGCTCCTGATTGTACTGGTGGCTCCACATGTCGTCGGAGATGGTGCCGGGGAGTGCATTGAAGGCGAGCATTTCAAGACGGTCGCCGAGGGAGGGCTCGCCGAGGATGGCGAGGGATTGCTCGAGCGAGAACATGTATTCGACGACGGTGCAGAGTTCGGAGCCCTGCGAGGGATTTCTCCCGGCGAGGTGTTCGTCGCAGGAGAACATGCCGTTGGGCAGGCCATGATATTTGTCGAGTTCGGCGATCATTTTGAAGACCGCTTTTCGGTCTGATTCTGACCCCGATACCATAGACCAGACGGGGCCTGTCTTGATGGCCTGACCGTTGTTGACGCCGTGGGTGGTAAGGGCGAGATCCTTCAGGCCTTGGTCCTTGTCGAGCTTGATGTATTCGGCAGTGATGCGGCCTTTGTATTTGAAGTCGACGAAGTTGCCGATCCAGTCGAACCCTTGTTTGTGGAGGAGCCGCACGAGGTCGAGAAGTGCAGGGTCTCCGATGCGGTTATAGAGCCAAAGGACGCTGAGGGCGTTGTCCTGCCAGCGGAATTTTCCCCAGTCTCGCAGAGGGCGTTTGGGTAGCTCGGCGAACTGATAAACGAAGTAGCGGGAGAGCAGGGGGATGACGCGAGGATCGTGCGAATGCTCCTGATACTGGATGAGCGCTTTGAGCATGACCATACGTGGCCACCAGTCATCGTTGGATGCGGGGCCGAACATTCCAGTGGGGGATTGGGATTGCAGTGTCCAGTCGATGTATCTCTGGGCCTTGGCTTTGAGTCGTGGGTCGTCGAGTTGCCATGCGAGCGGGATGAGGCCGTCGAGGTAGTAGGGGCCGCGCTCCCAGGATTCACCTTTGCCGCCAAGCCATCCGCTGTTGGGCCCTACGTCTGGCCAGGTTTCATCGAGGTGGCCGCCCAGGCTGTTGGCCTGAAGCACGAGCTGAGCGCGGAGCCAGCCGGAGGGTTTGATAGCGTCGAGCGGGAGTGGGTAGAACTTGTTGGGGGCCAGGGGTGCGCGGTTCTTTACTACGGCCCGCGCGGTCTGCTGCGGCTCTGAGGTCTTGACTGCGGAGGCGATGAGCTTGCCCGGCAGAGACGAGACGACGCCGATGGAGCCGAGCTGTTTCAGGAAGTGGCGGCGGTTGCCGGAGCGGCGGGAGGACTTTGGCGATTGATGAGACAAGAGATGCTCCTGGAATTCAGAACCTTAAAGTTGGAACGAGGACATCGCACATACTAATGAAGTGTGAACAAATTCGCATGGTTCATCTTGCCTATATCTACCTGAAAGTTCTGCCTGAAATTCAAACTCGATCCGTACATTATTCGTCGAAGTCGACAATGCCGCGCTGAATGGCGGTGGTGGCGGCTTCAGTACGATCGCAGACTTCGAGTTTCTCAATGATACTGTTGACGTGGTTGCGGACGGTATTGTCGCTGATGCCGAGGGCGTGGCCGATCTGCTTGTTGGTGAGGCCCTTGGTGAGCATCTTGAGGATCTCGAGTTCGCGGGTGGTGAGGTTGGAGCGCATCATTCGTTCCGCCAGGCGTGAAGCGATGTGACGGGGGATGTAGCGATTACCGGAGTGAACGGCATGAATGGCTTCGAGCATTACGCGCAGAGGGGTGTCTTTGAGCAGGTAGCCGCCGGCGCCAGCATGGATTGCCCGGTAGATATCCTCATCGGTCTCGTAGCTGGTGAGAACGATCGCGCGAACGGGGATGGCCTGTCGCTTGATGGTCAGCAGCGTATTGATGCCATTGGTACCGGGCATCCGCAGGTCGAGCAGGAGAATGTCGACACTGCGGTGGGCGAGGATTTCAAGCGCCTCTTCGCCGCTCGAAGCGGAACCGACAACAGTTATACCCGGCTGGGTGCCCAGCATGCTGGTGAGGCCTGCGCGAACGACTGGGTGATCGTCAACAATAAGAACGCGAATCGTACTAGTGAGCGTTGGTGACATGAGTTCGATGCTCCATGAGGTACTTCCATATCCAATGTGGGAAGGAGAAAAGCGTGACACGCGGCGGCAACGCTGCCGCTATTTCTAGACGAGTACCTTGCGCCGGGACGCTAAGGATTTTGAGAGACGCCGAGATGCTGTCGGCTCGTTTCCGAATGCCGCGCAGGCCGAAACCGTCGAGGCCGCTGGATTGGGTGAAGCCGATGCCATCGTCGGCAACGGAGAGAAAGACGCTGTTCCTGGTGTACTCGACGGTGAGGGTGATGGTGGTGGGATGCGCGTGGCGCACGGAGTTTGCAATGGCCTCCAGGCCCACGCGATAGAGCGTGTCGTTGATGCGCAGCGGGATTGGCCGTGCGTCGCCGACGCTGGTGGCGATGACGTGGACCGTGCCTCCCTCAACCATGCGATTGGCGGCCGATTCGAGCGCAGTAATGAGATCGCCCGTCTGCAGGGATTGTGGCCGCAGCGTGGCGATGCTGCGGCGCGCCTCCTGGTGGCTGTGGCGGACGAGATTGGTAGCCAGGTCGAGCTGTTGATGAGTCGTGGAGATGTCGCCGGTGATTCCGTTGCGAATGGCCTCGAGCTGAAATCCAATGCCTGCGAAGCTCTGTGCGAGGGTATCGTGCATTTCGTGGGCCAGGCGCTCGCGCTCTTCAAGGACAGCGCGCAGCCGCCAGTGCTCGGCGCGGCTGTAGAGGAAGTTGATAACGAAGGCCAATACAAGCAGGCCAATGACGATGGCAACAAGATGGCCGGTGCTCCACCAGGGTGGGCCGGCGAGGATCTTTACATCATCAGTCGAGCGCAACAGAAGTACGAAGGGCGTAAGGTTCTGTGTGTATGCCGGATCGACAACACAGATGCCGCGGAGACGAATCAGGCTATTAGGTTTGAGGGATTGATAGAGCGCATCGCCCCGGCCGCGGCGCAGTAAAGCGCGAAAGGATTGTGGTCCGGCGTCGAAGTCGAAGATCAGCATGCCGTCGCGTCCGATGTTCTTGGCGCGAAGCGTGCCTTCAAGTTCGATGAAGTTGGCGTCGAAGGCGCCAGTGGCCGCTTGCGATGCGGTCACGGAGACGGCAGGAAGAGGTGCACGCGCCCAGAGCAATTGGACGGTGGCATGCTCCAAAGATGAGCTGAACTCGCCTGGATGCACCTGCCCAGTCACTTCGACTTCGTCCCCTACTTTCAGTAGAGGCGTAGTGGCATTGGGGACGTAAACTCCACCAGTTGAGTCTTCTACAAAGAGCGCTGGCGAGGTGAGGATGACAACGCCGCGTATGGTCGCTGTCGTCTTATTGGTGAAAGAGGAGAGCCGCAGGTTTCCGATGGGCACGGTATTGGCGGCGAAATTGGGCAACGGGGTACGGCCGGCGTTGATGGATGCGGGGGAATCGAGATTATCAAACGAATCGGCTGGAGTGGGCTGCACGGAAGACATTTCGTGGCTGGGAGTGGATTGGAGCATATCGACGAGATCCTGCGGGGAGGCTTCTCGGATCGAGATATTCTTCCAGACACCCCCGGAGGAGTAAGAGCGCAGGCCTGCGCGCCCGGAGGTGACACAATTTTTGTCGGTGATGGAAGTAGTCGTGACAATCCCTTGCGAAGGAGAAGTTGCCGACGCAACGATCTGGCATTCATAGGCGAGGAGTTTGAGGTGGTACCACTGGAATGCGCGAACTTTGTCGTGAAGCGGGTTGATCTTTCTCGTGGTTTCCATCCAACCATGGTCGGCGCGACCAAGCACCAGCGTATCGTCGAGCCTGCGCAGACCAGAGTAATAGCCGGAGTAAGAGTCGACGCCCTCTTCCTCTTTGCTCGAGCGAATGAGCAGACCCGCATCGCCATTGTCTCCGAGCAGCATGATGTCTGCCTCGATCGAGTAGTTGCGCCAGTAACTTGAGCCGGTAAGCAACTTGGCTCCGCGCTCGTCGGAGTCGTTGCGCATGGCTCCCTTGACGACTTCCCACGTGCCTCCAAAGGCCTTCCATTCGTCGGCGTTGCCGATTACGAAAGCATCGTTGTAAGGGAGACCGCGAGTCGGACTTCGCCTGTAGCTGCGCAGAGCGACAGCGGCTGCTATGAGCGCAAGCAAAGCGCCCGTGCATAGGACCGCCGTTGCAATTGCCCTCGATCTGCGCTGGTGACGGGCGAGCATCAGTGTGTTGTGCTCCAGTTCCACGGGACCGCTCGCCAGTCCATTGAGGTCCAGTTGCGTACTTCAGGACTGTCGATGTTATCGCGGGTGACCAGCATCGGCCGAAGTTTCACCAGCTGTGGAACGAATCTTCCGTTGTGCCGCGCATCGACCTGTTCTACGGCCTGCTGAGCCATTGCACGCGTGTTCTGAATAATGACGGAATCGAGGCTCTTGAGATTGAATGGGGGCGCTCCGTCGGGGTCAAATGCGAGGACCTTTATGTCACGCTTCTGCGAAGCGCTTTCGATCGCAGTGATTGCCCCTCGAGCCGACGCCCATGTGAGGGCAACAATGACATCGACGTCCGGAGTGGATTTGAGCGCCTCCTCCGCCACCTGCTGCTCATGCAAAACGTTGAACGATCCCATCTTCTTGATCAATTGAATGCCGGGCTCCTGTTTCGCAAGAAAGAGCTCGAGGCTGCGAACGCGGGTCGTGATGCCGGCAATAGCGGGATTGACACCAAGGACAACGACTACACCGCCCCTGGGTAGTGAAGAGTGGTGATTCAGCAAAGTTGCGATGCGCTGCGCAGCGATCCAGCCACCGGTCTCTTCATCGTTGAGGATGTAAGAGAGATTGCCGCCGGCTGGAATGGGGAGTTGCGAACTCAGAATGACGGTCGGCACTCCGCTGGCGAGTGCACGCCGCACGGGTGTGATCAGCGAGAGTGCCTGGTCGGGCACCAGGACGAGTCCTTGATAGCCTCTTGCGACGACCTGGTCGACCAGCGCGATCTGGCCCTCGATATCGTCTTCGCGAGTGGGAGCATTCCAGTAAATGGACGCGCCCGTGTGCATAGCAGCGATCTCGGCTCCCCCATGTGCCGGTTCCCACAGGCTGTTGCCCGACGTGCGCGGAATCACCGCGATAACGAAAGAAGTTTTCGAGCGGCACGCAGCACAGAATAACAGTGCAGAAAGCGCGACGAGGGCAGCCGCTCTTCTGATCGATTGAATTCCAGAGAGTGTTGGTACATTGCCGCTTCGGACTGTGCTGAACATTTGCATGATGGCGCGGACCTGAGTTTACGTTGTGTGATTGACGATCAGCAAGGCGAGCAGTCGTATGCCGGTGCGATGTTGCTCAAGTCATAGTCCAGATGAACTATGAACGTAGGGTAGAGCTGACTCATGCGCACCTCCAACTGGGTGACTAGGCTTGCTTCCGTCCCTGTTAAGCGTTTTTGCGGTGTGATGGAAACGCTTACAGGTCACGGTAGCGTCACCCGGAGAACCTTTGATTCTGCGAGTTCAATCAATGCTGATAAACGCGCTGAGCATTCATCCAGCGCAGCGATCCGCTCTCTATTTGGAGGCTGTTATGAAAGATATGGCACGACAAGTTTTACGCATCCTCACGTTACTCCTGCTGACGACGTCGGCCACATGCTTCGCGCAGTTCTCGGGGGGAGTGCAGGGTACTGTACAAGACACCAGCGGGGCTGCTGTCCCGAAAGCGACAGTGACGTTGACGAATACCGATACAAGCGTCTCACAGGACGCCGTCAGCGACGATGCAGGTGTGTATCGCTTCGTCAGTCTTGCGCCAGGACCCTATGTTGTGACGGGAAGCGCGCCGGGATTCAGTGCCGCGAAGGTGGCCTTTCGTCTTACCACGGATGAGACGCGCAATGTGACCATCACACTTGCCATTGGTCAAGTGTCTTCGAATGTCACAGTGACTTCTGAAGCTCCGCTGCTGGACACCTCCGATAGCCGCAACGAGCAGACGCTGGAGACGGAGGCATTGCAGGATCTACCGCTCGCGGCGCGCAATCCGACGGCGCTGATCGGGCTTACGCCGGGCGTCACAGGATTGGGAACTGGCGGCTCGACGAACTTCAATCCCGAGAACTACATTGACGCAAGCGCCAATGGACGCGGGCAGAATGGTAACCAGTACATCGTCGATGGGTTGGATGTTACGAGCAGCATCCGGCCGGGCGTCTTGAATCTTACGCCCAACGTGGATGCTGTCTCTGAAGTGGCCGTTCAGATCAACACGTATGCGGTGGACTATGGCCGTGCGAGTTCGATTCAGACGGTGATGACCACGAAGTCGGGAACGGATCAGTATCACGGCTTTGCGAGCGAGTATTACAACTATGAAGGATTGAATGCGCGCGGCGAGTTTGGAGTTCCCCAACCCAACAAGGTGAATCCATACCATGTGAACAACATGTCGTTTGGCGCAGGCGGAGCGGTCATTCCACATCACAGATTCTTCTTCTTCGGATCGTATGAGCCGTATCTCTCGCTGGCTTCGAATGGCGGTTCGGTACAGACCTACGAAGATCCGGCCTTTCTTGCATTTGCGCAGACGGCGATGCCGAATTCTCCTGAAGTGCAGTTGATGGCGAAGTACAAACCTACCGGCGCGACAACGACGGGCGTGTCCGCAACGGCTCAGGATGTATTTGGTGCGCAGAACCTGGAAGGGAATACGGGGTGCGACACGCCGAGCACCGACAATATTCCCTGCTCGACCCCTGTCTTCGACCACGGTAATTTCAATTCGTCGAGTTTCAACAACGCCAAGCAGTGGAACACTCGCATCGACAAATATTTCGACAAGGACAGGTTGTACGGGAATTTCATTCGCAACACCATCAGCCAAGGGGGCCCAGCGATCAGGCCAGCCTTTGCAACGACGAGCGATTATTACGGAGCGTCGATCCAGGTGAACGAGACGCACACGTTCTCGGCGAACGCGTTGAATGAAGCGGCATTTGGTTACAACCGCATCGAGGGATTCGCTAACAAGACCGGTACTTTCACCGTTCCGATCGTGAGCGTGGGGCAGCTAGGCGTTGGATTCGGAGACGGATTTGCTCAGGGAGACTACATCCAGCATAGCTACCACTGGCGCGATGTGTTGTCGTACATCAAGGGTGGCCATAGTTTCAAGGTTGGTTACGAAGGCTGGCATGGCGACGATCTCGCGCTCTTTGCGGGCGCTTACGGAATTCCGAATCTTTCCTATAACAACATGATCGACTTGATCAATGACAACCCATATAGCGAGAGCGGTTTGTCGTACAACATTGTGAGTGGCAAGCCGCAGCCGGGGCAGTACGAGTTTGCGATGACCACGCATGGCGCGTTTGCCGAAGATACGTGGAAGGCGAGTCGGAAGCTGACGCTGAATTACGGCATTCGGTACGACGATTTCGGCAATGCTTATCCGATTGCTGAAACGGAACTTGCGAATTTTCATGTGCCTTCGACAGGGTCACTGGCGGACAGAATTGCGAATGGCGTGATGAAGGCGCAAGGCAATGTGTACAACAACTCGATGAATTGGGTGTTCAGTCCACGTGTGGGCGTGGCATGGGGTCCCGACTCAGCAGGCAAGTGGGTGGTTCGTGGCGGCCTTGGCCTTTATCGCGACTTTGTCACGCTCGGAAACAGCGAGAATGGATTGAAGGGAAATCCACCGGGGTTTGTGGTGCCGACATTCAAGAACGATGGCTCGACGGCTCCGCCAATTTTCGGTTATGGCACGAATAATACATTTCCATATGGCTTTCAATATCCCGCGTTCGTGGGTACCCCATTGGATTCGCACGGTGGAGTGGTGGGGTCCAACATCAGCGTCGGCGGCGTGGATGTGAATATGGAGCCAACCCATACGTTGAACTGGTCCGCGGGCGTACAGCGCCAGATAACCAGTCACATGACCGCAAGTCTGGGTTACGTGGGATCTCACTCGGGCAACCTGATCATCGGTGGCGGAAACACAGGCGCCACTTCTTACGGAGTGGATGTGAATGTCTTCGACGGCGATCTGTTGCAGCACATTCAATGCACCGAGAATGAGTCGACCAATTCCTGCACAGGCGTTCAGACGAGGTTGAACACGAGTTTTGGATCGATCACCTATGCGACCAATGGAGCACGGTCCAATTACGAGGCATTTATTGCCGCAATACAAGGCAAATTCGCGAAGCGCGGGTTTGTGACAGCCTCATATACACGCTCCGATTCAAAGGACGACTGGCAGGGGTACCCGGGCAAGTATCCCTTCGATCGATATTATGGTCCATCGGCCTGGAACGCTCCCAATCGCTTCTCACTAGGCTGGAGCTACGATTTGCCTGGCACGAGCAACAGGAACTCAGTCATTGGTCGCGTGACAAATGGTTTTGTCCTGTCGGGCACAACGATTCTGCAGTCGGGCACGCCGTTCACCGTATACACGAGCGCGCCTTTCCACGCGCAGCTTGTGGACCCTACTCTACCCGCGACGGGGAGCAATGTAGTGCTTGCTGGAGATAGTGGCGACTTCAATGCGGACGGAGACAACTTCGACTATCCGAATGTGTCGAACTATCACCAGTCTCATAGTCGCAGCGACTACAAGAGCGGCAATGGTATCTTCCAACATTGCGCTGACGGCAATCTGAATGGATGCGGCCCGTTCTCCCTGCCCGGTGCTGGGCAGTACGGGAATGAGAAGACGAATCAATTCCAGAATCCGGGTTTTGCGGAGACAGACCTGGCGCTGAAGAAGATCACCCGCATCACCGAGCACTTCAATCTGGAGTTGCGCGTGGATGCCATCAATGCCTTCAACCGTCCCAACCTCAACGGTGTCGACTCCAATGCCAATGACGGAACGAACTTTGGCACCACGGGTTCCACACAGACACCGAGGAACCTATTGCTGGGGGCGCGTTTGACCTTTTGAGCGAGCAACGAGATTGCGTGAAGTGCGGGAGCAGCGCACTTCATGCAATCTCGTTCGTAGATATTCTAGAACCGCTTCTACGAGGGCGGGCGCACTCCGGACTCCACATCGCCCTCGCCTTTTTCTCTACACATGTAACCATGAATTCCAGGGTGTGATGCGACCGGTCCCTTTTATCCTTCGAAGTGTTGTTTTCCTGCTGATCTTCGGCGCGGCCGCGGCTCACGGACAAAGCGTTGCGCTTCACAATGCCACCATCACCGCTAAATTTGGAACGAATGGACTGGTATCCCTGCAAAACAGTGCATCGAATAGCCACGTCGACCTAGTGGCCGACCGGTGGTCGTTGGAAGTTGACCATCACATTCTACGTAGCGAGGATGTGCAGCCTGCTTTCGCTGCGAAGGGGTCAGGAGAAATTGCTTATAACTATGACGTTTCGGGCTATCAGGTTGTAGTGACGTATCGGCTTCGCCCAGGCTGGCATTTTGTCAGCAAGGAGGTGACGGTACTGCGAGCGCCCAAGGCTTCCTTCATCGTTGAGCACGTGATGCCTCTGGCGCTGCAGTTGAGCGATTCAGTTCAATCAGCTTTTGTGCCTTCCAGCTATCTGCCGCAACTTGGAGAGAGCATCGAGCAGACCCGAAAGACCGCTCCCGCGAAGGACTTTGGCCTCTTTCTGCGATTGCCTGAGAACTCGGGCATGATGCTGACGGTGCAGAATCCGTATCTGAACGTGAAGCATGATGACAACACCGCGAACCTGAGTTACTCGCCAGAGATGGAGTGGAAACAGGAATGGGGCACATTCAGCAGCGACATCGCATGTATTGGTTTGTATCGGCAGAGCGGAGAGAAACTGCCGCGAGAGATGGTGCTCGAGTGGAACGATGCCTCAGGTCAAGTGTCAGACGACGGCATGGATCGCGCGGAGATCGCGGCATTCACCGAGTGCGTGCGCGCCTTTCTGATTCACCCCGAAACTGAGCCAACAAGCGTCGAAGTGGGTTGGACGCTGAACGACTACCAGATCGATGTTGGCACTGAGGAGGGCAAAGCGGAGTACAAGAGGGTGATCGATACGGCGGCTTCGCTGGGCATTCATCACCTACTGTATGCACCGGGCAATTCAAAGCTGGCTGAACGAACGGAGAGTGCCGACTCCTGGAGTTGGGAATATGTGCTTTGGCTGAACATGGGCCAGAAGATTCGCAAGGGCGAGTGGGACCCCGCAAAGGATGCGCTGCCATCCGATGTGACCGAAATGGTGGCCTATGCGAAGAGGAAGAGTGTTGGTCTATTGGCGTATGTGTATCCTTCGGTGCCGTATGCGAAGAATAGCGCATGGCTGGTGAAGAGGCAGGAGGGAGGCGACAGGTTTGCCTATGCGACGTTGGCCTCGCGAGAGTTCCAGGACTATCTGCTGCATAATCTGATCGCATTTCAAAAGCGTACGGGAATCACGGGGTACTCCTTTGACTATGCGTTCTTCAACCTGCCGGGGAGCAGCAGTTATGCGCAGTGGTACGGCTGGCGTCGAGTCATGGAGGGGCTGCGGCGGGCAGTGCCACAGATAGTGATCGACGGAAGGCAGTCGTATCAGCAGTATGGACCGTGGAGTTGGCTTGCGGGGACCTATCCTCACCCTACAGGCACCGATGAACAGCCGGAGAGTTTCAAGCCCTATCCGGATCTGCACTTTGATCGTGTGTCGGCAGATAGAACGCGGTTTGTGAACTACTGGTATCGCAATTACCAGTTCGCTCCGGCGGAGGTGATTCCCGGCTATGCGACTCACCAGACAGAGCGCTCGATGAACGTGACGGGAGGAAGACCCGGAAGCGCCAATGGTTCGACCGAAGAGAAGACCATCTATACACGGTATCTGCCGCGCGACTGGGACTATCTCGGTTTCCGCTACTCGTTTCTTTCATCGATAGCGACAGGTGGGTGGAACAACGTAGTGGATATGATTCCTGCGCGCGACGAAGAGGAGTGGAAGCATTTCTCGGAGGCGGACAGGACGTGGATACGCAACTGGTTGAAGTGGACCGTGGAGCACAAGGAATATCTCCGCAATACACGAACGATCTTGAATCAACCAGCGATGGGGAATGTGGACGGGACGTCCGCAATGGTCAGTGGCCGTGGTTACCTGTTTATCTTCAACCCTAACTACAAGCAGATGTCTGCGAAACTGAAGCTGGACGAGAGAATCGGCCTTACGCAGAAAGGGCGGTACTTGCTGCGGGAAATTTATCCACGCGCCGGCCGCGTGATTGGAAAGCCGGGAGCCGGGGTGTGGAGCGAAGGAGACAACCTGCGTCTGGCTCTTGATGGAACAAGCGCGACGGTGATTGAGGTCCTGCCCGCAAAGACATCGCTGGCGCCTGTCGTATTCAATGCTGCAGGCGTTGACGATGGCGTCGCCGATGTGAAGTTGAAGGGAGATGTCCTCGAAGTCATGGGCGTTGAAGGCGAACCGGGTTCCACGGAAGTAATAGGCGTGTTAATGCCGAAAGCCAGCAAGATAACGAAAATGCTCGTCAACAACCGTTCTGTAACCGTACGGCAGACGGGGCGGCACGTAAGCGCCGATGTTCATTTCGAGGGCATCCCTTTCCACCAGGCGCAGCAGGTCGCAATCACAGTGGAGAAAGACGGAGCACTCACCGGCACATTCATAGTGCCGCGGAGGGTATTAGACCAACTGGCGGCGCGCAAGAGGGCCTGGTCAATACCGTGGACGACTGAAGACTTCGATACGACTTGGCTTGCTCCCGAGCGACTGCTGCTGTTTGTGCAATTTGCGGAGGGTAACGATGGGATGCAGCTCTCAGCCTCGCTGGACGGCAAGAGTCTGCGGTTGAAAGCTGCCTACAGTTCCACACGCGTACATTCCGCGTCGTTCGTCGGATACTATGCGGATCTGTCTGCGATCGCTGCGGATATTCCGCATACATTCTCGCTTAAATTATCCCAGAGCGATCGAGAAAAATTGCAGGGAGTGTTTTTTGACAATGTGGAATCACAATTCACGAAGGAGATCCTGCCGTGATGCGGCGCTAGAATGAATTCTTGAGGCGTAAGGCGGAAGCGATTCACATGCGAGGTCAAAACGCAGAGCGATCCTGGCTTCGCAGTCTGTTCGATGGCGGTCGCAGCGTTCTTCTCTGCGTTTGTCCTTCCATTGCCTGCTTGATCGCCTCAAGTGTTCCGCTCAATTCGATGCAGGCTCCGGCGAATTCGCCAGTGACGGAGATTGTTGCCGCGCTGCGCGAGAAGCGATTTGACGATGCTTTACGCATGAGCCAGACGAGATTGAAGAGTGCTCCTGGGGACTTTCGACTTTGGACGCTGGAGGGCATGGCGGATGCAGGATTGGGGAAAGAGGAGGCCGCGCTCGCTGCGTACCAGCACGCTCTAAAGTTGTCGCCGCGCTATTTGCCGGCCCTGGAGGGAGCGGCGCAGACGTCCTATCAGCTAGGAGAGGCGTCCGCTGAGCCGTTGTTGCTGCGGGTGCTAGAACTACGTCCTGATGATGCTACTTCGCACGCCATGATCGGAATACTGAAATTTCACGAGAACGATTGTGCCGCGGCGCTTCCGCATTTTGAAAAGGCCACCGCAGCGCTGACAACTCAGCCTTACGCGCTGATCGAATATGGAAGTTGCCTGGGGAATGCCGCTCGATTCGATGAGGCGGCGCGAGTCTTTGCGCAGGCTTTGGCTATCGATGGAACCAGGACCCCGGCACGCTACAACCTCGCACTTTCTCAATGGAAGGCGAAAAGAGACTATGAGGCGCTGGCGTCTCTGCAGCCTCTTATCGAGGCGTCGCCTGCGGATGCAGACACGCTTACGCTGGGGGCTGAGATCGCGGAAGAGAAGTTTGACACTCAGAGGGCGATCGAACTCCTGCGCAGAGCAATTCTTGAACATCCCAAGAGCGCGGATGCCTACATCCAGTTTGCATATCTCTCGGGAAATCACGCATCTTTCCAGGTGGGCATCGATATGCTCAATGCCGGGTTAACACAGATGCCCGATGAGGCGCGTCTCTACCTGGCGCGCGGAGTTCTGTATGGGCAACTGGGAGACGCGGATAAGGCAATGGATGATCTGGAGATAGCGAACCGGCTCAACCCACAGCTCTCCTTCACCGGCGCGGCAGAGGGTCTGCTGCGATCGCAACAGCACAGATCGGCGGAGGCGCTGGCCAAGTTTCGCGAGGCGGCGAAAGCGCATCCCAAGGATGCATTCACGCAATATCTGCTCGCGGAGGCTCTATCAGGGGAGAGCAAGACGCAGGACAGCGCCGAATTTCGCGAAGAAGTGGCTGCCGCCAATCGTGCGGTGCAATTGGACACGACACTTGTGGCCGCACACGATCTGTTGGCAGGACTGTATTTGGAGGATGCACAGAACCGGAAGGCGATTGAGCAGTCCATTCGTGAATCTGAGGCCGCGTTGAAGATTGATCCTGTTGACGAACAGGCCCTGTACCATCTCATGCTGGCGTTGAGGAAGACGGATCGCAAAGGGGAGGTACCCGCGCTGATTCATCGGCTGGCCGAACTGCGACGAGCGGCGCAGTCGGATCAGGGACAGAAAAAGCGGTACCAAATCTACGAGGTGCCAAGCGGGAACGGCGATCCGCCGGCTAACTGAGTCCATCTCATTGGAGTTCTTACCGAGAGCACGAAACCATTGAGCGCGCTGCATCTGGAGGACAGTTGGCGAGAAATCGACTCGGAATCGCCTCGCCTGCTCCGTGGAATGCCAGTAGCTAAAGTCAGACAGCGCCTCGTTGCGTTATCAACGACGACGTATTCCGCGTTGTCCTGCGATGCCGGCCCCCACCGAATGTCGAGACTGCACCAGACGCACCGAAGAAGTCGTAACGTTGCGTCGACACCAGGGCAATTGCATGAACTGAAAATGCGGCCTCGACTGCCGAAAGGCGAACAAAAGGAGTAAAACACCCGGGGGAGGTGTGTTGTTGTGACTTATCTCCATCTGAATGAATGATTTACGGTCTGTTTTAGGGACTCGTAAGGCGCGATTTACCGGCGTTTTGCGCCGCTTTTGCGCACTTTTTGCTGCGAATCGATGCCAATCTGCGGTGGGACAGAGAATAACTGGGAATGCTGCCAGGATGCCGGGCTCCAGTTCCACTCCAGTATGCGCCAGCCACGGGGAATCCCTCGCAACGGGGGAGATGCAGGAAATGGATGGGCCTGGACGGGTTTGGGCGGACCTTATTCCGGCTTCTTGCACATTCATGCGATTGTCCTGGAATCATGGTTGAATCGAGTTGGCTGGGAGGGGGCAGGCGATGAAGGCCTACAAATTCCGGGCAAAGATTGAGGCTGGCATGGGTGGAGGAGCGTTTGTCGCCTTTCCATTCGACGTTGAGAAGGAATTTGGCACAAAGGGCCGGGTTCCTGTGAAGGTCATGATCGAGGGCGTGCCTTATTCCGGCTCGCTGGTGGCCTGCGGCGGTTCGCAGCATCTGCTCGGGGTGCTGAAAGCGATTCGCGAGCAAACGGGCCAAGGGTACGGCGACGAGGTCGAGGTCGAGATATGGAAGGACGATGGGGAGAGATTCGTCGAAATCCCTGCTGCCTTTGAACAGCGGATGCGGGGCGAAGGGCTGCTTCCGTTTTTCGATGGGCTAAGCTATACAAACCGCAAGGAATATTGCCGTTGGATCACGGAGGCTAAGAAGGAAGAAACACGCCTGATACGCCTGGAGAAGGCAGTGGCAATGCTCAAGCGGGGAGTGAGGACGCCGGGATAAAGCCGTGGATGAGCCGGGCAGGTCATTTTGGTTCGCTCTTCAAACGAGAAGAGCCTCAGACGATATAATCCGTTGCTAGCTCATCGGTTTTTCTGGGCAGTCGTATTTCACGAAACGAATGAGGCAGGAATGAATAGAAGGCATTTCTTGACTGGCAGCACAGGTGCGATTGGCGTCGCGATCGGCGCGGCGCTGGGGTCCCCGAAGGCATTTGGCGGGGCGTTTTCCGGCCGCGGGAATTCTAAGGACGCGATGCTTCGCTCCCCGGTAGTCAATGGGGAGATAGCGGGCGTGTCGCAGGCAGGATTGAAACCGATGGCTGTCGGCCTCATGATTCAGCCGGCGAATGGACCTGAGGAGGTCATTTCGCGGGTTAAGAGCATGGGAATGACCAACTGCTTTCTCTCTCTCGACGCTTATATCGGGAAGTTTTCGAAGGTTCTGGCGACGGAAATCGGTGGTTTGTTGGAAAAGTACAACATCACGGCCACGAGCGCCGAAGTGGTTGGTCCGGGAAAACTGGTTTGGGATTTTGTCGATGGGCCGTCCACGATCGGACTGGTGCCTAAGGCCAGCCGCGCCGCACGTATCGACGCACTCAAACAGACGTCGGATTTTGCCAAACTATTGGGCATACCCCACGTGCAAACACATTGCGGATTTATCCCTGAAAACCCTCGGGATCCGATGTACGACGAGACGGTGGTTGCTATCCGCGAAGTCGCGAAGCATTGCGCTGGAAACGGGCAGGAGTTCCTGATGGAGACCGGGCAGGAGACGCCTACTACGATGCTCCGCGCCCTGAAAGATGTGGACCAGCCTAACCTTGGCGTAGGACTCGATACCGCCAACCTGATTCTCTATGGCAAGGCGAATCCATCGGACGCGCTCGATATCATCGGACCGTACGTCAAGAGCATTCACGCCAAGGACGGCAAGTGGCCGACCGATCCAAAGCTGCTTGGAGAAGAAGTGTTGATTGGCAACGGCATCGTTAACTTTACGGATGTGTTTACCAAGCTGCATAAGCTTGGCTATACAGGCGCCGTGACCATCGAACGCGAAACGTCAGGGCCGCAGCAGATCGAAGATGTGAAGGCAGAAAAGGTCTATCTCGAGAGCATCATCGCAAAAATTCAGCAGGCATAAGGACGAATGGAAATGGATCGAAGAGAGTTTCTTGGCGGTATGACTGGGGTTTCCGGACTTATGTTGTTGAATTCAAAAACAGCGTTTGGCTATGAGGCCAACTCTGCGGTGCGGCTCGGACTTCTGGGATGTGGCAACCGGGGAACCTCTGTTGCAACGTCGTTTGCGCAGAATACTCCGGCGCGCATTGTCGCTCTGGCCGATCTTTTTCCCGACCAATTGGAGAAGGGCAAAGCCCACTTCGATAAGGTGAATGGAGATCTCGGCGTTCCGGGCATCGATCCTAAACGCATGTTCCGTGGATACAAGGCGTTTGAGGAGATCGCTCATTCCGCGGATGTGGACGCGGTGCAGATTTCGACGCCACCGTGGTTTCATGTCGAGCACCTGGACGCTGTCGTGACCGCGGGCAAACATGCGTATTGCGAAAAACCGCTTGGAGTGGATGTAGCGCAGACCAAACATGCGCTCGAGATTGGCAAACGCGCCCAGGGAAAGCTGAGTCTGGATGTCGGTTTTCAGGTGCGTAGCGCTCCTCCCATCGCGGAGGTGGTGCGGCGCATTCACGACGGCGCTCTGGGCAAGATTGGCTCGATCGCCGCACACTACAACGCGCCCGCCTCGTCTTATCCCGATCGGGGAGCGGTCTCTGCCGATGAGTTACGCCTGCGCAACTGGCTATGGGATCGCGTGCTTTCGGGGAACATACTCGTCGAGCAGAACATCCACGTGATCGATATCTGCAATTGGATTATGGGGAGTCATCCCATCAAGGCTGTTGCTACAGGCGGAAGGAATGTGATCTCGCACTTTGGCGATTGCTGGGATAACTACCAGGTCATCTACACCTATCCCGATGATGTACATCTGAGCTTTTCATCGACTCAATACGGGAGCGGCACTTTCTTCGACGTCTCGGAGAGTATCTTCGGCTCAAAGGGTATCGCCGAGGCTCCTTACTCGGGCGCGGTGCGCATCGTGGGGGAAAATGCCTGGGCATGGAAGGATCCCTCTCAGCCTAGTTCCGGAACCGCGCAGTTCGCGGCCAATGGAGCCTTCAGCGACAACCTGGCGTTTGCGGATCGGGAGAAGGACAAGAGCTTTATTGAGAGCATTACTTCCGGTAAGTTTCATAACCAGGCAGAGGATGGCGTTCAGACTGCGCTCAGCTGCATGTTAGGCCGCATGGCCGGGGAGATGAAGCGTGAGGTGACCTGGGATGAGCAGTTGAAGCATGGCGAGCAATACGAGATGAAGATCGATATGAGCCAGTTCAAGTAAACGAAGCAAGTGTCTGGGAGCCACAGCATGATTCGGAGTTACCAGGGGAAACACCCGCTCGTCCCAGAAAGCAGTTATGTCGATCTGTCTGCGCAGGTGATCGGCGATGTGGAGATAGGCGAGCGTTCCAGCATTTGGATGAACGCTGTTGTGCGCGGGGATGTGAACTCGATCCGCATCGGGTCTAACTCGAATGTGCAGGATTGCGCGGTACTCCACGGGCAGCGATATCTGTACTCCGTCACGGTGGGCGATTGGGTGACGATCGGGCACAACGCGACGGTCCACGGATGCGTGCTTGAAGATGCGGTGCTGATAGGCATGAATGCGACGGTGCTGAATAACGCGCATGTCGGGGAGGGCTCGATTATTGCTGCCGGCGCGGTCGTGCCCGAAGGAACGGTGATACCACCGAACACCCTCTGGGCGGGGGTTCCCGCGAAGATGCGCCGGGAGCTTGGCGAAAAGGACCGCGAACTGATCATGACCTATGCGCGAAACTATCTGGACTACACGGCGATCTACATTCGGGAGATTGGCCGGTAGTCGTTCCCGCGTCCGAAAAAGAACTCGGGGGCGCGCTTAGGAAAGCGCGGCCTCAGGACGAAAGCCTGCTATGACCTAGTGCCATTTGAGACGGGGCTGAGGTCAGCTACAACCTTCACAAGATGGTGGCAGAAGGCTGGCCAGTTCAGGTGGTCCTCATAGGACTCGCGGGCGAGGCCACTCAGGCGTTCGTATTCGACGCGATTCTTAAAGTGCTTTACGGCCCATTCAGCGTAGAGAACCGGAGAGGCACCAAGCGGCAAAGCAATTCCCCACTCACCACGGATCACGTCCTTGACGCCCCCGACATCGGTTGCGATGGTCGGCAATCCATACGCTGCCGACTCTGCGAAGACAACGGGAGTGCAGTCAGCTCGGGTGGGCATGATGAAAAAGTCTGAGGATTCGTAGAGCTCGCGAAGCTCATCAGCTTCTTGAGGCACGTCCTTCCGGAGCCATCCATACGGCCGGACAAAGGAGGGCACATGACCTTCCGGATCGCAGCCGACAACGTGAAGTTCAACCGGAACTCCCAGGTTTTCGATTTCCGAAGCGACAGAAACTGCGATATCTCCCCCTTTACGATGCCACTCCTTACCGACAAAGAGGAGTTTCATGGGACCTTGGCCTCGCTTGAGGGAAAACGACGTTACATCTGCCGCAGTTGGTGCGTTTTTCATGTTCGCGCCGAGTGAGGCGACGCTCACCTTTTTTTGCGGCACCCCGAAATCGCTTATAGCTCCGCCTGCTGCCCAATCGGAGGAATAGATGACGTGGTCGCACCGGTCAAGACCCATTTGATCGAGCTCGATGCCGCCGCTGATGGTTTCAGCGGCCAATGCCTCACGCTCGAGGCCGGGGTAGAAATCCAGAAGTTGAGTCCAGGTTGCGTCGTGGATAATCACCACGGGATAGGATCTGTCGATTTGAACCGCGTCAGGCGGATATGTGATCAGGACAGCGTCTACACGGCCGGCATTCGCGAGCAGCCGGTTAGCTTCTGGGGCACGCTTTTTGACTACCGCAGGGTCTCGGTTGATGAGATACATCTTCTTGAAGATGTGCCTGTAGATCTGTGTCTTGACGCGTGAAACGAAGGGTGCCTCGGGATTAAGCGGTCCGATGGCTACGACTTCATGGCCCAACTCCCGCAAGGTCCGAACGATGTTCAGTGGAATTCCGGACCAAAGAGACTCGGAAACGGGATCTCCGTGGTGCAGGCAGGCAAATCTCATCAGCGGCTCCTCTGACAGGGATCGCCTTCAGTGAACCGAAGGCTTCAAGCTGTGGCCCCCAGATGGGAGCCAGACCGCGTTTGCGCCCGGATTCAGAGAAACCTGCAGGCGATACCTGCAGGGGCGCGGGATTTGATTGTCCCAGAGTAGAACTAGTGCGAGACACCAGCCGGTTTTGGATCGGCTTTGTCGTAGCGGGCAACCTGAATCTTACGGGCCAAGCCGAGCTTTGACAGCGCCCAGATAATGTAGAAGTTCGGGTCGACTTCGTACCAGGCGAGCCCGTGCTTCGCGGAGACAGGATGCGCGTGGTGGTTATTGTGCCAGCCTTCGCCGCCGGTGAGAAGCGCGACCCAGAAGCTGTTGCGGGAGTCATCGCGGGTCTCAAAACGACGGCTGCCCCAGAGATGGGTGGCGGAATTTACGAGCCAGGTGGCGTGCAAGCCCAGCGTCACTCGAAGGAAGACTCCCCAGAGAACCATCTTGAGGCCACCCATGACGCCGTGGTCGATCCACGAGCCGAGGCCGAACAGAACCGCACCGCATGCGACGAGAGACACCCAGTGAAACTTGCTCATCCAGAGATGGAAGCGATCACGGGCCAGGTCGGGAACGTAGCGAGCAAGGGCCGATGTCTTGGCGTGCATTGACTTACCCAGGACCATCCAGCCGATATGTGCCCACCAGGGGCCTTCTTTTGGAGTGTGCGGATCGCCGGTGTGATCGCTGTGCTGGTGGTGTACGCGATGGACGGCAACCCAGAAGATCGGCCCACCCTCGAGCGAGAGCGTGGCGCAGAAAGTGAGGAAATATTCAACCCACTTGGGCGTCTGGAAGCCGCGATGGGTGAGTAGGCGATGGTACCCCACACCGATGCCAAAGTTGATGGCCAAAATCCACAGGACGGCCGCAACGGCCAGCCGGCTCCAACTGAAGTAAAAGAGCGCGGCGATCGCGCCAAGGTGGAACGCGCCGATGAAGCCTGCGGTGATCCAATTGATTCCGCCGTAGTTAGCTTCGCGGCCCATGCGAACTTCTTCGCGAACGGGCGTGCGGGTAGCAGCCGATTTGGCGCGGGCCGGTGAGTCGGACTGTACAGCAACTGCGGAATCGGTTTCCGGCAGGACATTCGAAGCGACTGGGGACATGCGTGGATATACCTCTGACGAAACTCAAGTCAATAAATTGACCAGTACTCTGATTGTACCGTTCGGACGAATCCTGCGCGGGGAATGTTTTGTACCCTATGCAAGATTCTGAGAGGCAGGAACGTGAATTGGGGCCATTTTCGGCCCCGATTTCGGAGGTGCGGGATTACCCTTTGGTGGTGTTTTCGGAGGGTGGCTCGGGTACCGGCAGTGGATTCCGCTCGGTGAACTGGAGTTGATGCCAATAGGGATAGACACGCTGCTGGCTGCTTGCGCGATCCAATGTGGCGACCTGTTTGGGGGTGAGATTCCAGCCTTCGGCGGCCAGATTCTGGCGGAGCTGCTCTTCGTTTCGGGCTCCAATAATGACGGATGAAACCGTCGGGCGCTGCAGTAGCCAGTTCAACGCAACCTGCGGAACGGTCTTGCCGGTTTCGCCGGCAACCGCGTCCAGCGCATCAATAACGGTGTACAGATAATCATCTGAGACCTGAGGACCTTGTTCCGAGGTTTTGTGCAGACGGCTGGTCTCGGGCAAAGGCTGGCCACGGCGGATTTTGCCAGTCAGGCGGCCCCAGCCGAGTGGGCTCCAGACCAGAGCACCAACTTTCTGATCGAGGCCGAGGGGCATCAATTCCCACTCATATTCGCGACCGATTAGCGAATAGTAGACCTGGTGAGCCACGTAACGGGTCAGGCCGTAGCGGTCGGCAATCGCGAGCGACTTCATCAAATGCCAGCCCGAAAAATTCGAACAGGCGATATAGCCAACTTTGCCCTCACGCACAAACTTGTTCAGCGTATCGAGCGTCTCTTCGATGGGAGTAGTCGCATCGAAGCCGTGGAGGTGGTAAATGTCCACGTAATCGGTGCCAAGGCGGCGCAGGCTGTCTTCCAGAGATCTGCGGAGGTGATAACGAGAAGAGCCGACATCGTTCGGTCCATCTCCAAAGCGAAACGTGGCCTTGGTGGAGATCAGAGCCTTGTCGCGCTTGCCCTGGAGGGCCTTTCCAAGAACTTCCTCCGAAAGCCCATAAGAATAGATATCGGCTGTGTCGAAGAGGTTGACGCCGGCGTCAAAACAGATGTCGATAAGGCGGCGTGCCTGGGCGACGTCGGTTTCGCCCCAGGCCTTGAAGAACTCGTTCCCGCCACCAAAGGTGCCGGTACCAAAACTCAGTGCGGATACTTTGAGGCCGGAGCCTCCGAGAACTCTATATTCCATGAGGATTTGGATGCAGGTGGTAGGCGGTTAGATCCGCCTACTAATCGCAATTTATGACGCTCCCGAAGTGTACTTCACCGACTGTACAGAGCCGTCTACGAAATATACGCTGAGGGAACCGCCCATGTCCGGAGGATCGAGTCTGAGAGAGGTGCCGTCCGGGAGATTGATGTGGAAATCCTGAATTTCCTTCGATTGCTGCCTAGGACTGAGCTTTGCAATGATGGACTTGACAAACTCCGAGAGGGTTGCGTCGACTAGCTTCTCGGCGAGCTTGCCGCCGAGCCAAATCAGGCCAGGCACAGCCAGATAATGAAACGTCGGCGCGACAGAAGCGACCAGGAGTTCGACATATTCGTGGGAACAAAAATCGTCCGTCTGTCCCCAATCTACAACTTGTAAATCGGGGTCGGAGCCTAAAGCAGAGTGAAGGGCATCGCGACGGCGGCGGTGCAACTCCAAAGCCCGGGCCGAATCGTCGTCAAGGCCCTCGGTACGATTGTCCAGCCTTCGATAGACACCGATGCGTATGAGCTTTTCCAAACAAGTCACCCCTGCCGATCAAGCGATAGCAATTTTAAGGCTACCACCACGGAAGATTTAGACTGAAGAAGATATGACTACATTGAAGGCAGTGCGGGGGACGCGGGATCTTTTGCCTCCGGAAACAGAACTTTGGAACCGGATCGAAGCAACGGCTCGCTCCGTTTTTGAGCGATACAACTTTGGCGAGATTCGGACCCCCCTATTTGAGGACACTGGGCTGTTCGCACGTGGAGTGGGCGAGGAAACGGACATCGTCTCCAAAGAAATGTACACCTGGGAAGATCGGGCGCGGGCGCAGTCCGAAAAAACCCAATCGCTTACGCTACGGCCTGAAAACACAGCCGGCGTGGTGCGCGCTTATATCGAGCACAAACTGGGCGAGACGGGACAGTTGCAGAAACTCTACTACATTGGACCGCAGTTCCGGCGTGAGCGGCCGCAGCGAGGACGGTATCGGCAGTTTTCGCAGATTGGAGCCGAGGTGATTGGACCGGTTTCAGCCGGCAGCGAGTCTCCTTTACGCGACGCCGAAGTGCTGGAAATGCTGGCCACATTGCTTGATGAGCTGGGTATTTCCGGCTGGACGCTGAAGATCAATTCTGTAGGCTCGGCGAGCGACCGGCCTGCTTATATTGCAAGACTTCGCGAAGCGCTGAAGCCGGTAGTCGGGCAAATGTGCGAGGACTGCCAACGGCGCGCGGAGACCAATCCTCTGCGCGTGCTTGACTGCAAGGTGCCCCACGACCAGCCCTTCATCGATGCGCTGCCGAAGATTGCTGACTCGTTGGATGAGGCTTCGCGGGCGCACTTTGCGGCGGTCTGCGCTGCGCTAGATGCGGCGGGTGTTCCCTATGAGCGCGATGATCGGCTGGTACGCGGGCTCGACTACTACACGCGCACGACCTTTGAATTCACGCACGGCGGACTGGGCGCGCAAAATGCGCTACTGGGTGGTGGCCGTTACGACGGGCTCAGTGAGGCCATTGGCGGGCCAAAGGCTCCAGGGATCGGCTTTGCCATGGGAGAAGACCGGTTGGTACTCACATTGCAGGCGCTCGAGGCCGTCAGGGCCGAACTGATTGACGCGTATGTCGCGCCTCTTGGCGAGGCACAGAATCCAGCGGCTCTCGAGTTGTCGCGCGAACTGCGCCGCGGCGGATTACGCGTCGAACTCGGCGACGGCAGCTTCCGCCTGAAGAAGTCGTTTGAAGCAGCGGATAAAGTTGCGCGAGCTATTGTCCTGCTCGGCGAAGATGAGGCGCAATCCGGTATTCTGACGGTCAAGGACTTCTCCAGCGGTGTGCAGATAAAGGTCTCGCGGGCGGAGTTGGCCGCGCACCTGATTTCCGGTCGCGGCAATTAACGGACAGGCAAGCAAAGGACATTCGTAGTGCTCGATTTTATTGGCAAATTGGAACGGACGCATGTGTGCGGTGAACTGCGCGCAAAAGATGCTGGCAAACAGGTTGTCTTGATGGGCTGGGTAAATCGGCGGCGCGATCACGGGAACCTCATCTTTCTCGATCTGCGAGACCGCAGCGGTATTACGCAGGTAGTGCTGGATCGCGACCTGACGCCAGAGGGTCATGCCAAGGGCGAGGCTATCCGGCCGGAGTATGTGGTTGCGGCCATTGGCAGGGTTTGCCTGCGCGATGAGCTGGCTATTAATCCCAAAATGCCCACCGGCGAAATCGAGATTGAGGCGACTGAACTGCTGGTGCTCAACGACGCGCGGCTGGCGCCGTTTTCACCTGCGGATGAGGCGATTTCGAACGAAGAGGTACGGCTGAAATACCGCTATATCGATCTGCGTCGCATTGAGATGCAGAGGAATTTTCTCGTCAGGCATCGGATCACACTGGCGATCCGGCAGAGCCTGAGCGATCAGGGATTTCTGGAGATTGAAACGCCCATCCTGACCAAGTCGACGCCGGAAGGAGCACGCGATTTCCTGGTGCCAAGCCGCGTGCATGCGGGAGAGTTTTATGCGTTGCCGCAGTCGCCGCAGATATTCAAACAGATACTCATGATTTCAGGGTTTGATAAGTACTTCCAGATTGCGCGCTGCTTTCGCGATGAGGATCTGCGCGCCGATCGGCAACTGGAGTTTACACAGGTCGATCTGGAAATGAGTTTTCCGCAGCAGGATACGGTATTCGCGACTGTCGAACAGTTTCTCGTGGCCGGATTTGCCGCGGCGGGCGTAGCGATTGCTGCTCCCTTTCCGAGGGTCACTTATGACGAATCGATGCGGCAGTTTGGCAGCGACAAACCTGACCTGCGCCTGCCGGGGTTGACCGATGTACGCCCGGCTTTTACCGATGATGTACTGGCCACTCTGCAGATCGATCCCGCGCTGCCCGTTGTCGCGTTTCGTATTCCCAACGTCGGCGAATTGAGCCGCAAGGAGCGCGAAGACAATCATCCACTCTTTGATCTGAAAAAGGGCGCGAAGTTCATCGACGACTTCAAGCGATTGGCGAAGGGATTTCCCGAGGCAGCGGAGAAGGTTCGTGAACTCGCGGGCGCGGCCGAAGCTGACTTTGTCATTGTCGTCGCCGGTGATCCGGCGCACCACATTCATGCCAGCGACACAAAATTCCCGGGGCGGCTGTCGGAGCGCGAGATCAATGTATATCTTGCCGCTGGTAACTTCCGCAGCGAATTAGCTAAGAAATATGCTGCGCGGCATGGAGCGTTTGGAGTAACAGAGGCCGTTGTGCAGCAAGCCGATCCCGATGGCGAATTAGTAGACGGAACGCAGGCGTTTCAGCCCATCTGGGTAACTGATTTCCCCATGTTTGAGTATGAAACTGTGGCTGCCAAGTGGGTTCCGGCGCATCATCCCTTCACCGCTCCGTTTGAAGCGGACATGGCCAACCTGGTTAGCGATCCGGCAAGCGTACGCGCAAACTGTTACGACCTTGCGATGAACGGACTTGAGCTAGGTTCGGGCTCCATCCGCATCCACCGCAAGGATGTGCAGCAACAGATCTTCCAATCGCTGGGTATTTCAGATGAAGAAGCGCGCGCACGGTTTGGGTTCTTCCTGGATGCGCTCGAATACGGGACGCCTCCGCATGGCGGAATCGCCCTCGGACTTGATCGCATCGCGATGCTGCTGGCTGGCGCGCCAAGCCTGCGGGAAGTTATAGCCTTCCCGAAGACGGCAAAAGCTATCGATCTGATGGTAGATGCCCCGACCGGCGTCACAGAGCAGCAATTGAAGGAATTGCATATTCGCGTTGCGCTGAAGAGCTAGCGCCAACTGAGACACACCCTTAGATACAAAGAGCCGCTATCATCCATCCGGTGATAGCGGCTCTTTACGCATGGAGCACAATACTGACGAGTTCCAAGCGTTACTGCTTGCTTAGCCAGGCTTTGAGATTTTCGCTTTGCGCTGAACGCAGATCGATGCAATCGCCGATCTGGTCTTCAGCGCGCTTCAGGGTTCGCTCCGATGCCGGGACCTTGTGGGCGCTGAAGAAACTTGATACCTGCTGCTGGCGCTCGACCGTGCAGAATGCGCCGGCGGATGCGACAATGCCTGCTCCCGACGATTCGGTCACCTGAGCGATAACTTTGTCCCAGCTTCCCTGAATGTAACTCCACGCGAATTCCCGGGTATCTCGTCCGCGCAATTCTGCACCAATCAACGATGCCGAATCCTGATTCTTAACTTCGCCGGAAACCGCATAGTCGAGTGCGCGCTTTTCCAACAACGGATCGACGAAGAGAGCGAGTGCATGCAGCGCCTCCGAACGCGTCTGCGGATTAGCTGCAGATAGACTGAGTTTTTGCAACCTCTCGAAGAGGGCTGCGTCCCCATTGCGCGCCGCAATTTTGAGCGCGGCTTCTGACAGAGTCGGATCGACGCTTGCAGGATCCGCAAGACTCTTTGCCGTCAGCTTTTTGGCGTCCGCGATTGCGTCGGGATCATTGCCGAGAGTAGCGACCAAATTGAGCAAAATGGCGCGAAGTTCGCGCTTCCCCGGGCTGTCGCTTGACTGCGGTTCGCCGAGGTTCCTGTAGGCATCGACAAAGCGCGAACGAACCCATGAGGAAAACCGCGTTCGATCCTCCTCACTGCCAGCAATGCGATTGTCGATCGTGTAGAGATTGCCGGTCGCCGCATCCAGCACTTCCGCGCTTGAGTCGTTCCTGACGGCAGCCACCAAATTCAGATAGGACCCAACGCTTGCTTTGCCTGCTCGCATCAGAGCCCATTCGTCGCCGAGAAGGCTGATACGCTCCTCAGGCTTCAAGTCGGACTCAACATGTGTGACGAGCTCGTCATACATAGCATCAGAGTAATTGCTGCGGTAGTAGCCTTTGCCCTCGGCGTTCGCGAAGAGAAGTGGTGATGAGGAAACTGGGAGAGATTGCTGCCGCTCGGAGAGCACTTCGCACTTTGCTTCACCAGCCAACTTGAAACACACTGGAATAGTCCAGGTTTCGCGTTCGTCCGCTTTGGTATTCGCGTTCAGAAAGAAGCGTCGTTGGCTGACCGGCACGCCCTGCTGATTCGCCGAGCCCAATGTAATGATCGGCTCACCCGGCTGAGATATGAAGCTATCCATGATCTTATCGACGGGCTTGTGGCTTACTTCCGTCTGTGCTGTCCAAAAATCTTCGGCAGTAGCATTGCCATATAGATGCGCAGCGAGATACTTATGGACTCCCTGGCGAAAGGTCTCCTCACCGACATAGTTCTCGACCATCAACAGAACTGCGCCAGCCTTGCCATAGCTGATGCCGTCGAACATCTCGTTTATCTCATCCGGAGTTTCGGCTTTGGCTCGAATGGTTCGAGTAACTCGCTGCGCATCTAGATTTAGAGTGTCCTGCTGGCCTTGGGCAACTTCCTGCGAGATGTTGAATTCAGGCTTCCATGCCGCGATGGGTTTATTCTCCATCCATGAGGCGAAGCCCTCATTGAGCCAGATGTTATCCCACCACTGCATCGTAACCATATCGCCGAACCATTGGTGCGCCATCTCATGCGCAACCACAAGGCCGACAAGCCGTTGCGCTCCTACCGAAGCGTGGCTGGAGTCGAGAAGAAGGTCGGTCTCGCGATAAGTAATGGCGCCGAAGTTCTCCATCGCACCTGCTTCGAAATCGGGAAGCGCGATCATATCCAGTTTGGGCATGGGGTACTTGATACCGAAATAAGTGTTGTAGTAATGCAGTACATACTCCGCCGAAGAGAGCGCAAAGGCTCCGTACTGAACCTGATCAGGCGTTGCGCATACACGAATTGGCACGCCATCGCTTGAGCCGGATAGACATTTAAAGTCGCCTACGAGAAATGCAACAAGATAGCTGGACATCCTCGGAGTGGTAGCAAAGGTGATCGCATGCTTAGCGGCATTGTCCCTTGCTGGCTCATCGTGAGCGATGTTGGTGTTGGAGATCGCGGTGTCATCTTTGTCCACCACGAGCGTAATGTCGAAGGTAGCTTTGAATGCTGGTTCGTCAAAACTCGGGAAGGCGCGGCGGGCGTCCGTGGACTCGAACTGAGTAACCGCATAATTGCGCCTGGCCGTTTTTGAAAGATAAAATCCCCGAAGCTTGTCATTCAGAATACCGGTATAGTCGATCGACAAGTGTAGCTTTCCAGCTGGAAGCTGCTGACCAAAGTCGAAGGTGGCCTGCTGCTTGCCCACATCTTCAGTCACTTTCGCGGTGAGAGTCTTGCCGCCAAGCTTCGCCGTCACGGTGCCAAACTTTATCTCAGCGGAATTAAGTGTTACGCCGTCAACAGGCTGAGAGATAACGACGTCGATCGATTCCTGACCTGTAAAGGTAGCATTTTTGAGGTCCGGGGTCAGTTTAAGAGAGTAATGCTCCGGTTTCACAGCCTGCGGGAGGCGCTGAGCCTGAACGGTGGAAACTGTTACCAGGATGGCAACCAAAACCGTGAAATAGCAGGAGGCATAGGGAAGACGAGACTGCAGAAGGCGCATGTATATCCTTGAATGGTGTCTATCTATTTTGGCATGACGTAAATGATTGATGGCAAGTTTGTGACGGTTGGCGCATTTTGCTCAACCAAGCTCGCTCTCACCGGATTTTTGAATCGCTTGACTGGTGAAACGCGAGCGCACTCTGGTAGGCTTAGCTGTTTTCGAAGTTATCGTGGAGGTTTCATCCTTGTCGGTCTTGAAGCAGGATTTTCATTCCAAACCAGAAACAGCCCTGCGCTCGCTTACCGAGTTGAGTGAGGACGAACAGCTATTGCAGTCGACCGTACGCCGGTTCGCGTCAGAGATAGTAGCGCCAAAAGTACTAGCGATGGATGAAGCGCAGCAGTTTGCTCCGGGGCTGATTTCGCAACTCGCCGACTTGGGCCTGATGGGGATAGAGATTCCCGAAGAATCCGGGGGCGCGGGAGGAAGCTTTTTCGACGCTATTCTTGCGGTGGAGGCGCTGTCAGCCGTGGATGCGTCGGTCGGATTGGTGGTCGATATTCAGAATACGTTGTGCGTGAATGCCTTTCGCCGCTGGGGGAGCGAAGAACAACAACGTGAGTGGTTTCCGAAGCTCGCTGGCGGCGCAATCTGCTCCTATGCGCTTAGTGAGGCAGGTTCCGGCTCGGATGCTTTCGCAATGGAGACGCGAGCCGTGCGAATCGAGAGCGGCTATCGGCTCAACGGCCGCAAGCTGTGGATCAGCAATGCTCGCGAAGCCGGCGTGTTTCTGGTCTTTGCCAATCTCAATCCCGAGGCTGGGTATCGAGGCATTACGGCCTTTCTCGTAGAAGGTGGTACGCTTGGGCTAACTGTCGGACGCAAGGAAGACAAACTGGGAATTCGCGCGTCGAGCACCTGCGAGGTGATCTTTGAGGATTGCGATATTCCTGCAGCCAATCTCTTTGGCGAAGAGGGCAAAGGCTACAAGATCGCCATCGAAGTGCTGAACGAAGGACGCATCGGCATAGGCGCGCAGATGCTGGGTCTGGCGCAGGGCGCGTGGAATCATGCCGCCCGGTATGCGCAGCAACGCAAACAGTTCGGCAAAGCTATTGCGGAGTTTCAGGCAGTGCAATTCATGCTAGCCGAAATGGCGACGGAGATCGAAGCCGCGCGATTGATGGTCTACAACGCGGCGCGGCGCAAAGACGCAAGGTTGCCGTTCGTAACTGAAGCGGCGATGACCAAGTATTTTGTTTCGCAGATGGCTGAGCGGGTTGCAAGTCAGTGCGTGGAGATATTTGGTGGCAACGGCTATGTGCGGGACTACCCAGCTGAGAAGTATTTTCGCGACGCAAAGATCGGTAAGATATACGAAGGCACATCGAATATGCAGTTACTGACAATCGCCAAGCAGTTACTGACTGAGCCAATCAATATGCAGAATCGCTAACGTAACGCCGCAGTCGCGAAGTCTTCGGAGATTACAACTTGCCTGCGATTGTTGCAATCTGCCGGATGTGTTCGGGACGGGTACGGCAACAACCTCCAACCAGCTTCGCTCCGTCGTCATACCAATGCCCGGCTTGGCCGCCGAACTCTGCGGGATCGCTGGAGCCTGTCCAGCTGCGGGATTCGGCGTCCCAACCTTCGCCCGAGTTGGGATAGACGACGATCGGTTTGGGAGAAGCCTCACGTAGCACGGCAATAAGGCCAGGGATCCAGATTGGCTGCGTGCAGTTGATGCCGACAGCGACTGTCTGCGGAAAGCTCGCGACCAGACTGGCACAGCCCCTGAGAGATTCACCGTGAGCCACCTGAAGTCGCGCAGCTCTAGTATCAGGACACGTGAAGGTAAACCATGCCGCAAGCTTGGGCCACTGCGTGAGAGCGTCACCAATGGCACGCGCCTCGTCCAGAGAAGGCAGAGTCTCAAAGGCCAGCAGGTCGGCATCGCTGCTCGCAAGCACGGAGATGCGCTCTCGATGAAAGTCAACTAAATCTTTGAAGGTGCAGTCGTAGTTGCCGTGGTATTCAGCGCCGTTGTGGAGCGCCGCACCGTAAGGACCGAGCGAGGCCGCTATCAAGACGTTCCGCCCGGCATGATCATCTGCAAATTCGTCGCGGGCCTTGCACGCAAGTTCGACTGAGCGAATGAGCGCAGCGTCGGCGCGGTCATTATCGAGACCGAATTCACTGTAGCCCTTGCACGAGATCTGATAGCTCGCGGTCAGAAGCACATCGGCGCCTGCTTCAAGGTAAGCCCGATGCACCGCGGTGATCTTTTCGGGCGACTCTTCGAGAACATGCGCCGACCACAGCGGACCGCTGATATCTGCCCCGAGGAATTCCAGCTCCGATGCCATGCCTCCATCGAGTACGCGGGCGGTCGCAAATTGAAGCTTGTCTCGCGGGGTCATAGGTGAATAATACTGCCGAAGACCTCTTACAAAGCCATTCCTATGGCTGCTTGCGGCTTGCCTCAATGTAGACCGGCGTGTGCCCTTCTTACTCCCATGGCGTTACCGTATCTCCGAAGATGGTCTTGAGCAGCGGACGAAATACGAGCTCTCCATTGTCGCTGTTGGTGAGCAATATTATGCAGGGCTGGCGGCGTTCAAAGCACACGATATAGTTCTGAGCGCCGTCGCCGTAACCCTCTTTGAAGAATGCAGGGCCAAAGCGCGTGTGAGCAAGCAGCCCCCAAGCCAACTCCATAAGCCAAATCGACAGCCGGATCTTCCCCAAACAACGCCCCTGGCTAACCTCCTGAATCGCGGTATTGTCATCTTGCGAATGGCGACAATCGCGCCGGATGGGTTCCATTTGGCCGAGGAGTCTTTTCCAATTGAAGGATGAGCCTGAAGTGAGCGAAGTTCAGGCGAAGTGGTGAAGGTCCTTTCGGGTTTGATTTTGAGTCAGGTTAGCAGTCGCGACCGTGGCGGAGGGAATGTGGGA
>Ga0182024_10000800_pt1 | contig 82682 bp, 81 predicted proteins | sample P32metaG_FD_120480 | JGI IMG/M metagenome (GOLD analysis project Ga0182024, IMG submission 120480) | Permafrost microbial communities from Stordalen Mire, Sweden - P3-2 metaG (Illumina Assembly) | ecosystem: Environmental > Terrestrial > Soil > Wetlands > Permafrost | place: Sweden: Stordalen...
GCACTGCGGGGCAAGAGAAAAGGCACCTTCGCTTTTGAAAGCCGTTGTTAAAAAATCGTTTTGAGCAATGATGAAAGCCTGCTGAATAATGTCATGTCGTTGTATTTATACGCGGACATATAGAAATAGAAATACCCAAACCAACAATACTAACACGTTGTGCATCGAGCCATTTCCCACCTTCTGTCCCAGAAGCTCTTCTTGCTTTCTTTCATATTTGTCCATTGCATCCTCGACACCTTTTGCAAGGTGTTCGTCCCCGGAGTGCGCACGAATAAGATAAATAACTCCTCGAACTATATTCCAAAGACCATACGCTGGGAGAAGCAACAACAATCCCAATCCTCTTCTGGTCGAATAAGAGTGAGAGTGCGACCCAGCGCTCTCGTCTTAAAAAATGAAGCAAATGCAACCCACTCCAAAAATAATCACAACACCCGTAAAAAGTCTTTGGAAACCAATCCGTCTCAACTCTTGGGTTCGCTTACGATTTTCGTCGGTGTTCATAGTGGCCCCACAATGTGCCGAATGCCTGCTTGCGTTCTCACCGTTGTTTCAGTGCCGACAATATTAGCGGCGGGCGCCCCTTGTCCATGATTATTTGCCGCCGCCGGGCAACCGAACGGTGGGTGGCGCCGTCGGCTTGGGCGGTAAGTTAATCCGCACGGTCTCCTTCCTCGGCTGTATCTTCGGCTTGTCTGGTTCCTCGCCGCCGGAATCTAAACCAATCGTAGTCCGAATCGGCGGACGTGGCGGCATCCTAGAACCCGAAGGTTTCGGCTCTGGTTTCTGGTCATCAGGTTTCATAAACGCTCAATGTGGCCTGACAAAATTTGAACGCGTGCTTGCGTTCTCACCGTTGTTTCGGTGCCGACAATATTAGCGGCGGCTGCCCCTTGACCGGACCATAACCATGCTGCCTCGCAGCCAAAACCACCATGAAACATAACAACTTTACCCGCCGCAACAGGCGCAACAAATCATCTGGCTGGGCGGCTTCGCCCTCAAGATCCAGGAACTGGCCATCACCCTCGGCCTCACCCCCGCGCAGGTCGCCGCCGTCGTGGCAGATTGTCTCTGGCAGATCTACCTGCTGCAATCATGGCTGCCCGCCGTGCGCAAATTCAACACCCTCGGCACCAACACCGTCGCGGCCGCCCAGACCGGCGCCGGTGCCGACGTGATGGTGCTGCCGGGCTTCACCGCCCCCGCCCTGCCCGTCGGCGGCACCGCCGTGCCTCCCGGTGCGCTCACCCGCATCTTCGCCTTGGTGCAGGACATCAAGAACAGCGGCAAATGCAGCGACGCCAACGCCGCCGCCCTCGGCATTGTGGGCACCGCCCAGCCCGGACCCGACCTCACCACCATCCAGCCCATCATTGACGCCTACATCCAAGGCAACCAGGTCATCATCAAATGGGGCTGGGGCGGCAACAGCGCCTTCCTGGACGCCTGCGAAATCTGGGTGGACCGCAACGACGGCAAGGGCTGGGTGCTCCTGACCATTGACACCACGCCCGGCTACAACGACACGCAATCGTTCCCCGCCACCTCCGTCAAGTGGTCTTACAAGGCCATCTACCGGCTGGATGACGGGCAGGTCGGCCTCTGGAGCCAGATCGTCAGCGTCACCGTCCCGGCGTGAAATAAAATCAAAGCCAGAAACACAAAGCGGCCTCCGGTGACGGGGGCCGCTTTTTCAGCAAAAAACTCGACATGGTTCGGAAATGGGCGTATTCAGCAGAAAATCGGGAAAGTTATGAGAGTATTACTTGATACCAATATCATAATCCACAGGGAAGCCAGCACGGTTGTTAAGGAGGAAATCGGTGTGCTATTCAACTGGCTCGACCGTTTGCACCACGCAAAATGTGTTCACCCGCTGACTACCGCTGAAATCAGAAAGCATAAAGACCGAAAGTTGGTCGCAACATTCGATATTAAGCTAAAGAACTACGTTGAACTAAAAACGGAAGCACCTGAATCCGCAGAAATCCAAAAGCTGCGGGAGAACGATAGAAATGAAAATGACACAAATGACACCTCGCTGGTCAAAGAGGTTTTTGCCAAGCGTGTTGATTGCCTGATCACCGAAGACCGGCGCATCCACGAAAAGGCCAAGCTGCTCGCAATCGGAGACCGGGTTTTTACGATTGATGATTTCCTCGAAAAAGTAACAGCCGAAAATCCAGAACTGGCCGGCTACAAGGTTCTCGCCGTAAAAAAGAGTTATTTTGGGAAAATTAACCTGCAGGATGCCTTTTTTGAATCTTTCAAACGCGATTACATTGGTTTTGCTGACTGGTTCAATCGGAAAGCCGATGAGATTGCGTATATTTGCAAATCTGAGAAGGAAGAGCTTTTAGCCTTCCTATATGTAAAGCCTGAAGACAACCGAGAATCGTATGCCGACATCACGCCTGCATTCGTTCCAAAACGCCGATTAAAAATTGGGACCTTTAAAGTTGCGATGAATGGCTACAGGCTCGGCGAGCGTTTTCTTAAAATTATTTTTGACAATGCGATCCGGCTCGCGGTGGATGAAATTTATGTGACCATCTTCAATAAAGACACTGACCAAGAGCGGCTAATCGAACTGCTTGGAGATTGGGGATTCCATCAGCACGGCGTCAAACGCAGTTCGTCGGGTGAAGAGTTGGTGCTCATTAGAAATTTCACACCATTTGCAGACGCAGCTCATCCAGTGGCAACGTATCCCTATATTTCAAAAAGGCAGCGCAAGTTTATTGTCCCAATCTATCCGGAATACCACACCGAGTTGCTACCCGACTCCATACTTCGAACCGAAGCCCCAGATAATTACATTCAGAACCGCCCGTATCGAAATGCAATCCGCAAAGTTTACATTTCCCGTTCTCACAGAAAAGACATGGCGGCTGGAGACATCGTTATTTTTTACAGAACTGCTTTTCGCGGTGCCGGTCATCATACGTCAGTCGCGACCACGATTGGAATTATTGAAAGCGTGGTGACGCCGATTGCCTCTCTGGAAGAGTTTATCAAGCTTTGCCGCAAGCGGAGCGTGTTTTCAGACGCTGATTTGCAAAAACACTGGAATTATTATGCCGGGTTAAAACCGTTCGTGGTAAATTTTTTGTATGTGCATTCATTTCCCACGCGGCCAAACCTTGCATTGTTGAAGCAAGAAAATATAATCACCGAAGCGCCGCGCGGATTTTAAGAGATTTCCGACGCGGCTTTTTCAAAATTGATTGAGATTTCAAATGCAAACAAGCGTCTTATTGTCGATTAAGCCGGAATTCGTCGAGAAGATATTTTCTGGATTGAAACGATATGAGTTTCGCCGGGTGATCTTCAAATCGAAGAATGTTTCCAAGGTGGTGGTTTACGCATCGCATCCTGTTCAACGCGTGGTGGGCGAATTTGAAGTTGGAGAGATTTTGGCGCTGAATCAAAAGCAGTTGTGGCAACGAACAAAACAATATTCAGGCATCGCAAAAGCCTATTTTGACGATTATTTCACCGATAAAGAAACTGCATACGCCATCAAAATTAACAAAGCTAGGCGATATGAGCAGCCGATGATGCTTGAATATCTTTGCCCTTCAGCTCGCCCGCCTCAATCGTTCATGTATCTGCATTGAACGCGGCAGTTCCAAGAGGCCGTTCAACTCTTCAACTTCCGCTCCAAAATCTCGCCCACCAGCGCGGGGTTGGCTTTGCCCTTGGAGAGCTTCATCACCTGGCCCTTGAGCGAATTGAGCGCGGCCACCTTGCCGAGTTTGTGACCAATCCGTCACATCCAGCCTGCCAAAATCCCCGTTTCCTAAAAGCCGGCGGCCTGCTATATTGCGGCCATGACAAAGTTCGCACAGGTTCTGGATTCCGCCGACGGGCTGGCGTTTGAGGAACAGGAGTCGCTCGTGGAAGTGCTCCAGCACCGGCTGGCGGAGCATCGGCGCGCGGAACTGATTGAAGCGGTGAAATCCGCCCGGCAAGAATTCAAGGCCGGCCGCTGCCGCCCAGCCACGCCCGCGCAAATCGTCAAACGCATCTTCGCTTGAAACGGCTGCTCCTGCCTTCCACGGCGTTCGTCCGTTCCGGCCGACGGTTCGCCCGCAAGCAGCCGTAGGCGGCGGCGGAACTGCAAGCCATGCTGGCCTTGCTGGCAGAGGATGCTTTTCATCCACAACTCAAAACGCACAAGCTCAAGGGCCGGCTCGCCGGTTCCTGGGCGAGCAGTGCGGGCTACGATTTGCGCGTGGTGTTCCAGTTTGTGCAGCACAAGGGCGCGGAGGCGATCCTGCTCGAAAGCATCGGCACGCACGACGAGGTTTATTGAGTTGGATTTTCCAACCGGCGGCGGGGAGTTGGAAATGATTTTCTCTGCGTCTCGGCGGTTCAATTAACTTTTCAATTTTCGTTCCAGAATCTCGCCGACGAGCGCGGGGTTGGCTTTGCCCTTGGAAAGCTTCATCACGTGGCCCTTGAGTGAATTGAGCGCGGCCACCTTGCCGGCCTTGTAGTCGGCCACGGGATTCGGATTGGCGGCAATGGCCTCGTCGCAGAACTTTTCAATCGCCCCCGTGTCGCTGACCTGCGCCAGTCCCTTTTCCTGCACGATGACGGCCGGTGCCTTGCCGGTGTCGAACATTTCGGCAAACACCTGTTGCGCGGCGGAACTGCTGATGGTCCTGGCCTCGACGAGCACGACGAGTTCGAGCAGCGCGGCCGGTTGGAATTTCAGATCGGCCAGCGTGAGCAGTTTCACGTCGGCCGTCTCCACGCCCATCGCGGCCTGCTCAGCAGCTTCCTTCGCATTCGCGTCGGCGAGCTTGGATTGCAGGTTGTTGATGAGCCAGTTGGCCACGGCCTTGGGATTCTTCGCCGACTTGGCGGCGACTTCAAAATAATTTCCCAGCGCGATGTTGCTCTTGAACACCTCCGCGTCGCCGGCCGGCAATTGATAATCCCGCATCAGCCGCTGCTTGCGCGCGAGCGGCAGTTCCACCACCAGCGATTTCACCTCGGCGAGCCACGCGTCGGTGGGCGCGGACGGCATGAGGTCGGGATCGGGGAAATAGCGGTAGTCATGCGCGTCCTCCTTGGTGCGCATCTGCTCGGTCACGCCCGCGACATCGTCCCAGCGGCGCGTGGACTGGATGAGCTTCTCGCCGCGCTTCACGGTCTCGATCTGGCGGGCGATCTCGTATTCCGCCGCACGGCGCACGCCGGAAAAACTGTTCATGTTCTTGATCTCAATCTTTGCGCCGAGTTCCTTCGTGCCGACGGGGCGCACGCTGATGTTCACGTCGCAGCGCACCATGCCTTTTTCCATGTCGCAATCGCTTACGCCGCCTTGCAGCAAAATTTCCTTGAGCGCGTTGAGATATTCGTAGGCCATGTCCGCGCTGGTGAGGTCCGGCTCGGAAACGATCTCCAGCAGCGGCACGCCGGCGCGGTTGAAATCCAGCCCGCTGGTGCGGTCAAAATGCGTGCTCTTGCCCACGTCCTCCTCCAGATGCGCGCGGGTGATGCGGACGCGGGCGAGGCCGTTGACGGAGCCGGTGCCGTTAAATTCAAACTCCACAAAACCGTTCGCCGTGCTGGGCTTGTCGTATTGCGTGAGCTGGTAATTCTTCGGCATATCCGGGTAGAAATAGCTCTTGCGGTCAAACTTCGCGTAGCGCGGAATCTCGCAGTTCAGCAAAAAGCCGGTCAGCACGGTCTTGCGCAGCGCCTCGTCGTTCGGCACCGGCAGCACGCCGGGCAGGCCGAGGCAGACGGGGCAGACGTTGGTGTTCGGCTCGGAACCGTATTGATTCGCGCAACCGCACCACATCTTCGATTTCGTTTTGAGCTGGACGTGGGTTTCCAGTCCGATGACGGCTTCGTATTCCATTGCGCGGCTATTTTAGCCACAGATGAAACACGGATGAAACACAGATTTTCAAAACAACCGCCAAGACACCAAGGACGCCAAGGTTTTTTTCTAATTTCAGGCCTTGGCGGCGCCTTGGCGGTTAAACCTTTGCTGAAAGCCTTCCATGTAGAGGTAAATCACCGGCGTGATGTAGAGCGTCAGGCATTGCGAGACGACCAGTCCGCCGACGACCGCGAGGCCGAGCGATTTGCGCGAGGCACCGCCCGCGCCCAGGCCCAGCGCGATGGGCAGTGAGGCCATGAGCGCGCACATCGTGGTCATCATGATCGGCCGGAACCGCAGCAGGCAGCCCTCGTAAATGGCGTCGTAAGGTTTTTTGCCGTGATGCTGCGCCTCGATGGCGAAGTCAATCATCATGATGGCGTTCTTCTTCACGATGCCGACCAGCATGATGAGGCCGACGAAGCCGTAGATGTTCAGGTCGAGGCCAAAAACCATCAACGTCAGCAGCGCGCCGAAGCCGGCCGAGGGCAGGCCGGACAAAATTGTCAGCGGATGGATGAAGCTTTCGTAAAGGATGCCGAGGATGATGTAGATGACGAGAATGGAGGCGATGAGCAACAGGCCCAGGCCCTTGACGGAGGATTGAAAAACCTGCGCCGAGCCTTGAAAGCTGCCAGAGATGGTCGCCGGCAGATGCATGTCTGCTTCAATTTTTTGCAGTCGTTCCACCGCCGTGCCGAGCGAGACGCCGGGCGCGAGATTGAAGGAGACGGTGACGGACGGCAACTGGCCGATATGCGAGATGCTGGTCGGACCGATATCGCGCGTGAGTTTGGCGACGGCGCTCAACGGGACCAGGATCGTTGCGCCGTTGGTGGTGGTGTTGGCGCTGGTGATGAAAAGTTCCGCGAGCGCGGCCGGATCCATCTGGAACTGCGGCTGCACCTCGAAGACTACCCAGTATTCCGCCACGTCGCCGTAAATCGTGGAGGACTGGCGCTCGCCGTAGGCGTCGTAAAGCGCATTCTCGATCTGCTGCGGCGTGACGCCGAGCGCGGCGGCCTTGTCGCGGTTGATCTCGACATTGACCTGCGGATTGGCGATGAACAAATCGCTCGTCACATCCTGAAACGTGGCCTTGTCCTCCGCGATTTTGCCCATCAGCAGCGGCGTCCAGTGGAACAGCTCCTTCGTGTCGGTGTCCTGCAGGCTGTATTGATACAGCGCCTTGGTCAGCATGCCGCCGACGCGGATGAGCGGCGGGTTTTGCATGTAAACACTGAAGCCCGGAATTTGCGCGAGCTTGGGCCGCAGCTCCTGGATGATCTGGTTTGCGTTCAGTTTGCGCTGCGAGGCCGGCTTCAATCGCATGAACAACCGGCCGTTGTTCAGGCTGGCGGATGAGCCGCCCGCGCCGATGGCCGACATGAAACCTTCCACGTTTGGATCGGCGGCGACGATGTTGGCGGCCGCCATCTGGTGTTCGCGCATGGCATCGAAGGAAATATCCTGCGCCGCCTCGGTGATGGCGAAAATCTGGCCGGTGTCCTCGTCCGGGAAAAATCCCTTCGGAATCACATAAAACAAAAACAGCGTCGCGAAAAAAATCACCACCGACACCGTGAGCGTGGCCCGGCGGTGGTGCATGGCAATCTGCAGCGTGCGGTCGTAGCCGTTGCGCAGGCCCTCAAAAAATCTTTCAAAGGCATTGTAAAGCGGGCCGTGTTTGGTGTCGGGCGCCGCCGGATGGACAAACCGGCTGCACATCATCGGCGTCAGCGTCAGCGAAACGAAACCGGACGCGAGCACCGCGACCACGATCGTCACGGCGAATTCATGCAGTAGCCGCCCGAGCAGCCCGCTCATTAACAGCACCGGAATGAACACCGCCGAAAGCGACAGCGTCATTGAAATGATGGTGAAGCCGATTTCTTTCGCGCCATTCAGCGCCGCCTGCATCGGCGGCTCGCCCAGCTCCATGTGGCGGACAATATTTTCAAGCATGACGATGGCGTCATCCACGACGAAACCGACGCACAATGTCAGCGCCATCAAGGAAAGATTGTCGAGGCTGTAACCCAGGAGCGCCATCACCGCGAACGTGGCGATGATGGACATCGGCAGCGCCAGGCTCGGAATGATCGTCGCCGACAAATTGCGGAGGAAAATAAATATGACCATCACGACCAGAAAAACCGTCAGCAGCAGCGTGTGCTCCACGTCCGAAACCGACTGGCGGATGCCCTGCGAGCGGTCAAACAAAATGTCCATGTGGACCGCCGCCGGAATGACCTCGCGAAACTGCGGCAGCAGTTTCTTGATGTTGTCCACGACCTCGACGGTGTTCGCGCCCGGCTGGCGCTGCACCGCCAGCACAATGGCGCGCGCGTTGTCATACCAGCTCGCAACCTTGTTGTTCTGCACGCTGTCGGTGACGTTGCCGAGCTCCTGCAGGCGCACCGGGTTGCCGTTGCGATAGGCGACAATCATTGGTCGGAACGCCGCCGCGTTCTTGAGCTGGCCGCTGGCCTGCACGGTGAACGCCTGGTGCCGGCCGTAAAGCGTGCCGAGCGGCTGGTTCACATTGCCGGCTTCGACGGCCTGTTCCACCTGGTCAATGCCCAGGTTGTAGGCGGCGAGCTTGTTCGGATCCACCTGGATGCGCACGGCGTATTGCTGCGAGCCGAAGACGGAAACCTGCGCCACGCCGTTGACCATGGAGATGCGCTGCGCCAATAAGTTTTCGCCGTAACCATCCACGGTCGAAAGCGGCAGCGTCGGAGACGACATCGCCAGATAAATGACCGGCTGGTCGGCCGGATTAACTTTCTGATAGGTCGGCGGGCTGGGCAGGTTCGGCGGCAGTTGTTTCGCGGCCCGCGCGATGGCCGCCTGCACGTCCGCCGCCGCCGCGTCAATGTTGCGCGCCAGCGTGAACTGGATCGTGATTTGTGTTAGCCCCTGCGCGCTGATGGACGACATCGAGTCCACGCCCGCGATGATGGAAAACTGTTTTTCCAGCGGCGTCGCGACGGCGGACGCCATCGTTTCGGGACTCGCGCCGGGAAGGCTGGCGGAAACCTGGATCGTCGGATAATCCACGCTCGGCAGATCGCTGACCGGCAACTGGAGAAAACCGATGAGGCCGAACAATAATATGCCCGCCATGACCAGCGTGGTCATCACCGGCCGGCGGATGAACAGCTCGGGAACGCTCATGGCGCGTTGGTGGACAGGACCGTCGGCACCGGCTGGATGGAACTCTTGACGCTCACGGCCACGCCCGGCGCGAGGCGCAACTGGCCGTCCGTCACGACCGTTTCACCCGCCGCCACGCCTTTTTCCACCACCGTTTCGTTTTGATAAGTGAGGCCGGTGGTCACCGGCCGCTCCTCGGCCGTCTGATCCGGTTTCACGACGTAAACAAACAGTCCGTTCTGCCCCGTTTGCACCGCCTGCGACGGCACGACAACCGCCTCTGGCAGTTCCGAAAGCTTCACCGTCACGGTCACAAATTGTCCCGGCCACAAGGAGTTGTCCTCGTTGGGAAAAGTGGCGCGGAGTTGAATCTGCCCGGTGGTCTGGTCAACGCTGTTGTCAATAAACGTCACCTCACCCTCCGGCGGGTCAACCGCCGCATCCATGTTTTCATAAGCCGCCGTCACTTTCGGCACCTTGACGCGCATTTCCCTTTTGATTTGCGGCAGGTATTGCTCCGGCACGGAGAACGCGACGTAGATCGGATGAATCTGGTTGATCGTCAGCAGCAGGTCGTCCGGTGCCTTGACGACATTGCCCGCGTAAGCCAGCAGGCCGCCGGTCCGGCCATCCACCGGCGAGCGGATCTCGCAATAGTCCAAGTTCAACATCGCGTTGGTGATGGCCGCGCGATCCGCCGCCACCGTGCCGTTCAAGGCGTCGAAATTAGCGCGGTTCGTGTCCAGCTCGTCCTGGGAAATCAGCTTTTGATCGAACAATTTCTGCTCGCGCGCAAAATTTATTTTCGCGTATTCCAACTGCGCCGTGTCGCGCTCCAACGCCGCGCGCGCCTGATCCAGGGCGGCCTGTGACGGGCGCGGATCAATCGTGAACAACAGGTCGCCTTTTTTGACCTCCTGTCCTTCCTTGAAATGCACCGCGCTAATCATGCCCTGGATTTGCGAATGGATCGTCACCATCGAAAGCGGCATGACATGGCCGACCGGCGGCGGATCAATCAACACCGGCACATTTGTGGCGACGGCGACGGCCACCAGCACCGGCACGGCCGCATCGGCTTTCGATGCATGGCCGCGTGAACAACCGGTCGGCATGATCAACGCCGCGCAAACCACGGGAATGAAGACAATTTTTTTCATGCCCGTCTTATCTGCCGGATGTTTTCACCCGCCGCCGTTGCGGGCGAAAGGCCGCCGCGACTTGTTTCAAAAAATGCGCGTAGTCGCGCCGGAAAGCCGGGTCGCTGGCGGATTTGCCCGTGATGATCCGCGTCAACTGTTGGAACGCCACCGGGAAAATCGTCAGCGAGGTCATGACCACATGAAAATGCTCGGGTTGGATCCCCGCCATGATTTTGCCCGCCGCCTGCTGCCGGCGGATCAACGCATTCGTCGCCGCCGCCCGCGCCCGCCGTCCCGCTTCATCCTGCACGCGCCCGCCGCTGGTTTGCAGCGATTCCCAGCCGAGCAGCCGCACCCAGTCGGCGTCCTGATGGTTCTGCTCGAACAGGAGGGGCAGTCCTTCGACGAGGTCGGCGGAAAAAGTATGAAAACGCTGTCCCCGGCTGGCGAGCTTGTCGCGCAGCATCTCGCGGAACAAATCCTCCTTGTTCCCGAAATAATGGTAGAGCATCCGCTTGTTGACCTTCGCGCGCCGGGCGATGCCCCCGACGCGGGCGCCGGCAAAGCCGTTCGCGGAAAACTCCTTCAACGCCGCATCCAGGATGCGCCGGCGGGTGCGGTCGGGGTCCCGCACGGCGGGCGCGGTCGGCTTGTTCGTTTGGGGAGGCACGGCCAATAAGTAACCAAAAGGTTACTTATTGGCAAGCGGGAAAGCCTCAGGCGGACGGCGGCGGGCCGCCGGGACGGTTCAACTCCTCGATCTCGCGCATCATCTTCTCCGCCGCGTCCTGCGACAGGCTGTGGGACACGGAAATGCCAAACTGCTTCTTGAGGTATTCGTCCAGCCGCAGCCACTGCCCCTGGAATTTCACCTGGCCGGTCCATGCGCAGACCGTGACAAATTCCTGCAGCTTTTCCAGCCGCAGCAGGATGACCACCACCATGATCAGGGCCATCGCCACGGCCACGATCAACACCAGCGACATCATCTGGCTGGAAACCACGTCCTCCTCGGCGGCCTGCTGGTGCTTGCTCAGGGTCTGCTGCTGCTCCTCATGCGCTTGGAACAAAACCCGCCGCATGTGCTCCAGCTTCTCTTTGCCGCGCTCGGTCAGCGTGACGACTGACGCGTTGGTCGGCACCTGCCCGGAAGCGAAGACGGTCGTCGGGTCAAACACCAGTTCCTCGTTCACCATTTTTTCCAGCTCGGCCAGGTTGGCCTGCTGCGCCGGATCGCTGCTGGTGAGTTTTTTCAAATCCGCGATGTCGTCGCGGATGGCCTGCATGGCGTGCTGGTAGGGTTCGAGGTATTCCGGCCGGCCGGTCAGGAAAAAACCACGCTGGTTGGCCTCCGCATCCACAATCTGCGCCTGCGTCTGCTCAAACATGTCCAGCACCTTGTAGGTCTGCATGACATAATTGAACGAGCTGTTGAACTGGCCGCCGGTCTGATGCACCAGCCAGGTCATGGCCAGCAGGGCCACCATCGGCAGGGACAAACCGAACCAAAAAAGGATTTTTTTTGTTTTTTGCGACGGCAACATGCAGGTTTAAACTAAACTAGGTGGCGTCAAAATGCAGGTTTTTCTTTGTGCCATGGCGTCGCCTGCTCGTAGGCGTGGGCGATCTTCAAAAGCGATTCCTCGCCGAACGGTTTTCCGAGCAACTGCAAACCGATCGGCAGCTTGGGACTTTTCGTGAATCCGCACGGCACGCTGACGCCGCAGATGCCCGCGAGGTTGCACGAGATCGTGAAGATGTCCGACAAATACATCTGCAGCGGGTCGCCGGATTTTTCGCCCGCCTTGAACGCCGCCGTCGGCGTGGTCGGCGTCACGATGGCGTCCACGGTTTCAAACGCCTTCAGAAAATCGTTGCGGATGAGCGTGCGGACTTTTTGCGCGTGGAGATAATACGCATCGTGGTAGCCGCTGCTCAAAACATAGGTGCCCAAAATAATTCGCCGCTTCACCTCCGGCCCGAATCCGGCCCCGCGCGTCCTGGCATAAAGTTCAATCGGATCATTGCCGTCCACGCGCGCGCCGTAGCGGATGCCGTCAAATCGTGCGAGATTTGCCGACGCTTCCGCCGTGGCAATGATGTAATAAGTCGCCACCGCGTAATCGGTGTGCGGCAGGGAAATTTCCACGATTTCCGCGCCGAGTTTTTCATACTGCTTCACTGCGGCATCCACGGCGGCCTTCACTTCCGCGTCGAGCCCGCCGATCATGTATTCCTTCGGCAGACCGAGTTTCAGGCCGCGAATGTCGCCGGTCAGCGCTTTCGCATAATCCGGCACCGGTTCTGGCACGCTGGTGGAATCGCGCGGATCAACCCCGCTCAAAACGCCGAGCAATGTCGCCGCATCGCGCACGTTTTTGGTGAACGGCCCGATTTGATCCAGCGAACTCGCAAAGGCGACCAGGCCGTAACGGGAGACGCGCCCGTAGGTCGGTTTCAAGCCGACGCAGCCGCACAGCGCCGCCGGCTGGCGGATGGAGCCGCCGGTGTCGGAGCCGAGCGACGCGATGCATTCATCCGCCGCCACCGCCGCCGCCGAACCGCCGGAAGACCCACCGGGAATCCGCGTCACGTCCCACGGATTACGCGTGGTGCCGAACGCGGAATTTTCCGTGGAGCTGCCCATCGCAAACTCGTCCATGTTCAGCCGGCCAAAAACAATTGCGCCCGCCGCCTTCAATTTTTCGATCACCGTCGCGTCGTAGGGCGAAACATAGTTGCCGAGAATTTTTGACGCGCAGTTCAGCGGCTGGTTTTGCACGGCGAGCACGTCCTTGATTGCCACAGGAACCCCGAGCAGGCGCCTGGCGGTGCGGCCACCATCAGCAAGTTCTTTATCCGCCGCGTCGGCCTGCGCGAGCGCATCGGCGGCATCGTGGCTGATGAACGCGTGGATTTTTCCGTCCACGCGGGCGATCTGGTCGAGGCACGCCTGCGTCGCCTCGCGCGCGGAAACCTCGCGCTTGACGAGCTTCGCGGTCAGTTCAGAAATGTTAAGTTGGTTCAGCATCCGCCGTGAGGTTGTTTTTTGGATTTGCGCTTGAAACTGTTGCCGCCGCGATGATGCTTTCACCGGGCCAGCGGGCCAGCAGAAAATCATTCAGCCAATAGGCGACCGGAGCGTAAACAAAGGCCGCCAGAACATCCACGAGATAATGATAGCGGAGGTAGGTCGTGGCAAAACACATCAAGACGACATAAGCCAGCGCGGGGATGAAAAGCCTCCGGCAATAATCGCGCAGGTAGAGGCTCAACAGCAGGGGAATGCCAACATGAAGCGACGGGAAGCAATCGTAGGCCACCCGGCCGTTGCGGATGATGTAGTCCACGCTGCGGCTGACCGCATGGCCGTTCAAATCGCGGGTGAAATGGCCGGCGAAATAACTTCCCGGACCGATGGCCAGCACCAGCAGATAGCTGGAAATGCCCATGAGCATCAGCGTGAGATAGCCCATCATCACCCGGCGAAAAACCGGCTTGGTTCCGGCCGTGTAAAAATAAACCGCCACCACGGGCAGCGAAAAAATATAGGAAAAATAAACCAGGTTGAAAAAATCGGTCGTCCATGGGTTAATCCATCGTTCCAGCAAAAACGACGCCTGATTGCCCAGCAGCGCGGCGTCAATCCTGGATAAAACGGGGTCGGCCGTGCTCGGGTTGACGCGCAACAGCAAATTGGTGAACAGTGCGTAGTAGCAGGCACTCAACAAGAAAAACGGGAACCAGTCGCGGAAAATTTCCGCCAGCGGCCGGAAAAACGAGGCCAGATATTTTCCGGTGCTGGCCTCCTGATTCTCCCCGCCGTCCGGGGCAAAAAGGATGCCCAGCAGGGATTTTACCGCCAGCACGGCGGCGGGCAGCAAAATGAAAACAATGTCATGCCCGTTCAACTCGAACGTGTGAAAAACCCGCCGGGTCAGAAAAAACAGCAGCAATGCCAGCGAAAATCCCGCCGCCATGACATCTTCCAGACGGCAATGCAAAATGAAGGTGGTGATTTTTCGGAGCATAAAATCAATCCTGCAGCCGGCTCCGCAGTTTTTCATAACGAGCCTGCCACATCGGCGAAAGACCCGTCGCCGGAAATTTTTCCAGCAGCGCCTGCGCCTCGGCCTTTTTGCCGTCGGCCAGTTTGACTGCGGCCATGATGTAGGCCTGGTCAAACTCCGTGACGTCGGCCTGCATGAAGGGTTTCATTTGCCCGACCGCGTCCGCAACCCGGTTTTCGTCCAGTTCCATCACGGCAAAAATCTTGATGACGCTCCAGCGGTAGAGGTCATCCGCGCCCGCCGCCTGCAGCAGCGGCACCGCCGCCGACACGTCCCCTTTTGTGAAGTAATACAATCCTTCGTAAAAATCCTCAAACGGCGTTCCTTTGCCCTGGCGCAGCGTCCGCGCCTGCGCAATCAAGGTCAGTCCGTTGTACGCATCTCCGAGCAGCAAGCGGCAGACGCCACATTGCCCCAGCGTGTCGGCGCTCCGACAGTCCTGTTCCGCCGTGTCAAACAAGGAAAGCGCCTGCGGCAGGCGGCCATCACGGAACGCCCGCATTCCATAGTAGGAATACAGGGAACTGAGGCTCTGGCACATTGAAACATAGCCGATGGCGGCCGCCAAAATGGCGGCCGTCACGGCCCAAAACAGGCCGCCGGCATTCTTGGCGGCGGCAACCGTCGCCCACCGCCGCCACAGGCGAATCGCCAGAACACAGAACAGCAGCAGGACGAAATACTTGCCGGCCTCGCCCAACAGCAACCGTATGTCCGTCGTGTAATTGCCGATGTCAGGCATGGCAGCTCACTCCACGATTTTCGGAACAACAAACAATCCGCCGCTTTTTTTCGGCGCGTTGCGGAGCGCGTCTTCGTGCGGGAGCGACGGACGGATTTCGTCGGGGCGCGTGATATTGACCATCGGCACGGCGTGCGCGGTCGGCTCGACGCCGGACACGTCGAGTTCACGCAATTTTTCAATGTAGCCGAGGATGTTGCCCAGCTGGGCGCCGAGCTGTTTTTCCTCGTCCGGCGTGAGCGCGAGCCGCGCGAGGTGCGCGACGTATTTCACATCAATTTCAGCAGCTGCCATGCGGGGAAATTAAAGTCCAAAGCCCGAAGTTGAAAGTCCAAAGTCAGTTGATACCCCGCTCACAACGAAAATTCCCGGTTGCCGGCTCCCATTGAAATGAATTCAATCCTCGTCAAACTTCCGCTGGACCAGCGCCTCCAGTTCGGCAAGGGCGGCGGACGCGTCCACGCCTTTGACGTGGATCGTCACCTTGCTGCCGGGGCCGGCGGCGAGCATCATCAGGCCCATGATGCTCTTGCCGTTGATTTTTTCGCCGTCCTTTTCCACGAAGATGTCGCTGCCGAAGCGGTTGGCGGTCTTGACGAAAAGCGCGGCCGGCCGGGCGTGAATGCCCGACTTGTTCATGACGACCAGCTCCCTGGTCAGGAACTCCGCGTCCGAGGCTTTTTTGGCGCTCATTTTTTGATTCATGGGGAAATTAGTCTGCTCCCGAATTTTCGCCACCAAAATTTCTGGTGACATTTCATGGTGACATGGGCGGCGCCGGCGGCTTGGGCGCCATCTGGGCGATCAGGCGGTTGTTCAAGTCTTCGGCGGCGTTGTAGCCGGATTTGCGCAGTTTGGTCTGAAACGCGGCCACCTCGATGAGCCGCGCAATGTCGCGGCCGGGCCGCACGGGAATGGTCACGTGCGGAATGTCCACGTCCAGGATCTTGACGAATTCCTGTTCCATGCCCAGCCGGTCCACGTCGGCCACCTCGTTCCAGGTCTTGAGCGTGATGATGAGGTCGAGGCTTTTGTCCTTGCGGATGGCTTTCACGCCGAACATCTGCGCGACGTTGATGATGCCGATGCCGCGCACCTCCATGTGGTCGCGCGTCAGCTCGGCGCTGGTGCACAGCACTTCGCGGCCGTCCACCAGCATCGCCTTCACCACGTCGTCCGCCACCAGGCTGTAACCGCGTTCGATGAGCGCGAGGACGGCCTCGCTTTTGCCGATGCCGCTTTCGCCCCGGATGATGACGCCCACGCCGAGGATGTCCACCATGCAGCCCAGCTCCGAACTGCGCGGGGCGAACATCATCTCCAGCTCCAGCGTCACCTTGTTGATGAACTTCATGGTCACCAGCGGCGTCTGGAAAACCGGCACACCCGCCTCGGCGGCGGCGGTGACAAATTCCTTGTCCGGCTTGAGCGACCGGCTGAACACGATGCAGGGGATTTTGTAGGCGAACAAATAGGCGTAGCGCGCCACGCGTTCCTCCTCGCGCAGCGAGCGCAGGTAAAACACCTCTGCATGGCCCATCACCTGCATCCGTTTGTAGGCGAAATAGCGCGTGAAGCCGCTCAACGCCAGGCCGGGGCGGTTCACCGTGGGCTCGCGGATGATGCGGTCGAGGCCGGCCTCGCCGGCGATGAGCTTCATCTCCAGCGCCGGGCCGTGTTCCTGATGAAACTGGCCGACGGTGACATGGTGACGTTCCATATTTTTTTAGGCTTTAGGCTTTAGGCGGTGGGCTTTTCCTCGCGCCCAGCGCCACACGCCTGATGTTACAGGTTAAATTCCGGCCCTAGATAAATCTCGCGCGCCTTCGGGTCATTCGCCAGAAATTCCGCCGAGCCTTCCACCAGCACCTGACCCTTGTGGATGATGTAGCCACGGTCAATCAATTTCAAGGTTTCGCGCACGTTGTGGTCGGTGATCAAAATCCCCAGCCCGCGTTCTTTCAGCCGCCGCACGATCTTTTGCACCTCATAAACCGCAATCGGATCAATGCCGCTGAACGGCTCGTCGAGCAGCAGCAGCTTCGGGCTGGTCACCAGCGCGCGGGTGATTTCCAGCCGGCGCTTTTCGCCGCCGCTCAACTGATACGCCTTGCTGTGGCGGATCGGCGTCAAATCCAGTTCTTCCAGCAGATATTTCAGCCGCACCGCGCGCTCGTCGCGCGAGAGCTTGCACGTCTCCAGAATCGCCAGGATGTTTTCCTCCACCGTCAGCTTGCGGAACACCGACGGCTCCTGCGTGAGATAGCCGATGCCTAGCCGCGCGCGTTTGTGCATCGGCAGGCCGGCGATTTCATGGTCTTGAAATTTCACCCAGCCCTCGTCCGGCTTCACCACGCCGACCACCATGTTGAACGTCGTCGTCTTGCCCGCGCCGTTCGGGCCGAGCAGGCCGACGATTTCGCCCGCGCCGACGTTCACCGACACGCCGTTGACGACGCGCCGGCCGCGATATTCCTTCGCCAGTTTTCCGGTGACGAGCAGCGTGCCGTTGGCAGATGCGGTATCCATTAAGTTAATTAAAATAGTTTTGGCGCCGGGCCGTTGGTGCCGGTGTCGTGCGAAATCATCGTCGGCTCAGTGAAGCTGAACCGGTTCCGCGCGCGGTCCCAGACCATCGGCTCGCTGTAAATTGTGCTCGTCGCCGACTCCACCACCGGTTTGCCGGTGAACGTCACCGTCTCGTTCGTGACCGTGTTCACGACCTTGTAATCATAAACCGCCTTCGCCGACGTGACATGATATTTCTCGCCGTTTTGATTCGTGAAATCCACCACCACGTTCGTCACCGCCACCACGTGGCTCAAATGCTCGCCGCCCTGCGGCAGGTCCACCACCAGCCATTCGCAGGTCAGCCGCACCGACGGATCCACCACCAGCACGTGGCCGCGATAAATTCCCTGGTGGATGTTCAGGTCGAAATCCGCCGCATCGGAATTGATCTGCGTCGGCCCCTGCGGCCTGGCCGCCGGCGCATTGATCCGCAAACTCAATGGCGTGTTCATTTGCGCCACCGCCAGGCCGCACCAGCCGGCCATTAAAATAATAATAATCTTTTTCATGTTCCGTTCAGCGCCGCCCCCGGCATGTCAATCACCGTCTGCACATGGTTGGAAATGGTGAGCGACGACGCGGTTTGCCGCCACAAAAACCCCTCGCCCTGGACGTGGAACTTGCCGTCGCCCGACTGGAGTTCCATGTGGCCCGCCGAATTCGCCACGCCGTCCAGCGGCGCGTAGGTGCATTGCGGCGCGCGCACCACCACCTGCGTCTTGCCGTCCAGGCCGAACGTCTCGACCCGCAGTTGCTTCACGTCCAGCAGCCCGCCCGGCAGCGGCTGCGCCTCCGCGCCCGTCAGCTTCATTTTGACCTGCTGGTCATGCGGCGGTTCAAAGTAGGAAATCGTCGTAAAATCCGTGGCGTGCCCCACCGGCAACTGCTGGGCGCGGTCGCTCAGGCCGGCGGCCAGAAAAACCGCCGCGCCGGCCGCCAGCCAGATGCTTGCCGCGTTAAATCTCATTCCGAATATTTGTCCACGAACTGGTTCCATTTTCCCTGCGCCCGCAAAATCAATTCCACCGCCTCGCGCACCGCTCCACGTCCGCCGGCGGCCTTCGTCACATATTGCGCCGCCGCCTTCACCTCGGCCACCGCATCGCCGACGGCAATCGCCATGCCCACGCGCAACAGCGGACCCTGATCGATGATGTCGTCGCCGACAAAACAGACGTCGCGCCAGTTCAACTTTTCCTGCGCCAGCAATTGCTCGATCGCCATCGTCTTGCTCGTCGCATCGTCCTGTTGCACGAGAAAATCAATCTTCAGCTCGTCCGCGCGCAGTTTGGTCGCCAGCGACGGCCGCGCCGAAACCCAGCCCACCTTCAAGCCCGCACGCCGCGCCAGCAGCAGGCCGAGGCCGTCGCGGATGTTGAACCGTTTGAACTCGCGCTCGCCGCCGATGAAAATCGAGCCGTCCGTCAGCACGCCGTCCACGTCGCAGAGGAACAGCTTCACGCGTTTGAGGCGCGCGTCAATGGGTTTGAAATTTATGGCCATGAAAATCAGGCATTGGAAACCGCTCTGAACACCTTCAGCAGGCTTTTCAGCGTCGCCTTCATCTCGCCGAGCGGAATCATGTTCGGCCCGTCACTCAAGGCCTCGTCCGGCTTGGGATGCGTCTCGATGAACAGGCCGTTCGCGCCGACCGCCAGCGCCGCGCGCGCCAGCACCGGCGCAAATTCACGCTGGCCGGCCGACTTGTCGCCGCCGCCGCCGGGAAGCTGCACCGAATGCGTCGCATCGAAAATCACCGGAAAGCCGAATGACTTCATGATCGGAATCGAGCGCATGTCGGCCACCAGATTGTTGTAGCCGAACGTCGTGCCGCGCTCGGTCAGGAGGATTTTTTTTGCGCCCGCCAGCCGCGCCTTTTCCGCGACGCGCCCCATTTCGTTCGGCGACAGGAACTGGCCTTTTTTCAGGTTCACGATTTTGCCGGTCGTCACGGCGGCTTCGATCAAATCCGTCTGGCGGCAGAGGAACGCCGGGATTTGCAAAATGTCACAGACTTCGCCGGCGAGACTGGCCTGCGTTTCCGTGTGGACATCCGTCAGCACCGGCACGCCAAATTCCTCGCGGATGCCGGCGAGCGTCTGCAAGCCCGCCTCGATGCCCGGCCCGCGAAACGCCTTGCCGGATGTGCGGTTGGCCTTGTCGAAGCTGGCCTTGAAGACGTAGAAAATGCCCAGTTGGCGGCAGGTTTTGACGAGCGAGGCGGCGACGGTGCGGCAGAGTTTTTCATTTTCGATCACGCACGGCCCGGCGATGAGAAACAACTGGCGCGGCGAATTGAGATTTTTCCAAATGGCGGCGGAATCGAGCACGCGCCAGTTTTAACCAGCACAGCAAAACGTGCAAATCAAATCACCGTGCCGTGCGGAATGACGGCGTCCTTGGGGATGATGACGACGCCGTCGCGGATGAAGTAGCGCTCGTGGTCCACGTTCTCCGGCTTGCCGGCGGGCGAAATGGTGACGTTGTTCCCGATGCGCGCATTCTTGTCAATGATGGCGTTCTCGATCTTGCAGTGCGCGCCGATGCCGACGCGCGGCTGGCCCTCGGTTTCGTGGCGCGCGACGGATTCCTGGGATTCGTAATAGTCGCTGCCGAGGATGACCACGCGGTTGAGCTCCGTGCCGTCGCCGATGATGGTGCGCAGGCCGACGATGGTGTTGCTGATGCGGGCGCGGTTGATGATGCAGCCGTCGGAAATGACGGCGTGGTCAATCTGTGCGCCGTTGATCTTGGAGCCGGGCAGAAAGCGCGGACGCGAAAAGATCGGCGAGCTCATGTCGAAGAAGTTGAAGCGCGGCAGCTCGGTGACGAGGTCGAGGTTCGCCTCGAAGAAATTGCGGATCGTACCGATGTCCTCCCAGTAGCCCTGAAAGACGTAGGCGAAGACGCGGTGCGTGTTGATGGCGTGCGGGATGATATGCTTGCCGAAGTCGGACAGCGGATTGTCCAGCAGCTCGCTGATGATCTTGCGGTTGAAAACGTAGATGCCCATCGAGGCCAGATAGGATTCGCGGCCGCCGGGGATGGCGAGCTGTGCGTTCATTTCCGTTGAAATCTTGAGCGTGTCCAGCACGGCGGGATCCTTCGGCTTTTCCACGAAGCGCGTGATGCGCTTCTCGCCGTCAATCTGCATGATGCCGAGCGCGCCGACCTCGCCGCGCCCGACCGGCAGCGTGGCGATGGTGATGTCCGCGCCCGATTCGCGGTGCTGCTCGATGACCTCTTGGAAATCCATCCGATACAACTGGTCGCCGCTCAGGATGAGCAGATAGTCGAAATCATGGTTGAGAAAGTGAACCAGGTTTTTCCGCACCGCATCCGCCGTGCCTTCATACCACGAGGTGTTGTTGAAAGTCTGCTGCGCGGCGAGAATCTCCACGAAGCCGGCGGAGAACTGGTCGAATTTATACGTCCGCGAAATGTGGCTGTGCAGCGACGTGGAGTTGAACTGCGTCAGAATGTAGATGCGGCGGAAGCGCGAGTTGATGCAGTTCGAGATCGGGATGTCCACGATGCGGTATTTGCCGGCGAGCGGCACGGCCGGCTTGGCGCGGTCCTTGGTGAGCGGAAACAGTCGCGACCCCTGCCCGCCACCCATGATGACGCAGAGGACTTTGCTGATGTTGAGAGACTGGCGGCCCGTTTGTGACATAAAAACTTTTTTGAGTTCGGAAAAACTTTAACGCCGATGCCCACCGCGATGCAAGCCGCAGATTCATTTTTGCGAAAAAATAATTGGCGAGGCTAGTCCGTCACCAGAAACGGCGCGAATTCCTCCAGCAAATGCGGCGGGATGCGGACCTTGAACCGCGCGTTCTTCCCACCGTAGCGGCTTTCCACCACCTGACCGACGGCGTGAATGCGCGCAATGACGGCGGCCTCGGCCTGCGGCACGCGCAAGTCCAGAAACTCGCGGATGGGCCGGAGCTGCGTGCCGAGTTCCGCCAGCAGCGGCTCAATCCCCTCGCCCATCTTCGCGGAAATGGAAACCGCGTGCGGATATTTTTCGCGCATCAGCGGCGCGATGCCGCCGATCACCTGGTCAATCTTGTTGAAGACCATGAGCACCGGCTTTTCCGCCGCGCCGATTTCCATCAGCACGGTGTTCACCGCGTCGATCTGCTCCTCGGCCTGGGGGTGACTTATGTCCACGACATGCACGAGCAAATCGGCCTGCACCACCTCTTCCAAAGTCGCCTTGAACGCCTCGACCAATCCGTGCGGCAGCTTCTTGATGAAGCCCACGGTGTCGGTGAGCAACACATTTTGCTTGGTCGGCAATTTTAAGCGCCGCGTCGTCGGGTCAAGCGTGGCGAACAATTTATCCTCCGCCAGCACCGCCGCGCCGGTGAGCTTGTTCAGCAAGGTGGATTTGCCCGCGTTGGTGTAGCCGACGATGGACGCGAGCGGCCATTGGCTCCGCTGACGGCCGGCACGCTGCGTCTCGCGCTGGGAACGGACTTTGTCCAGCTCGCTGGCAATCTTCTCGATGCGCTCGGAAATTTTCCGGCGGTCGGCTTCGAGCTGCGATTCGCCTTCGCCGCCGATGGAGCCGGTGGAACCGCGCTGGCGCGACAAGTGCGACCAGAACCGCGTCAGGCGCGGCAGCAGATATTTCAATTGCGCGTGCTCGATCTGCAATTTGCCCTCGCGCGTGCGGGCGCGCTGGCCGAAGATTTCCAGGATCAGCGCGGTGCGATCCATGATTTTGACGCCGAAGATTTTCTCCAGGTTGCGCGTCTGCGCCGGCGACAATTCGTCGTCGAAGATGACGGTGTCCACGCCGCCTTCCTTGCAGAGCTTCGCAAATTCCTCCGCCTTGCCGGGCCCAATGTAAGTGGCGGCCACGGGCACGGCCATTTTCTGCACGCCTTCGCCGACGATGAGCGTGCCGGCGGTCTCGGCGAGCTCCTCCAGTTCGGCGAGCGATTCGCGCACGTCGGCGGCGGTGCGCGATTTGAGTTCCACGCCGATGAGAAAAACGCGCACGGAGCGCGTGTCGCGGGTCTGGATGAGCGATTTCAAAGTTTCGTGGCCCAGAAGCTAGCACAAAGTTCCGTGGAAAAAAGCGCGGAGTGCGCGCCCCGTTCGTCAAGTTGAGAAAAATATTTCTGTCGAAACCAGCCGCCGTTGAATATCGTCTCTGACCGTATGAAAAGGATTCTGACCGCCGCCCTGCTGGGCCTCGTCTGCGCCGCCACGGCCCAAACGCTGCCAAACATCACCCTCAAGCCGGTGCTGACCCAGCTCACCGACGAACGCCCCGTCTGGATGTCCGAAGCTCCGGACGGCACCGGCCGCCTGTTTGTCGTATATCAGACCGGCAAGATTCTCGTCGTCAAGAAAGGTTCCGCCGGCGGCGATGCCAAAGAGTTTTTCAACATCGAGGCCCGCGACCCGAAGGTGGACAACGAATGCGGCCTGTTGAGCATCGCCTTTCATCCGGGGTTTGCGACGAACCATTTGTTTTATGTCTATTACAACCAGAGAAGCCCCGCTGGCCAGCATACCGAGCCGCAGAATTATCCCATCCGCACCGTCATCAGCGAATTTTCCGTGTCCACCAACGATCCCGACCAGGCCGACCTGAAAAGCGAGCGCATCATCCTTGAAGTCCCGCAGCCGTTTGGCAACCACAAGGGCGGCGAACTCGCGTTCGGGCCGGACGGCTATCTGTATCTCGGCCTCGGCGACGGCGGCAACGGCGGCGATCCGTTTGGCAGCGGCCAGAGCACCTCGACCCTGCTCGCCAAGATGCTGCGGATTGATGTGAGTTCACCTTCCACCGTTGGACATGGCCGAAACCAACGGCACCTGCAATACACAATTCCATCCGACAATCCGTTTGTGAATGAGCCGGACATCAACAGCGGCGCGCGCAAGGAGATTTACGCCTACGGCCTGCGCAACCCGTGGCGTTACAGTTGGGACCGCGCCACCGGCGCGCTCTGGTGCGGCGATGTCGGCCAGGATTTGTGGGAGGAAGTGGACTTGATCGTCAAGGGCGGCAACTACGGCTGGAGCGTCCGCGAGGGCGCGCATCATTTCAAGCCCGGCCCGGTCGGCGCCCAATACATTGAACCCATCATGGAATACACGCACCGCCCGAACCTTCAGGCCGAAGGTTTGTTCCCCGACCACAGCATCGGCCTGTGCATCATCGGCGGATATGTTTACCGGGGCAAAAGTTTTCCCGCGCTGGACGGCATCTATATCTACGGCGATTACAACCTTGGCACCATTTGGGGCATGCGCTACGACCTGGCCGCGCAAAAAGTCACCGCCGAAGGCACCCTGCTCCAGCAGCCGGACAACATAGACAGCTTTGCCGAGGACGCCGACGGCGAAATCTACGCCCTGATGCAGGACGGGAAAATCTTCGAGATCACCACCCCGTAGGCTGGCTGGATAAATTCCCCGTCTGACAACCAAACGGAACCAAGCGCCATCTCACTCGAGAGAAGGTTCTGATTTCGCCGCCTGGTCGCAGGCAGGCGTCATCCGGCTTCATTTGCCCGGCTCAATCCCACAGCCGGAACGGCAGGCCGTTTTTCTCCATGAAATTTCCGCAGCGCGGGCAGCGCCCCGGATCCTTCCAGGCTTCCACGATGTGCTTGGGTTCCATCGGACACGCCGGCGCAAATTTTTGCCACACCAGCCGGCCGGCCGGCGAACCGTCCCGTAATACCACCGGCGGAATTTCCGGCCGGAAAAACCCGGGAAATTTTTTGACCGTCTCCGCGCCTTCGCGCCGGCGCACCCTGGTGAAAACATCCATCAATTCGCGGCAGTCGCGGCACACCACCGTCTGCACCTCGCAGTGGACGCCGCTGTCCGCCCCGCCCGAAATTTTCGCGCGGTAATGGCAATAAGGACATTCAAAATGATAAGTCTTGCCCACCGGCTCAAACACCCGCGTGCGCGCAGGCGACAAATTTTCCCGCCAGTCCGTCTTCCGTTTCCGGCCGCCAGACCGCACCCACGGATATTGGCGGCAACGCGGGCTTCAATAGGATCAATTTCACCCGGGTGCCGACGATGCACGCCAGGCTGCTGGGCACCAGCGCGATGCCCCGACCGGCTTCCACGGCGGCGATGATGCCGGTGCCGCCTTCGTGCTCCTCGGCAAAGTTCGGCTTGCGGCCGACGGCGGCAAACAGCTTTTTCGTCTCAGCGTGATATTCCGGATAATCCTTGCGGTTCAAACCGATTAAAGGCTCGGACGCCGCCTGCTGCAGGGTGATGGCTTTTAATTTTGCGAGCGGATGGCTGGGCGCGACCGCCACCACCATCGCATAACGGGCAATCTCCACGAAGGAAAGTCCGCGCAACAATTTCGCCGGGGGCCACACCGTGAGGGCGACTTGTAATTTTTTGGCACCGAGTTGCGAGAGCATGGCTTCAGATGACAAATCATGCAGCGTCACACGCACGCCGGGAAATTTTTCCTGAAATTTTCTCAACGCCGCCGGCAAAATCTGCACCGTCAGCGACGGCGCGTAGCCAACATTGATCTCGCCGACAGTCCCGCCGGAAACCGCGCGGGCTTTTTTCACCGCGTCGTCAGCGTATTGCAAAACAGATTTTGCCTCGGTCAAAAAAGTCTTTCCGGCGTCCGTCAGCTTGAGCGATTTTGCGCTGCGTTCAAAAAGGGAAAATCTGATTTCGTCCTCGAGGTCGCGGATCTGCCGGCTCAAGCCCGGCTGCGAGACGTGCAGCTTCATCGCGGCGCGAGAGACATTCTCCTCCTCGGCGACGGCGACAAAATAGCGGAAGTGGCGCAGTTCCATGCGAATTCAAGTATGCCTGAAAAGCATGGTGAGGCAAGAAACATGGTATTTCCCCAAATTGCCAACCGCCCTTAAGGTTGATTCATGAAAATAATTCGTAAATCAAATGAACGGGGCCACGCCAATCACGGCTGGCTGGACAGTTACCACACCTTCAGCTTCGCGGACTATTATGACCCGAAGTGGATGGGCTACCGCAGCCTGCGCGTCATCAACGACGACCTCGTGATGCCGGGCATGGGCTTCGGCACGCACCCGCATCGCGACATGGAAATCATCAGCTATGTCTTGAGCGGCGCGATTGAGCATAAGGATTCGATGGGCAATGGGCGCGTCATCCGTGCCGGCGAGTTTCAATACATGGCCGCCGGCTCCGGTGTGCAGCACAGCGAGTTCAATCCGTCGAAGACCGAGCCTTTGCGCCTGTTGCAAATCTGGATCCAGCCGGACGTGAAAGGCGTGAAGCCGCGTTACGCCGAGAAAAATTATTCCGCCGCACCGGCGGGAAAATTCAATCTGGTCGCGAGCAAGAGCGGGCGCGACGGTTCCATCGCCATTCATCAGGATGCGGATTTATCGTTCGCGAAACTGGATGCCGGACAAAAGGTGGCCAAGCCGCTCGTAAGCGGCCGCCACGCGTGGGTTCACGTTGCCGAAGGCGAAGTGGAAGTGAACGGCGTCAAGCTCGCCGGCGGCGACGCCGTGGGCGTGAGCGATGAAAGTGCGCTGACGATTGCCGCAACCAAGCCGTCGCAAGTATTGCTGTTTGACCTGAACTGAAAGCAAAAATCAACAAAACAACCGGGCCGGGCCGATCAGGTTTTCACCTTATTGCCAAACCCAAAACCTAAACTGATAAACTAATAAAATTATGAGTGCCATCACCTCCACCCAACTGCTCGCGCAACTGAACTGGCGTTACGCTACCAAACAGTTTGATCCCAACCGAAAAATCAGCGCCCCGGATTGGGCCGTGCTGGAAGAAGCGTTGTTGCTGACGGCTTCCAGCGGCGGGCTGCAACCGTGGAAATTCATCGTGGTCACGGATGCCGCCGTGCGCGCGAAGCTGCGGCCGGCGTCCTACGGCCAGGCGCAGATCACCGACGCGTCGCATCTGGTCGTGTTCGCGTCAAAAAATAATTTCAGCGAAGCCGACGTGGACGCGCACATTAAGCACGTCGCGGAAGTGCAGGGCGCACCCATCGAAGCCCTGGCTCCGTTGCGCGGGATGCTGGTCGGCGGCATCATCAAGGCGCAGGATGAAACCGCCCGCAACGCCTGGGCGCGCAACCAGGCTTACATCGCCCTTGGCAATCTTTTGACGAGCGCGGCGTTGCTTGGAATTGATGCCTGCCCGATGGAAGGATTTGACCGCGCGCAATACGATGAAATTCTTGGCTTGAAGGCGAAAGGCTTTGCCGCAGCGGTCATTGCCACGCTGGGTTATCGTTCGCCCGCCGACAAATACGCCGCCGCGCCCAAAGTGCGTTTTTCCAAGGAACAAGTTTTCATCTCGGTTTAAAAAACACCAAACGATCAGCCCAAAATTAAAATGAAAACCGCCGCCATCATCGCCCGCACGCTGCTGGGCCTCATCTTTGTCGTGTTCGGGTCCAACGCGTTCCTGCATTTCATCCCGATGCCGCCGCCGCCGGCCGGCCTCGCGGGTGATTACATGAAGGCCCTGTTCATGAGCAATTATTTTTACGTCGTGGCCGTCACGCAGGTCGCCGGCGGATTGTTGGTGTTGAGCGGACGCTTCACCGCGCTCGGCCTAACGCTGCTCGTCCCGGTCATCGTGAACATTTTGTGCTTCCACATTTTTCTCAATCACGAAGGCCTGTCGCTGGCCTGCGTCGTCGCCGTGCTTGCGGTGTTTTTGCTCTGGCAGAAACGCGGCAACTTCGCCGGGCTGTTGAAAGGCTGACCGGAAGAAAATCAAATCGCCGCCGCCAGGATAAAAAACCGGCGGCGATTTTTTTATTTCACCAGCGCGTGCCCGGCGACAAAGCCGGTGGTCCACGCCGCCTGAAAATTAAAGCCGCCGGTCACGCCGTCAATGTCCAGCAGCTCACCCGCAAAAAAAAGTCCGGCGCAGATTTTACTCTCCATCGTCTGAAAATTCACCTCGTCCAGCTTCACGCCGCCACAGGTCACAAACTCGTCCTTGTTCAGGCTTTTGCCCGTCACGGGAAATTCGGATCGCAAAATTTGCTGCGCCAGCGCGTGGGCCTGCGCCCGCGGGAGCGCCGACCAGCGCGTGTCACGCGCGATGCCTGCCGCGAGAACAAGCTGTTCCCACAGGCGAGCCGTCAGCGGAAACAGCGGCACGTTCACGAGCAGTTTTGCGCCCGCCGATTCGCGCCGCGCCTGAAAATCCCGGATGACTTTTTCCGAGTTGGATTCCGGCAGCCAGCTCACCAGCAGCGGAAACTGGTAGTTCAAATCGTGCAAAGCCCGCGCGCCCCACGCCGACATTTTTAAAATCGCCGGCCCGCTCAATCCCCAGTGCGTCACGAGCAGCGGCCCGCGCTCGCGCAGTTTGGCGGCGGGCACGGAAACTTCCGCCAGCTCCAGCGACACGCCCGCGAGCGAGCGCAGCCACGGCGTCTCAATTTGAAATGTGAACAGCGACGGCACCGGCGCTTCGATTTGGTGGCCGAGTGAAACCGCCGGTTGTCCCGCCGCCGCCGCGCGACAGCCGCCGGTCGCGAGCAGCAGCTTGTCGCCGGAGATTATTTCGCCGCCGGACAAAGCGAGTTCAAATTTTCCGCCCGCATTTTTGACGGCCGATTCCACCGCGCAGTTCAGCCGCAGTTTCACACCGGCATTTTGCGCGGCGTTCATCAGGCAGTCCATAATCGTCTGCGATGAATCTGTGACCGGAAACATCCGTCCGTCCGCCTCAGTTTTTAGCTTCACACCGCGCGCCGCGAACCAGTCCACGGTGTCGCGCGCGGAAAATTTCTGGAACGGCGAGAGCAAGGCGCGGCCGCCGCGCGGGTAGCGCGTGGCAAATTCGCCCGACTCGAAACACGCGTGCGTGACGTTGCAGCGGCCGCCGCCGGAGATGCGGACTTTTTCCAGGAACCGGGAGGTTTTTTCCAGCAGCGTCACGTCCGCGCCATTTTCCGCGGCCGCGATGGCCGCGAAAAACCCGGCCGCGCCGCCGCCGACCACGATGATTTGCCTCGAACTCACGCGCGGAGAATCGCAGAATCCCGGCGATGTCCGAAGAAAATTTGCCCACTTCACCGCCGACACCGCACAAGCGCCGCGTGCGTTACCGCTGCAAAAACCCGCGACGCTTCGAGGAGAAATACAAGGAGCACAACCCCGCGCGGCATGCGGACACCGTGGCGAAAGTCATCGCGTCCGGCAAAACGCCGGCCGGCACGCACCGGCCCATCATGGTCGCCGAAATTTTGGAGGTGCTCGCGCCCAAACCCGGCGACATCGCGGTGGATTGCACGCTCGGCTACGGTGGTCACGCGCAGGAAATTCTCAGCAAGATTTTGCCGGGCGGAAGGCTGCTCGGCCTCGACCACGATCCGATTGAGCTGCCGAAAACCGAGGCGCGGCTGCGCGCGCTGGGCTTTGATGAAAACGTTTTCACCGCGCACCGCAGCAATTTCGCCGGCCTGCCGCAGATTTTGGCGGTGCAGGAAATTGCCGGCGCCGATTTGATTCTCGCCGACCTGGGTGTTTCCTCGATGCAGATTGACGATCCGGCGCGCGGCTTTTCCGTGAAATTCTCCGGACCGCTCGACATGCGCATGAACCCCCAGCGCGGCCAGCCGGCCTCGGCGCTGCTGGAAAAAATCCGGCCGGAGGCGCTCGCGCAATTGCTCATGCAAAATGCCGACGAACCCAAGGCGGTGCCGCTTGGCGTGGCGCTGGCGGGAAAAAGTTTAGCCACCACGCATGAACTCGCCGACGCCATCCGCGCCGCGTTGCCGCATATCGCGAAGGAAGACTGCCACCTGAACATTCGCCGTGTGTTCCAGGCGCTGCGCATTGCGGTGAATGACGAGTTTTCCGCGCTGGAAAATTTCCTGCGGCATCTGCCCGCGTGTTTGAAACCCGGCGGGCGCGTGGCGATTTTAACATTTCATGCCGGCGAAGACCGGCGCGTAAAAAAGGCCTTGGCAGGCGGCCAACAACAGGGCATTTATTCGGGGATTTCCGGTGAAGTCATCCGTGCCTCGGCGGAAGAGCAGCGTTCCAATCCACGTTCCGCACCGGCGAAACTGCGCTGGGCGACGCGGGCAATTTTTTTGAGCGGAAGAAAAACTGGAGCCAGCGGCCAGGATTGAACTGGCGACCTTTGCTTTACGAAAGCATTGCTCTACCGCTGAGCTACGCTGGCTGGCGCAGAAAAGACTTTGCCAGCCGCCTCGAAACGCGTCAAGGCGGAACGCTTCTGGATGGTGCGCTAACCCGTCAGGAATTCTGCTCTCCAGGCACCTTGGCCGCGATTTTCAAGCGCAGCGCGTTCAGGCGAATGAAGCCGGTGGCGGCATCTGATTGCAGGTCTTGGTCAGGTCGACCCTTTTCTCCGCTCGCGGTTACTGCTCTTGATAGCCTTGTTTTACCAGTTTGTTGATCAGGGTGTTGACCAGATCAGCCATGGTCTGGCCCTTGTTGTTGGCGGTCTGGGTGGTTGCCGCTGCGAAGGTGTAGGTCGAGTCGGCTTCCGTCAGAACCATGTTGCTGGTTTTGGAATCCGGATAAACATGGGTTTCGTTGCAGACAAAGATGTCGGGGAACGAGAAGGTCTGCTTGGTGCCGACGGCGAGCGGCGCATTCAATCCGTGGTGTAAATAAGCCCAGAGATGCGGAAAGCCATCCGCGTCAATTTCCTGACCCGCCTCGCCAAGAACGGTGTAAACATGGTTTGTATTGCCCGGGATGGTGATCAGCAGGTAGCCGGAAAAGGGACTGACCCAGTATTGTTTTTTCCCATAAATGTTGCCCCAGCCGACAAACGTGCCATTGGTGCTGGCGGGGATGAAAAACAACTGGCCGGAATAATTATAGGCGGCTTCCACGCCCGCCGTGGTGACCTTCTCATTGCCCGAATAATTGTAGGCCAGAATTGTCTGGCTAACTACGGTGACCGTGGCGATGGAACTGGTGACGGCTCCGTAGGAATTGGTGATGATGACCTGATAATTTCCCGTCTGGTTCGGATGCAGATTGGTCAGGGTCAAGCTGGAGTTCGTCGCTCCCGACAGGGTCGTCCCGTTGAAACTCCACTGAAAAGCCAGCGGCACGTTGCCATAGGCGATCACGGACAAAACCACATTTGAACCTTCAACCGCCGTTTGGTTCGCCGGTTCCGAGGCAATGGCAGGCGGGCCGCTGAACGGCGACTGGTTCTGGTAGATGGAAATGGTGTTGTCGTAGGAGTTGCAAAAAATGATGTCCGGCCGGCCGTCGCCGTCAAGATCGCCGGCGGCCACGCCCCAGGCATTCCAGCCGGTGGCGAAGTCCACGCGTGGTGCCAGCGAGCTGTTGGTGAAGCTGCCAGGCGTGCTGTTGTTTTGAAAGATGGAAAGCAGGCTGCTCAACTCGGTCACCACCGCCAGGTCGGGTTTGCCGTCACCGTTCAAATCAGCCATGATGGGCGAATGCCCCCTGCCACCCAGCGGATAATCAACCCTTGGGGCAAACGAGTTCGTGGTCAGGCTTCCCACCGTGCTGATGTTGCGCAACACAGAAAGAGTTGAGGGAAGATAGGACGTCACAGCCAAGTCTGGTTTGCCATCGCCGTCCAGATCACCGATTGCCATCTGAACCAACCCGCTCATGACCGCTATGTCAGCCTTGGGATCGAATGAAATGCTGCCGGGCGAACTGGTGTTGTGAAGCAGGGTCAGGGTGCCGCTGCCGCTGTTGGCGGTCACCACGTCCGGCTTGCCATCGCCGTCCAAGTCTCCCACCACCACACTGTCGCAACCGCTGCCGGTGATGATGTCAATTCTCGGGGCGAACGAATTTGTGGTCAGGCTCCCCACCGTGCCCGTGTTTCGCAAAATCGAGACGGTGCCATCACCTGTATTGGCGACTAATATATCCGGCCGGCCGTCGCCATCAATGTCCCTCACCTCGACACCTTGGGGCAAGTTTCCGGTCGCAAAATCCACCCGCGTCGCAAACAGGTTTGAACTGATGTTGCCGGGCGTGCAGGTGTTCCGATAGACTGACACAATCGAGTTATTGTTGTCGGACACGATGATGTCCGGCTTGCCATCTCCGTCCACGTCCGCCACCACCAGGCCGTAAGGACTGTATTGCCCCGGTGGCGTCGCGAGATCCACGCGTGGCGCAAAGGAGTTGGTCGTGAGAGTTCCATTGGTGCTGATGTTGCGATACAACGAAATGGTGTTGTTGTAATCATTGGCCACGATCAAATCTGGCTTTCCGTCGCCGTCGAGATCGGCAATCACCACCTTGATGGGGCCGTTGCCGGACGGCAAATCCAGGCGCGGGCCGAACGAAGTCGCGCTGATGCCCGCACCATTCCCCGGAAAGGTCGGTTCAAACAACTGGCCTGAATACGCCACGAGCCCGTTCACCGTCTCGGTGATCGGCGCATACGTCGCCCCGACGGGAACTGTCACCACCAAGTTCGTCAGGCTGGCCGATAGCACCGTCGCCGTCACCGCCCCGAAATAAACAACATTGTCCGTCGGGTTCACGCCAAAGTTGGTGCCCGAAATTGTCACCACCGTGCCATTTGTGCCGGACAACGGCGAAAAACTGCCAATCACAGGAACCGAGGGCGCCATGGGCGCGCATTTCCCTGCGCTGCCAGCGTCGTAGATGGCGGCAATTTCGTTGGATGAAAGCGCGCGGTTGTAAAGGCTCAATTCATCCAACAAGGCCGTGCTGAAATAACTGGGAGAACCTACCTGTGCGCCGATTTGCAATGGGTTGGTCGAATCATAAAGATTGAGCGTCCCAGCCCCCTCTCGTAAAACCACCGGCTGTTGCACGCCGTCAATGTAGAACGTGGGATCTACATCTCCGTTACGGGCGACTATCGCACAATGATGCCAGTTAAAATCAGCGATGACACTCGAATGTCGGGTGCCACCAGCAAAGTTAAAGGACAAGGAATTGGAGGCCGCACTAAAGTTTGCTCCAGGGATGGTCACACCATAGTTCAGTTGTCCATCCGTCCAGTCACCACCCTTGTTGACAAGGTAGTCCTCCGTTACCAATTGCTGCCGCTTGACCCAAAATTCGATGGTCAATTCATTGGTCAATCGCAAGGCTGTTGAATCTGGCACCTCTACATAACTGTTGATTCCGTTGAAGGAAAATGCTTGACCAACCATGCCGGCAACGAAGTCAACGCCGTTGGGGGCTGTTCCGTTGTTTCCACCAACGATATCGTCGGCATTTCCTTCCGCCGGCCATCACGCGACCAAACCCGAGGGCGGCGGCGTGCAGTCGGCGTGGGCGGGCGTGGTGAACAGTGGATTGAGTGCCAGAACACCCAACCCGATAAATGACCAAATAATTCCAGATGTCTGATTCATAATTTTCCCTTCCCGTGATTCTAATTATGTTAAATTAAATTTAAATCACCCAAGCCGGCTGGAGTCAATCAATTTTTCTTCTGCACCTTGGCCGCGACCTTCAGGCGCAGGGCGGTCAGCCGGATGAAGCCGGTGGCGTCGTCTTGGTTGTAGGCCTTGGTAGGGTCGGCTTCCATCGTGGCAATGTGCGGGTTGTAGAGGCTCACCGGGGATTTGCGGCCGCTGACCATGATGTTGCCCTTGTAGAGCTTCACGCGCACGGTGCCGGTGACGTTCTTCTGGCTCTCGGTCACGTAGGCCTGCAACGCGAGGCGTTCGGGCGCATACCAGAAACCGTTGTAAACCAGCTCGGCATATTTCGGGATGAGCGCGTCGCGCTGGTGCATGACTTCGCGGTCCATCGTGAGGCTTTCCATCTGGCGATGCGCGAAATGCAAAATCGCGCCGCCGGGCGTCTCATACACGCCGCGCGATTTCATGCCGACGAACCGGTTCTCCACCATGTCCACGCGACCGACGCCGTGTTTGCCGCCGATCTTGTTGAGCGTCTTCATCACGCCGAGCGGGGAAAGTGCCTTTCCATTCACTGCGACTGCGTCGCCCTTCTTGAAGTCAATCGTCACGAACTCAGGTTTGTCCGGCGCATCTTCGGGCAGCACGGAGAGCGTGGTGAAATAGCTGCGGTTCTTCAAATCGTAGGAATCAAACCACGGGTCTTCGAGAATGCCGGCCTCGTAGGAGATGTGCAGGAGGTTGCGGTCCATCGAATACGGTTTCTTGGCACTGGCCTGCACGGGAATCTTGTGCTTGGCGCAATAATCAATCATCTCCTGCCGGCCGGGAAACTGGCTGCGATAAGACGCGTCCCGCCACGGCGCGATGACCTGCAAATCCGGCGCGAGCGCGGCGGCGGTGAGTTCGAAGCGGACTTGGTCGTTGCCCTTACCGGTCGCGCCGTGCGCGATGGCGTCGGCTTTTTCTTTCTTCGCGATTTCAACCATGCGCTTGGCGATGAGCGGCCGTGCGATGCTGGTGCCAAGAAAGTATTGTCCCTCGTAAATCGCGCTGGCCTGGATGATCGGATAAATAAAATCGCGCGCGAATTCTTCCTGCAAGTCATCAATGTAAATCTTGGAGGCGCCGGTCTTGATGGCCTTCTGTTCGAGGCCGTCGAGTTCCTCTTCCTGGCCGATGTCGGCGCAGAAGCCGATCATCTCGGCGTTGTATTTTTCCTTGATCCAGGACATCAGCACCGAGGTGTCGAGTCCGCCGGAATACGCTAAAACGATTTTCATGTGGCGGACATTAAACCGTCAAAACGCCGGGAACGCAAAGTGGAAATGTTTGGCCGCAGCATTCCCACCTTGGCTGCCAGTTCAGGGCGGAAAACCGATGGCGAGTTTCACGGCGGAATATTCGGGGTGAATCTGGCCGTCGCGCGTGCGAATGATCAAATCCGGCTCTGTCCACGTCTGGCCGCGAAACCAATCAGGCAAATCCTCCGCGCGCATCAGGCCGAACAACGCGACAAGCGGCGGATCACCTTCGCGGAAAACCACCGGCCGTTTGCGAACGATGACCAACCCGGAGTTTTTCGCGGCGGTTTCAACGCGCGCAACCTGGGCCGGCTCATGCGGGAACACGCAGGCGAAAAATCCGCCGGGTGCGAGATGCTGTGCGGCGGTTGAACAATAATCGGCGATGGTTCCACGTAGCTCAAAACGGCAGGCGAGCTTTTGTGGATGTTCGCTTTTCACGCCCGCATCCGGCGGAAAATACGGCGGGCTGCCGGTGATGAGATCGAATTTTTCATCGGCGCGGAGAATTTCCGGCGCGCGAAAATCGCCTTCACGGATTTCGTAGCGGTCGGCCAGCCCGTTGTAACACGCCGATTTTTTGGCCAGTAAAACACTTTCGCTTTGCGCCTCGACCGTGACAAATTCCGCGCCGGACAGCCGCCACGCGCCAATCATGCCCACCGTTCCAATGCCGCTGCCAAGGTCGAGCGCGGTGCGCGCGGTGGGACACCAGGTCGTGCCATACCACGCGGTCAAAATGTCGTCGGTGGAAAACCGGTGGCCGTCGCGCAGTTGAAACAGACGGAAATGTCCGCTGATGGCGTCGAGCGTTTCGTGCGGCTCAACGGAAACACCGGCGGCCAGTCCGGGCGGAACCCGACCTGGCTTGGCCCAGCCTTTGAAATGCGTTTCGGGGATCACGATGCGGGCGGGTTCGCCGGCTTGATCGGTTCGATGTGGATCAGCACATCGCGGACGGCGGGGATTTGGGCGCGCACCTTGTTTTTGACCTCGTGCCCGATGCGGTGGGAATTTTCCACCGACATCTGCGGGTCAACCTCGAGGTGCATGTCCACAAAAAATTGATAGCCCATCTTGCGCACGAAACATTTTTCCACGCCATTCACGCCGGGAATAGTTCCCGCCACGGCCCGGATTTTTTCAATGAGTTCGCGGTCGGGCGAGCGGTCCATCAATTCATTGAACGCCGGCCGGAGCAGTCGCCAGCCGTTGAACGCGATGACGCATGCCGCCACCAGCGCCGCCCAGTTGTCGGCGTGTTCGTAGCCCGGACCGCCGATGAGCGCGATGCTGATGCCGAGAAACGCCGCCGCCGAGGTGATGGCATCGCTGCGATGATGCCACGCGTCGGTTTCCACGGCGGAACTCGACACCGTCTGTGATTCGTGCAGCACAAAGCGGAACAGCATTTCCTTCACCGCAATGACGACAATCAGGATGATCAACGTCCACCGCGACGGCGCGACGCGCGCCTCAGTGATGCCGCTGAGCGAATGAAAAGCAATCATGCCCGCCGCGAGCAGCAGCATCGCCGAAACAACGGCCCCGGAAATCGGCTCGGCTTTGCCGTGGCCGTAAGGATGATCATCGTCCGGCGGCGTTTCTGCGACGACCAGACCGCGCCAGACGATGATGGAGCTGAAAATGTCCGCGAGCGATTCCACCGCGTCCGCGATGAGCGCCTGCGAATGGCCGAGGACGCCCGCGAGAAATTTTGCGACGGTCAGCGCGACGTTCGCGGCGAGGCCGAGGAACGTGGCGCGGAGACTGCGTTGCAGGCGGGCGGTTGACACAGCCAAATGGTGAACTTCAAATTTCGAGTGTCGAATTCAAAATGAAAGCGATCAGCAATCCTGGGTGAAATTTGCGAATGACGATTTACAATTTACGCGCCACTCTCAAAATCTGGACAGCCTCGTAAATCGTCTGTCACAAATCGCAAATCAAATCAGGTGGCAGAACATCGCGTCGCGGAGCTTCGGCTCGAACCAAGTGCTTTTGGGCGGCATGATGCCGCCGGCATCGGCGATCTGCATGAGGTCTTCGATGCTTGTCGGGAACATGCTGAACGCGCATGCGTATTCGCCGCTGTTCACAAGCTTTTCCAGTTCCGCCGTGCCGCGGATGCCGCCGACGAAATTGATTCTTTTGCTCGTGCGCGAATCGTCAATCCCGAAGATCGGCGCGAGCACATGCTTTTGCAGCAGCGTCACGTCGAGCTTTTCAATCGGGTCAGCAATCATCGTGAATTCCCGCTTGAAGGTGAGCCGGTGCCATTTGCCTTCCATGAACAATCCGAGCTGATGTTTGCCCTTCGGCATCGCCTCGCCGAGGCGGACGGTTTCAAAAACCTTTTCCAGCTTTAACACCAGCTCATGCGTTGTCAGCCCGTTCAAATCTTTCAGCACGCGGTTGTAGGGCAGAATCTGCATCTGGTTGTGCGGAAAAATCACGGCGAGGAACTGTCCGCTGTGACCCGCGCCGTTGCGCGATTTGAAAACGCGTCCCGCCGCCGCGCTGCGATGATGCCCGTCGGCGATGTAGAGAAACGGAATCTGCGCGAACTGTGTCTCGACGAACTGGATTTCGTCCGCGCTGGAAATCGTCCAAGACGTGTGGCGCACCCCGTCCGCGCCGGTGAAATCCACGGCGGGCGTCTCGGATATTTTCTTCGCAACAAATTCATCAAACGCGGCCACGGCGCGATATGTCAGAAACACCGGGCCGGTCTGGGAGTTCAAGGCTTCGATATGACGGACGCGGTCGTCTTCCTTGTCCGGGCGAGTCAACTCGTGTTTCTTGATGATGTTGGCCAGATATTCTTCGCAGCTCGCGGCGGCCACGAGGCCGACTTGCGCGTGCTGGCCCATGATTTGCCGATATAAATAAAAATTTGGCTTCTCGTCCTGCTTGAGCGCGCCTTGAGAAATGAGGTTTGAAAAATTCTCTTTGCCCTTGGCATAAACTTCCGGCGAATACAAATCCGTGCCGGCGGGCAGGTCAATCTCCGGTTTGCTGACGTGCAGGAAGCTCAGCGGCTTGCCGCCGGCCATGGCGCGCGCCTCGTCGGACGACATCACGTCGTAGGGCAGCTCGCAGATCTGGGCGGCGAGTTCGGGTTTCGGTCGCAGGGCGGCAAACAGTTTGAGTGTGGCCATAAAATTCGGCCCGAAATTTATCAGGCGGCGGCGGAAGCGCACGGAAAAATCGTGCGGCCGAAACATTGGATTGTCTTGTCGCCGGCAAAAAGCGAATCTTTTCACGGTTTTGGCCGGTATTCAAAATCAGATGCAGGCATGAAATTCAAATTTCTCTTTTGGACGATTCTGTTGGCCGGGTGGCTGGCGCGCGCCGCCAGTCAGGCCACCAATGACTTCGGCGAACACGCGCTGTTCGCCCGCCAGCATGTTTTCATGATCAACAGCGCCGGCGTTTGCCTGGACCCGGCGGTGGAATGGAACTGGGCGCAAAAAATTCCCCGGTTTTCCGTCAGCAATTCGCTGGAACAAATCGGTGCCGGTCTGGCGGCTTGGAAAAACAGCGCGGCCACGACCAATTCCAGCCTGCCGCCGCGCGTGGTGGTTTTTGTCCACGGCGGCATGGATCCTTACGCGGCCAGCAAGGCGCGGCTGCTCGACACAAATCTGCTGGACGCGCTGGCGGCCAGCAATTGCTATCCGATTTTTGTGGTCTGGAATTCCGGGCCGTTCAGCGCCTACGGCGAACATCTGCTTTACATCCGGCAGGGCAGCAAAATGCCGCTTTACGTGGGCATTCCCACGCTGCCGCTGGTGCTGGTTTCCGATCTAGCGCGCGGGGTGGCGCGACTACCGGTGACATTGTTCGGCCGGTTTTACAGCGACGCCTATACGACGGAACTGCGGAGTGATTCGGCCTTGGCCAACGCCCTCGGCGATTCGCGCACGGCGCGCTGGGAAAATTTTGAAGGTCTGATCCACGCCGAGATTCCCGCCACCTACCATCCCCCGAAGAAAGAAGGCCATGCGCGCAGCGTGATGAACCGCAGCATCCACCTCACCGAATATGTCGTCACCCTGCCGACCAAGATCGTTTCCCTGCCGCTGCTCGACGGCATGGGAACGGAAGCCTGGGACATCATGCTGCGCCGCACGCGCACGATGTTCGAGCCGACCGCCAGCTATGAAATCAGCCAGATGGTGAAAAATTTGAACAGCAGCAAAATCAATCCCACCAACAAAGTGAACATGATCCGCCGCTGGCTGCATCCTGTCGCCGATGACGACGCGCTCTCCAAAACCAACGCCCAAGGTGGCGCGATGGATTTCTTTGGCGAGAAGGTGGCCGGCTGGTCCACCAATTACGCCTTCGAGTTTTACGGCCACAGCATGGGCACGATTGTGCTGAACGAGCTGTTCCGCAACCAGCCGGACATTCAGGCCAAAAACATAGGCTATCTGGGCGCGGCGTGTTCCATCGAGGATTTCAAGACGGCCCTGTTCCCGTATCTGAACATTCACACCAACGCCCAGTTTTACAGCCTCTCGCTGCACCGCGAGCGCGAGCGCGACGAATATCCGCTCGCCGGCCTGCGCGTCCTGTTTTTGCGCGACTTGATTGCGCGCGGCTCGCTGCTGAACTGGGTGGACGACATTTTTGCGAAGCCCAACACCATTTCCGACCGGACGCTCGGCGCGTGGGAAAACATCACCCGCGCCCTGCCGGACGTGCCGGAGAATTTGCGCGACCAGACCCATTTCCGCGGGTGCAACATCGAGCCGAGCGCGCCCGTCCGGCTGGACAACATGCTGTCCCGGCTCGCCGGCGAGAAGGAACCGCAGGTGCACGGCGATTTCACCCGGGCGGTGTTCTGGAGCACGAATTTCCTGTGGCCGGCCGGCCCCAACCGGCTGGAACTGCGCCAGGAATGAGGCCGTTGGCCGCAAAATAAATCTTGCTGTCCGGCGCGCGCCTGCTATTGTCTGCGGCTCTTTAACGAAAGAACTAATTTATGGCACGCATTTGTGAATTGACCGGCAAACGCCCGATGAAGGGCAGCATCATTTGGCGCTCCGGTAAAGCCAAGAAAACCGGCGGCATCGGCACGCACATCACCGCGATCACCAAGCGCAAGTTCCATGTGAACTTGCAGCGCGTGAAGGCGCTCCTGCCCAGCGGCGAAATCCGCTACATCCGCGTTTCCGCCGCCGCCCTCAAGCAGGGCATCGTCACCAAGGCGCCCAAGCGCACCTGGAAAAAAGGCGACGTGGCCAAGAAGTCGTAAAAAAGCGAGAATAGAGAATTGAAGATGGAGGATGACGCTTTCACGCCATCCTCCATCTTCAATTCTCTATTCTCGCTTTTTTATTTCCCCTTCGTCCACTTCATCGTCGCACGTTTCATTTCCCGGTCGGAATCGCGTTTCTTGATGTCGTCGCGCTTGTCGAACTCCTGCTTGCCCTTGCCCACGCCGATGGACACCTTCACCTTGCCGTTCTTCCAAAAAAACGCCAGTGGAAACAGCGCGTTGCCCTTGACCGAGGCCAGCTCGAACAGCTTGCGGATCTCCGATTTGTGCAGCAGCAATTTGCGTGGCGCCTTCGTCTCGTGGTTCTGGACGTTGCCGTGCGAATACTCGTCAATGTGCGCGTTGTAGAGCCACGCCTCGTTTTTCTCGATGCGCGCGAAGGCGTCGGCGATCTGCCCCTTGCCCGCGCGCAACGACTTGACCTCCGTGCCATGCAGCACGATGCCCGCCTCGAACGTCTCGAGGATGTGGTAATCGCGGCGGGCTTTATGGTTGGTCACGATGTCGGCCATGGCCAAACAAGGTAGAAGGAAGAAGGCGGAATGTAGAAACAAAAATGCTTCATCCAGTCACCCGGATGAAGCATGAAATTTTTGCGGCGGGATGAACCACTTCTGCATTCATCCTTCTGCCTTCTGCCTTTGCCGTCAGTGCTTCTTGCGCTTCTTCGCGATGGGGCGGACGGCGGCTTTTTCCTCCGGCACTTCCCAGCCCATCTTCTCCTCGATGATTTCGGTGAGGGCGATGTCGGCGAGGCCCATGCTGGCCGGCACATCCACGAGCGGACGGCCCAGCCCGCCGCCGCCGGCGTTCAGTTGGCGCACGCGGCGCGAGATGAGGTTCACCAGCACGTTGGGGTTGCCAACCTTCTCCAGGGCCTTTTTGCAAAGTTCAGCGTTCATTGTGTTTTCAGAAAACGAGCGGGTCAGAATACCAGCCGCCCGTTTCAAAGCAATCTTAAAAATTCCCTTCTAACTTGCCCCTATTTCCGGCATTTTCTCCCGATAATTTATGGCCGCCAAACAATCCTCCTTCGACCTGAACCAGTTTCTCGCCACGCGCACCGAGACCGTCAACGCCGCGCTCGACAAATTCCTGCCCAGCGAGAAGATCAGGCCCGCCACGATTCACAAGGCCATACGCTACTCGCTCTTTGCCGGCGGCAAGCGGATGCGCCCGGCGCTGCTCTTGGCGGCGGCCGAGGCTTGCGGGGGCAATGACGCGGCCGCGATGCCGCTCGCCTGCGCCGTCGAGTGCATTCACACCTACTCGCTCATCCACGACGATCTGCCGGCGATGGACAACGACGATTTCCGCCGCGGCAAGCCCACCAACCACAAAGTTTTCGGCGAAGGCATCGCCGTGCTGGCGGGCGACGCGCTGTTGACGCAGGCATTTGAGATCGCCGTGCAATGCAAAAAATTCCCGCGCTATCCGCACGACAAAATCATTTTGGAAATCGCCAAGGCCTCCGGCTCGCTGCAACTCGTCGCCGGCCAAGTCGCGGATTTGGAAGGCGAAGGCAAAAAACTTTCCATCGCCGAATTGAAATTCATCCACGAGCGCAAGACCTCCGCGCTGCTGTGCTGTTCCGTGCGGCTCGGCGGCATGAGCGCCAACTGCACGCCCGCGCAGCTCGCCGCGCTCACCGACTTTGGCTATCACGTCGGCCTCGCGTTCCAGGTGATTGACGACATCCTGGACGTGACGCAGACCAGCGAACAGCTCGGCAAGACGGCGGGCAAGGACATGGCCGTGCAAAAGGCGACCTATCCCTCCATCGTGGGCCTGGAGAAATCCCGGAAAATTGCGGCGCAACTAACGGCCAAGGCGTTTGCCGCGCTAGACATTTTCAAAGGCAAAGCCGTCGCCCTCGAAGCACTGGCGGAATTTTTGTTGAAGCGGGAGAAATAGAATTGGATGAAAGATTACAAGTTCATTGCATACGCTGATGAATCTGGCACGCATGATCCACGCGGGAAATCTCCCGGTTCTAGGGAAGCAGTTGTCAGTGGATGTGTTGCTTCAATTCAGGAATGGACTGCTTTTTGCGATGCTTGGCAATCTGTATTAGACAAATATGAAGCTCCTTATTTCCATTTCAAAGAATGGGCCGCTGCTTCTGCCATCGTCAGGGGAAAAAGAAATAGGTATCCCGAATTTGGAAAAAATCCTTATCGTAACTGGGAATTAAAATACCTTGATGATTTCTTGATTGAATTGGCTAAGGTTGCCGGCTCTGGTGATAGGGTGATGTTTGGGGGATATGTTAAGACGAATGCCTTTAATAAAGAAAAAGTTACCGGCTCTAAACTTTTCACGGACGACCCTTACGAATTTTGTCTTAACGAATTTTTTAAAGAATTCATCTACAAAGTTAAAATTCAATGGCCTGATTTTAATGATCCAGTTTCTTTTTTCTTTGACCAGACTGACGACCCCAAATGGCGCCAATCCATTCTCAGCGTGTTCCATTACTATCAGAAAAATGATTTAAGATTTGCGGAAATCATATTTGCCGACAAGAAAAAGCATTTACCGTTGCAGGCCGCAGACATGATTGCATACCGCAATCGGCAAGTTTTGGGGAACGTAATTGATAAAAACTTTCCGAAACGCTTTCCAGAACTAGATGAGGCATTATTCAAATCTACATTCAAAATGTTTGAAAATAACCCGATGGTTGTTTTGCAACAACTTTTACAAGGGCCGCCATGAGCAATAGAAAATAAATGGTGAATTGCCGGTTTGTAGCTACGGCTAGAGTTTTTTCTTGAACGTTTCGCGTCCGCCCCAACCCATTTGTTTTCACGACCTCCCTCACCTGTTTCCTCTCCCCACGGAGAGGACATGCCGGAGCCGGATTTCTGATTCGCGAAAGTCCATCCGGCCAATCCCGTCGCACGATTTTCCAAAGACGCGGCGCACGTTTCCCCTTCTCCTCGGGGAGAAGGCCGGGGTGAGGGCGGGCGTTGACAACCCGTTATGACTCCATCGGATGTCCTCAGCAGCGCTGCCTCATCCATTTAATGCGGGACTTGAACGACGAGATTCTGAATAGTCCTTTCGACGACCAACTCAAAAAGATAGTAACGGCTTTTGGAGTTTTATTGAGACCAATGATTGAGACTGTTGACCGATACGGTCTCAAAAAGCACTTTTTGAAGAAACATTTGAATGAAGTAGAACGCTTTTATCGCGAACTCGACAAAACGGATTGGCAGAGCGATGCGGCGTTGAAATGTAAAGATCGCTTCGAGCGGAATCGTGATAAGCTTTTCACGTTTCTGAAATACGATGGAGTTCCTTGGAACAACAACAATGCCGAGCATGCCATCAAAGCTTTTGCACGAGTCCGAGATGTGGTAGGTGGGGGTTCTACGGAAAAAGGCCTTGAGGAATACCTCACGCTATTGAGCGTCTGCCAAACCTGCAAATACATGGGCGTGGATTTTCTGGATTTCCTCCGTTCAGGCGAGAAGGACATTCACGCCTTCGCGGAAAGCCGGCGGCGGCGGCGGCATGGCCTTGACCGTTCAGTTGCCGTTACGTCCACCGCAGCCATAGTTTCCGCCTCGGACCGGGCAGGTAGCTGAACATAAGTTCCATGTTCGATTCCATAGTGGATTCCGGTTCAGCTTCCTGGCAACACTGGTGGTAAAACTCGCAGGCTTGACAGCGAAGTTCTTTTACCGCCAACGCGCTCAACCCGGCGCGGGCGAATGACTCAATCAATGTGTCCAGCAGAGGAATAAATTCCGAGTCGTCGAGAGAATTCCGATCGTAATGCGTAAATAAATCTTTTATCTGAATTTTGCCAAGACGCAACACGGCTGCTTCCGTGTCTGTGGGTTGTTGGCCTTCGGTCTGCCGCACCGGCAGCGGTGTGTCCGTGGATGCGCCTGGCAGAGGTGGTAGTTTTTCGGGCGGAAGGGTCGTTTTGATGCTCCGCGCCTGATCGGGTGCGCGCGTGATTAATCCGCGCCGTTCCAGAGTCAGAATCATCTGATGCACAGTCGGCGGTGTTACTTGGAAAAACTGCACCAGCTCCGCTTCCGCCGGCGGGCGTCCGTGCAAGGTGGCATAATGGTGAATGAAGGCGAGAAACTGGCATTGCCGGGATGTGTAGGGCGGTTTCATTCCGGTCCATCTTCCAAAGCTTCAATAGTGAACATGAACCGGACGATTTCTGCAATCTTCGTCCGGCTTGGTCCGTTCAGGCCGTTGCCATAACGCGGGTCGTAATGCTGGCAATAATCCGCCGCCAGTTTGTATCCGTGCGCTGATGAGTCCAGATGCCAAAGGTAGATTGACAGACCCTGCTCCACCAGCATGAGGTTCCAATTGTGGACGATGCGCACAGGACCCCACGGTTGGTTTTGAAATTCGTTTTGAAAATCCCGCAGGCGGTCATGCAACGCCTCTGCCGCCTGCTGGTCCAATTCTGGCCGAATTTTGTCCAAACCCGCCAGCAGCGTCCGCGCCGCCCGGAAGAGTTCCGCCGCCGCGCCGATGGTTTTGCCTTTGCGCGAAGTCGCGCGCGCCGCGACCCAGATTGCGAATGCGGAAAGCCGTTCCGGCCGCTCAAGCCACTTATTCAAAACGGTCAGCCTGGTCAGGCTGGCATTTCCATTTTCGTCAATCTCCTCGACACCTCGACGATTTTCAAAAGTTTTTCGGGAATGTTTGTTCGCATGAAGGCAAATCCTGTTTCAGCACCTGAGTTTCAGTCGGTAGTTTAATATCCTGTGGCGCGGCGTCAACCGGTGCTCTTGTTTTCGGTGAAAAACACCTTGAGCCGGGGCTCGCCAGTCACCCAATTAAGTTCATAATGCGATATTGCCCGGCGGTCATCGCCGTAATGTGATTTCCGCCAGCGCAGCCAGGCGCGCAATTCCAGAAGATATTCCGGCACCACTTGCGACGGCAACCCTTTCTGCAACTGTCCGGCAATCTGTTTCCAGTAAAGGTCTTGTTCCGTTGGCGGCAACAGCGCCAGATTCCACAACAAAACCACCTGATTCATGACGGCCCGAAACCGGCGCTCATCCGGCTTATCACCCAACAGGGGTTGGGCGAATTCCAATAAGATTTCCGAAAGCGGCCTCATTCGCCAGCCAGTTCGCTTTCGAGTTGATACACTTGATCTCGCACGGCATCGCCATAGCCCCACCCGATGCCGTCCGCGAGAGTTGCCAACCGCCGAATCCGCTCACGAAATCGGGGATAAAGTTCGGTTCCCTCGCGCATGAGCAGTTGCGCCATCTCGGTCAACACGGATTCCAAGCTGTTGTAAAAAGACTCGTTGATGTCGCCAAATTCATGCGTGAACTCGGTGCCGTTCTCCACATAGGTCAACATCAGATCAATCGTTCCAGTCAAATTGCCGGTGGCCCTGCGGTAATCGCGGATGGCCTTGCGCGCCTCGGCTAGTTTGAGTTTCCCATCGCCGCGCGCAGGGAAGAACTGTTCCACGATCTTGCGCCGGTATTTTTCCAAGGCTGCGCCGGCGCCTTCCTCCGCCTGAAAGCGGGCCAGAAGAAAATCGCGATTATCCGGCGAAGCGTCGTGAAGGTCTTTCACCAGCGCGATCAGCGCGGGTTTCGACCAGTCGTCCAATTGCCGGCGAATATTCTGCCAGCCGGTAGTTTTCTTTTCACTCATTTGAGTTTCAATTGGTCTTGGGTGCAGGCGTTGAGAAATGGCGGTTATATTCCAAGCAGAATCCTGCCCATGGTAACGACCTGCTGCCGCACGTGATCACGATCAGCCGCGTCACCAGGGTAAAATTCCGCTGCCCTCACTGGCCCGTCTTGATTTGCTTCAGAAAAATCCGCTCGCAATGCCGCCAGCGCGGCAGTGTAAGCTGGATTCCCCGCGTCTTTTTCAGCGCGGAACGCCGATACCGCCGCCGCCGGCCCATCAACAAAACCTGTAACTGCGAGCAACACGTCGTAGGCATCCTTCGGGCTGCGTCTTCCAGTCGGTCCGCCAAACGCATTCAGTTTTAGAACCAGCAACGGACCAATGTCCGCCACAGCTACTTGGCAGGTTTGCTCCACGCCATAAAGGTCACGACCATGCACCGTCATGATACGGCGACTGGCCAGCGCACGGTTCACACCGGGGATTACGCTGGCAACCACATCGTCCACAACTCGCGCCCCGGTTACAGACGGTGGGTCTTCGGTAAGAAAATCAAGGTAGAGCGCGATGTCTCCGAATTTCCGCACCAGACGGTTGCCTTCTGAAGTAAATCCCAGTCCGGCAAGGTCTGTCTTGATCGTGCCATATTGCCCGCCTGACGCTCCGAGCGTGATGCCGAAATCCACATCCAGCGTCACCGCGCCCGGCAAACCTGAAAGGTCACGACGAGTGAGATAATGCACGGCCAATCCACCCACAAGAACAAGATCGTTGTGGTATTGTTCCAACGAGCGCCACGCCGTCAACAAAGCTGCCTCGGCTGACTCCAGACTGCGCGGCGGGTAGTCGTCAAACTTTCCGAATTTGGTCATGCCCAACCTCCCGCGAAGTCCGGCCATTTCCGTAATTCCGCCGCCTGCTCTTCGCCGCGCAAGCCTGCGTGCTGAAGGTCGAGATATATCTGCACATCCGAAACTAGGTTGAACCCGCGCACGGACTGCAAGGGACGCAGGACGCCTTCATCCTTGGGCACCACAAGGCGCAATCCACCACTGCTGGAGACCCGTCTGGCCAGTAATTTTTCTGAAACGGCCGACTCTTCAGGAAATGAAGTTACATATGCGGTGACAACTACGGGGATTGTGTAGGGATGCCTAAGCCAGCCGGCGAACCATTGAGTAAATGCGTGCGGCTGCCCCCCAAGCAGAACCCGAAGTTTTTCTGCCAGTTGAGTCGGATCACTCGACAACAGCGAATACTCTCTAGTCGTCGTTCGCTTCGCCCATTCATCGCCTTTTGCCCAGCCGTCCAGCAATGCTCCGGGTTTCGTTATTCGCAGACCGCTGGGTTCGTCCGCCGCCCATTCGTGCGCAAACAATTGCTGCCGCACCGCACTTACCCAGCCGAGACTCACTTGCGCCGCATCAGCCAGTTCCACAACCTTCCACGGACGCAGCGGTCCTTGAAGAAGCACCCGCAAGACGCGTGCGGCTTTCGGAGCAAAGAGTGATCTTACCTCGCGGCGTTCCCGAAATGGATTCTCCGCCGTGTGTGTTTCGATAAAAAACTGGTCGAAGGCCAGGCGCGCGTTCCCTGCCAGGTCGGCATAGCCGATTCCTGCCTCCTCGCAGATGCGAGCTGATTCTTCAGAAATGAATGGAGCCACCAGCACGCCGTAGCATGGTGTTTTATTCGGCAACTGCTCCATAAAATGCTTCAATTGCAGGACTCCGGTTCGAATTTCACGTGGCTGCCCAAGCCGCCGACCTTTCACCACCACCCTCCAATTACGGTCTCCGGCACAAACTTCCGCGATCCAGTCAGGTTGATCTCCGAATTCTCCCTTAATCAGACTCCACGATTTTACCTTCAGAAAGGATGCACGCTCTAAAAAATTCCGGATTGCAGCCTCGAACTGCGGTTCAAGGTTGCGCTCTTTCAGTTTGTAGACTCTTTTCACTGCGTGATGAAAATAGCGTATTCAGTGAAATAATCAAGCGATATTTCGTTACATTTATGTATTTCATCAAATCGTGAAATGTGTATTTATAATGAAAACACATTTTTCAGAGAAGAAGGATTTATGTTTTATTGCGGTTTCACGCGCCCGAACACAGCGGATGCGCTGTCTGTTTTAACCCAATTGTTGTTGCAGGGTAATCTGACGATTCGGAGAGCTCACCTGACGATTGCCTGACAATTTGCGCCAGACGTTCGGACGGCAAATCGGACGATTACCCGGTTTGCCGGACGATTATCGGACGATTGTTCATCGCTAGATTGCAGCGCCGGGTCGGAAGATTATCGGAAGATTCAACTGCGGGGCTATTTCGGTAAGCGACATTTTGTCCACTCACGTCGGTTTTTTGTCCGATGCCTGGTGCCATTTTATTTTTACAACTACTTCGGTCTCGAGTTGGCGGCGGCAAGCCGCATGCCGGAGCGGCGACGCTAAGCGCAAGACGGAAGCAGACGCAACTGCGTTTCCATGATCCGTCCGCGACGAGCGCACGTTACAGGGCTGTGTAACGTGCGTTGGTCGCGGACACTGAACCCAGCGACTTTTGCTTTTTAGCATGGGCGAATTTCTTATTGGTCGCTCTCCGTCGCCGCGACTGGCGACACCTGCGCTGCTGCGCTAAAGATTTTTCGATGGCGTGACGCGTGGTTCGCGTGACCGTGACTGGCTGAAAGTTGGACGCGCCGCCAATTCCCCCTGGGCGGTTGCCGGTGGTTCGGTCGGCGGCGTCTTGGGACGGTGTGGTTTCTTTGGCTTGGCTGAATCCAGCACCTCGCGGCAGTAGCGGGCGACGGTCTGGTGCGACACTTCGATGCCGGCGTTCTCGTGCAGCATGGCACGGATGGTTTCATACGACGCTTTGCGTTCCCGCAGTGCGATAATTGAATCTTTGACTTCGTTCAACGCGCGGTATTTTTCCGGCGCGGGCGGTGTGTAATTTTTGACGGCTTCGGTCAAGCGGGCTTTCGCCTCGGCGGATACGATGGTTGTATTCATAATTTTCGATTCATCTGCCATTTGATTTTTGTCTGACGTTTTCGTTGTTATGGCTGCCCCTTGCACTCGCAAGGAGAACAGCGTCCCATTTCCAATACGATTAACAGGTAACATTTCCGGCCATCCATTTTGCGCTGCCGATGGCGCAGAATTGCTGTCGGGATGGTTTAGCGTTCCACCATGCTGACGATGAAGGCGCAATACAGTTTGGGAAATGCTGAGTCCTATTTTCGTGAGCATCTGCGCGTCGGTGATTATTACATGAAAGGGCAGACGGTTTCGGGTCAATGGATTGGTGACGGGGCAAGGGAATTGGGATTGTCAGGGGTCACGACGGAAAAGGAGTTCTTGAACCTGTGCTGGAACATTCATCCACGAACTGATGAGCAATTGACACCCCGGATGAATTCCAAACGTGTCCGCATGGATAAAGATGGGAACGTCCATGAATCCGCCAATCGCCGGGTGTTTTATGATTTCACGTTGTCACCGCCCAAATCGGTATCCATCGCGGCACTGGTTGGCAATGACCAGCGGATCATCGAGGCGCATGATGAGGCGGTTCAGGTGGCCATGCGTGAAATGCAAATTTACGCTGCCACCCGGGTTCGCAAACAGAATCAGTATGCTCATCGGGTGACGGGCAATGTCGTGGGCGCGGTGTTCCGGCATGACACGTCACGCGATTTAGACCCGCACCTGCACAGCCATTGCATCCTGTTCAATGCCACGCGCGATTCAGTTGAAAACCGTTGGAAAGCACTGGAAGCCTGTGAAATGGTCACGGCACAGAAGTTCGTCAGGAATGTCTATTATCACGAACTGGTCAGATCGCTCCAACGATTTGGCTATGGCATTGAAAACAATCCGCGCGGTGATTTTGAGATGGTGGGGGTCAGCAAGGAATTGATTGACCGATTTTCCAAGCGCCACCGTGAGATTGACAAAAGGACCAGGGAGTTACTGGAACGTGAACAGGACAAGGCGAATCAAAATATCAAGGTCATCCGGGCCAACATCGCGCACAAGGAGCGGGCGCGGAAGATCAAAGATGTCGGCATCGTCAAACTGCAATCCATCTGGAACAAACAATTATCATGGCGGGAACAGTTTCAACTGCACCGGCTGGACAAGCATCGCTCACCGGAAACACCACAGAAGATGACAGCAGAACACGCAGTCGGTTGGGCGGAGCAGCATCTATTTGAACGCCGCTCGGTCGTCCACGAGCATGAGCTTTGGCGTCACGCCCTGGAACACACGCGCGGCCAATCTATATCCCTGCCGGAAATTAAAGCAGCTACCCGGAGACGTGAATATATCCGTGACGAACAATTTCAGGGCAAGATAACCACCCGCGAAGTCTTTCAGCGTGAGTTTAACATCGTCCGGCTGGCGCAAAACCAGATATGCACAAATACCAACCGTTCGCGGCCAAATATCAACCGTCAAACCGTTCGCTGGATGATGAACAGCGCAAGGCGGTCGAACGCATTTTATCCTCGCGTGATTTCGTCACCCTGTTTCGCGGCGGCGCGGGGACAGGCAAAAGTTTTACGCTGCGGGAAGTCAAAGCGGGACTAATTCAAGCCGGTCATACCGTTCACGTCCTGGCACCGCAGCGCCAGCAGGTCGCCGATCTGGAACGGGACGGCTTTTCCGGCGCACAAACCATCAGTGCCTTGCTCAAGCAAAATTTTCTGACACGCGGGACGGTTGTTCTGGTGGACGAGGCCGAGCAAATCGGCGGGCAACAGATGTTGGAACTGCTCTCGATGATCCAGACAGTCAAGGGCCGGGTCATCCTATCAGGTGACACGCATCAGCATGGGGCGGTCGAGGCATCCGATGCCCTGCGCGCCATTGAACAGTATTCGGGTCTTGGCTACGCGGAGCTGACGAACATCCGCCGTCAAAATCCCGGCGCGGCCAAAAATCAATCGGAACGTCGGTGGCTGGAACAATACAAGCTCGCCGTGAATGAAGCGCAGCAGGGCAAACTCGGCGCATCCTTCGACCGGCTGGATAAACAGGGCGCGGTGGTTGCCTGTACACTGGCGGATCAACAGGAAAAACTTACGGAACACTTTCTTGAACTTTTCAAAAATCAGCAATCTACCGTGGTCGTCTCACAAAGCTGGTCAGAGATTCACAAGGTCAATGAACAAGTCCGGCTCGGCCTGAAAGCACGGAAGTTGATCGGTGAAGCTGAATCGGCGGTCACGGCTTTGGAGCGGCAGGATTTGACGGACGCGCAAAAACGCGACAAACGATTTTACCAGCCGGATTCCATTCTGGTGTTCAACCGTCCGACGACCGGTTTCAAATCGGGCAGCATGGGGAAACTGTGCGGCATCACCGACAAACATCTGCTGATCGAGGCCGACCACCGCATCCGGCCAGTGCCGTTCAAGGAATTGAATAAAATCACCGTATGCCAGCCAAAAGAGATTACCCTATCCACCGGCGACCGGTTGCAACTCAAGGCGAATGCCCAGAGCAAGGATGGACGCAGGCTTGCCAATGGTGAACTGGTGACGGTGAAGGAAATGCACGCCGATGGACGCATCGCCCTGAATGATGGACGGGTGTTGCCGAAAAATTACCGGCAGTTCGTGCGCGGCTATGCCGTCACGTCCTACGCCGCCCAGGGCAAGACCGTGGATTATGTCCTGTTCTCAGACTCGGCGGTCAAGGCAGCGACGAATGAGCAGCAATGGTATGTGACAATTTCGCGCGGTCGCAAAGGCGTGAAGGTTTTCACGGCGGACAAAATCCAGCTTCGCCAGAACATCACCCATTCCGGCCACCGGACTCTGGCGCTGGACATGGCCGATTACAGCGCGGCTCACAAGCTCGCCAAAATTTGGGGGCGTGATGTTGCCTATGTCCTCAATGTTGAACAGGCACAACGCAAATTCACCGAACGGCGGGACGAAGCGGTCGGGCTATCGCAGGCCGCGAATCCAGCCGAATCCATCAAATCTACCGAGACGGTCAAACCGACAGTTCAAAAATCTGAAATCACCCGTCGGCGCATTGAAATTCCGCGCCAACAAACCAACCAAAAAAGTAAAGGCATGAGAGTATGAGCACTGAAAACATTTGTTTTAACATCAAGCGCGGCGTCAATGGTAGTCACGTCCCAGCCGACAATTTGCGGCTGGAACTGAATCCAAAAGGTTTCTACCTGCTGCCCTACCACCATTTGGAACTCGTCAAATTTGAAGCGGGCGATGGGCTGGACACGCTGAGGCTGACATTTCTGAAACGCACAGTGCTGATCACAGGTAAAAACCTGCGTGAATTGGGGCTGGCTCTCCAAGATCGCGCCGTGGAGTTCATAAAACCCATGCCGGTATTTGACCGGTATTCATCACTGACCATAAAGGAAGGTTCGGTCAAGACCATTGAAATCCAAGAAAACCAGGAGAATGCTCATGCTTAAAGATAACCGCCAAATTTCAAAGCCAGGTCGTGCCGGTGATTCAACCGGTGCGGAAACGAAAACACATATTGAGAAAATGGGATACAAGCGTGCGGAAGCGGCCATTTATTTGGGAGTCGCCAAAGTCACCATTGACCGTTTGACCCAGCGCGGTCTGCTGCACCCTTCGCGGGCGTTGCGGCATCCGATTTATTCCAGAGACGATCTGGACCGCTTTTTGCGGGAAACCTCCGAGCCAATCGCGTAATCAATGGGCTGCGGTCTCTGTGCTGCTGGCGGCGTCTGGTTATTGCGCCGGTATTTTGGCGCGGATTTCGTTGAGTGTGGCTTCGGGTGTCCTGGCCGAAAATTCATCCGCCAGCGCCGGGCGGTCGGCAAATTCCTGTTTGAACACCTGGCGTCCCATTGCTTGTTTGGCCGTTTCCAGAAATTTTTCTGCGGGAACTATCCAGACTTCTTCATGGAGTTGTCCCCAAAACACTTCCAGCGGGTTTTCTGACACCCACCACGGATAGTTGTATTTCGCTTTGGCTTTGGCAATGGCGCGGCGGTCGTCGGCAGGAAATGGAGATTTTCCGGCCTCCACCTCCGATGGTTTTTGCAGCGGAACGCTGTTGGGCGGCTGATCGAAACTCACCCGTTTAATCATGGCAAAACTGTGTTCCTGCCGGAGATGCCCGTAGCGTTTCATCGCCAGCGCGCCGCCATCTTTATGCCCAAGCCAGCGGCTCACCGTCGGAATATCCACGCCTGATTCAATGCAAGTCGTAGCAAAGAAATGCCGGAAGTCGTGGTGGGTAAATTGAGGCAAGGCAAGTTTCTTGCAGGCAGTTTGCAGACATTTGCGCGCACTTTTGATCGGAACAATCCGGTCTTTCGGCTGCGGTTTTGTCTGCGCCTTCAATCGCGTCAAAAACTCGCGCAGCCTTTCTGACATCGGGATGGTGCGGGGAGCTGCTTCAGTCTTGGTGCCGGGCAGAAATATGGTGCCCCGTTCAAAATTAACATCGCCCCAGAGCATCGGCCTCTTTTCGCTGGCCTCCCCGCCGCCAACCACTTCACCGATGCGCGCGCCGGAATACGCCAGAAATTCAACCAAGTTTGCACCGTCCTGGCATTTTTCCTGATTGTCCTTTTTGCCGTCTGACTGTCGTATGGCGCTGATTAGCTGCTTAAACTGATCCAGGCTGGGAACCACAATCTGTTTGGAAATGATTTTCCGACGTTTGATATGCCTGGCTGGATTGGAAAGAATCAGTCCGCGATTAAGGGCAAAATCAAAAACCGCATTCAAAACGTCCAACTCGTGGACAAAAGTTTCGGAAGCCAGAATCGCCCCCCGTTCCTTGACCCAGCGGTCGCAATTCTGCTCGGTGATGTTGCGGACCGGCAAATTCTTGAAATATGGGGCCAGACCCTTGATATACATTTCCCGGCGTTTAACCGTGCCGGAACTGGCCGCGTGCCGGTTCGTTTCCAGCCATAATTTCGCGGCTTGCTCGAAGTTCAATTTTGCTTCAGGGGAAATTTTCAAACAGCCGATTTTCGCCCGCAAGTCATTCAACCGGCGGTCGGCCAGTTTCCGGTCTTTGGTTTTGAGCGAACGGCGAAACTGCTTGCCTCCCCGCTTCAACAAGGCATAATATCCGTTCGATGATTCGAGCCGATACAGGTTCTCTGCGACTTTATGAAAAGCCGGTTTTTCAACCGGCTTCGCTGTGTTTTTGCCCGTCATTTTCATACAAAAACATAGCACAAACCCGTAGGGTGACAAGTATGGGTTACAAGTCGGGGGTTGAAGGCATGGCTATTTCTTCAGAAGTAGTTAATAAACAATAGGATGGGTTGGTAGCTCAGTTGGTAGAGCAGTGCCCTTTTAAGGCATTGGTCGAGAGTTCGAGTCTCTCCCAACCCACCAGCCTTCCCCGCCACCACGCCACGGCAACGAGAGCCGGCCAGGACTTGAATTTAAATGCGGGAATTTTTCAATTTTGTTTTTCCGCGCACCTGCGTTAGAGTATTTCCATCAAAACGGGCACGCACATCAAGTTCTGGGGCGTTCGCGGTTCGATACCTTCTCCTGGTGCGGACACCGTGCGATATGGCGGCAACACCACCTGCGTCGAGGTTCGCTGCGGCCGCGACATCATCATTCTCGATGCCGGCACCGGCCTGCGAAAACTTGGCCGGTCGCTGCTGGCGGAATTCAAGCGCGGCCCGCTCAACCTGACCCTGCTCCTCTCGCACACGCACTGGGATCACATTCAGGGACTGCCGTTCTTTGCGCCGATTTACGAATCGCGCTGCCGGCTGCGCATCCTTGGCTGTGAAGGCGCGCGCAAGAGCCTTGTCGCCGCGCTCACCGGCCAGATGGAAAGCACCTATTTTCCCGTGCCGTTCTCGCATCTGCCCAGCAACATCGAGATCGAGGAGCTGGAGGAATTTAATTTTGGCATCGGCCCCGTTCTCATCCGGGCGCACCGCGCCAATCATCCGGGCATGACCGTGGGCTACCGGCTGTTTTCGCCTGACGGCATTGTTTGCTTTTTCCCCGACGCCGAATCATACCACGGCGGTGACGATCGCGGGATGCTGGATTTTGTCCGCGACGCCGACGTGCTGATCCTCGACTCGCAATATGACCGGGTAGAATACAAGAAACACACCGGCTGGGGTCACGGCTGCGTGGACGATTCCGTGGCGCTCGCGCTCAAAGCTGGCGTTAAAAAGCTCGTGCTCTTCCACCACGATCCCGACCACGACGACCGGACCATTGACGCGTTTGTGAAACACGCCCGCGCGCTGGTGAAAAAACGGAAAGGCAAATTGAAAGTGGAAGCCGCGCGCGAGGGAATGACAATTAATCTTGGCGGGAAAACTTCGCGCTGAAATTTCCGGCCCGCGCAAATCAGCCCGGCGGCCAGGCCAGGTGGCGTCCGCCGAGAATGTGGCAGTGCAGGTGCGGCACGGTTTCGCCGCCGTCCGCGCCATTGTTGATTACCAGCCGGTAGCCGTTCTTCAAATCCAGCTTCTTCGCAACTTCAGCGGCTTTTAGCAGCAGATGACCGAGCAATTGCTGATCGTTTGGCGTGGCTTCGGCGATGCGCGGCACGGGCTGTTTCGGAAAAATCAAAACGTGCACCGGCGCCTGCGGATTGATGTCGCGGATGGCGAGGACGAGGTCGTCCTCAAACACGATTTGCGCGGGGATTTCGCGCGCGACGATTTTTTCAAAAAGGGTTTTCATTTGGTTTTGAGCTGCGAATTTTGAGTTTTGAGTTCGGGGAAAATATGTGCCTGCAAAATTTTTAACTCCAAACCCAAAACTCAAAACTATTCCACCACCAGCGCGCAGCCGGGTTTTTCCGTTTCCTGATTCATGCATTGGCGGAGAAAATCCACGATCTGGTCCTGAAGCTGTTCGCAGCGGAGGCTCCAGCGGCGGGCGCCGGCGATCTGCTTCACGCAGCCGCGCAAGCCGCGAAACCGCACGACGCGCGGCGAGCGGCGGAGCTGGACGCGGAGTTCGGCGCGCAGGCGCGGGAAGAAAAAAAGTTCCAGGCTGCCGCCGGATTCGCGGATGAGCCGGGCGAGGTCGGTGTCGCGGATTTCGGAATCCGGGCCGCCGGCGTGGATGGTGTAGCCGAGGTGGTGCAGGACTTTTTCAAGCGCGAGGGAAAATTCGCCGACGGTGACGGTTTCGCGTTCCAGCTCAACCTTGAAATAATGGAACACGCTGGCGGCGGCGTGCCGGAGCAGTTCGGGCTCAAGCTGGCTGTCCGCGCCGTCCACAATTTCGACGCTGATCATCGCCGCCGAGCAGGGAATGCTTTCGCCGTTGGTGAGTTCGAAGAGGAGGCAGTCGGTGTGGAGGGCGATCATTTCGCGGCCTCCAGCTTGCGGACTTCCTGCACGAAGTCGGTGGCCTCGGCAAACCGCCGATAGACGCTGGCGAAGCGGACGTAGGCGACCTCGTCGAGCTGGCGCAGGCCGTCCATGACCATCGTGCCGATGAAGTCGCCTGGGACTTCCGCTTCAAATTTCACGGTCACGGTGGCAACGATGTGATCCACCAAATCTTCCATCGCTTTCGGCGAGACGGGACGTTTCTGACAGGCTTTGCGGATGCCGGACAAAAGTTTTTCGCGGGAAAATTCTTCATGTCGTCCGTCACGCTTCAAAACCATCAGACCTTCGTGCTCAACTTCCTCGTAGGTGGTGAAGCGATGCTGGCAGGCGGCGCATTCGCGGCGGCGGCGGATGGTCGCGCCTTCACGGGAGGCGCGTGAGTCAATGACCTTGTCGTCCTGACATCCGCATTTGGGGCAACGCATAAAACCACTGCTAATGGTGGCTGCTCTTTTGTAACACACAATGATTTGTGGTGTCAAGGAATGCCGCCGAATCGCGCAAAAGCGTCTTGCGTTCGGCCTTTTTACGGGTAAGCTGTGCAACTCATTTTTTAGAGAAACAAACGCGAACAATTCTTTTATGGCAACAGCAAACGATCTTCGCCGCGGCATGGCGATCAATTACAACGGCGACATCTGCGTGGTGCTGGATTTCCAGCATCGCACCCCCGGCAACCTGCGCGCCTTCGTCCAGGCCTCGCTGCGCAGCATCCGCACCGGCAAGTCGTCGGACATCCGCCTCAGCTCGACCGAAAAAATCGAGCCGGTGCCGATGATCTCCAAGAAAATGGAATTCAGCTACAAGGACGGCGCGGATTTTGTGTTCACCGACCCGGAGAACTACGAAACCGTGACGCTTACCGCCGAACTGGTTGGCGACGCCAAAAATTATCTGGTGGAAAACGGCTTGGTGACCGTGACGTTCGTCGAGGAAAAAGCCGTGACCGTGGAAATTCCGTCCAGCGTCATCCTCACCGTCACCGACGCGCCGGAAGGCGTGCGCGGCGATTCCGCGAACAACGTGCAGAAGGCCATCACTGTCGAAACCGGCATCACCATGCAGGCGCCGCTCTTCATCAAGGCCGGCGAAAAAATCCGCATTGATACGCGCACCGGCAAATACATGGAACGCGCCTGATTTGATTTCAGATTTGAAATTCACCAAGCCCGCCGCGCGCGGGCCTTTTTATTGAGGCGAAGATTTCTCCGTTTTTTGAGCGGAAATGCTTTTCAACGTCGGCGGCCTGGGTTATTTCTGAGTAAAATCTTATGTCAGGGCAGGTCAAAGGCGAAAAAATTTATCGGGGCATTCCCGTCTCGGCGGGCGTGTGCCGTGGGAAAGTTTTAGTCCTACATCAGGCCCGCCACGTCATCGCCCGGCGTGAAATCGCCGCCGCCGCCGAGATTGAGGCCGAGGTGAAGCGCTTCGAACGCTCGCTCGTCCGCACCCGCCAGCAGATTACCGAGGTCCAGCGGCGCGTCTCCGAGACGATGAGTTCGTCCGAGGCGGATATTTTTGACGCACATCTGCTGATGCTCGAAGACCGCGTCCTCATTGAGGAGGTCATCAAAATCATCCGCGCGCAAAAGGCGAACGCCGAGTTTGCCTTCCACACCGCCGCCGAAAAATACATCGCCGTCCTCGAAAACGTGGATGACGAATACCTCCGCGAACGCGCCGCCGATCTGCGCGACCTCACTGGCCGCGTGCTCGACAGTCTGCTCGAAGTCAAAGACGCCTTCGACCTGAAACATCTCAGCGAACCGTGCATCCTCGTCGGCCATGACTTGAGCCCGTCCATGACCGCGCAACTTGATCGGAAATACGTTCTCGGTTTTGTCACCGACATCGGCGGCAAAACTTCGCATACGGCCATCCTCGCGCGCTCGTTGGACATTCCCGCTGTGGTCGGCGCGCAGACCATCAGCGACGAACTGGAGACCGGCGACTACGCATTGCTCGACGGCTACAACGGCACCGTAATCGTCAATCCCACCGACCAGACGCTGTTTGAATACGGCCAGCTCGCCAAGATCAAGGCCTCGCTCGGCGAGAAACTCCGCGAAGTCCAGAACCAGCCCGCCGTCACGCTTGACGGCAAGACCATCCATCTTTCGGCGAACATCGAGGACCAGCACGACATTGCATCCGTCCTCGCGCATGGCGCGGAAGGCGTCGGCCTGTTCCGCACGGAATTTCTGTTCATCAACCGCGACCGGCTGCCGACCGAGGAGGAGCAATATCAGGTCTATCGCGAGGTCGCCGTCGCGCTCAAACCGCATTCCGTCATCATCCGCACGCTCGACTTGGGCGGCGACAAATTTGCCTCGCACCTCCAGCTTGCGCGGGAGATGAACCCGTTTCTCGGCTGGCGCGCCATCCGGTTCTGCCTCGCGCAGCCGGAAATGTTTTGCGCCCAGCTCCGCGCCATCCTGCGCGCCAGCGCCGAGGGCAACGTGCGCATGATGTATCCGATGATCTCCGGCCTGGACGAATTGAACCAGGCCAACGCGCTCGTGGACAAATGCAAGGCCGAGCTGCGCGCGGAAAAAATCCCCTTCGCCGAGAATCTGGAAATCGGCGCGATGATCGAGATTCCCTCCGCCGCGCTCATCGCCGATGCGCTCGCGAAGAAGGTGAAATTTTTCAGCATCGGCTCAAACGACCTGATCCAATACACGCTCGCCGCCGACCGCACGAACGAAAAAGTCTCGCACCTCTACGAGCCGACGCACCCGGCGATCCTGCGGCTCATCAAGATGACCGTGGACGCCGCGCACGCGAACGGCATTTGGGTCGGCGTCTGCGGGGAGATCGCCGGCGATCCCATCCTCACGCCGCTGCTGCTCGGTCTGGGCGTGGATGAATTGAGCGCCGCGCCCGCCGTGCTGGACCAGGTGAAATACATCATCCGCCGCGTGAAGCTGAACGAAGCGCGGCAACTGGCGGAATTCGCGCTCGCCAGCGAATCGCCGACGGGAATCTTCGCCCGCTGCGTCGAGTTCGCCCGCTCGACCGCGCCGAGTTTGTTCGAGGACAAGGCGTGAACCGCTGCCACCTTGTGCCGGCGGTAAATTAATCGCGGAAATTTACAAACTGCACGGCCACGGGGAATTCATGGGCGCGCACGGCGGTGATGACGGTCTGCAGTTCATCGCGGCTCTTGCTGTTCACGCGCACCTCGTCGCCCTGAATCTGCGTCGTCACCTTGAACTTGCCGTCGCGGATGAAGCCGGTGATTTCCTTGGCCACCGCGCTCTCGATGCCGTGCTTGATCTTGATGCTCTGGCGCGCGTGGCCGAGCGGCGAGATGTCCGGGTCGCACTGCTCGATGCTTTTCATGGAGACGCCGCGCTTGGCGAGCTTGCCGATGACGATCTCGTTCAGCGTGGCGACCTTGAACTCGTTGTCGGCGGTGAGCTTGATTTCCGCCTTTTCCAAAAGGATCTCCCATTTGCTCCCTTTGAAATCAAAGCGGTTGGCCAGTTCCTTTTTGGCCTGGTTGACGGCGTTTTCGATTTCCATCGAGTTGACCTGCGAAACAATGTCGAATGAAGGCATGGCCGGAGCGTAGAAAATTCTGCGGGAAAGAAAAGCCGTTTGTCACCGAATCCGGCAGGCGGCGTCCGGCAATGCAAACTTCAGAACGAAAGGCCAACTCGACTTCGCGGGAAAATCGGCTAAACTGTTTCCGTGAGCTTTGTCGCTGAATTCAATTCCCTGCCGCTGGACGCCCTCGTCAAAAAATCGCTCGCCACCAGCGTCGCCGCCGCGCGCGCAACCGCCGGCCAGGAGAGATTTTCCCTCGCCGATTTCGCCACGCTCATTTCGCCGGCCGCCGCGGAAAACCTGGAGACGCTCGGCCGCCGCGCCCACTTGATGACGCAGCAGCGGTTCGGCAAGACCATCCGGATGTTCGCGCCGCTTTACCTTTCCAACGAGTGCGTGAACAACTGCTCCTACTGCGGTTTCTCCCGCGACAATTCCATTCTCCGCGTCACGCTCTCGCTCGATGAAATGCGGCGCGAAGCCGAGTCGCTGCGCGAACAGGGCTTCCGCAACATTTTGCTCGTCGCGGGCGAGCATCCGAAATTTGTCTCGAACAATTATCTCCGCGACTGCATCGCCCTGCTGCACGCTGACTGGCCGAGCGTCTCGCTCGAAGTCGGGCCGATGGAAACGGAGGATTACCGCCCGCTCGTCGCCGCCGGTGCGGATGGGCTGATCGTCTATCAGGAATCCTACGACCGTAAAGTGTATGCGGACATGCACACCGCCGGTCCGAAGCGGAATTTTGACTGGCGGCTCGAAACGCCGGAGCGCGCCTACGCCGCCGGCTTCCGCCGGCTCGGCATCAGCCCGCTTTACGGCCTGGCCGACTGGCGTTACGAGGCGTTGAGCGTCGCGGCCCATGCGGATTATCTGCTGCGCCATTGCTGGAAGGCGGCGCTGACGATTTCGACCGTGCGGATGCGTCCGTGCGCCGGCGAATTTGAGCCGCTCACGCATATCAGCGACCGCGAGCTGGCCCAGTTGATCTGCGCACTTCGCCTGACATTTCCCGATGTCGGCATCTCGCTCTCAACCCGTGAGACGCCGAAGCTGCGCGACGGTTTGATCCCGCTTGGCGTGACGACGATGAGCGCCGGCGCGCGCACGGAACCGGGCGGTTACACCGGTGCGGGCCGCGAGAAAATCCATCACACCGAGCGCGGGATCATCAAGGAACTCGCCTCCGGTGCCAGCGAATGGGCACCACTGCAAAACCGCCCGACGAATGCCACCGGCCAGTTCAACATCGGCGACGAACGCACGCCGCAGGAAGTCGCGGAACTCATCCGCCGCCTCGGCTACGAGCCGGTGTGGAAAGACTGGGACGCGGCGCTGACGAATTGATGCGCCGTTTTTTTAAGTTGAACAGGATTTAAGCCTCAACGCCGGCGCTTGGAAAAAGTGCTGTGGCCGCTGGATTTCAGCAGGGGTCGCTGCGAGGTCGGCAATGACGAACCCGACGTGCGGAATATCGGCTTTGATTCCTGCGGGCGTGAATCTTCCCGTCGCGATGGAGACTGACGTGAATCGGGCCGCCGCGAATCATCGCGTCGTGCTGATGGCGGACGCGAATCCTGTGGTCGTGAACCCGGTTGCCGCGCCGCTGGTCCCGGTGATTTTTTCCAGTGCGACTGGTCGGCGGACGTGAAGGACGGACGCTCCCCCGGCCGCCGCGTATCTTCCCGCCGCCCCGCCTGCGGACGTTGGTTTTCCGGCCGGTATGAGGAAGGTCTTTTCTTCTGCTGAAACTGTTGCGGTCGCGCGGGCGCGGGCCGCATTGACTGCGGACGCAACGGTGTCGCTTTGCGCTCTTCCACGGCCACGCAGAAATCCACCTGTTTCTTAAAACTGTCCACCTTCGCCACCTGCACGGTGAGCTTGTCGCCCAGCTTGATCATTCGCCGCGTGCGGCGGCCGACGAGATTGCGCCGCATTTCATCGAAGACATAAAAGTCATCCTCGATGGTCGAAAGCGGCACCAGCCCGCTCATCGCGAGGCCGGGGACATCCACGAAGAAACCGAAGTTCCGCACGTCGGTCACCAGCGCGGGATATTTTGTCGGCTCGCCGGAGGCCAACTGCGCCTTCAAGAACGCGAACAGCTTCACGTCCTTGCTGTCGCGCTCGGCATCGGCGGAATTTCTTTCAGTGACGGAAATGTGCTCGGCGATTTCCTTGAGCGCGGATTCCTTCGCCGGACTCTTGTCAAACAAAGCGCGATGGACCACCAGGTCGGCGTAGCGGCGGATGGGCGACGTGAAGTGCGTGTATTTCTTCTTGGCCAAACCGTAATGCCCCAGCGGTTCGACCGAGTAGCACGCGCGCATGAGCGATTTGAGAAAACCGATCTTCAGCGCCGGGCCGATGGGCAGCGTGCCGAGCTTCGCCAAAAGTTTCTGCACCTCGGCGGGCTGGCCGAGGTTGCCGCATTGGACATGATGCGCCAGTACTTCCTGCCGGTATTCCTGCAACCGCCGCGCGTCCGGCTCCTCGTGAATGCGGTAGATCGCCGGCGTCCGCAAACTCATCAGCCGTGTCGCAACGGCCTCGTTCGCGAGCAGCATGTATTCCTCGATCAACTGGTGCGACACGTCGTTCTCGTTTTTCTCGATGCGCAGAATTTTGCCCTGCTCGTCCAGCCGGATTTTGGTTTCCGGAAAATCCAAATCCAGCGAACCGTTCTTGAACCGATGCTTGCGGATTTTCTGCGCGAGCTGATGCGCCGAATGCAACATCTGTTCAATCGGGTCATCCGTCGGCGCGCGCTGCAAAATCTCCAGCACCTGGCCGTAGGCGAAGCGCCGCTGCGAGTGGATGACCGCCGCGTGAAGCTTCGTGTTCAGCACACGCCCGTCCGCCGACACCAGAAACTCCACGCACTTCGTCAGGCGGTCCACATTCGGCTTGAGTGAACACAGCTCGTTGCTCAACGCCTCCGGCAGCATCGGGATGACGCGGTCAACGAGGTAGGTGGAATTGCCACGTTTGCGCGCCTCCTCGTCGAGCGCGGTGCCGGGCTTGACGTAGTGCGACACGTCCGCGATGTGCACCCACAACCGCCATTGCTCCGGCGAAATCTTTTCGAGGCAGATCGCGTCGTCGAAATCCTTCGCATCGTCGGGATCAATCGTCACGACATTGTGCGCGCGGCAGTCGAGCCGGCCGGCCATTTCTTTTTCGGCAACCACATTGCCGACGGCGTGCGCCTCGGCCAGCACCGCCTTGGGGAAATGCAGCGGCAAGTTGTATTGGCGCAGCACGGACAGCATGTCCACGCCCTCCTCGTCCGGCGCGCCGAGCACCTCGATGATTTCGCCTTCGGGATTGCTGTGACGCGATTCCCATTCGCGCAACTCGACGACCACCTTGTCGCCGAGGTTTGCACGGCGGCCCACGTCGCGCGGCGGTGTCACATAAACGTCATGTGGGATGCGCGGGTCATCCGGGATGACGTAGAGAAACTGTTTGCTCTGCTGCAACGTGCCGACGATCTGCGTGCGCCGGCGTTCGAGAATGCGCACCACCGTGCCGGTTTCCGTGTCGCCGTCGCGAAACTTCTTACGGACATCGCGGCGCACCAGCACGCGGTCCTCGTGCAACGCCGTGCCGGTGGAGTTTTCGGGGATGGCGATTTCCTTGAGCGAAGAATCATCCGGCTGGAGAAAACCTTTGCCCGCGCGGTTCATGCGGATGCGGCCGGCGATCAGGTCAGCGTCGCGCGGGCTGACGTAACGGTTGCCCTTGATGCGCGCCACCGCGCCCGTCTGCTCCAGCTTTGCGAGCACGATCTGCAATTCCTGCTGTTGGTTCGGCGCGAGGTGGAGCAGCCGCAGCAGCTCCGGCACGTTCGCGGCGACGTAATCTTTTTGCGCGAGCAAATGGATGATTTGGTCGTTCATAGTTTTGGTTTAATTTTGGTTCCCGGCGTCCACGTTTCATTTTCCAGCAGTTCGATGCCCGGCTTGGTGAAGCTGATGCGGCGCGTCTTGTAAAGTTTGCCGAGCGCCTGCTTGAACGCCTTTTTGCTCACGCTGAAATTTTGCCGGATCACGACCGGCGAACTGTCGTCGTCGAACGCCAGCTTGCCGCCGCTCATCTTGAGCGCGGTCACGATCAATTCCGTCAGCGGCGCGACGCGCTTGTAGCCCACGGCGTCGAGACTGAGATCAATTTTCCCATTCGCGCGCACGGTCCGCACAAAACCCTTCAGCCGCGCGCCGATCTTGAGCGCGTAGGCGAGCTGGCTTTTGTAGAGCAGACCGAAATGCGCGTTGTCCACGATGGCATTATAGCCGAGCGGCGTCTTGGCGGTGACGAGAATGCTCACCGGCTGGCCGTCGCGATACGCCGGCGTGTCGCGGTTGAGATGCCGGTTCAGGCGCGTGCTGGCGAGAATGCGGTTCGTCTGCGCGTCGAGCGCGACATAGACCACCGCCCAGTCGCCGACGCGCAAAGGAAATTCCTGCTCGCGAAACGGCACCAGCAAATCCTTGGACAAGCCCCAGTCGAGGAACGCGCCGATCTGCGCGTTCACATTGATGACCTGCATGTAGCCGAACTCGCCGACCATCGCGTGCGGTTTTTCCGTGGTGGCGACGAGGCGATCCTCCGAATCGCGATAAACAAAGACATCGAGCTTCTGCTTGGGCGCGAGGCCGGTGGGAATGTAGCGGCCGGGCAGAAGAATCTCGCCCAGCTCGCCGCCGTCGAGATAGAGCCCGGGAGTCGAAGCCCGGACGACGGAGAGCAAATTGCGCTTGCCGATGATTGCCATGCCCGGACAGCGTAAGCCCGCCGCGCGGTCAACGGGAGCAAAAACGGCGATGGGCCGGCCGTTCGAGCCGCAGCCCAACAGGAAAACCTTCGCCTGCCGCCGCCTCGTCGCGGGTCCGGCCGGTTCCGTTTCGATCAAAAATCCCATCTGCGTGAACATTCAAAAAATTTATGAATAAAGTAACGCCAGATACTACTTTTCAAAACGGCGTCTTCGTTCTTCCTTTTTCGCGGCCCCAGGCGTAAAACCGTAGTACGGCCAAAATAGGGCCGGGTCTCATTAGGCAACTGAACAAACATAAAATAAATCGGCCGCCGGTAATTTGGCGCAAAATCCACAGACCGTTTTACGACGGATCACCGCCGGGCCATATCCACAGAAACATAAATAAATGAACACAAACAAAATCAGCGCCGTCCTCAGCGATGCCGACCAGAAGGCCGCGCTCGGCTTCATCCAAAGCCTCAACACCCTGCTGACGTTTTTGCAGGGACTCACCCCCGCGCAAAAAGCCAGCCTCAACAAGGCCGCCAACGTCCGCATCCCCTTCATCGTGCAGGCCAACATTTACGCGCAACAGCATCCCGAAGTCCTGCCCGGCACCTTCGATCTGGTGGAATACGGCAAGGACGTGGCTCTCATCACCGCCTTTCTGCCGGTGGTCACCGCCCTGAACAGCTTTCAGGAAAAATGCGCCGACACCATGATGCTCGTCGCCAGCGAATCCTACGACGAATCGCTTGATGTCTATAACGCCTTCAAGAGCAACAACCGCAGCGGCGAATGCGACAGCATCATCGCCGCCCTCGGCGTTTTCTTCAAAAAGACGCCGCCCGCCGCGAAGCCCGCGCTGGCGAAAGCCTGAACCCACCGTCCCTCCGTCTCCGGGAAGCAGCGTTGCCTCCCGGAGACGCATCCGTCCGTCCTTTTCAATCATCCTCGCGTCGTTTTGATGCAACCGTGCGTCAAAATGACGCACCGTTGCACCGTTTCGATTCGATTACCCGCCAAATTCATCCGACATCGCATCGTTTCAATTCAATTATCCGCCATTTTGATCCGACATTGCGTCAAAACGATGCAAGCTTCCATCAAAACGACGCGAGGATGATTGAAAAGGTGCGGCGATGCACCGCCGGGAATCAACCCGGCGGAAAGCCGTGTAGAAATCAGAAACGAGAACACCTTTGAAGTCCGGCAGAAGTTTCTGCACCATTTCACCTTCACGGCTGTCTGCGAGTGTGTAATAGACTTCATTCATGTTGGTCAGAACCCAGACAAAGCCGGTCTTGCCTTTAATATTAGCTCGTGTTTCGTCCGCATGGACTAAGCTGCCTCGAACAATGCTTGCCAGTATCTTCTGCCTGGTTTCTGCGTAATACCTTCCAAACCTCTCCTTCATGTGGTTGACCGTTGTCTTGCGGAGATTGAAGTTGAATAACCTGTTGAAACATTCAGCCGCTATGCCTTGAGGGATGTTTAATTCGACTATGTTGTAGCAAAGGTATGCCACCATACTCCAACCAAACTTTCTGAAAATTCTGAATCGCTTCTCAATACCAAACGTCAACCCGCATTTGCAGCAGCGATATGTTTGATTGATATGCTTCACGACTCGCCGTTTCAAGCTGTCCTGACCGAAAATAATTTCCTGAACGGTTTTGGACACTTGGTGCCCTTTACCTCGGACTCTTCGTTTGCACTTTGGGCAACAGCGGGCCGCTGGCCAGAAAATGACTTGTGTGATATGCACCTTCTTTTTCTTCTTAGAATGCGGCTGTTTTTTTCTTGGAGACTTGCCGTTCCTCGCATAGACACGATCCCTCTGATAATTCCAGTGCGCTGCAGCATTTATGTATTCAAATCCAGATACTTCACTTGTGAAGGCTTTCCATGTCGAAGTTTTTTGATATTTCTCCGAATCTGCCTGCACCACGTCGGCGTTTTCAGTTTGGCTTGATTCGTCACTGGCTCGCGAGATCGTCAACTGGAGGATTCGGTTCGTCACCAGGCCCAACGCCTCGCAATCTTGGGCGTTGTAAGCAATGAGCCGATCTTTGAATATCGCTTGGCGCAACTCATCCCATTGGCAACGCCACATGATTGCATTCAGGCCGGAAGCACCAGCTTCGCCCCACTTGAAGCCGAAAGTGCCTGCCGTATCTTTCAGTCCATTCGAAATGCCAGGAAAATAGATTTGCGCGAAGGTGTGCAAGAGAAGATTCACACTTGCCTGCATGGACTTCGACACGGTTGCCTCTTCAGGCGGTATTCCATGACGTTCTTTCATCGCTTTCAAAAACGTTTTTTCATAACTGCCGTAGTGAATCAGCACCGGCTGCTCGATGGTTTCGAGGAGGGCCAGGAATTCGCGCCAAATCTTCCCCTCGTCCGCGACGGTGTCCGCCCACAGGCTGTGCTGGACGGCGGTGTCGCCGTGGCCGATGCGCACGCCGATGAGGTAGTAGAAATCGCGGTCGGGTAGGCCCTCGACATCCAGATAGACGGGCGTGCCTGCGAGCTTGAGTTCCGGGCTGCCGACGATGTGGATTTTCTGCTCCCGAATCGCCAGCGCCTTGAGCGCATGATGATACTTCTCGCGTTTGTCGCGCTGCCGCCTGGGCCGGCGGCGCGGGCGGAACGTGTAGGAGAGTTGCGTGACGGTGAAGATGCCTTTGCTGCGGAGTTTCTGGCGCTCCTTCGCGCTCATGCTGGCCAGCAAGCTGAGGTCGTCCTTCTCCACCGCCAGCTTACGGCAGCGGGCCTGAAATTCGCACTCGGCGCAGTGCCGGTTCAGGACGAGATCGGGCGGCGCGGGGCTGGCGAGCAGCGCGGTGATTCTTCCGAGGCGTTTCCGCACTTCGCCGGCCAGGGCCGAGGTCTTCACCTTGAGCGCGGCGTGGTCATCGCCGTGGATGATTTTGCCGAGGCTGACAGCGCGTCCAAGCATTTCGGAGACCACGAACGCATCGAATGCCAGCAGCAACTTGTCGTCCTTGGTGAGCTTGTTGCGGTAAATGAAACGGATGGGAATGAATTGCGCCGGCTGGCCCCGGCCGGCGGACGGAATGCGCTCGACGGCGTGAGGACAAGTTTCAATGGTAGCAGCCGACGTGAGGCTGTGACTGTTTTCGGGCGGAGACATTTGAGTCTCGTTTGGCTTCCCAAACCCGCCACCAAGTTGTTGCCCATCTGGAGACGTTCGCTCCGCGAATTGTGGTCCTCGGCTGCTACCAAGCTCGGTGCGCGCCGGCACGTCCAAGGCGAATCGCCACTTGGCAGTCTTCAGGGTTTCCGCTGAATAATGAGCCTCACGTCGGCCGCTACCAGGCGAGGCGCATTCATCTGCGGGTAAATCTGCCGTCAATCGTTTGGCGGCTTCAGCGCAATAGGATTCGTTTTGGGCTTGAACCCATTCTGCATACGCGTTGCCTGAAGTTGGCTCGCCGACGACCCGTAGCCAGCACTTGGTAGGGCATTTCAAAAACGCATCGAATAGATCAGGGGTGATTTTCATGGGAGAATTTACTCCTTCCGTTTGAATTGGCATCTGGAATTAGTCATAAACAGTCGGAGAACCGCAGTAATTGCCCTTGCCTGCCAGCGCGAATATCCAAACCAACTGCGGCTATCCCTCAATCTCCATCCTGAATTTTGTAGCCGACCGCTTCGTAACCGCGCACCCGCTTGGAATACATCGCGAAAAAAACCGGCACGCAGCCGTCCACATAATCATAAACAATGACCTCGCGTTTGTTATCGTGCAGACGGTGCAGGCGGCCAACGTATTGTTGCAGCGTGCCGCGCCACGAAATCGGCATGGCGAGAAAAAGGGTGTCGAGCCGCGCGTCGTCGAAGCCTTCGCCGATGTAACGGCCCGTGGCCAGCAGGACTCTTTCTTCGCCATCGGGGATCGAAGTCAATTGTTCGGCGATGGCGCGGCGTTGTTTTGCGCCCATGCCGCCTTTCAACACCACGATGTGCTTCACCAAGCCGGTCAACCGGGAGGCAAATTCCTCCACCTGGCTGGTGCGCTCTGTCAGAAGAATCGGAGAACGTCCCGCTTTGACCGAACGCATCAGATCAACGCAGATGAGATCGTTACGCGCCTTGTTGTCGGCCAGTGCAGCATATAATTCGTGCATTTCCGGTTTCTCGGTCGAGGGCGGCAATCGAAAGTTTGTCGGTCGCGGAATAACGAAGTGATTGAATGGTCGCGCCAGTGCCTGGGCTCTGGCATCCACGCGATGACGGATCGGCCCGCATTGCATCACGATGATGGGATGATGGCCGTCCTTGCGTTGCGGCGTAGCCGTCAAGCCCGTGATGTAACGCGCCTTCACCTGCCGTAATACCTGCTCGAAACTCACCGCCGAAATGTGATGACATTCATCCACAATGACGTGGCCGTAGTTTGCGACAAGGTCGTCCACGACCTGTTTGCGATTCAGGCTTTGAATGACGGCAACGTCAATCATGCCGTTGGCGCGTCGCCGCCCGCCCCCGATCTGGCCGATTGATTTGATGGGTAGATTCAGAAATGCCGCGAGCCGTTCGCGCCATTGATCCAGCAGTTGTCGCCGATGGACGAGAACAAGTGTGTTCACTTTCCGTTCGGCAATAAGCCATGCCGCGATGACGGTTTTCCCGAAGGCGGTCGTGGCGCACAAAATGCCATCATCGGACGCAAGTATGGCATTGGCGGCGGCTTGTTGTTCGGGCCGAAGCTGGCCCTGGAACTTCACCTCAATCGGGCTGCCAACAAATCGCTGATCTTCGAGTTGAACCACGACATTGTGCGATTTGAAAAACGCTGTAACTTCATCCAGACAGCCACGCGGCAAGGCGATGTGCTTCGGAAATTCCTCCGCGCACCGGATGACGCGCGGTTTGCCAAATGTTGAAAGTCGCATCGCCTGCGCCCGGTAAAATTCCGGGTTCTGAAACGCCGCCAGCCGGTGCAACCGGTTCAACATCGCGGACGGCAGCCCTTCTTTTTCCACATAGACCAGATTGCTGCGAACAATTTTTACACTCGGCGGCAGCGGGCCGGGAATCGGCTGATCTTTTTTCTTCCGCGACGGCGGCAACGTCCACGGGTCTTCGTTTGAATCGTCGTCGGTGACACTGCGCCGGACGCCGATGATTTCACCGCTGCGTTCGGCATCACGCACCAGAGTTTCAACTTCAGCGAATTGCATTCGTCGAATGCCCGACAGGAAAGCCCACTGGTCGGGATGCGGATTGAAATCATTGGCGAGAAAAACACTATTGCCGTGGCTGCGTGGCAAGTGTTGCAGCGGCAGCGCGATGAGGTTGCCGAAGCCGCCTTTTGGCATCGTATCCTGACTCGGAAAGAAGCGGTCATAAGAATCAAGGCCAAGTTGGTGACGCCGCTCCATTGTCCGGGTGAGAATGGCCGCACCAAGTTTTCGCGCGAGGCTGGCGGGCAGCGGCGCATCAAAGAAAACCCAGACGTGACCACCGCGTCCAGAACGCGACCGTTCAAGGGCGGTGGAAATGTTCCAATCGGCACAGGTCTGAAGAAATGCCCGCACATCTTCCTGCCAGGTCGTTTTGTCGAAATCGGCGGCCAGAAACCAGCACGTTTCATCGGTCAGCAGCGGATAAACGGCCGCCGTCAGTTTGCCGGTGAGGTGATCGTGAATCACTTGATCCGTAAAGGGAAAATATTCCTTTGGCTCATCGGGCTTCTTTTGGAACGAATTGCTCCATGTTTTTTGATACGCGGGCGAATACCCTGTCTTCCCGCTCCGCCCTTCCCAGCGCGCCGCATAAACATTTTCACGTCCGCGAAAAAGACTGCGGAACAACTTCACTTTTTCATCAGGACTGGATTTGGAAGTGACCACAGCCACAGTGGAATTGAATTCAATACCGCTATTGGTTGATGGAGCCGCCGCTTCAGCCTCTGGAAGTCCAAGGCGCTCGCGAAGCTGTTGGTTCTCAACGCGCAACCGTTCACATTCCGCGAGCGCGTCGGCGAGTCGTTGTTCAACAGGAAAACTCACTTGGTTAAACTCCTAAAATCCGAAGTCAAATGCGATTCAAAACAATCTTTTCGTGGCACGATTGCGCGGTGCGTGCGCGTGAATCGGGATTCGATTGTATGTCGCCGGGCAGCGCGTCAATCTATTGCTCGCCTCATCCGGCTGCGCTCCAGATTGCACCCGCTACCCGGCTCCGGGAGTTTGCCGTTTAGGATTCTGCGCACGGAGGAGTTTCACAGTGAAGATATGAATGCCAATGATTGCCGATCTCTCGGTAAATTTATTCACCCTGCCGGACTTGCATTTTGTTTCGGCTGTGCTATTTATTTTCTTGAGACAGGACGAAAGTCTGGATTCTCACTGCTTGGCTAGTGTTGGCAAATGCTGACGCGATAATGCCCTTAATCCCGTCATGGGTCAGGCAATTTTGCCTGTTTTCTACCTCAATTGAGGCTTCATTGGCGAGAACTGACGCCGGTTTGCTGTCAGTTTGATGACCCCCGCTTCCCATCGCATGGCTTTGCCATGCCTTGGGAAGTTGGTTTTTGACCCAAAGAGTTGTGTCACGGGTGACACAGACGGCAAATGAATTCTGATAAAACAGTGGAAATAATTTAGTCGCAATGAAAAAACGGAATTTTATCGGGCGACAAGTCGGCAAACGGCGTAGCGAGCTCGACTGGACACAATTTGATTTGGCCGACCGGTTGGAGCATGCCGGCTGGCAAAATGTCACGCGCAGCACCGTTTCCAAAATCGAAGACGGCTCGCTGCGGATTGATCTGACGCAGTTGTTTTACCTGGCCGTGGCCCTCCGCGTTCATCCGATCCATTTCCTGCCCAAAATGGACTGGAGCAAGCCGGTCAAAGCCCAAATCTATTCCTAATAAAAAGCCACTAAAGGACGTATGGAAACGATTCCAGAAAACGAAATTCAAACCGCCAAGCCGCCGATTGAGCGACTCGCCTATTCCGTGCAGGAAGCCGCCGATATGCTGGGCGTGCATTATTTCAGTATCTACCGGCTGATTCAGCGCGGCAAACTCAAAACCTGCCGTGCGCTCCGGGGCAAATTGCTCGTGCCACGCACCGAACTGTTAAAACTTCTGGAAACCGAATGAGGCAAATTATGAATTACTACGAAAGACCGACCGCGCTCCAAGAACAGGCTTATGCCGAGGCCAGACAGCATTTCGCGGAACATCTGAAACAGTTCAAAGCGAACTGTGATGCCATTCACAATATCGAGGCCAATCTGCCAGCGATAGCCCGCGACGCAATCAGAGCCGCCCTGCAATCTTCAGGCCACATCATCCAAACCGACGACGGCACGCAATGGCTACGTCAAATTGAAATCTTCACTTTACTTTTAGCCGTCTAAAAGTAAATTAGTCCTGCAATGATTAAACGACCTTTCTGGACTGACCGGCTCGTCGCCGCGTGGAAACAGGCATCCATTGTCTGGCTGACCGGGCCGCGGCGGGCGGGCAAGACGGTGCTGGCCCAGAGCCTGTCGGACGCGGAGTTTCTCAACTGCGACCTGCCCAGCGTGGCGGAACGGCTGCGCGACCCGGAAAGTTTTTTCCGGTCGGTGAAAAAAAAGTTCGTGGTATTGGACGAAGTGCATCAGCTTCCCGATCCGAGCCGGCTGCTGAAGATTGGCGCGGATGCTTTTCCCAAATTGAAAATCCTGGCGACGGGTTCTTCCACGCTCGCGGCCACGCAAAAGTTCCGCGACAGTCTGACGGGGCGCAAGCGGGTGGTGGAGCTGGTGCCGGTGTTGCATGAGGAATTGCCGGCCTTCGGCATGACGGATTTGCGGGAGCGCTTGTTGCGCGGCGGTCTGCCGCCCGCCCTGCTCGCGAAGGAACACAATCCAGAATTCTATGCTGAGTGGCTGGACTCCTACTTCGCGCGCGATGTGCAAGAGCTTTTCCGGCTGGAGAAGCGCGCCGGTTTCTTGCGCGTGCTGGAATTGTTGATGCGCCAGAGCGGCGGGATGCTGGATGTGACGAAGTTGGCCGCTGAAAGCCAGATTAGCCGGCCAGCGGTCACGAACTGGCTGGAGGTTTATCAGATCACTCACGTGGCGCATTTGGTGCGACCGTTTTCGGCGGGCGGACGGCGCGAGATCGTAGCGCAGCCGAAAGTGTTCGGATTCGACACGGGGCTGGTCTGCCACGCGCGCGGCTGGGATCATCTGCGGACGGAGGATTGCGGCGTGTTGTGGGAGCATCTCGTGCTGGACACACTCATCGCCGCCGGTGCGCCGAAAATTCATTTCTGGCGTGACAAACAGCAGCGCGAAGTGGACTTCGTCGTGCCCCACGGGCGCGACGCGGTTGACGCCATCGAATGCAAATGGAACCCCGAAGCCTTCGAGACGCGCGGACTGGCAGCATTTCGTGAACAATATCCGAAAGGAAAAAACTACGTTGTCAGTCCATTGAACGGCCCATCGTATGAGCGCGTTCAGGGTGGGCTGAAAATCTCAATTGTATCACCGGGAGAATTGCGTCAAGCGATGGCCTGATCGTGTGGGTGAGTTACGAAGTTATCTTAAAAACTTGCACCCGACTTGTAACCCAACGGGAAAATTTTGGATTTTATGAGAAGATGAGAGATGACACGGAAAAGTGAATAATCACCAATGAAATCAATGGTTCTGCAATGGTTGCAAAGGGGAATTAAAACTCGCTAAAAATGGCTAAAATCGGCCTTTTTGAATTAAAAGGGCACTTCTCTACCGACTGAGCTACCAACCCAACAGGGCCGACGAAAATAGATTAAAACCGCCCAAACGCAAGGTTTTTCCCCGGCGCAACGGCCTGTCCTGATCAGAACCAGCTTAGGCGGTTACAATTTGGACAACCATTAAGAAAAATCCCGGCCATCAATTCGGTTGGCAGAAAACCGCGCGCCGTTTAACCTGCGCCATGCGGTTGCACGACCGATATCTGTTCCGCGAACTCCTCACGCCGCTGGCCTACTGCCTCGGCGGTTTTCTCATTTTCTGGATCGCCTATTTTTTCTTCTCCGAACTCGACGTGATGCAGGAGCACCAGCTCAAGCTGTTTGACTCCGTGGAATATGCCGCCGCCATGACGCCGGGCTTTCTCATCATGGTGCTGCCCATCGCGCTGCTGCTCGCGCTGCTTTACGCCCTCACGCAGCACGCGCGGCATCAGGAACTCACCGCGCTCCGCGCCGCCGGCGTGAGCCTGTGGCGGTTGTGCGTGCCTTATTTTGTGGTCGGCGTCACCGCCGCCGGAATTTATTTTGGTTTGAACGAAATCGTCGTGCCACGTTGCACCGGCTGGGCGGAGGAAATTTTGAACCGTCATGCCCAAGACGCAGATGAGAACACGCTCGCGGCGATGGATGAGTCCAAAGGAGCCGCTCATTCGCCAAAGGCCGTTCACAATCAAACCAAGACTCACTTCACCAACATCGGTTTCCGCACCACCCACGCGAACCGCATCTGGCAGATTGGCGAATATGATTCCGTCACCCGAATCATGCTGAATCCGAACGTGACCTGGACCTTGCCCGACGGCTCCTGGCGCGCCCTTCAAGCCGAGCGCGCCGGCCGCACCAACGGCGTCTGGATTTTTTTTAACGCAAAATTGTTCACGCAATCCGGCCCGCACAGCAGCCTCCTGCCGACGTTCACGACGAACCTCATCGCCATGCCGGACTTTGACGAGACGCCGCGGGAGATTTTGAGCAACATCAAAATGAGCGATTCGCAAACTCTGCGCGGTTCGCGCAACGCGGACATTCCGCTCAAGGATCTGCGCGAATATCTCAAGCTCCATCCCGACCTGCCGCCGGACGACATGAACGCGCTGCGGACCAAATATTACGGGCGGCTGGCCGCGCCGTGGACGTGCCTGGTGGTGGTGTTCATCGCCATCCCGTTCGGCGCGCAATCGGGGCGCCGGAATTTATTTTTTGGCGTGGCGGGCAGCATTTTCATCTGCTTTTCGTATTTTGTGCTGCAACAGGTCAGCCTCGCATTCGGCCTGAACGGGCATCTGCCGGCGTGGCTCGCAGCGTGGCTGCCCAACCTGTTTTTCGCCACGGTGGGAACTGTTTTAATTTTGCGCACCCGGTGATTTTAAGGTGAAAGAACAACTGGAAAAACTGAAGTCGAGCCACGAGCGTTTACGCCTGTTGTATCAGGTCGGCAGCGTCATCCACTCCACGCTGGATTCGCAGGAGGCGCTCCAGCTCATCGTCAGCGAGGCCGTGCGCGTGATGCGCGCGTCGAGCGGCTCGCTGGCGCTCATCAATCCCACGTCAAACTTCCTGGAAATCCACGCCGCACAGAATCTTTCTTCCGCCGCACGCAAATTAAAGCTCCGCGTCGGCGAAGGCGTCACCGGCTGGGTCGCGCAGACCGGCCGGCCCGTGTGCGTCGGCGACGTGACTCAAGACAAGCGCTATGTCAGCATCCGCCGCGACGTGCGTTCGGAGCTCGCCGTGCCGCTGGAAGTGCAGGGCGAGGTGCGCGGCGTCATCAACGTGGATTCTGAACGCGTGGATGCATTTTCGGCAGACGACCAGGAACTGTTACAGGAACTGGCGATCCAGGCCGCCAAGGTCATTCACAACACCTGGCTCTACGAACAACTGCGGTTGAAGGTGACGCTGTTCGAATCTCTTTCCAGTGTGAGCCGCACCATCAATTCCACGTTGAACCTGGACGAGGCGTTGCGCGCCATCACCAAGGAGTCGTGCGAGCTGATGCGGGCGCGGATGTGTTCGCTCATGCTGCTCGACGAATCGCGCGAGTGGCTGGACCTGCGGGCGAGCTTCGGCGCCGGCGACGCCTACATCAACAAACCGCGCCTGAGCGCGGGGGAAAGCTTGATCGGCGTGGTGGTGCGGCGGAAAAAGCCGTTGCAGGTCGCCAATGTACAGTCAGATACGCGGTATCAAAATGTTGAGCTCGCGCGGCGCGAAGGCCTAGTGTCGCTGTTAAGCGTGCCGCTGATTTTCGCCGGGCAGAGCATTGGCGCGTTGAGTGTTTATACGGCGCGGCCCTACAGTTTTTCCAACGAGGAGATAAAAATTTTGTCCGCGCTGGCGGAACTGTCGGCCATCGCCATTGAAAAGGCGCGGCTCTACGAGCGCATCGTGGACGTGGAGGAACAGCTCCGCCAGAACGAAAAACTGTCCGCGCTCGGCCTGCTGGCGGCGGAGGTGGCGCATGAAATCCGCAATCCGCTCACGGTGATGAAGCTGCTGTATCACTCGCTCAACCTGAAATTTGAGCCAAAGGATCCGCGCAACAAGGACGCGCAAGTCATCGAATCCACAATTGAGCATCTGAACAAAATCGTGGAGCAGATTCTGGATTTTGCGCGGACGACGGAACCGAAGTTTGCGCCGGTCAACCTGAATGATCTGGTGGACGAGTTGAGCTTGCTGGTGCGGCACAAGCTGGCGAACCAGGCCATCAAGCTGGTGCGCGATTTGCCGGTGGATTTGCCACTGGTGCTGGGCGACGCGCCGCAATTGGAGCAGGCGTTTCTCAATTTGATTTTGAACGCCGCCGAGGCGATGGCGGGCGGCGGCACGTTGACCATCCGCTCACGCGAAATTCTCGGCGCAGATAAATCCCTGCGGATCGCGGTGGAATTCAAGGACACCGGCGGCGGCATGACCGAGGAGCAGAAACAGCGGGCGTTCAAGACCGTGCTGGCCACCACCAAGGCCAAAGGCTCCGGCCTCGGCCTCGCCATCGTTGGGCGCATCATCGAGACGCACCACGGCGAAATCAACATTCGCTCCCGCGTCGGCCGGGGAACGACCATTCGGATCACGCTGCCGGTGAAATAATTTTCCCGCCGCGGTTTTCGGGCAGGACCGCAATGCAAAAACCCGCCGGATTTTTCCGGCGGCCTTTGCGTTGAAAAATTCCGGGCGGACTAGGCGCCGTTGTCGCCGATAGCCTCGACGGGGCAGCCTTCCTTGGCTTCCTTGCAGCGGGCTTCTTCTTCCGGTGTGCCGGGCTGCTTGTAAACGAGCGAATAGCCGCCGTCGTCATTGCGCTTGAAGTTGTCCGGCGCGGTCTCGCGACACAGGTCGCAATCAATGCACTGGTTGTCCACGTAGTATTTGCCGGGGGCGTTTTCGGGATATTTGTTTGCTGCGTCAGCCATAAATTTATTAAAAAGTTAGGTGAAAATAATGGCTGGCCGGCGGCGCGATGGCAAGCAAGATTCCGGCGGCGCGGCAATTAAAACTTTTCTTAAAATTCAGGATAAGTATTCTGCACCCATGCAAAGAGGATTGCTGCGGCACACAAAAATCGTCTCCACCCTCGGCCCGGCCACGGATTCCGCCGAAATGATCGGCAAGTTGATGGACGCGGGGGTCAATGTTTTCCGCCTCAACATGTCCCACGCGCCGCACGACTGGGTGCGCCGGGTGCACGCGGACATCCGCGCCGAATCGGCCAAGCGCAGCCGCCACACCGGCATCCTGATGGACACGCAGGGGCCGGCCATCCGCACCGGCGACATCGCCTCGCCGCTGGATTTGAAGCCCGGCCAGAAATTCACGCTCACCGTGCGTGGCGAAAAAAGCGAGGAGGAGCATTCCGTGGACGTCAACTACGAGAATTTCATCAATGACATCAGCGTCAGCGACGTGGTGCTCATGGACAACGGTGCGATTGAAATGAAGGTGCTCGCCAAAAACGGCAACAAGGTGGAATGCGAGGTCCTCACCGCCGGCAAGCTCGGCAGCCGCCGCCACATCAACCTGCCCGGCGTCAAGGTCAGCCTGCCCGCGCTCACCGCCAAGGACATCAAGGACGTGAAGCTCGGCCTGGAGCTTGGCGTGGATTTCATCGCGCTCTCCTTCGTGCGCGAATCCCGCGACCTGCTACAGCTCCGGGAATTGTTTGGCGAAGGCAAGCCGCATCCGTTCGTCATCGCCAAAATTGAAGATCAGGAGGCTATCAAAAATCTTGAATCCATTGTGCGCGAGGCCGACGGCATCATGGTGGCGCGCGGTGATCTGGGCATCGAAATTCCCTATTACGAACTGCCCATCGTCCAGCGCCGAATCGTAAAAACCTGTTTGCGCATAGGCCGGCCGGTCATTGTCGCCACGCACATGCTGGAAAGCATGATCACTTCGCCAATGCCCACCCGCGCCGAAGTCACCGACGTTTCCAACGCCGTTTTCGAGGAAGCCGACGCGATCATGTTGAGCGGTGAAACGACCGTCGGCAAATACCCGCTCAAATGCATCGAGGTTTTTGACAAGATCGCGACGCGCATTGAACGCAGCGGTAGCGCGCAGTTTCACGACGCGGCAGAATTGATCAACGCGCGGCAAAAGCTCGTCAAGAGCGCCGTCGTCATGGCCAATGAACTGAAGGCTGCCGCCATCATTTCCTTCACGCGCCACGGCCACATGGCGCGCTACGCCTCGTGGATGCGGCCGCGCTATTCGCCCGTCTATGCGATGTGCGACAATGAACGGTCCGCCAACGAACTCACCTTGAGCTGGGGCGTCACGCCCTTCGTCATGGAGTTTGATTTCATCAATCCGCAGAACACGATTGAAATCGGCTTGAAGAATCTGGTCGAACTGGGCCGCCTGAACCGCGGCGACACCGTGGTCATCATTGGCGCGATTTCCGTCGGCACCGAAATCGTGGATGCCGTGCAGATGCGGACGGCGTAAACTGAATTCAACCCAGCAGGCAAAAAATGCCGACAGGATTTGCCGGCGCGTTTGTCTTTGGCGAAAAATTATTGTCCCAACGCCGCCGCCGCGAGGTTGGTGATGTTCAAAACGGTGTTTGGAAACAAACCAATCCAGAACATGCCCGCGAGGCAAATCCAAATGGCGGCTTTGGCCGGCGAAGACAATTCAATTAGTGACATATCCGCCGGATCTTTGCTCCAGTAAATCGCGCGGATGACGCCGAAATAATAATAGAGCGAGATGATCACGCCAACCAAAGCGGTGAAGGTGAGGCAATAGTAGCCATGGTTGTGCGTAAGATGCGCGGTTTCAATCACGGCCTTGAGCAGCAGAAATTTTCCGAAAAATCCGGCGAGCGGCGGAATGCCGGCAAGCGAAACCATCGCGATGGTCAGCGTCGCGGCAAGCAGCGGCGAACGCTGATTCAAACCGGCGAGGCCGGAAACATCTTCCGTCGTCAGATGCCGCATGACGAGCGTGATTACAAAAAATCCGGCCATCACCGTGAACACATAACCGGCGAGGTAATACATCAGCGCCGACTGTCCGCTCGCACTCAACGCGGCGATGCCGAGCAGCAAGTAACCGGCGTGCGCAATGCTGGAATAGCCGAGCAGACGTTTGAGATTACGCTGCGGGATGGCGCAAAGATTGCCGTAAAGAATCGTGATGCCGGAAATGACGATGAGCAGGTTTGCCCAATGCGCCGTCACGCTCGGCACGGCGGTGAACAGCACGCGCAGCAGCAAAACAAACCCGGCGGCCTTGGAACCGATGGCGAGAAACGCGGTCGTCGGCGTGGGTGCGCCTTGATAAACATCCGGCGCCCATATTTGAAACGGAAACGCGGCGATCTTGAATCCAAGGCCGACCAAAACCAACAGTACGCCAAGCAAAAAGATTTGGCTGTCGGCAAACTGCGGTGCGACGGCGGCGAGTTTGGTGAAGTTGAGTTCACCGGTCGTTCCCCAAATCAATGCGATGCCGAAAACCATGAACGACGACGACAGCGCACCGAGAATCAAGTATTTCACACCAGCTTCGAGCGACTGGAGTTTGCTGCGTTGAAAACTGACGAGGACGTAAAACGTGATGGTGATGAGTTCGATGGAGACGAACAGCATCGTAAAGTCGTTGGAAGACGCGGCGAATAACATGCCGGCCAGGGCGAAGACGATGAGCGAATAATATTCCGCGACGCTGCCTTCGGCGAGTTTATCGGAAAATTCAGCGGCCATGAATAAAACCAAAATCGCCGCGACGATGAACAGTTGTTTGAAAAACAGCGACAGCGCGTCGTTGACGAACATGCCGCCGAAAGCGGTGCCGAACTGGCCGCAACTTCCATTGCCGCTCAGGCTCGTGACCAGCAATACGCCCAAGGCCGCGATGGCGGCGTAACCGATGAAACGACGGCGCTCGGCGGGCACAAATAAGTCCGACAGCAACAGCACGAGGCCGAGGCCAATCACCGAAATTTCCAGCATTATCAGGGAGGAATTCATTTGTTTTGCGCAATAAAATTTGCGGGCAACGCGCTCGTTGCATTTGCCGTGACAGCGTTGCCAGTTGCCATGGCCACAATTTTCTGCGCATCGGGATTGATTTTCTCGGTGAGCAGCTTCGGTATGAAGCCGAACACCAGCAGGCTCACGAGCAGCAACGCGTAAGGCAGCTTGCGCCAGGCGTTCGAGGCGTCGGCGAGTGAATTCCATTTTTCCGGCAGCGGGCCGTGCAAAATGTTGCGAACGGCGCGCGTCATGTAAATTCCGCCGATGACCAGCGCGCCCCAGAGCGCGATGACCGTGATGGCCGGGAACATTTTCCACGCGCCGAAAAACACCGTGGCTTCACCGACGAAATTTGCAAAGCCAGGCAAACCGCAGCCAGCCATCGCCGCCATCAACAAGGTCGTGCCGATAAACGGCAGCTTGCGGCAGAGTCCGCCGAGTTCGCTCATCTGCAACGTGCCGGTCTGCTTGTAAATGTAACCGCTCAACGCGAAGGTCAGCGCCGCGAGGAAACCGTGTGCGATCATGATGAGCACCGCGCCGGTCACGCCGATGAGGTTCAGACTCGCGATGCCGAGGAAAATAAAGCCCATGTGCGCCACGCTGGAATTACCGATCAGCAGGTTCAAATCTTTTTGGCGCATGGCCACCCAGCCGACATACAAGATATTGCCGACGCAGAGCCACGCGATGACGTGCGCCCAGCTTTGCGCCGCCTGCGGCAGCAGCGGCAGCGCGATGCGGATCAAACCGTAGAGACCGAATTTCTTCAACACGCCGGCGTGAAGCATGGCGGTCGGAGACGGTGCGACGCCGTAACCCAGCGATGCCCACGAATGGAAAGGCCAGAGCGAAACTAGAATGCCGAAGCCAAACAGCAGCAGCGGGAAGATGAAATTCTGCGCGTTGACCGCGAGCGGATTCGTCTTGGCGTGCTCGATTATTTTCGGGATGTCGAACGTGTTCGCGCCGGATTGCAGGTAAAGCGCGATGAGACCGATGAGCGCGATGAGCGCGCCAATGCTCAAATACAGCGTGATCTGGAACGTCGCGTAGTTCTTCTTTTCGCCGCGGCCCCAGACGCCGATCATGATGAAGGTCGGCACCAGCGCGAGTTCGTGCAGGAAATAGAAAAAGAACAAATCGAGCGACGCGAATGCGCCGAGGATGCCACCGGTCATCACAAGCAACAGGATGTAAAATTCCTTTTCGCGCGTCTGGATTTCCCACGAGCAGAGCGCGGCGGCGAAGGCGACGATTGCGCCCATCAAGATCAAACCGACGTTCAAGCCGTCCACGCCGACGTGATAGCTGATGCCGAGCGATTCGACCCAGGGAATTTGCTGGACGAAACGATAGCCATCCGCGTCCACCGGCGCACCGGCGTATTGGCAGAACATTTTCACCGCGAGCACCGCCGAGATGAGCGTGGCCAGCACCGCGATGGCGCGGATGATGACGCGGTAATTGCGCGGCACGACGACGAGCGCCAACGCCGCCAGCAGCGGCCAACCTGCGATGTAAGTCAGTATGGACATTTTATTTTCCCAAAACGAAATAGAGCAACAGCGCCACGCCGAGCACGAACAGGAAGGCGTAGGTCTGGAGGTTGCCGGTTTGCGCGAGGCGCAATGCGCGTCCGCTCAAATCCGTGCCGCCGCGAATCGCGCCGATGATCGCGCCTTCCAAAATCCAGCGGTCCAGCCAGTCGGCAACGGCGGCGAGAAAATCATGGAAGCGAATGAAAGTGGCTTCGTAAAGTTCGTCGAAGTAAAAACGGTTTTTCATCGCCGTGGAAAGCGCGCCAAGTTTGGCGGGCAGCGGATCGGAGGCGGCATTTTTGTAGAGCGTGAACGCGAGGAAAATACCAATAAGTGCAACGGCGATGCCGATCAACATCGGAATCGGCGTGTGCAACGGTTCGAGCAATTGTTGCGTGAAGGAAAGCGTTTCGTGGTCGGCGGCGAATTGCGAACCGTAGTTGTTCGTGATGCCGATGAATCCGCCGACGGCCGCGAACACGGCGAGCACCACCAGTGGCAGCGTGATCACCAGCGGCGATTCGTGCGCGTGCTTCGCGTGGTCGGATTTTTCCTTGCCGAAGAAAACGACGAAGAACAAACGGAACGTGTAAAACGCCGTCAGCGCGGCGACGAAAATGGCGACGGCGAACAGCAAATAATTTTTCTGTTCCAACGCCTGCGCGAGAATGGAATCCTTCGAATAAAAACCACTGAACGGCGGAATGCCGCTCAAGGCCAGCGCGCCGATGAGAAATGTCCAGAACGTGACCGGCATTTTTTTGCGGATGTTGCCCATCTGCCAGATGTCCTGCTCGTGGTGCATTCCGAGAATGACGGAGCCGGCGCTCAAGAACAGCAGCGCCTTGAAAAACGCGTGCGTGGTCAGATGGAACATCGCCGGCGTCGGGCCGCTCAAACCGACGGCCATGACCATGTAGCCGAGCTGCGAGAGCGTGGAGTAGGCGATGATGCGCTTGATGTCGTTTTGTTGAATGGCGATGAGCGCGGCGAGCAGCGCGGTGAATCCGCCGATGTAGGCGATGACATGGAGCGCATCGGCGTTGTATAAAAACAGCGTGCGGCACAGCATATAAACGCCGGCGGCTACCATCGTCGCGGCGTGGATGAGCGCGGACACGGGTGTCGGACCTTCCATCGCGTCCGCAAGCCAGACGTGCAGCGGGAATTGCGCGGACTTGCCGACGGCACCGCAGAAAATTAAAAGTCCGGCGATGGTCGCGCTCAAACCGAGCGCAGCGGGATTTGCCAGCATCGCCGTTTGCAACTCACCGAAATTCAGCGAACCAAGCAGACCCCAAACCATCAAGATGCCAGCGAGAAAACCGAAGTCGCCGAGGCGGTTGGTGATGAAGGCTTTTTTCGCGGCGTCGCCGGCGCTGGGTTTTTCAAACCAGAAACCGATGAGCAGGTAGCTGGACACGCCGACCAACTCCCAGAAAATGAACATCAGCACGAAATTGTTCGCCAGCACGATGCCGAGCATCGAGAAGGTGAACAGGCTCATGAACGCGAAGAAGCGGGCCTTGCTCCGGTCGTGATCCATGTAGCCGTAGGAGTAAATATGGATCGCGCCGCCGACGCCAGTGACGATGAGCAGCATCATCAGGCTCAAAGCGTCGAGCTTCAGGCCGAAATCAATTTGCAGTCCGCCGACGGAGAGCCAGTTGGTGGAAGTTTCCGTGACGGCCGGGTGAAAGCCGTTGGCGTTGATGAAAACCAAAGTCAGGATGAAACCGGCGACAATCGCGCCGATGGAAATGAGGCTGCTGACGGTTTTGCTCCGCAGAGTAAAAAGCGTTATCACCGCCACTGACAGCAGCGGCAGGAACAAAATCAGCCATGGAAAAAGTTCGTTTTTCATCCGTCAGAGTTTCATCGAGGTCAAATCTTCGACGTGCGCGGACTGGCGTTTGCGGTAGAGCGCCACGATCAGCGCGAGGCCGACCGCCACTTCCGCCGCCGCCACGGTGATGATGAA
>Ga0182024_10000801_pt1 | contig 82542 bp, 70 predicted proteins | sample P32metaG_FD_120480 | JGI IMG/M metagenome (GOLD analysis project Ga0182024, IMG submission 120480) | Permafrost microbial communities from Stordalen Mire, Sweden - P3-2 metaG (Illumina Assembly) | ecosystem: Environmental > Terrestrial > Soil > Wetlands > Permafrost | place: Sweden: Stordalen...
ATTCGACGATGGAGTATTGACCGCCAGCATCAGCGTGGCAATTTGAGGGAGGAAAGAATAAGGCCGAAATAGCCGCCACCAGAGTAGCGCCGGCGCGGGTGAGGCTGAACTGTTTTTGGGCGTTCCCCATATGATCAAGATAGTTCTGAGAAACTAAAGAAAGCAAGAAACGTTACCGCAGAGTCGGAACTCGTGATGAAAAACGCGATTTGTATTTCCTGGGCTTTGTTCACCTGGCGGCGATGCGGGACTGGCTCAAAAACCCATTTTGAAAACACGCCCTAAGAATAGCAGACTTTTTTGGAAATTCGAATACGACAAATGGGCCAATGGGAGGATGATTTGGCTTCGACTCGCTCGCTGCGATTGGCAACGATGGAGTCCGTAAGCCAGGCAGCTTGTATGGAATGCAAAAGCCATGAAAGTGAAAGGGTCCCACATGATCGCATATTTTTTGGGTGATTTCCAAAAAAGGATCGTTGAACCGCGCCCATGCGGTTTCTGCACGGTCGGGTGAGAGTCTCTCAAGCCTTGGCTCGTTTTCATCGGACAATGTCAGGGCTCAAGGGACTTTGGCCCTACCGTCGTGACAAGGTGCAAATAACCGCCGACCAACCCCGGCCAAGGGTGCGTTTTTTGCAGCTATTTGCAGGTATTTGCACTTTGGCGCTTAAAGCAAAAGCCGCCGAATCCGGCCAGGTTTTGGCTCTTTATGCCAGCGAATGGCTTCCTGAAGCAATTCAATGATAACGCGCTCGTCTATGAAGATTGTCTTCTTGATTCGCATTCTGATATTTGAATAGGCATGAAACTTAACATAGCGCTTTTGAAATCCTTGGTAATTTTGTCCGTTATCGGCCTTGGCCTTGTCAGCCGGGCAGAAGAAGAACCTCGCGTCGTCAACCCTGGACCGCCTCCGGCGGACGCCATCGTGCTCTTTGACGGCACTGACTTGTCGCACTGGCGGAGCGAGGAAGGCGGCAAAGCGGGCTGGGTGGTGCAAAACGGCGTGGCGACGGTCAATGGGACCGGCGATATCGTGACGCAACAACCGTTTGGGGATTGCCAACTGCATATCGAGTGGGCAACACCTGCGGAAGTCAGGGGCGAAGGCCAGGGCCGGGGCAACAGCGGCGTTATCTTTCAAGGACGCTACGAACTGCAGGTTCTGGACTCCTACCAGAACAAGACCTACTTCAATGGCCAGGCCGGCGCCGTTTACAGTCAATACGCGCCTCTAGTCAATGTCTCCCGCAAACCGGGCGAATGGCAATCCTACGATGTCATCTTCCGCGCGCCCCGCTTCGATAAGAATGGCAACTTATCGAAAGCGGGCACGATTACCGCGCTGCACAACGGGGTCCTGATCCAGGACCACGCCGAGGTAAAAGGTCCCACTGGCCAGCAACCAACCAAATACGTAGCGCATCCGCTCAAGCAACCACTGGTTTTGCAGGACCACGGAGACCCCGTCCGGTTCCGCAATATTTGGATCCGAGAACTTTAACGGGGCTGTCGGCGGCGAATATAAGTCGTCACTCCAGCATTTGTTTCTTGCATAATTATTCGATTTTGATTAAAATTCAATCTCGCCAAGATAAGCAGCCGCAGTCCATGAACTGGCTCGTTGTTTGGAAACATAAATTAAGAGAAAGAATTACCCATGAAAACACATGAACTGACAACTTGTTCGCTTTTGCGGCGTCTCTCCGTGAGCGCAGCGGCGCTGGTCATTTCCCTTGGCGCGGTCCAGACCGCATCGGCCCAATCCACAAATTACCCCGCCACCATCCTGTCCAACAATCCGGTCGCCTACTACCAGTTGCAGGAATTGCAGAGTGCAACCACGGCCATCGATTCCACCACGAATGGCTTGAACGCCACCTATGACTACGACACGAACGACAGCACGCCGGTGTTGGGTTTCGCCGGAATTGACACCAATTCCATTGCGTTTCTCGGAAACCAATCCGACGGCTATGGCGTTATCGACATCCCCTACAACGTCTTGCTCTCCCCCGTGAACAGTGACGGCATAACGGGCGCGCCATTTTCCATCGAGTGTTGGGTTCAGGCTTATTCCGGAAATGAAGGGACGGGGCTTTATTTATCCATCATCGGTGTGTTTGGGGGATATTCCGCCAGCGGGACAGGGACTTATGCTAATGCCTCCGGATGGCTTCTGGGCCAGACTCCCGGTCCGGGCAGCACCTGGTTGTTTAACATGAAAAATGCCGGCTTCCTCACTGCGGGGACGGTGGCGCCGTTGCAATGGACTTATTTGGTGGGAACGTTTGACGGAACAAATCAGAATTTTTACATCAACGGTCAATTGGTTGCCTCTCAGAACGGGACGGGCTATCTTGCGGACAACGGCTCGGATGGCATGATCGGCGCGGTGCCCAACGCCGGCTTTCCGCCCTATAGCCCGTGGTTGGGCGGAGTGGACCAGGTTGCCTTTTACACCAACGCCCTGACGGCGGATCAAGTCGCGAACGACTACGCTGTCGGCACCAACTCCTTCAGCGTCAGACCGATGGAGCCCTTGATTGCGACGCAGCCGGATTCGGTAACTAATTTTTCAGGAACCGATGTTACATTTACCGTCATCGCCGTTGGCACGCCGCCGCTTTCTTACCAATGGAGCCGGCAGGGGAGTGGCCCGATTCCAAATGCCACCAATGACTCCTACAGCTTCTTATCCCATTATCCCCAAGACAACGATGCGGTTTATTCCGTGGTCATTTCAAACTCGTTTGGCAACGTGGAATCTGACTTCGTTACCAATGAGGTGGAAACCAACATCGTGGTTGAAGGGCCTCCATTCTCCATCACCCGCAACGTCGGCAGTCACGCGGCGTTCCGAGTAGCCGCCATCGGCGCTGTGCCGCTCAGCTATCAATGGTCTGTCAGCACCGACGGCGGCGTCACTTTTGACACACTGGCCGGTCAGACCGGCGACACGCTTTGGCTGACCAACGTTCAAATGAGTTTGAGCGGCAATGAGTATGCCGTGTTGGTTACCAACCCGTTTACTTCCTCCAGCAATTTCGCCACCTTGACCGTCCAGCCCCGAACTGAAATCGTTCCGCTGACGGGCTATGGCGCCATTGTCGCGGCGGACAATCCGGTAGCCTATTGGCAATTGAACGAACCCAACGGCGCAACGAACGCGATTGATGCGGTCGGGACCTTCGACGGCGCCTACAATATCTCACTTGGCAGTATCGTGTTTGGCATCGCAACAGGAGTTCCGAACGACACCAACTTCGCGGTCGATCTGCAAGACCCGCAGACCGCCAACTTTGGCCAAGGCGGTCAGGTGGACATTCCATACGCCTTGGAGTTGAATCCGTTCGGACCGTGGTCGGTGGAAGCCTGGGTCAGCCCCGACGGCGTGGATAACGTCTTCCGCGTCCCATTTTCATCACTGGAGGATACGAACTACGAAAATAATGACTTCGGTTGGAATATCTATCAAACTCCCGTTCCGGCCTACTGGGCATTGAATATATTCAACGGCGGAAACACAGCAGGCTATACTGGCAGCGATCTTGGCCATCCGCTGGTGCCCGGCGCATGGTATTATCTGGTCATTACTGACGACGGGAACGTGATCCAACTTTACGTCAACGGCGTGGCTGGCAGCGCCAGCACCACGGTAGCGGCCTCCAGTTTTGCTCCGAATGGCCTCAATGGCGATACGAATGTATCTGGCGTGGATGAAGTGCTCGGCCAGGGCAGCGACCTCGTGTATAACGGCGCCAACGCCGGCATGTCCGACGTGGCCTTCTACAACTACGCCCTCACGCCGGCCCAGATTCAGTCGCATTACTTAAACAAAGCGTCGCTCACGGTGTCGCGAGCCAATGGGCAAACCATTCTGACGTGGCCGGTCGGAGTTCTGCTTGGAACGTCCGATCTCACACAACCTTTCCTACCGGTTGGCGGCGCGGCATCGCCCTACACTGTTCCGATAGGCGGCAGCCAATTCTTCTATGAAGTGGTCGTGCATTAGGCATTCCCAGGCAGCGCAACAAATGTTGTAAATATGTTTGACTGTTAGCGGCGATTCCAACGTCTGCATTCACTCGATTGGGGCGGGCGTTTGGCAACGCGGTCGGCTCTTGGCCAAAACGGATCACTTGAGAAAGAAAATTGCAGCGCCGGCTGCCACACTGAGTTTTACCAGCCATCCCAGCGAATGGGCTATTGCGATCATCGGTTGCACCTTCATGAAGAGCGCATTGGTGAGAATCAGTGGCAACGGGCCGATGAGCCAGATCTCAAAGGCCATCCTCAGACCAGCACCGAGCGAGTGAACGTTGAACTCATGGCTGGCCAGCGCAAAAACAGCGCACGTCAGAAACGGGAATGGACTGGACCACGCGATGGCTTTTGACTCTCCTTTGCCGCCGGGAAATCGCCAGATTTCGGGGTATTTGTTGTTTCTTTTGTAAAGCAAATCCCCCATGAACAGCCAATCGGTCAACGATGACAAAATGCCACCGGCCAATACAGCCAGAGCAAAACGACTCCAACTCATATCCCTTTCGTAGTATCTGACCAACGTCACGCTGTCGATAACCAAGTTGTACGGGACGGAGAGCCTCCAATAGGGATTCCACGCGCAATTCTCCTGACAGTCAATCAGGTGAACATCCACCCCAAATCTGTTTTATTAGCTTGCCGTTGCGGCCCGAACTTTTAAGACTTTCCTACATTGAGTCAATAGTCATGCCGATTAAAAAGTATCGCGTCAGGGCCAGGGTCAGGGCCAAGGCCAAGGCGCTTAGCCGTAAGAAGCCGCCCGTCCGCGCCGCCAGGCCCGCGCGTTCCGCGCGGCGAGCCAAGGCTGCCGAGCCGCCGAGCATCGAACCGGCAGTTGAGCCGGCGCCCGTGATTTCCCCGGCGGAGGAATATGTCCCTATTCCGGACAGGGACCGCGCGCCTTATGATGGCGACACGGCCATCAAACTTTATCTCCGCGAAATCGGCCAGGTCAAATTGCTGACTCCCAAGGAGGAAATCGAACTGGCCGCCCGCATCAAGAAGGGTGACAAAAAGGCGCGGGAACAAATGATCAAAGCCAATCTGCGCCTGGTCGTCAAAATCGCGCACGACTATGAGAATTTTGGCCTTCCGCTGCTGGATTTGATTAATGAGGGCAACATTGGTCTCATGAAGGCGGTCGAACGTTTCGATCCTTCCAAGGGCGGCAAACTTTCTACTTACGGTTCGTGGTGGATCAAGCAATCCATCAAGCGGGCCTTGGCCAATCAATCCAAGACGATTCGGCTGCCGGTTCATTTGGTGGATAAGATCGCGCGGATGCGGCGCACGGCGATGAAATTGCAGGAGGTTTTCGGTCGCGAACCGACTGATGAGGAATTGGCCGAGGAGATGGGCATGTCGCCCAGCCGCGTCGCTCAAATGCGCACGGCGGCCATCCGTCCGGCCTCATTGGATGCGCCCATTGGCGACGATGAATCCAACAATTTTGCCGAGGTGGTGCAGGACGAAAACGCCGATACGCCTTACGAGCAACTGGAGGAAAAAACGGTGATCAAAATGTTGCGGGAGATGGTCAAGACGCTGGACCCGCGGGAAGCGACCATTTTGCAATTTCGATTCGGGCTTGATGGCGGCAGTGAAAAGACGCTGGAGGAAGTGGGCGCGAAATTTGGGGTGACCCGCGAGCGTGTGCGTCAGATTCAGAACATCGCCCTTAACAAGCTGCGCAAGATGATTCAAAAACTTGAAGCTGTTAAAATCTGATCTGGTCAATTACTCTGGCGCTCATGACAATTGAGAATGCAACCATTGAGCAACTCACCCGCGCCATCCGCAACGTTCCCGATTTTCCGCAACCGGGAATTCAGTTCAAGGACATTACTCCCGTTCTCAGTGATCCGCGCCTGTTTGCCAGTTCCATCGATCATTTGACGGGACATTTTAAACCTGGCTCGATCGACGCGGTGGTGGGCATTGATGCGCGCGGATTCATTTTTGCAGCGGCTGCTGCTTATAAACTAAAATGCGGATTTGTCCCCGTGCGCAAGAAGGGCAAGTTGCCTCACCATACTTACGAACAAAGCTACGATTTGGAATATGGCTCCAACACCATTGCCGTTCACATGGATGCGGTCAAACCCGGCAGCCGCGTGGTGTTGGTGGACGACCTGCTGGCCACAGGCGGGACGGCCGGGGCCGCTGCCAATCTCCTGCAACGCCTTGGGGCGGAAATTCTCGAAGGCACGTTCCTGATCGAGCTTAGTTTTCTCAAAGGACGCGAAAAGCTAAAAGGGTTTCCAGTCCGGTCCTTGATTGTCTATTGAAGACATTTCTTCGCTTCGCATGATCGATTGGGTTCAATCCCTCGATGTTTCGCTGTTCCGGTTGATCAACATTTCGTGCAGCAACCGGGTGTTTGATCGGTTGATGCCGTTTGCCAGCAATTCTCCCTGGTTGATCTGCACCATAATCCTCATCGCCGTCATACTTTTGATTAAAGGAGGCGCGCGCGGACGCGTTTGCGTGCTGATGCTTGTGCTCGGTCTATGCCTGGGAAATTGGCTGATATGCGATTCGATCAAACATGGTGTGGGTCGATTGCGCCCGTTCCATGTGATTACCAACGCCAACCTGATAATCGGCATGGGCGACAGTTTCAGCATGCCATCTTCCCACGCCGCCAATTGGTTCAGCATGACGTTCGTTTTCCTGGTGTACTACAGGCGCTCAATCTGGTTCATGCTGCCGATGGCGACGCTGGTCGGCCTGTCAAGAATTTACAACGGCGTTCATTATCCCAGCGATGTGCTGGCGGGCGCGCTGCTGGGGGCTGGTTACAGCGGGGCCATTATTTGGGGATGCGACGCGATCTGGCAATGGATGGGGCCGCGATGGTTTCCTCTCTGGTGGCAGCAAATGCCTTCGCTGGTAAACCCGGTGACGCGCCCACTGAAAGAACAGGGAACCTCGGCCGTCAATGACGCGCAGTGGCTGAGATTAGGATATGGATTTATCGCGCTCCTTTTGTTCCTTCGGCTGGCTTACATCGGCCTGAGCGGAATCGAATTAACGGAAGACGAAGCTTACCAATGGTTGTGGTCAAAACATCCGGCACTTTCTTATTACAGCAAGCCGCCGATGATCGCCTACACGCAATGGCTTGGCACTCATCTCTGGGGCGACAACGAATTTGGCGTTCGTTTTTTTTCTCCGGTCATCGCCGCCGTGATGTCGGTGTTGATTTTTCGGTTGATGACCCGGGAAGCCGGCGCTCGGGTGTCGTTCATGTTGCTGCTGGTCTTCACGGTTACGCCGCTTGCGACCGTGGGCGCGACGGTCATGACGGTCGATCCGCTCTCGGTTTTGTTTTGGACTGCCGCCATGGTGGCCGGGTGGCGCGCCGTCCAACCGGAGGGGACCACGCGCCAATGGCTTTGGGTGGGATTATGGATGGGGTTCGGATGCCTGAGCAAATGGACCAATCTTCTGCAACCGTTGTGCTGGGGTCTTTTCCTTTTTTCGTGGCCACAGGCCCGACGACAGTTGCGCCGGCCCGGACCCTATTTGGCGCTGCTTATCGTGGCCCTGTTCTGTCTTCCGGTTGTCGTTTGGCTGCAACAACATCAATGGATCACGGTTGAGCACGTCGCCACTGATGGCCAATTGGACAAGTCCTGGACCCAGACTTTTGTGGGTCGATTCCTGGAGGAAGAAACGGGAGCGTTGCATCCAATTTTTTTCCTGGCCATGTTGTGGGCAGCGCTGGCGTTTTGGCGGCAAGGCAGGCGCTATCCATTTCAACTTTTGCTTTTCAGCATGGGTGCGCCGTTGTTTTTCGGCTGCTTCATCCTTAGCTGGCATAGCCACGTGGAACCCAATTGGATTGCTCCCTCTGTTATTCCGCTCTTTTGTCTTATGGCCATTTATTGGTCAAAACGCTGGGAACAGTTTGCAACCGTTCTCAGACCGCTGCTCGGTTTTGGACTGGTATTCGGGTTTGTCCTGGTCGTGATCATGCACGCTCCCAATTTAGTCAACAAGATTTTGCATCGGCAATTGCCTCCCAAGTACGATATCTTGCACCGTGCGCACGGCTGGAAGGAAATGGCGCGCATCGTGGGAAAGGCCCGGCAGGAACTGGCCGCAGAAGGCCCGCCCGCGTTCATTATTGCCGAACATTATGGGTTCACCTCTGAGCTTTCCTTTTATCTGCCGGAGGCCAAACGCCAGGCAACCGCCGACCCGCTGGCTTATTTCTGTGCGACGTCTCATCCGCTCAACCAATTTTATTACTGGCCGAACTATCTGGATCGTACCGGCCAGAACGCTCTCTTTGTGCGCGAAATCGGAGGCCCGTCCCTTCGTCCCGATTGGCTTGGCCGATGGTGGCGCCACGACACAAATATTTTCCTGCCCGGTCCCGCAAAAGGCGGACCGCCGCCGCCTGAAGTTCAGCATCAATTTGATTCCTTCACGGATCTAGGCGTGCGCGATGTCATTTTCAACGGAGCGATCCTTCGACGTGTCCAACTGATCCAATGCCGCCATTTGCATTGATATGACGCCGTCACAGGCCTTTTTTCCAGTCAAGAATTACGATTTGGCCCTCACGCTGGCTTCCGGCCAAACCTTTCGATGGCGGCGAACCGGCGACGCCTGGACGGGCGTGGTCGGTTCGCGATGGGTGCGGTTACGTCAGGAACCGGACGGAATTCGCGCCGAGACGGTGACGGCAGAGAACGATTGGCAATGGCTGCGCCACTATTTGCAATTGGACGTGGACCTGGAACGAATTCTTGGGTCATTTCCTGACGATGTGCCGATGCGAGATTCAGTGGCAGCCTGCCGCGGACTGCGTTTGCTTCGCCAGGAGCCGTGGGAATGTTTAGCGTCGTTCATATGCTCTTCGACCAAGCAGATCGTGCAGATTGAACAAATCGTCGAACTGCTTTGCCGGCGATTTGGCGAATCTGTGGAAGTTCCATCAGGCGCGAATGCGGCCTGGGCTTTTCCAACGACGGATCGGTTGGCGGCGGCCTCCGAGGCGGAACTGCGGCTGTGCAAATTGGGGTTCCGCGCTCCGTACATGTTCGCCACGGCTGGCAAACTGGCGTCGCGGGAAATAGATTTATCTCAATTGTCTCAAATGCCGCTGCCAGAGGCGAGGGCGGCTTTGGAGTTGCTGCCGGGAGTGGGGGCCAAAATTGCCGATTGCGTATTGCTTTTTGCCTATGGATTCCAGGAGGCGTTTCCCGTCGATGTGTGGATTATGAAGGCCCTGCGGCAACTTTATTTTCCGAAGCGCCGGCCAAAGCTTCCGCGCCTGCGGCGGTTCAGCCAGACTCATTTCGGCCCTTACGGTGGCTATGCACAGCAATATTTGTTTCACTACATTCGTACGGCGCGCAAGCGGCCAACACCGGGATAGACAACAAAGAAAGGGCGACATAATCTCAGCCATGGCCTGGGACGAACTCATGGAATGGATCACAAAAATGAACCCGATCAAGCTGCTGTGGCGATGGCTCGGCGCATCCGAAGCCAATTCTCGTGCTGATCGCTTCGGGCCAGCTTTTGAGCGATCAAGAACAAAACGCGCAGTTTGCTTTGCGGTGGTATTCTTCGCTATGGCGAGTGCGGGCATCGTTCGCGCACAGGAGTCTTCTTTGGATTCAAAGATGGAGGCGTTTGTTTCCAGCCTGCTCGATAAGATGACTTTGGAGGAGAAAATCGGGCAATTGAATTTGCCCTCGACCGGTTTTGACGTCACTGGGCCGGTCGCAAGCAAAAACGTTGAGGAGACCGTTCGCAAGGGAAGGGCAGGGGGAGTTTTCAATCTTTACACGCCGGCACGTGTGCAGAGCCTTCAGAAATTAGCCGTGGAGGAATCCCGGCTCCACATCCCTCTTTTATTCGGATACGACGTCATTCACGGTCATAAAACCATTTTCCCCATTCCGCTGGCCTTGTCCTGCACCTGGAATCCTGAATTGATCGAGAAGACCGCGCGCGTGGCGGCAATGGAGGCCAGTGCCGATGGCGTCACCTGGACATTCTCGCCGATGGTCGATATCGCCCGGGACCCAAGATGGGGTCGAATCGCGGAAGGGGCAGGGGAAGACCCTTATTTGGGCAGCTTGATTGCGCAGGCGATGGTTCGCGGGTACCAGGGAAATGATTTGGCGCGAACCGACGCTGTGCTCGCGTGCGTCAAACATTTTGCGTTGTATGGCGCGGCCCAGGCCGGGCGCGATTACAATCCAGCCGACATGAGCCGCATTACCATGTATCAGTATTATCTGCCGCCGTACAAAGCCGCGGTGGACGCAAGCGCCGGCAGTGTCATGATGTCGTTCAACGAAGTGGATAGCGTGCCGGCTACGGCCAATCGATGGCTTATGACGGACTTATTACGGAAACAATGGGGTTTCAAAGGTTTTGTGGTGAGCGATTACACGGCCATTAATGAAATGACTGAGCACGGAATGGGCACGACGCAGCACTGCGCCGAACTTGCATTAAAAGCGGGCCTTGACATGGACATGGTGAGCGAAGCCTATCTCAAGTATCTAAAAACTCTGGTGGACGAAAAGGCGGTCACGGAAGCGATGGTCCAGGCGGCATGCAAAAGGGTTCTGGAAGCAAAATACAAGTTGGGACTTTTCTCTGACCCATATCATGGTTGCAGCGAAGAGCGCGCGAAGCGGGAAATTCTCACGTCTGAAAATCGAAAATTCGCGCGCGAAATGGCTGCACGTTCCTTCGTCCTCTTGAAGAACGCCGCGGGTGCGCTCCCACTCAAACGATCTGGCGCCATCGCCTTGATTGGCCCATTGGCGGACAGCCGCCGGGATGTGCTTGGCTCGTGGAGCGCAGCTGGAGATTGGAAGACGGCGGTCAACGTGTTGGACGGAATCAAAAATGTTGCCGGCCCAGAGGTAAAGATTTTGCAAGCGCGCGGCGCGAATCTTATTGACGATCCCGAGATGTTGGCCACGCTCAACGCTTCGGGCGCGGACATCGTCCGCGACAGGCGCACGCCGCAGGAAATGATCGATGAAGCTGTGGCCACTGCCAGCAAAGCGGACGTCATCGTAGCCGTGCTCGGAGAATCTTTTGCCATGTCCGGCGAAGCAGCCAGTCGCAGCGACATCGGCTTGCCGTCCAATCAGCAAGATCTGTTGAAAGCCCTGGCAAAAACGAGCAAGCCCATCGTATTGGTCCTTATGAACGGCCGGCCATTGACGTTGCCCTGGGATGCGGAGCATTGCAGCGCGATCCTGGAAACGTGGTTTGGGGGACTCGAATCCGGCAACGCCGTGGCAGGCGTGCTGTTTGGCGATTACAGTCCTTCCGGTCGGCTGAGTGCGACATTTCCGCGCGATGTCGGACAAATTCCGCTCTATTACAACCACAAGAACACCGGTCGCCCTTATGGCGGCGATCCTCGCGTGAAGTACGTGTCCCGCTATCTGGATGTGGCCAATACGCCGCTGTTTCCCTTTGGATATGGATTGAGCTACACAACATTTTCTTACGGTGATGTCAAGCTGAGCCAGCGCTCGCTTAAAGGAGACGAAACATTAGTCGCAAGCGTTGAAGTCACCAATACTGGCCAGCGACCCGGAGAGGAGACGGTGCAGTTGTATATTACCGATCCGGTGGCGAGCGTGACTCGATCGGTAGAGGACTTGCGCGGTTTCCAAAAAATCAACCTGCAACCAGGCGAACATCGCGAAGTGAGGTTTCGAATCAATCCGGACGATTTGAAATTCTACAACAGCGATATGGTGTATGATTGGGAGCCAGGCGATTTTGTGATTCGCATCGGGCCTGATTCGAGTCAATTAAATTCAGCCACGGTCCACTGGAGCAAATAACAAAATCGCGCCGGACAAACCCTGATGTGAATTGTTTTGCGGCTTCGCTTCGTTATTCATTGGCCCTTACCCTCGATTTACCCATGCGTCAACCAGCCAATTTTGATCTCTTTTTCCACCTCTTTAAATTCCGGGTCGCCAGTTATCAGCTCGGCGTTTTTTGATTTCGCCAAGGCGGCGGCAAAACAGTCCGCATACGACATTTTACGAGTGGCTTTATAAATGGCGGCCTGGCGCGTCAGTTTCAGATCCTCGCCCAAGCCAACGATCTCAATCGGCAGTGACGCGATTTCGCCGGCTTTTTCCTCGGCAGCTTGCTGGGAGACAGCGCGCATGGTGCTATAGAAAATCTCACCCCAGTTCACCACGCTGAGGAGGAGTTTGTGCTTTTCCTCGGCGGCCTGGTGAAGCAGCTTTTCCACCTCATCCGCCGCGGGTTCGTCTTCGAAGAAGGCGATCAACGCCCAACTGTCCAAAACCTTTATGGCCATGTTAAAACTCCTGTTCCCGTTTGCGGTCTTCCATCAGCGCTTTCATGGCTCCGCTGCCCTTGAGCGAGCCACGCAGACTCTTGATGTAGGTCCGGGTCACAGGCTTAAGGAGAATGCCCTGTGGGGTGGATTGAATGTAAGCCCTTGTGCCTTCCGTAATCTCAAACTCCTTACGGAGCCAGCGCGGAATGACTACTTGCCCTTTTACTGAAAAGTAAACCATGTCGTTCTTTTCTGTCTTCATGTTTATTTAATCCTACCAAATGCATAATGTAAGTCAACGTTTAATTTGTTCTCCTAACTCGATTCCGTCTTCTCCAGTGCGCTCTCGGCGTTCAGCGCAAGTGATTTGATCGATATATTCCCGCGCAGAGACCGAAGAGACCACGGGGAAATGGAATGCTTCGGTCTGGCCTTTACACACGCGAGGGTTGAGATTCCGTCGAGACCGGAACTTGTAACACGATTGCAGCAAAGACCCCACGGCTTTGTCGTAATCAAACCTTACAATAAAAGAATGGGCCCCCTCATCCTGTCTCTCGGCGGAAGAAGGAATTGCCAGCCGGTTTAGGTTTGTCAGTCAAGAATGGCTGTCTGGCGCACTCCCGATGCCGAAATTTCCAAAGCCCGGCGGATGCTTTTAACGCAGCAGGGTTTGATTTAGGGCGGAATGGCGGCAGGAATGGTATTGATGCTCGATTATGACGCCAGCGGTTGTGGGGAGGGTAGTGTGTGATTGACCAGCGGTTGCCAATCCATTTTTCTTAAAATAGTCCTTGACGGGGCCGGGTGTTAGCGATGTAATGGCTCATGCTACGGTATTGTGCCGTTGTTCGTCATGCTGGGACGAAATTGAGCACGAAAGAAAAGACCATAGTTTGCCGATAAGTCCTTGAAACATGTGCAGTTTTGCCAAAATTCTGTCAACGCTGGGTCGGATTCTGGGCTCATCTGGCCGAATTGCCAATCAAGGATAATCAACGCCGACGAAAGAAACACTGATCCAAATTCTGGCATTTATCCTCCAAATGCAAAATGGTAAAATAGCTTGGTACTGCGCGCGAACGAAGCCCAAGCACGAGCATATCGCGGCGGCCAACGTCGGCAAAAGACTTGGCCTGGATGTTTTTCATCCGCGACTGCGCCTGGAAAGAGCAACGAAGCGCGGGGTTGTCCGTGTCGTTGAGCCGCTTTTTCCCTGCTATATTTTTGTTCATTGCATTCTTGAGAATTTTTCGGACGCAATTCGGCATGTCAGCGGCGTGAGCAGCTTAGTACATTTTGGGCATAAAATACCTGCCGTACCGGATGAAGCGATCCGGGAATTAAGGGAATGCTTTGAATCAGAAGAGCCTATGATTGTTGAGGATGGAGTCATCCCAGGCTCGGAGGTGAGCATCGCCGAAGGTGTGTTCATGGGGTTCTCAGGAATGGTGGTCAGAACATTATCAGCAGGACAACGGGTACAGATCCTGCTCGACTTCTTGGGTCGCGTAACTTTAGCGGAAGTGGATAGAAGATCGTTAAAAGTCGAGAATCGGCGCGTAGCAGATCTCTTGCCGCTTTTGGCGACAGCAGGTTCCTCAGATTCCGTATCAATGGATTAGTGTCGGGGACATGGACAAAATCACCAGGGATGGGTGGAAGAGTAGAAAAGTTGGCGAACAGTAACAGACGCCTACAAGTGCGGAGCCATGCATTAAATCTGGCTCTACTGAAGTGTTGGGGACTTGGGCGCAGGTGATTAGTTGACACGTTTTGTAAGATTGCGGCTGTGCCTTTGAGCGGGCGTCCGGCCGAGAGTGGATTTTGCGATGCCGTCTTACTGTGGTCCTGGAGAAAAATGCGATTTGACAGCCTCAGGGGCTGGCCAAATTCGGAGATTCTGCCGGGCTATTGAAGGTTGGTTTTCGAATGTTCGAGACCGGAGCCATGATAGAACTGCCAACGAGGTCTCAGACCCTTTTTCGACGCGAAGTTCGTTCAGCTCCTGCCATGCTCATGACTGATCAAAATCAATTCACGCCACAAACGACCGGGTGTGCTGGCCCGGAACGGCAAATCCAGTCCGAGTCTGTCACGGTCTTTGAACCCATCCCGCGTTGGAAGCGAATTCTGGACGTGACACTTGTTCTTATCTCCCTTCCCTTCCTGATACCGATTGGGGTGATTCTATTTGCCTTCGTCAAGATCGTTTCCCCCGGGCCGGCATTTTTCAGGCAGCAGCGGATTGGACATGCGCGGCGGCGCTTTATGTGCCTGAAGTTTCGGACCATGAAGGTCAATGCTGATACCGGCGTTCATCAGGAGCATTTGAAGCAATTGATGACCGCGAACCAACCGACGCGAAAACTTGATTGCGCTGGAGACAAACGGCTGATTTTTGGTGGGATGTGGTTAAGAGCCGCAGGCGTGGATGAATTGCCGCAACTCTTCAACGTTCTCTTTGGTGATATGAGCCTGGTTGGTCCGCGGCCATGCACGCCCTATGAATTTGAGGTCTTTCCGGAACGCTACACCGAACGCTGCCAGACGCCGCCGGGATTGACTGGGTTGTGGCAAATCAGCGGCAAAAACAAAACGACTTTCGAGGAAATGTTCGCTTTGGATTTGAAATACGTACGGGAGAAATCGCTGTGGTTGGATTTGAAAATCATAGCCTTGACGGTTCCTGCCATTATGACCTTGGTCTGGGAAATGAAAATCCGGCCCAAATTGGGAATGCGGCCGGCGGAAAAGTCGGCTGTCAACCGTACTCCAGAATTGCCCAGGAAAGTTGCCGGACCTTTGTCTGGAACGATTCCTGCTAGAGACTAATTGTTCGCAAAGAGAAGATAGTTGCTCACAAAGACGAGACAAACGTATGCCTAAACAAATTAAAGTTGGAGTGGTCGGCTGCGGATATTGGGGGCCGAATCTTGTTCGTAATTTCCGCTCCCTGCCAGATTGCAGCCTCAAAGTGATGTGCGACATCAGCAAAGATCGCCTCCGACACCTGAGGGCTTTGTACCCCGATGTCAAAGGTGAAACCAATTTTGAACACATACTCAACGGTGTGGGTTTGGATGCGGTGGTCGTCGCGACTTCAGTCAAGTTGCATTATCCAATGGCTAAAGCGGCGTTGCTCGCAGGCAAACATGTGTTGATTGAGAAACCGATGGCTGCGTCCTCTGAGCAATGCGCCGAATTGGTTGCCATCGCGCGCAGCCAGGGCCTTGTCCTGATGATCGGCCATACTTTCCTTTATTCTCCCGCCGTGAGCAAAATCAAAGAAACCGTCGATCGTGGCGACTTGGGCGACGTTCGTTATATCTGCGCGCGCCGGCTCAACCTGGGTTTGTTCCAGAAGGACATCAATGTGGCCTGGGACTTGGCGCCGCATGACATTTCCATTATTCTGCATATTCTCGGAGAAGCTCCCACCAGTGTGAATTGCCGCGGGAGCGCGCATGTGACCCCTGGAATCGAGGACGTGACTTCCATGAGCTTGACTTTCACGCGAGATCGCTCTGCGATCATACATAGTAGCTGGCTTGACCCTCGAAAGGTTCGGGAAATGACGATTGTGGGCAGCAAGCGAATGATTGTCTATGATGACGTGGCGCAACAGGAAAAGATTCGCATCTTTGACGCCCGGGTCGAACGCCCGCCGCATTACGACACCTTTGCCGAATTCCATTATGCTTATCACTACGGCGACACTTACGCGCCCTATATCAAGCAGGAAGAACCGTTGAAGTCCGAGTGCCAGCATTTTCTGGACTGCATTCGAGAGAGCAAAGAACCGTTGACCCACGGTGGGCAAGGCTTGGAACTCGTCAAGATTTTGGAAGCATCCTCGCAGTCATTGCGACTGGGTGGGAGCGCTGTCATGCTGCAGCCTGAGATGGAGCACCGTCCAGCCACCAACGGCAATGGCAATGGCAATGGCGTATCCACCAACGGTCGTCACGGCAAAGAAAAGAACGGAAAATTTCGCATTCCGGTTGCCGTTGCGCCGGAACAACGGGTCACTCTTTAAGGAAGTTGCTGGCTACAATGACACGCATTGAACCCGAGTCGCAGCCTTTTCGGCAGATTGCTCCGGACGTTAAGCTGGGCCGTGGAGTCCGCATTTACGGATTTACCAACCTGTACGGGTGCGAGATCGGCGACGATTCCAAAATCGGAACATTTGTCGAAATTCAAAAGGGCGCCCGCATCGGTGCCCGCTGCAAAATATCCAGCCATACATTTATTTGTGAAGGTGTCGTCGTGGAAGACGAAGTTTTCGTTGGCCACAATGTCACCTTCATCAACGATCTTTACCCTCGATCCACCAACGGTGATGGCAATTTGCAGACAGATTCCGACTGGAAGTGCGTGCCGACACGCATCCAGCGCGGTGCTTCCATTGGGTCGGGAGCGACGCTCCTGTGCGGCATTACGGTTGGAGCAAGGGCTGTTATTGGGGCTGGCAGCGTTGTGACACGCGACGTGCCGGCCGACGCAATCGTGGCCGGCAATCCCGCGAGAATCCTGCGAACGTTGAGCGAATCCCAGAAAATGTAATCCATGAAGGTCCCCTTTTTAGATCTACAAGCACATCATCAACCGATCCGCGAGCAACTCGATGCTGCTATTCGAGATGTCATTGACAGCAGCGCCTTCGCGGGCGGGCCTTTCGTGGCAACGTTTGAACGCGAATTCGCGCAGTATTGCGGTTGTCAGCACGCCATGGGCGTCGGCAACGGGACGGACGCCCTTTGGTTAAGCTTGCTGGCTCTGGACGTGGGGCCAGGGGACGAGGTCATCACTGTTCCGAGCACTTTCATGGCCACGGCCGAGGCCATCAGCTATTGCGGCGCGCGTCCGAGATTTATTGATATCGAGGAACAAACCTACACCATGGATCCGGCACTGCTGGAGCGAGCCATCAGTCCGCGAACCAAGGCCATTATTCCTGTCCACTTGTTCGGCCAATGCGCGGACATGGACCCGATACTTGACATCGCCAATAAACACGGAATTCCCGTGGTCGAAGATGCCTGCCAGGCACATGGCGCGCAATACAAAGGCAAGAAAGCGGGCACGATGGGCGTCCTGGGTTGTTTCAGCTTTTATCCCGGCAAGAATCTAGGCGCTTTGGGGGAAGCGGGCGGGGTGACGACGAATGACAAGCAACTGGCCAGCAGGATTCAAATCTTTCGCGATCATGGCCAACATCGAAAGTATTATCACTCTCGCGTGGGATGGAATGCTCGAATGGACGGCATTCAAGGGGCCGTTTTAAGCATCAAGTTGAAACATTTGGATGTCTGTAACATCCGACGGCATGCCCATGGCTTGCTTTACGACCAGCTATTGGCTGACACCGAGGAGATTATCACGCCTTTCGAAGCGCCGCAAAATCGGCACGTTTATCACATTTATGCCGTTCGCCTTCAGGAACGGAATCAAATCCTTCAGGCGCTGGCGGATAAAGGAATTTCTTGTGCGATTCATTACCCGATACCCGTGCATCTGCAGGAGGCTTATCGGTTCCTGGGTTACGATGAAGGTTCTTTTCCAGTGGCAGAGCGTTGCGCTGAAGAATTTCTCTCTTTGCCGATGTTCCCGGAGTTGACGAAGGAACAGGTCCATGTTGTCGCCGCGGAACTCAAATCGTGTATCAGTGGCAGAAAGCCGAGTAGCAGTTACGTGCGATCATGATGCCGGCCGGGTCGAATGGCCCCCGAGTATCGGCTGCAGGCAAGGCAACGAGGGCGATAGCGGTGGATCCGCTGGAATACGCAGATTGGGACGCGTCGGTAACAGCGCATCCGCAAGGCACAGTTTTTCACAGCAGCGGTTGGGCTCGGGTATTGATGGATACCTATGGGCATAAGCCGGTTTACGTAGCCCGTTTTGAGGAAAAGCGTCTTGCAGGGCTGTTGCCGGTAATGGAAGTTTCGAGTTGGTTGACCGGACGACGAGGAGTCTCGCTCCCGTTCACGGATTATTGCCCGGCGCTTAAGGGCCTGGGTAATGATGAACGAGACCTTTATCAGAAGGCGACGGAATCGGGACGCGAGCGTGGATGGAAGTATTTGGAATGTCGCAGTTTTGATGGTGGGTGGACCGGCGCCCGATCATCGATTTCGTTTTACGGTCACAATATCGACCTTCAAGCAGGGCAGGATAGGCTATTTCAGAATCTGGATGGATCAGTGCGGCAGGGCGTGCGAAAAGCGGAAAAGGCCGGTTTGAAAATTGATTTTGACACATCAGAGCAGTCGATGCGGACATTTTTTAAGTTGCATTGCGGGACGCGCAGGCGTCACGGACTGCCTCCGCAACCTTGGCGTTTTTTTTGGAATGTCCAGCGTTACTTGCTGAACTTGGGAAGCGGTTTCATTGCCACGGTACGACTGGGCTGCCGGCCGCTGGCAGCGGCGGTCTTCTTGCATCAAGGCCGTCAGGCGATTTATAAGTTCGGGGCTTCGGACTACGCCTTCCAACAGTTGCGGCCGAACAATTTGTTGATGTGGGCGGCCATGAACCATTGTGCCGAGCGCGGAATGACTGGATTGCACCTGGGCCGGACTTCGCTGTCAAACGAAGGATTGCGCCGGTTCAAACTCGGGCTGGGTTCGGCGGAGCAGGAAATTCGTTACATGAAATATGATTTTTCATCGGAGCAGTTTATCGGGGACGTCGATCGCGCCGAGGGATGGCACAACCGGGTGTTCGCCCGTTTGCCATTGCTGGTGCTTCGACTCGCGGGATCGGTGTTATATCCGCATTTATCTTGAGCAGATGCGACCAAGGTTTTTATATCTATGAACACACAACAAAAACGGTTACCTGCGCCTACGGCGACCATCACGATGCGGGACGTCTATTATGTCCTCTTTCGACATAAATGGAAGATCACCATTCTGACGGTCCTGGGTCTCCTAAGCAGCTTCGGTGTCTATTCGTTTTGGCCATTCCCTTACGTAAGCAGGGCCAAAGTCTTTATTCGCTACGTCCAGGACGCCAAGCCACCCACGGATATCGACAGTGCGACTAGAGTGCAAACGACTGACAACCGCAGTGGCAGCATTATGAATACGGAACTCCAGGTTCTAACTAGCATGGACCTGGCTGTGCAGGTCGCTACAAACATGAAGCCTGAGACGATTTTAGGCAAGGGGAATAGTAATGAACTCACGGCCGCGAGCTTTATCGCCGGCAATCTCACGGCAGAAATTGCCAAAGACAGCCAAGTCGTTATTTTGGAATTCAAGGCCAACGATTCAACAATAGTGCGCCGAGTTCTTTTGGAGTTAATTTCGGCTTATAAGGACAAATACAAAGAAATACACTTGACACCCGGCTTCACTGACGACGCGTTGAATAAGGAAAAAGACGAAGCCAACGATCATCTTACGGAAACCATGAAAACTTTGGAGGACGAAAAACGCCATATGGGCATAACGTCGTTGGAAGACGCGAAGAAGGCTGCGGCGGACCAGCGCGCCAAAACCACGGAAAGCATTTATGAAGTGAAGGGGGAACTGGCGCAAATCGACGCCATCATAAGCGATCTGCGTGAACGAATCGCCAAGGCCATGACCAATGGATCGATCGCTGCGCAATCTACAAATATAGCAGTGGCAACTCCGACATCACCAAGTCCGGACGTGTTGTCAAAATATAGGGGTCTCACGGATTTGCTCGGTTCACGTCGGGTCGCAGAACAGAACATGCTAAGTCAGTTTAACAGCGACAGCAACCCGCTGGTGCGCAGGGCCCAGCAGCTAAGAGAAATGGCGGAATCAAACGTCATGGCTTTTGAGGCTGAAAATCCAGGCCTCGTGGCTGTTAGGTCCGCGGACCTCAACAGAGCCGGGCTGGCCGGGGCATCAACGATGAATCCCATGGACGCGTTGTCAGAGGCTTTGAGCAAGCAGCGTATATATCAAGCCAAGTATAATCAATTGACTAATCAATTCGCCGAGGTTTTGGCTGACTCCGGGACGTTGGATGTGGGTGAAGACAAAATTACAAAGGCGGAAACCGAGATGAAGGTCGCAGATGCGAAGTACGAGCATATTCTCCTTGCTGCGGAGCAGGCGCGGATTGACGAAACGCTGGGAGCCAAAATTTCCAACATTAACACACTGGAAATGCCGACACCCCCATCGCGCGATTCCAAGCAAGTGCTCAAAGCGACCCTTGGCGTTCTCGGCTTCTTTCTAGTCCTGGCATTCGGCCTCCCGTTCTTTATTGAATTGGTGCTGGATCAGTCCTTTAGAAATCCAATCGATGTGCAAGCCCGGATTGCGATGCCATTCTTCATCAACATTCCTAGAACAAACGGCCACGGCAAATTGCCCAAGTTGAAGCAAGGCAAAGAGGTGCCGCTTTTAAAGGATCAAGACGATGCCGCGACCCCTGCCGACGTGAAGGAGCAATCGCTTACCCTGGCCAAGAATGGCAAAGTGGCCGCATGGGATGAACGGCATGAATTAAGGCCCTTCTTTGAGACCTTGCGGGACCGCCTCATGACTTATTTTGAAATGATTAATTTGACGCACAAGCCCAAGCTGGTGGCAGTTACCAGTTGCGGCCCCGGCGCCGGAGTCACTACCACGGCGGCTGGTCTGGCCTCCTCGCTGTCCGAAATTGGCGAAGGAAATGTTTTGCTGGTCAGCATGAATGTGCGCGATGGCGAGGCCCAGCATTTCTACAAAGGCAAATTAACGCGCGGAATCGAGGACATGCTCGAAAAGGGAAACAGGGAACAGGCGCAAGTACAGAACAATCTTTTCGTGGCCAAAGAAATTGAGTCAGATGACAGGCTGCCGCGTGTGCTGCCCAAGCGTTTTAGCCATTTGGTGCCGATGATGAAAGCGAGCGATTACGATTACATTATCTTCGACATGCCCCCGGTGAGCGAGATCAGCATAACTCCCCGGCTGGCGCGATTCATGGACATGGTTTTGCTGGTTATCGAATCGGAAAAAACATCGCGTGACGTGGCTACGCGGGCGGCATCTTTATTGGCGGAATCCAAAACTCACGTGGGAATGGTCCTCAACAAGACTCGGTCTTACATGCCCAAGAAGCTGGAGCAAACACTCTAAGAAGATAAGAAAGATTTCTGTCCAATCATCGACGCCTTCAAGGCCTTCAACGCCGTCAATAAGGAAATGGTATTCTCCAACCATCCGCTGTCGCGCAACACGATTGCGGATTCTCATTTCCTCCAGGAATTCCGTGTCCGCTTCGCTGGGCCGGACGGCTGTTCGGGCATGGTTTCTTTGATCATTCGGACGATTCGCTGACTAGGGTCTTTTGCCGTTGGCCAGAGACGGCCATGTCAAGCAGAACGGCTGAGAAGGATTGGCCGACAGCCTTAAGGTCCGCTTCGGCAGCATCAAAATGGAATTCATCGACTGCAAAGAACAATACCGGCGATACAAGACAGAAATTGATGATCGGATGCGGGTTGTCCTGGCCCATGGCCAATATGTGATGGGACCGGAAGTATTCGAACTGGAGCGGGCGCTGGCGAAGTACGTTGGAGTCAAACATTGCATTACTGCTTCCAGCGGCACTCACACGCTGGAGATTGCGTTGCGCGCACTGGGAATCGGACCAGGCGATGAAGTTGTCACCGTTCCCTACACGTGGATTAGCACTGCTGAGGTCATCGCCTTGGTGGGCGCAAGGCCGGTGTTCGTCGATATAGAGCCGGACACTTTCAACATCAATGTTGATCTTTTGCCGGCGGCGATCAATTCCCGCACCAAGGCGATTTTGCCCGTCAGCTTATTTGGCCAAATGCCCGATTATGACCGTATCAACAGCATCGCCGCTGAGCACGGATTGCCGGTGATGGAGGACGCGGCTCAAAGTTTCGGCGCTGAACAGCGCGGTCGTAAGAGCGGAGGAGTAACTGCCATTGGCAGCACCAGCTTTTTTCCAGCCAAACCTTTGGGATGTTTCGGAGAGGGCGGGGCGCTGTTCACCGGCGATGATCAACTCGCGGAAAAAATGAGGGCCATTCGAACTCATGGGGGAGTCCAGCGCCATCATCATCCCTTGCTCGGTACTAACGGCCGGTTCGACACGATTCAGGCAGCCGTGCTGCTGGCAAAACTGCCGCACTTTGCGTGGGAAGTCCAGGAGCGTGGGCGAATAGGGGCGCGCTATTCGGAGAATTTGCGGGAGATCTGCACCGTGCCTTCGGTAGCGCCAGGCAACACCCATGTTTATGCCCAATACACGATCCGCATGCCGGACCGGGACGGGGTGGCAGAAAGACTCAAGAAGCGGGGAATTCCGACAGCCGTCTATTATCCAAAATGTTTGCATGAGCAACCGGTCTTTTCCAAGCTCGGTTATAGTTTGGGAGATTTCCCGGAGTCTGAAAAAGCATCGCGTGAAGTTCTGAGCCTGCCCATGCATCCATTCCTGCTGCCAGAACAACAAGACCAGGTTGTGGGCGCGCTGAAGAAGCGCTAACTGCAAACCAACTAAAGCGAGCCTTCAACACTCCTCCGCGCACTGGGGGAGAAATTTTTTTGATGCTGGGCAACAATATATATTTCGCCATCAAGCCGTTCGTGCCTGTGTCGATTCGGCGGGGTGTTCGACGCTGGCTCGTTCAGCGCCAACGAACCAGGTGCAATGAGATTTGGCCCATACTTCCCGGTTCGGAACGCCCGCCGATTGGCTGGCCGGGTTGGCCCAACGGCAAGAAATTTTCATTCGTCCTGACCCATGATATCGAGGGGGCTGCCGGCTTGGCTAAATGCCGCCAATTGATGGAATTAGAAATGAAATACGGCTTTCGCTCTTCTTTCAACTTTATTCCGGAAGGAGACTATAAAGTGACGCAAGAACTCCGGGAGGAGTTGACCCGAAACGGTTTTGAGGTGGGTGTCCACGACTTGCACCATGACGGCAAGCTTTATGGCAGTCGAAGTCATTTTGCTTCCAAAGCCAAGCGCATCAACCAGCATCTCAAAGAATGGAACTCCGTCGGTTTTCGGTCTGGCTTCATGCTTCACAACCTGGAATGGCTCCAGGACTTGGACATAGAGTACGACGCGTCCACCTTCGATACCGATCCTTTCGAGCCGCAACCTGACGGAGTGGGCACGATTTTTCCATTTTGGAAAGAAGGGAGGAACGGCAAGGGATTTGTTGAGTTGCCCTACACCATTCCGCAGGACTCCACTCTTTTTCTTCTTTGCGGCGAGAGTAGTTCGGCTATTTGGACTCGAAAGCTGGATTGGGTGGCGCAGAACGGCGGGATGGCCCTAATGAATGTTCATCCCGACTATATCAATTTTGGCCAGGAAAGTGACTCCTACACTTTTCCGGTGGATATATATTCGGATTTTCTTCGTCATGTGCAGAAAACATACGCTGACAGCGTTTGGCACGTGTTGCCCAGGGAAGTGGCGGCCTATGCAAAACGCATTAAACCGCTTCCACCATATCGGCCCAAGCGTGTTTGCATGGTCACAAATTCATGCTACCTGACCGACGCGCGGGTCATACGTTATGCGGAAGCCTTGGCGGCCAGAGAGGACCAGGTGGATGTGCTTTCACTTCGGCGTTTTCAGGACGCTCCCGTCACGGAGGTTGTCAATGGCGTCAACATTGTATGCCTTCAGTCTCGATTCAAAAGAAATGAGAAGTTCGCGCTGGCTTATATCTGGCCGATCATGCGGTTTCTTTGGGCGTCCATGTGGACAATATTTCGAGAGCATCGGCGGAAAAAGTACGATTTCATCCACGTTCATAACGTTCCTGATTTTCTAGTGATGGCAGCGGCGTATCCCCGTATGACCGGAACCAAGGTCATATTGGACATTCATGACATCGTTCCGGAATTCTATGCGAGCAAGTTCTCAAAGAGTGCAAACTCGATCGTCGTTCTTATGCTCAAGTGGATGGAGTGGGTCTCCTCAAAGCTGGCTGATCATATCATCATCTCCAACGATCTCTGGCGTGAAAAATATGTGGCGCGAACCGGGACCGATGACAGATGCAGCGTATTCGTCAACAATGTTGATTCGCGCATATTTTGCGCGAGACCGCGAGTGCGCAATGACGGCAAATTCATTATGATCTTTCCGGGTGGCTTCCAATGGCATCAAGGATTGGACATTGCGTTGCGGGCGTTCAAGGAAGCCGTTCCAAACATTCCCCAGGCCGAATTTCATCTTTACGGAGACGGCAATGCCAAGAGCGAACTCATGCAGTTGGCCAAGGACCTTGGGCTGAATGGCAGTGTAAAATTCTTTGAGCCTTTGCCGGTCCGCGATGTCGCGAAAGTGATGGCCGATGCCGACATTGGGGTTGTGCCGAAACGTGCCGACTCCTTTGGCGACGAGGCTTACAGCACCAAAATTATGGAGTTTATGTCTCTGGGGGTGCCGGTCATTGTCTCCAGCACGAAGATTGACAGGTATTACTTCAATGATTCCGTGGTGCGGTTTTTCAAGTCCGGCGAGGTTCAAGCGTTAGCCGAGGCGATGGTTGAAATGAGCCGGAAACCAGAAATGCGCCAGGAGATGGCGGCTCGGGCGTTCAAGTACGCGCGCGAGAATAGCTGGGAAAAGCGAAAGGCTGATTATTTGGACCTGGTGGATAATGTCTGCGGCTCCGATAGGTGAATTTGCCAAAGAATCATGCAAGCGGAATTAGAACAAAGTATTAGAAGGCTGACCGGTTGGTTGGAGCGCCATTCCTACGAGGCCTACGATCCTGGCGACGGCAATTTGTCTTATCTTCACCCATTTACGTTCAACAGTATCTTGATGGAGCGTTTCCTTCAGCAGTCTGTTTATCGGGCTCCCTGCAATGTGCGGCCGTTGTTGGGAATTCGTCCACATCGCTCCACCAAGGGGGCTGGCTATATTGCCTGGGGGTACTTGAAAATGTTCAGCGCTCTCGGGAACCGGACGGACGCGGACAAAGCCGTTATTCTGCTTGATTGGTTGATTGAGAATAAGTCGCCAGGGTACGCCGAGTATGGCTGGGGCAATCATTTTCTCTTCTCATCGCGAGGGGGCCGAATTCCGAAGTTGGAGCCTACCATCGTTTGGAGCAGTCTAATAGGCCAGGCATTTTTGGAGGCGCATGAGGTCTTGGGCGACGCGAAGTATCTCACCGTCGCGGAGAGCGTTGCACGATGGATCTTAAGCCTCCCGCGCGAGAAGACAGCCTCCGGCGCCTGTTTGAGCTACGTGGCCATTACACAGAGCTCGATCCACAACTCAAACATGCTGGGCGCGGCACTATTGGCTAGAGTCGCAAGATTCACCCATGACGGTAAGGCTCTGGAAACGGCCCGTGATGCCATGTTGTACAGTTGCTCTCGCCAGAACGCCGACGGGGCTTGGTACTATGGTGAAGCGCCTAAATACCATTGGATCGACAATTTTCACACCGGTTATAATCTTGACAGCCTCAAAAGATATCGCGATGCCAGCGGCGATCGGCAGTTTGATGAATGCCTGCGTCGCGGTTTCGCTTATTTCAAACAGACCTTCTTCGAGGATTCAGGCCGCCCCAAGTATTATCACAACAATCCTTATCCCATTGACATTCAATGTGCGGCCCAGGCGATAGACACGCTGGCCTTTTTCTCGGACGAGGACGCCTCATCGCTTGAACTCTCGAAGAAAGTAGCGAAATGGACCATCGACCATATGCAGGATCGGGACGGGCATTTTTACTATCGTGATCTCGGCTGGGCTGTCAATAGAACGCCAATGCTGCACTGGGGTCTTGGAACCATGCTCAAGGCGATGACGCACTTGCTTGGCAAAATATATGAAACGACTCGTTTTAGTGTCGAACAAAGTCCCGCACTACCGCGTATCAGTGTATAACTATATGTGGAAGCGGTTTCGAGCCCACGGCTGGGATTTCCGTGTGTTTAGCAACCGAATGCAGCCGGAAAGCCGTCTGCTGGTAAATTTTGAGTATCAGGAGGCGCCATTCTCTTTTGGAACATATCGGCGGATGATCCAGGAATCCGCGGCTGAAGTGGTCATGTTTCATCTGCTGTTGAAAGATAAAATGTTTTGGTTTCTGGCCCATTGGCTCAAAATGCGCGGAACACCGTTTATTTGCTGGACCAAGGGAGCCAATTTGGACCGTCCCAACAGCAAAGTGCGGTATCTCATGTTCAATTATCTGCACTCGCTGAGTTCATCGCTGATACTTTACTCGCCGCATCAGATACCGTTCATTTCTCCAGCCAACCGCCGGAAGGTCTTTGTCGCAAATAACACTGTGAATTTTGAGGATTTTCCGGCAGTCACGGAGACCAAGGAATCGATCAAAGCTGAGTTCCGACTGCCGTTTTCCAAGTTGGTTTTATTTGTTGGAACCATGGGAATCGACGGAGAAAGAAAGAAAGTCGAACATTTGATCGAAATATTCGGAAGACTGGATCGGCGGGATATCGGCTTGGTCATCGTGGGCGGCGGCATGAGCGACGCGCTCAAAGCCAGAATCAATGCTCAAAACACAGTCTATTTGGGCCAGGTCCATGACCCGGATAATCTCAAGATCAGCAAGTTATTCAAAGCGGCGGATCTTTTTGTCATTCCGGGGCATGTGGGCCTTGGTATCAATCAAGCTTTTTATTGGGGGCTCCCCGTCATAACCGAAGAGGGTTCACAGCCTCCGGAGATCCAATACCTTAAGAACGGGCGCAACGGTTTCATGGTGCCGGAGAATGATCTGGACGCATTGAAGGCAAAAATGCTTTATCTACTTGACAATGACGCAGTCCGCCAGGAGTTTGGCCGGGCCGCGCGGGAAGACATTTTAAAAGAAGCGCCGATCGAAGGCATGTTTCAAAGTTTTTTTAAGGCTGTAGAAACCGCCGCGGCCTTCCGCGACAGGAATGACCGCCGGCAATCCGGCGAAGTTGTCTGTAACTGATCTCCGATAAATTCTATGCATATCACCGTCTTTGGCCTCGGCTACGTCGGTTGCGTCACTTCGAGCTGTCTGGCGCAACTTGGCCATGACGTCACGGGAGTGGACACCGATGCAAAGAAGGTGGAACTGGTTAACGACGGACGTAGCCCATTGATAGAGCCGGGTTTGGAGGAACTCATTCGCGCGCAAATCGCGGAGAAGCGGCTGCGAGCCTGCCAGACCGTGGAGTCGTTGGGCGAAGTCTGCATCATTTGCGTGGGCACACCCAGCAATCCCAACGGGAGTCTTTGCCTCGACTATGTGTTGCGCGTCGTTGCATCCATCGGCGACCTCCTGCGCGAGAGCAGCGCCTACCATGTGGTCAATGTTCGCAGCACCGTTGTCCCGGGGACTGTGGAAAAAGTCATTATTCCGCTGTTAGCCGAGCGGTCCGGGAAAACTCCGGGGCGCGATTTTGGCGTGTGCATGAACCCGGAATTCCTGCGCGAGACCACCGCGGTGAAAGATTTTCACGCTCCGCCTTTCACGGTTGTCGGCGGATTGGACAGCCGTTGTGTTGACACGGTGGCGCGGCTCTACGAATCCATATCCGCCCCACTGGAGCGGACGACGTTGCTCGTGGCGGAAATGGTCAAGTACTCCTGCAACGCGTTCCACGCGCTGAAGGTTTGTTTCGCCAACGAAATCGGGACCCTTTCCAAGAAACTGGGAATCGACAGCCATGCTGTCATGGATGTGTTTTGCAAAGACACTAAATTAAATTTGTCGCCTTATTATCTGCGGCCTGGCTTTGCCTTCGGCGGGTCCTGTTTGCCAAAGGATTTGCGCGCCCTGCTGCATATTGCCAAACAGCAGGACTTGGATTTGCCGGTTCTAGGTTCGGTCCTGGAAAGCAATCGCAAGCACTTGGAATACGCCTTTGAAATTATCGCAAGCAAAGGAAAAAGAAACATCGGCATTTTGGGATTGAGTTTTAAGGCGGGCACCGATGATTTGCGCGAAAGCCCCATTGTCTTGTTGGTCGAGAGGCTTTTGGGTAAAGGTTACAAGCTCGCGATTTATGACGAAGAGATTTATCTCTCACGGCTGATCGGTGCTAATCGCCGCTACATGCAACAGATGATTCCGCACATTGAGTCTCTTCTTAAACCGACCCTGTCCGAGGTGTTCTCTGCCAGCGACGTTATTGTCATCGGCAAGCGGACGCCGCAATTCGAATCCGCCATGGCGGAATTCGGAGCCGGGAAAAGTATAGTCGATTTGGTGCGGATTTCCTCGGCGACCGGGCCGCAGGAGGGTTACGAGGGGATTTGCTGGTAGATCGGCCGGACGGAAGGAATGGCTTTCAACCGCTTGTATTACTTCTACAACCAGAAATCGCTTCCGCCGGTTGACCCGGAGTTTCTGCAGAAGTTGGACGACGCGGGCGCGAGACTGGCGGAAAAGATCGCCCGGCTGCGTCCTGAAAAGTTAAAACTGTCCGATGAAGCGGCGCACTGGCTGTTGCGAATGCAACAAAACGGCGGCGATGACATTCGCAAACATCTGACTCTTTTGGCATGGGCCTTTGAGCCAAAACCGGTTTCACGGGACTTCGTTTTCGTTGACCACGGAGGAGGCTTCGGTCTGATGTCTTTCCTGGCGCGAGAGGCGGGCATTCCCACTGTCATTCATAATGATATTTTTGACAGCATGTGCCTCCACGCGCGGATCTTTGGGGAGGCTTTGGGTCTAAGCGCGGACGCCTATATATGCGGCGAACTTGCTGACGTGGTGAATTGGCTTCACACACGAAGCGATCAAACCTGTCTGCTCGTTTCGATCAACGTCATCGAGCATATCTACGACATTGCTGCTTTTTTCAGGGACGCCGCCAGTTTGTCACGCCAACACGTCACGCTGGTTCTTTCCACCAGTGCCAATCCGCTGAATCCGTTTGTTCGCCGGCGTCACGAGCAGCAGCATCGGGAGTGGGAACATTGCGATGGTCCCCACGCCGGATTTGTCGTTGCGACCGAAGCCAGGGCCTTTTACAAGGTGCGGCTCGACATGATTCGAGCGGTCGCCCCGTCACTTTCCGACCAGGATCAGGCCAGGCTGGCCACGGCGACTCGCGGTTTGCGGAAGGCTGACATTGAAAAGTGCGTGCGAGAGTTTCTGACGACCAGGGCGATTACCGTTGCGCCGGAACATCCAACCAACACCTGTGATCCCCTTACTGGGACATGGGAGGAACGGTTGCTTGACATAAATAAAGTCGAGCAAATGTTGAAGTCCCATGGCTTTGCGGTGCGGGTTTCTGGGGGATATTACTCGGGTCGCAATGTGAATCCAGCCGTGAGGACGGTGAAGAAATGCGCTGCCGGCATGCTTAACCGGCTGATTAGCGAAATGGGCCGGGCTGGCGCGCGCGTGGCCCCATCGATCACATTTCATGCTACCAGACAGTAAAACCTCCGCAGGGCCTGGGCTGATCGATAACCGCGAATTGAGCGGAATCGCGAGCACGTCTTCAACCGCGATCAGTGTGAAGGGGCGGATCATTAATGCTCCTTCCACGGTTATCGAAAACCGCAGGATGGCAATAAGCGGAAGCTTTCCTAGAATTGCTTCGATTGTGGATGAGGAATGGATGGAGGGAGAGCCGGTTCCTGACCCGGAATTATTTCGCTCAAGGCTCGCGGCCGATCCAACGAAACCGGATCTATTCGCGTTTTCCCAGAAGTTGCTGGAAACCAAGCCCAAGCATCCGTATTACCACGAATGGGACAACGTTGCCGCTGTTCGCATTGTCAGTTACGAGGATTGGTCGGCGAAGCTTTCGCAGGAAACCCGGCGCAACGTGCGGTTGGCTGGAAAACGTGGTGTAGAAGTGCGTTTAGCATCGTTTGACGACGATTTGATTCGGGGAATTGTGGATCTTTACAATGAAACGCCTGTTCGCCAAGGCAGGCCGTTTTGGCATTTTGGCAAGGGATTCCAGGCGGTCCAAGCTGAAAATGCCAGCTTCGCTGAACGAAGCCTGTTTATCGGCGCCTATCTTAAGGCGGAGCTGGTCGGTTTTGTGAAAATCGTTTTTGTGGATGACGTTGCAAGTATCATGCAGATTCTTTGCAAGCTGGCGCACCAGGACAAGCGGCCCATGAACGCCCTCATTGCCAAGGCGATCGAAATTTGCGCGACCAAAGGGAAATCCCATTTGCTCTACAGAAAGTATTTCTATTACAAAGACCGGGCCGATGCCTTAACCGAGTTTAAGCGCCGCAATGGGTTCGAATGTGTCATGGTCCCGCGCTATTTTGTGCCGCTCACTGCCACGGGTCGTTTCGCGCTTCGGCTCCGATTGCATCGCGGCATCAAAAATTTGCTGCCAACCAAGGTAGTGAACACTTTGCTGGCCGTGCGCAAGACCCTTGCTGACTGGCGCAGTTCAAAGACGGCTGTTTCCGAAGCGCATTGACAGTTTTAGATTAAAGATTTGTTGCGGGTGTAGCTCAACGCCAGAGCGCCTGGTTTCCAACCAGGAGATGGGGTGTTCAAGTCCCTCCGCCCGCTCCATTTCATTTTCAAGCCAGCATCGTATGCCAGGAATTTGTGTCATCATCGGCAAGAACCCGGCTGTGCCAAGGCAGCCGGCGTTGGACCGGATGCTCAAAAGCATGGCGACGGAACCGTTTTACTCTTCGGGCAGGTTAAATCAGGACGCTCTATGCCTCACAGTCGGATGGGTCTCTTATCCAGGCTCGTTTGCCGATTGCCAGCCGGTTTGGAACGAAACGGGCGACATCGCATTGGTCTTTTCTGGCGAACATTTTGCGGATGAATCCGAAATTCAAGGTCTCAGAGCGGACGGCCACGAATGCCCATGCAAGAACGCCAGTTACCTGGTTCACCTCTATGAACGGGAAGGCCCGTGCTTTTTCGAAAAGCTTAACGGCGTATTTTGCGGTTTACTGTTAGACCTGCGCGAACGCAAAGCGATTGTTTTTAATGATCGCTTTGGCTTGAGTCGCGTTTACTGGCACGAAACAGAGGATGCTTTCTATTTTGCCTCGGAAGCCAAGGCCTTGCTGGCTGTTTTGCCATCATTGCGCCAGTTGGATGCGAGAGGTTTAGGGGAGTTCCTCTCTTGTGGCTGCCCATTGCAAGGACGGACCATTTTCTCTGGAGTTCAATTACTGCCGCCGGCGACGATGTGGACTTCGTACCCGACCCAGCCCTTACGGAAGGACGTTTATTTTGACCGGAGAACATGGGAAAATCAGCCCCCACTTTCGCCTGCGGATTATTATTCGACTTTGAAGGAAACATTTTCAGCCATAATGCCGCGTTATCTGAATGGCAAGCTCCCCATCGGTTTGTCTCTGACGGGCGGGCTGGACAGCCGGATGATTTTGGCGGAAATGAATTCTTCCACGCCGTGCTACACATTTTCAGGAATGTACCGCGAATCGTCCGATGTGCGGATTGCGCGCCAAGCTGCGCGGATTTGCCAGCACCCGTATCAAACCGTTCCGATCTCTTCCGATTTCTTTGGACAGTTTCCCGCCCTGGCTGCGCACTGTGTCGAGTGCAGCGACGGAACGATGGATGTAACGGGCGCGGTCGAGCTCTATGCCAATCGATTGGCCCGCACCATTGCACCAGTACGTCTGACAGGAAACTATGGGAGTGAGATCCTTCGAGGCAACGTTGCCTTCCGTCCGAGTTCGTCTCTGGATTCCGTCTTCACTGGCGATGTGGCCAACACATTTTGCGAAGCGGCAGCCACCTATGCCGCGGAACGGAAGGGTTCGCTCGTTTCTTTCATCGCCTTCAAGCAGACTCCGTGGCACCACTTCGCCCGTTTTTCAGTGGAGCAGAGCCAGTTGGTGGTGCGATCTCCTTTTCTCGACAAAGATCTTGTTCCTCTTGCTTATCACGCTCCCGACGATTTACCGGAAAACAAGCGCATCTCACTTCGCATGATTGCAGAGCGAAAAACGGAATTGGGCGGCCTGCCGACTGATCGGGGGTCCTCGCAGGGCCCTTGGCTGGTGCCTCCTAAAATGTGGGCCTGGTGCCAGGAATTTATGCCGCGGGCCGAATACGTGTACGATTATGGAATGCCTCAATGGCTGGCCAAGGTCGATCATGTCCTCTCGCCGCTGCACTTCGACCGGCTGTTTTTGGGACGACAAAAGTTTTACCATTTTCGTTCCTGGTATAAAAACGAACTGGCGGACTATGTCCAACAAGTATTGCTGGATTCCAGGACACTCGGACGCCCGTATCTCAACCGACAGCGTGTGGAGCAAATCGTCACTGAGCACGTCGGTGGCCACGGGAATCACACGAACGTGATCCACAAACTATTGACGCTGGAATTGATCCAGCGCCAGCTCGTGGAACGACCATGAGGCCGGCCTCTTTTCATATCAGCGTGTGCATTTGCACTTATCAAAGGCCGGCGCTGCTAAAGCGATTGCTGACGGAATTGGGATTGCTCAATACCGGGGGCCTTTTCACTTACTCCGTCGTCATCGCCGACAATGACGCAAAAGAATCGGCTTTGAGCGTAGTGGAGGAAATTCGCGCTGCGCAAACTGTTCCAATTACCTACTGCGTGGAACCGCGACGCAGTTTCTCGCACGTCCGCAACCTGGCCATTGCTCATTCCAAAGGCGATGCGATTGCTTTCATAGACGATGACGAATTTCCCGAGACGGACTGGCTTCTCAATCATTATCGAGCGTTGGAAGAATACAAGGCCGACGGCGTTTTGGGACCAGTTAGACCTCATTTTGAGGCCGGCGCCCCTGATTGGGTCAAGCGCGGAGGATTTTACGATCGACCAGAGCACCCAACTGGATTCACGATGTCATGGCCGGAATGCCGGACGGGGAATGTGCTTTTTCGCAAAAGAATCGTGGAAGGTCTCGATCCGATTTTCAGGCCTGAGTTCGCAACGGGCGGCGAGGATGTTGATTTTTTTAGAAGAATGGTTGAGCGGGGGCACAAGTTTGTTTGGTGCAACGAAGCTGTCGCTCATGAAACAGTCCCGCCTAACCGTTGGAAGCGCAGTGTTCTCCTAAAACGCGCTTTGCAGCGGGGGGCCAATTCTCTTCTTCAAACTACGGGACGACGAAAGAATATTGTGAAAGCCATGGTGGCGCTGCCGATGTATGCTCTGGCCCTTCCAGTGCTGCAGCTTGCCGGCCACCATCTTTTTATGAAGTATCTGGTCAAGCTTTGCGATCACGCGGGCAGACTTCTTGCTTTCGTTGGCATCCACCCCCTTGGCGAACGGCAGATGTAACGGCACCTTGCGCCTGCTACTGTCATTTATTAAATGTTAAAAGTATTAGCAACTTTGATCTATGTGGCCATCATCGTATGGCTTTTCTACCAAGATCACCGGAGGCGCCCTCAGTGTTCCAAGGCCCTGTGGATTCCTGTAATTTGGCTCTTTTTGTTGGGATCACATCCGTTGTCTTTCTGGTTTGGAATTCACAGCGGAGGGACGGATCTGGACGGCAATTCTTTTGATCGCCTTTTCTACTCCGGCATGATCGCTGTTTCATGTGCGATCATTTTTCGAAGAAGGCTCGTATTAAGGCAAGTCATTAGCGCAAACAAATCCATTTTCCTGTTCTATCTTCTTCTCGCGTTAACCATTCTTTGGGCCGACCTGCCCTATGTCACTCTTAAACGATGGCTGAAGGAAACCGGAGGACTATTCGTTATCCTTGTCATTCTGACAGAACAACACCCGACTGACGCCATCGAGGCTGTCTTTCACCGTTGCGCTTACGTTCTAATTCCTCTCTCTGTAATCTTTATCAAATACGTTCCAAGTATGGGACGGGTGATGGACCACACCGGAAATCCACAATATGTTGGTGTCACCAATCAGAAAAACTCTCTTGGCGAAATGGTTCTTGCTTTCTGTATTGTCATTCTCTGGTCCATGCTTAGGCCAAATGAAAATGGAGAGCGCAAGAAACTAAAGGAGTTGGCCTGGCCCTCGCTCATCATTCTCATGGGCTTTTGGCTGCTATATATGTCGGACAGTAAAACGTCCATAGTTTGTTTGGCAGCGGCTTCACTCATACTTTTGAGTCACAAGCTTACTTTCTTAAGAGCAAGACCGCGTTTCTCGCTGGGCTTTTTTTTGGGCGCATTACCCCTTTTTATTCTGCTACAAAATATACCTGCAATTTCCGACCCTATCTTCAGAATGCTGGGCCGAAACGCCACTCTCACCAACAGAACCGAAATCTGGCATGTGGTAAGGGACCATCCGGTTAATCCTTTGATCGGCTGCGGATATTTGATGTATTGGGATATCAATAGAACCGTCCAAGTCGGACAGTATGAGAGTACATTGAAGACCATTCACAACGGTTATCTGGAAATTTACCTGGATGCTGGATATTTGGGCCTCGCTGTTCTATTTTTTATGCTTATTTGCCTCGGAGCTCGCGCTGCCAAGGCATATCTTGAGGATTCGGACAGTGGCAGGCTTCTTCTGGCCGTTTTTGTGGCGACTCTCATGTTTAATTTAACTGAGTCGATCTACGCCCGGCGGGGACCGCTTTGGTTTACGTTTCTTCTGGTTTGCATTGGCGGCAGTTCTCTTTTCCGGGATTCTCTGGCCGAACCATTACCAGAAGAGGAGCACATGGGTCAGGAATCTTTGGAAGTTCCGGTCACATGAACGGTCTTTCTGGTTGCACGTTTTCTGCTGGGGTGGTCGGTGCTGTTGCTGCCATTCCCAAACGCATTATTCAAACTGCGAAGAGTGCCGAACTGCCTCTCATTGGCCAGGCGGCAAGGGCGAACGCACAGCTCCTTAATCCAGATTTTGAATATTGTTTCTTTGACAATTCGCAGGTGGAAGACTTTATCCGGGAGGAGTTTCCGCACTACATCGAAACGTTTAATAGATTTCCGCACCCTATCCAGCGCTACGACTTTTTCCGGTATTTGGCTGTCTACCGGCTGGGCGGATTTTACCTGGACACGGATGTTTTTCTGGCCAAGGGGCTATCGCCCCTTTTAGGGCTTGGGTGCGTTTTTCCTTTTGAAGAATTAACTTTAAGCGATTATTTGCGAGTGAAGCGCGGCATGGACTGGGAGTTGGGCAACTATGCATTTGGCGCGGAAGCGGGGCATCCTTTTATTAAGGCGGTCATTGATAATTGCGTCAGAATTCAGGAGGACGCACATTGGGCGGATCCGATGCTCGAGAGCATTCCAAAGCCATTTCGAGGTCAATTCGTAGCGCCCATTACCACCGGGCCGGGCTCGGTGACTCGAGCCTTGGCGGAAAATCCGGATCTTCATCCCACTGTTGCCGTTTTGTTCCCGGACGATGTGTGTGACGACCAGGGCTGGCATCGTTTTGGCGACTACGGGATCCATCTGATGCAGGCTTCCTGGAGAAATAGCGATGGATTTTTACGAACAAGGATCGCGCGTGTGTGGGAAAGACGGCGACGGGGCGGTCTTTTAGCTCAGAGCAAAAGGCTCGGACCCTTCCGGTTGGGCCGATGGAAAACCATTGCTGCCCACCAAAAGAACAACGCGAACGCCCTGGTATGAGCCTATTGCCTGGCTGGAATACGTTGAGGCATCGCTTGAGGAGAGATCTGTGCCAGCGGCTTGCAAAACGGACGGTTCGTCTCAACAATCCAACTGCCATGGTGTCATTTACCTTTGACGACTTTCCCCGTTCGGCTCTATTTGGCGGGGGCGAGATATTGCGGCAATACGGTTTGGCAGGGACATACTACGCTTCTTTCGGTCTTATGGGAACCGATACGCCGACTGGGCGGATTTTCCAAGCAGCCGATATTGAAACCGTTATTAGCCAAGGGCACGAATTGGGATGCCATACCTACTCTCACTGTCATGCTTGGGAAACGCAGGCTGATGTGTTCGAGCAGGCTGTTATCGAAAACCAGCAGTGCCTTGACCGCCTGCTGCCAGGGGCCACGTTCCGAACGATGTCTTACCCGATTAGTTGCGCCCGGCCCAACACGAAGCGGCGCTCAGGCCGGCGATTCGCTTGTTGCCGCGGGGCTGGCCAGGGTTTTAATGTCGGGAACACTGATTTGAACTATTTGAAGGCGTTCTTCCTGGAAAAGAGTCAGGGCAATCTGGGCGAAGTCCGCGAAATGATCGAACGCAATCGAGTTGAGCGGGGTTGGTTGATCTTCGCTACCCATGATGTAACCGGCAACCCGACTTCTTATGGTTGCACGCCAACGCTTTTTGAATCTGTTGTGCGGGAGGCGGTCCAGTCCGGCGCCGTGATTTTACCCGTCTTCCAAGCTTTGCAAACGGCGGTGTCCAAGGTGGAAGCCCCAACGGCTATGATGTCGGGTTCCTAATTGCTTGCCAAAAGCTGAGAAATCCGTTAGGTTTTATCGTTCAAAGGTTCAACGCCCAAATTAAAAGCCGTCGGTCCACGGGCGAGGCGGTGGCAGGACTGATTTACAACGAGGGACGAAAATGGCCCGAATTATGCTGAGATTGTAGCCGTAAGAAAGTTGAAAGTTATTGTGAAACCGAAATCCATTTTGAGTCCCCGATTTGTTATTTTGGCGGTGTTGTTTTGGCTTCTTCCGGCCGGCTTCCTCCTGGCTGATATCACCGGAACATTGTCGGATGACCGTTCCATCAATTGGAGCAGAGCGGTGGTGGGAGTTCCAGCGGCAGCGGGAGTTCCAGGGGGTGGCATTCCGTATCGCACAACTATTTTCTGCAACGTGCAGGTCAGCATTCCGGGCACCAACATTGTGGCCATGGGAGATGGCGTTACAGATGACACCAAAGCTTTGAATTCGGCCATGAAATTGTGCCCGTCGAATCAGGTTGTTTACCTTCCTGCGGGAAATTACATTTGCAGCAATAATCTAAGCCTCAGTAGGAATGGGGTCACGCTTCGAGGCGCAGGTTCAAACACAGTTTTGCACTGCAGAATTTCAAACCCTAGTTCGCCGTTTTTGACCGTCGGAGGTTACCTTGGTGCAATTAAGATCACTCCGATCGTATCAGGCACAACGAAAGGCAGCACTTCTATCGTCGTTCCTTCTGTCCCGAGCACGGTTACGCCGTGGGGAGCGACAATATATCTGTCACAGACGTACGATCCTCCGTATGTCCACAGGGTGACCTATACCACGAAGCAAGTGCCTGACCGGGGAGGAACGAATCTGATGCAACTGGCCTCTGTCGTCACAGGGACAACATCAACGAGTATCAGCTTTTGGCCTCCTCTGGCGTTTGACTTGACGAACAGTCCTGCCTTTTACAGTGGGGAATGGGGTGGTGGCGCCATGTTTAGCGGGCTGGAAGATTTATCGATCACCTGCGATAAAGCATGCACTTTTAATGTCTATTTCGAGAGGTGTTTTGGATGCTGGATAAGAAATGTCCAATCGGCCTACACTTCGCAGGCGCACTTTTACTGCATCCACAGTGCCTGCTGCGAAATCAGAGATTCCTATGTCCACGACTTTTTTGGAGCCGGAGGAGGAAACAACGGCGAGGGAATCGAGCTTTACGGCCTGTGCAGCGGGTTCCTGGTGGAGAATAACATTGTCTACCATGCGTTTCCTGGAATTAACACCTCTGACAACAGTTCCGGTAATGTCATCGACTATAATTTTGGGTATGACGCGCTGAGCGGGTCCACTATCATCGGAAACGATGACGACGCCAACCATGGGGCCCATAATGTTATGAATTTGTGGGAAGGAAATGTCGGTGGGATGTTTCAATCCGACGGTTATTACGGCTCGGCCAGCCACATTACGGTGTTTCGCAGCTATTACAGCGGCGCGCATCCTACGCTGACCTATCATCGCATCTGCATCGATTTAACACACTGGTCCGATTACTTCAATATCGTAGGCAACGTGCTGGGAGCCAGCAATTGGACGGGCGCCTACACCGTCATGCAAAATAACTATTCATATCTTGCGACCACGATTTACCGGCTCGGATATCCCAACATGGGAAACAACAGTTATGCTAATTGGAATACGAACCCGCCAACCTATAACATTGGCGACTACGATTGCATGGTCTCAAACACGACTTTTTTCCTCGATAATTTTGATTATTATCACAATGCTGTTGTCAACCCTACCAACAGTCTGCCACCGTCCCTTTTCTACACTAGTACTCCTTCCTGGTGGCCCACGAATCTTGCGTGGCCTCCCATCGGACCAGATCTCACTCCCATGGTCGGGTTGATCCCGGCGCAGGTCGAATTTTCGCAGTTCACCGGCATAACGAATTTCGCCGGCACGAATCCTGTTTCTCAAAACGTGACGATACCTAAATCATTCCCATCCACGGCAAAAATCAGCGCGGGACTGATAGCGTCTCCTCCATGCTTTCAATTAGTTAGTGGCACGTCTTCGGCGCCCTATTGTCCGGGAAATGACCCTGCGGTTGTGGAATGGTTAAGGGCAGACGGAGGGATGGAATACTCGGGTTCCAATGTTGTGACATGGGTGGCGGATGTCGGACAAAATGCCATTCAGAATTGTGCGGCCAATGGTCCACTTCAGGTACTACAGGCGCAAAACAACTTGCCGGCGATTTCGTTTGACGGCGCCTCAAGCTCCCTGCAAACAACGTCTTTTGCCACACCGCTGGCCCAGCCATACACTGTCTTCATCGTCTGCCAATGGCTGACAAGCCCCTCTGTGCAAAGCGTTATCCTTGATGGCGCCGATATAAGCAATCGATTCCAATTGTATAACAACGATGGCGTCGTGCCATCCACCAATATCGCTGTTTACGCCGGCGATTCGTTTTCGACTGGAGTGATGACGAACTCAGGTTGGAATATCCTGGAGATTCAAGTCAATGGCGCTTCCTCAGCCTGCAGCATTAACGGAAGCACCGATAGTGCTATTCCGGGAAACTTGGGCACCAATAATTTGGGGGGACTTACCTTGGGCGCAAGCTATACCGAGGGCTATTTCGGGAATGTTAACATTGGGGAGGTTATTGTGATGAATGGCCTTCCGGTGGCAACGGAACCTGCAATTCTCTATTACTTGAGATCCCGGTGGGCGACCTATTGATCGAGCCCCGAGGTAATGCCAACTGAGCCCATACAGGTCAAAACATCATGGGAGCAGGCCTACCAGCAAGGACACTGGGACTGTCTCACTAGTGATGCCGAGTATGCCCATAATCTAGTGGTGGCCGGCTTTGTCCGGCGGCATGCGGCGCCGTTTTGTTTGCTGGATGTCGGTTGCGGGTCTGGCGCTATCCTTCGCCACCTCGAGTTGTCCGTCGTCACTCACTACACCGGCGTGGATTTGGCGCAAGCCGCTTTAGACCGGATTGAACCGAAACGGGCGCAGGACCGTTACATCTGTTCCAGTTTGGAGGAGTTCAATCCAGATGATAAGTGGGATGTTATACTTTTCAATGAAGTCCTTTACTATACCTGCGATCCCGTGGCTCAATTGGCTAAGTTGGAAAAATGTTTGCATCCTGATGGCTTTTTCGTGATTTCGATGCACAAGAAGGCCAACCCTTTCGCCTACAACAATCGGTGCATTCGCCAGGTGCGGGACTATTTTGCCAGGGCCGATTATTGTGTCCTCGATGCTGTTGAAGTCTGTAGGATGGCTTCCGGAGCTAAGTGGCAGGTTTTTTTGGTGCGGCCTCCAATTGTGTAGCCGCGAGGATCTGTCCTTTACGACAGCCGCGGCCATGTGCTCGGCATCATTAAGCTGTGCATGTTATTATATGAGTGACAATGTGCGTCAATTGCATGAGATATTAAGCTGGCTTGATGCCCAACCGAGCCTTTCTCGAACAGTCTCAGCCGCGGCCCGGCTTCGAAAGTTATCACATTTGAGTTTGCCGAAAATTTCTATTGAGATTCTTCGCGATTCCACTTTAGACCAATTGTTGCCGTTTGTCGAAGTTGCGTGTTTCCGAAAGGGGTTGGATGCTTCTGTTCGGATGGGCGATCTGACAACGGTGCAGAGGGATGTTCGGGACCCTCAAAGTCAACTATACAAGGGCAATTCCGATATAATAGTCTTGGCCCTTCGGCTTCAGAGCATCGCTCCCGAGCTTGTTGACCGATTCGAAACCCTCAATGCTTCCCAAGCTTCCGAACTGGAGGATTTGGCGTTGCACACCATCGTTTCGGCCCTTGAAATCGTGCGTCAACATTCCAAAGCCACGATACTTGTTCATAATTTTGAATCCCCCAGATTCCCTTCAACGGTCCTTTCCGATTCGACCAAGTCTGGTGGAAAAATAAATCGGATTCGATCACTGAATTGTCGATTGGCGGAGGAAGTCTCCAAAATCGAACAATGTTTCATTGTGGACGTTGATCACATGATTTCGCGAATTGGAAGCGATCGCTCTTTTGACACCCGGCTCTGGCATGTTGCACAAATTCCTTACACTCCCGACATGCTTGCGAAGATTGCAGAGAGTTACAGCCGCTTTTCGGCTGCTTTGAAGGGAAAAGTCAAGAAGTGCCTGGTATTGGACTGCGACAACACTCTTTGGGGTGGAGTCATTGGTGAAGATGGGGTTGCGGGCATCGCGCTGGGCACATCCCATCCCGGTTCGGCCTATCGCGCCGTTCAAGTGGTAGCGTTGGAGTTGCACAGCAGGGGTGTTTTTCTAGCTGTCAACAGCAAGAATAACGAACAGGACGTGCTTGAGGTTCTCAACCATCATCCAGATTGTCTGCTCAAACCGCATCATTTTGCAGTCCTGCGCGCAAATTGGAACGATAAGGTAACCAATTTGCGCGAAATTGCCGCGGAACTGAACATTGGCATCGATAGCCTCGTCTTTGTCGATGACAACGAGGCCGAATGCGCCCTTGTCAGGGAACTGTTGCCGGAAGTAGCGGTCGTTCAACTAGGCGCTGACCCAACGACTTTTGAAGCGCTCCTGCGTCAAGGCGGCTGGTTCGATACCCTTAGAATCACCGAGGAGGATCGCGGCCGTACTGAGTCGGTAAGCGCGGATCGGCAGCGGAAACAATTGCAGACAGGCGCGGCCTCGTACGAAGAGTATCTCAAAGGTCTGGAAATGACCGTAACAATTGAACGCGGCGGCCTCGAAAATGGCCCAAGAATCTCTCAATTATCTCAGAAAACAAACCAGTTTAATTTGACGACCAGGCGTTATTCAGAAGCGCAGATTCGGGCATTTCTTGAAGACGCCAATGTGCTCGTCTACTCCGTCCGCCTGCGGGACAAATTTGGCGATAGCGGATTGATTGGAGTAGCTATCGTAGTCTTTGATGGAACCCGGGCAAAAATCGATTCCTTTCTTCTAAGCTGCCGCGTCATCGCTCGGGGCGTTGAAGATGCTGTCCTGGCAGCCATCTTGGAAGACTGCAAAACTCGGGGAGCTGCCGTCGTTGAGGGAAGCTTTTTTCCGACTGCAAAAAATGCGATGGCGGCGGACTTTTACGCTAAACGTGGTTTTACGAAAATCAACGAGACAGATTTTGAACGAATCATCGATCATCAACCCATAGAGTTTCCGGCCTGGTTCAAGGAAATACATCGAATAGCTTAGTAACAATCAATAATCCATGAGTATTAACGACCGCATTAAACGCGTTCTTTCGGAAATCCTGACCATTCCAGAAACGGACATTTCCGAGGATTTTTCCCAGAATCATGCCAGCCAATGGAGTTCTCTGGCCCACCTGACTGTCGTCCTGGCCTTGGAGGAAGAGTTTCAAGTGCGGTTTACCGATGCGGAAACACTTGGTATGACAAGCTTTCGCCAAATCCAATCGACGCTCGCTGGCAAAGGAATCCAATAAATCACCAAAACGGTTCTGATGCCGGACGAATGTATAATCACCTTGGATAAAGCCCACACAACCGGGAGCGTCTCCTCTCATTCCACGGGTGAGGGTACTGGTGCGATTGCCGATTCGTCCCAGCATAAACACTTAAGCACCGACCACCTGTTGGGAAATCTCAAGTCCCGCACGATTTCGGGCGCATATGTCACAGTCACGTCCCAAGGCCTGAAATTCGCGCTTACGATGGCGTCCACAGTAATCATGCGGCGCATTCTTTGGCCGCAGGATTTTGGCTTGTTCTATATGGTGCTCGCCATCACCGGTTTTATGCGGGTTTTTAAGGACGCCGGATTGTCCATGGCCACCATCCAGCGCGAAGGCATCACACATGCGCAGGTCTCCAATCTGTTCTGGGTCAATGTTGCGATCAGCGCCTCGACTATGCTTGTCGTCGCTGCCCTTTCTCCAGCGGTTGCGTGGTTTTACCGGGAACCTCGTTTGATCAGCATGACCTTGGCGCTGTCACTGACTTTTCTTCTAAGCGGTTCCGCGGTCCAACACACTGCTTTGATGGAGAGGCAGATGCGTTACACGGCCATTGCCGTGATCGAAGTCGGGTCTCTGCTAATCAGCCTGATAACGGGTGTGGTTATGGCTTTGCTCGGCTTTAGATATTGGTCTTTGGTAGGGGCGGCTCTGGCTTTGGAGGCCGCCACGTTTATCTCGACGTGGACGGCTTCGCGCTGGCGTCCGCAGCTACCGACGAGGGGTTGCGGCACGAAATCGTTGCTGCATTTTGGGATCGATATCACTGCCAGCAATTTTATTTACACCCTTTTTCGCGGGACTGATGCCATGCTTGTCGGCCGCAAGTACGGATCTGCTCCGCTCGGCCTCTACTCGAGTGCCGGAGCGTTGCTCATGCGCCCGATTGATCAACTTCTTAGCCCGTTGATGGCCGTTTTTGTCCCGGCGCTGAGCCGGATGCAGAACCAACCCGAGCGTTATCGGACTATGTTCCTCCGGATGTATGAAGTGGTGGCAATGGTCAGCTTCACCTTCGGCGGACTTTTTCTTGCGTTGGCTCGTCCAGTCACTCTAATCGTGCTCGGAAGCAAGTGGGAAAAGGCGGCCGATATTTTCGGCGGATTCACTTTGGCAGCCCTTTGCGCTCCGCTTGGAGCCTCGGCGAGTTGGCTATTCTTAAGCCAAGGCAGGGGCCGTGATATGTTCAAAACCACCACGATCAATTCTGTCATTATGGTGACGTCGTTTTTCGCCGGCTTGCCCTTTGGACCGCTCGGAGTGGCCATCGGTTATTCTTTATCATCTTTAGTCCGATTGCCCATTTTTTATTACAGGGTGGGGAAGACCGGCCCGGTGACGACGAATGATCTGTGGAAGGTTTTCTTCACCAACCTGCCTTTCTGGGGCGTGAGTTTTGCGGCCGCGTTCGCCGTCCGCGCGGCCCTGGACCATTCGAGTCTGATAATCCAACTGCTCTTGGGTGGCACTGCCGCGCTGTTGGCAGCCTCAGCGCTCGTTTGGTTTGTTCCGAGACACCGGGAGAAGGTTTTATACTTTCTCCGAACTCTGCAACAACATAGAGCACGTTCGTTATGAAAGTCCTTTTAAGCTTAACCCGGCTTCTGGCGGAACCTCTCACGGTCTTTGGGGATGTGCGCAAGGCGCTTGGTGACGGCAATATCCGCTTTTTGGATGCCAGGAAACATCGCCAGGCCATGGACGCCAACGGGTCGAATGCGGATGCCCTGTTCATCTGGATTCCAAAATCCGCCGGCACTTCCATATCCGCTGCCTTTGAATCGGCCGGCGGACAGAGGCTGTTATCGACCGAGGAAATAGAAACCTACTTTAAGCAAAGAGGACTGGTCACTTTTGGCCATCTTCATATTCCTGCCCTCATCGATGCCGGCTTGATCAGTCATGATTTTCTCTCCAAGGCATACAAGTTTACCATTGTTCGAAATCCATTCGATCGCGCGGTTTCACTTTTCGAATACCTAAAACAGATGCAGTACATTCCGGAGACCACCAGGTTCGATCTCTTCTGTGGTTACCTCGAAGCGGAAGCTTGGGAAAAGGTTGGACTCATTAATCACGATGGACTGAGCCAACTCAATCCGCAGGTCAAATGGCTGACCGACAAGACCGGGAAAATGTTCGTTGACGATATATATCGCTTTGAAACTTTGGCCGAGTCGTGGCCTGAAATATGGCGCAAGGCTGGAATTGAAACGCCGGCGCCGGATTTGCCACAACTGAATAGATCCAAGCGAAATGACGCCAAAAAGTACTATTCCGACAAAACCGTCGAAATCGTCCAAAAAGTTTATCAGAATGATTTCGAGTTACTGGAGTATTCGACGAAACCTTATTGGACCTGAACTGTGGCAACAGTAACCCATCTGAATCCCCCTGACGTGAGCATTGATTACGATCATTCAAAGAATCTTCACACCGTAAATGGCCCAAAAGCTGGGTTGCCCATCCTGTTTCCTCAAGGAATGCCGAGGAGCTTGTTGGACGTGGGTTGCGGCACCGGGACATGGCTGCGAGCGGCGTCTGAGCTTGGAGTAAGTGATTTGTTTGGCATCGACGGGATGGACATTCCGGCGGACCAACTGCTTATTGAATCGGACCGTTTTAAAAAATGTGATTTGACGGCTCCAGTTCAACTTGGACGAAGTTTCGACGCTGTTCTTTGCCTGGAAGTGGCGGAGCACCTGGATGCGAGCTGCGCTTCTACCTTGGTCCAGACGCTCGTCAAACACAGCCACACCATTGTGTTTTCTGCCGCGTGTCCAGGCCAGCCCGGCCAGCATCATATCAATTGCCAATGGCCTCAGTACTGGCAGGACCTATTTAATGCATCGGGATATGGTTGTGACGATTCGCTGCGTTGGAGAATCTGGAATGATTCGCGGATCGAGCCATGGTATCGCCAGAACATCTTTGTCGCCAGCCGCAGCGACAGTGCGGGCCAAGAACGACGCATTCCATCTTTGCACCACCCCGAGATGATTCCGATGATGGTGGAAGCCTCTTTTGCAGAGCATGCCGCGGAAATTGAGAATGGACGGATGCCAGCCCGGTGGTATCTCAAAGCTCTCCCCAAAGCGTTTGTCAGGAAAATTCGTCGAAAATTGACGTAAAACCAACATGTGCCTCTCTATCATTATTGGGGCTTGGTAGAGGCAAGATTCGGACAAGCGCTGCCTCGGAATGTTTTCGTTGTGAAAAAAGCCCTTACTTTTATAGTTCCCCTTCGCCACCCGGAAAACGCCAGGGACTGGGGGCGCCTCAAGAATATTTTGACGGAGACGATGCGGTCTATCGCCGCCCAAGAGAGCAACGACTGGCAGGCGGTTATTGTCGCCAACCACGGCGCGGACTTGCCGGCCCTTCCTCCTCAATTTGAGGTCAAGCGGGTGGATTTTCCGGCCAATCCGCTGAGTGACATTAGCAAGGCTGACCCGGAGCAATTTTGGGCGTCTCTTAGGCTCGACAAGGGGCGCAGAATCCTCGCCGGCATGCTCCATGCGGGGGAAATGGGACATATCATGGTCGTGGACGATGATGATTTCGTGAGCAGGAGATTGGCTTCCTGGGTGGTTAAAAACAAAGAGGCCAATGGATGGTATTTTAAAAAGGGATATGTATGGGGGACGGACGCTAAACTCATGTATCTATTCGATGATTTTCACATGTTTTGCGGCACGTCTCACATTGTCAGGGCCGACTTATATAAAATCCCGCAAAAATTCGAGATGGTTTCCGACGACTACATTCGCCGGATGCTTGGAGCCCATAGATTTATCAAGGAAGAACTGGATGCCTCCGGCACTCCGCTGGCTCCGCTGCCCTTCGTGGGTGCCATCTACAGAGTAGGTCATGACGAGTCTGTGACCAAATCAAAAGGCGTGTTCTCACAGTTCTTCCGCAAACGGGAGTTTTTCATTCATCCCCGGGCATTTTGCCGGCACCTTATGCGGATTCGGCCCATTATAAAACATAAACGTGAAGAATTTTTCGGTTGGAAGCCAGCCCTGCACGGCGGCCCGGCATGAGCCAAGGATCGACGCTCCATGATTTGAATTTGACGGCTTATTATTGTCTGCTGACTCAGTCTGACAAGCGGCGTTGCTGCTGAGCATTGGTAAACTTCATTATTTCAATTTGTGACCGGTACTAAACCCATACTCCAACAGGTCTTCTGGGAAACGCTCCTTCTCTTTTCGTCGGACCTGTATGAAAAAAGCAAGGCCAGAGGCTATGGTTATGGTTACCCTGTTTTTTTCGATTCAACGCGGAGCGTGTTCATCCACGTTCCCAAGGCCGCAGGCACCAGCGTTGGCATGGCGCTTTACGGCCGGCAAGTTGAACATACCCCCTGGAACGTGTGGCATGACATTAATCCAAAAAAGTTCCAGGAGTACTTCAAGTTTTCCGTAATCAGGGATCCAATATCAAGGTTCACCTCCTCGTTTTACTTCCTCAAGCAAGGCGGCATGAATGCGGAGGACAAGGAGTTTGGTGATACTGTGTTGAAAGACTTTGATAACCCAGATGCATTGGGAAGAGCTTTGACTAACGTCCATTTGCAAAAAAGAGTCCTGGATTGGTGGCATTTCCGTCCTCAGGCAAATTTCATCGCAGACGAACACGGGCGATCCAAAATGGATTTGCTCATTCGGTTCGAGAATGTGGAGGCTGGGTTTAAGCAAGTTGCTCAGCGTCTCAATTGTGGGTCCGTTGTTCTCCCCCACCTGAACAAGACCAAAAATCGACCGGAAACTATGTTGAAAAGAGAAGCCCTTGATGTGCTCGCCTGTTTGTACAGAGAAGACTTTATTTTGTGGGAAAATCATGCGTCATGATCGTTTGGATTCGCCGACCTAGATATCTATCGCGATCATGAAACAAATTTCAGTTATCATTTGCAGTCACAATCCCCGGCCTGCGTACCTGCGGGAAACTCTTGATGCTCTCAAAGCGCAAACCTTGCCGAAGGAGCAATGGGAACTGCTGCTTATCGATAATGCCTCCAAGCAACCGCTCGCCCAGGACTGGGACCTTGCATGGCATTCAGGGGCCCGTCATATCCGGGAGGAAGAGTTGGGACTGACTCCGGCCCGCTTGCGTGGAATCGCTGAGGCCCAAGGAGAAATCCTCGTATTTGTGGACGATGATGTGGTCCTTGGGACAGATTATCTGGAGGAGACTCTTCACATTGCGCGTCAACATGGTTTAATCGGAGCATGGAGCGGTCAATGCATTCCCCGCTTTGAGGTCGACCCGCCGAATTGGATCAAGCCCTATCAGGAATGTCTGACCATCCGCGCTTTGTCCCGGCCCATTTGGTCTAATATGGGATTGGAGGCCCGCGATTCGCTCCCTTGGGGAGCCGGTTTGTGCGTGCGAGCGGACATTGCTGGAATTTACAGCAAGCGTGTCAACGGGGATCCGAAATTGCGGAAACTCGGACGCCGTGGAACAGAACTTATCGCCTGCGAAGATCTGGACATTTCCATGACTGCGTGTGACCAAGGATACGGAACCGGTGTTTTTCCGAGTTTGAAGTTGACTCATATAATACCAGAGGGCCGTTTGCGCGAATCGTACTTGATTCGGTTAATTGAAGGGACAGCCTATTCTTTGACGCTTCTGCGGGCCCGCCGTGGCATAGACCTCGGATGTGCTCCTATCAAGTGGTACCGAAAGCCATTCGGCCACCTGCGTCGCTGGCTGACGATGAAGCCGATAGAGCGGCGTGTTTCTGAAGCGCGGCTGCGAGGACAGCGCAGGGCGCTTGAAGAAATAGCCAGCCGGGTAGTCGCGGGCGCAGCCGGTTAAGGAGCAGAGGAAGGATAACCGCATTGAAGACACCGAGATTTTCTGCCATCATCCCGACGTACAATCGGGCCCGATTTGTCCCCTTGGCGATCGAGAGCGTGCTGAAGCAGCGATTTGATGACTTTGAAATTATCGTCGTCGATGACGGCTCGGAAGACAACACCGCACAGGTGCTGGAGGCTTTCCGTGGACGCATTCGATACTTAAAGCAGACTAATCGCGGTGTGGGTGCTGCCCGGAACGCCGGAATCAGGGCTGCCACCGGGCAATGGGTCGCGTTTCTTGACTCGGACGATGAGTGGCTCGACACCTATTTTGCTGATCTTAATGGTCTCATCCAGCGGCATCCGAGAGCTGTCGGCATTGTGCTTGATGCCAGCGCCATATCAGCCGACATGCAGGAACACACTTACTTTTCTGAGTTTAAGCTGGCCGCTCTCTTTGGCGAAAAAACAGAATTATTTATAGAGAGTCCTTTTTCCACTGTTGTGGCCCACAATATCGTCACTATTCAATCCTCCGCTTTTTTGCGAGCCACGTTGTCGCAAACTCGACTGTTCGATGAATCGTTGAAAATGGCGGAGGACTTGGATTTGATCGCGGAAATGGCTTTGCGCGGGCCGTACGTTCTGAGTACTTCCCTCGCGGCGCGAGTGGTTCGGCGGCAGGGAGATATTGAATGTCTGTCGCACCGTTTGTCGCGGACCGAAGTGCGAATGGCCTTCAGCGGGGTTTATGAACGGTTCCTGCGCAATCCCCAGTTGGTGGCAAATGATTCGGCCGCGCTGCGGGAAAGATACGCCAGTAATCAGCGCGCTCTGGGCAATTTGCACCTGAAACAAGGCTCAGTTCTGGAAGCCCGGGCCGCCTACCGGTCGGCCTGGCTAATGCACCGGTCTTTTGCTTCAATTTTCCGATGGCTGTGTACCTTCCTTCCACAAGGCATAGCCAGAAAGTTGCTTCACAAGGATGAGGGAGGAGACCCAAGTGCAAAACGCCGGCAAAATGCATTGCAAGAGAACAAATCATCTTCGGAAAGCCTGACTCAGCGGACTTGATCGATATTCAAACGCCTCAACCATGAAGCAATTGATTAAGAACTTCATTGTTCGCCAGTATTTGCGCCGGCCAAACCTAACCTGCCATGGGCTTCCTGAATTTAACGGCAGGCCGTGGCCGAAGTTTCAAGCCGACGGGCCATTAGTTCTTGGGCCTCGTTGTGGTTTTCGTGCTGCGCGTTTTCGCACTCATATCCTTGTCTTGAAAGGTGGCTCACTTGAAATCGGCAAGGAATGTTTTTTCAACGACGGTGTTCTCATCAGCGCCTCCAGTCGCATCACGATAGGCGATTACTCAGGACTTTCTGACCGGGTTACTTTGATGGATACTCACTTTCATCCCGTTGATTACGGTGAAAAAACCGTCATGGAGCCGATTACTATTGGCCGGAATGTATGGATCGGACATGGTGTCATGGTTCTGCCCGGCGCAGTCATTGGCGACCACAGTGTCATCGGTGCGCAGTCGGTTGTTTCTGGGGTCATTCCTCCCAGGGTGGTGGCAATCGGATTTCCGGCCAGGCCGGTCAGAACCCTTAAATGTCCGGACGATTGGATTCGCGCTCGCGATTGAAAACATCCATCCAACGCCAAAGTGCCGTCGCCTCGGAACAGGTTCAAAGATGTGCTTTCCTCGGATTAGCGGTCTGGACATTAGGATGGCGGCTGACATGGAAAGGCCGGCTCCTCCTATTGGTCGCCATTCTTGGCGTCTCAATCGCAATTGTAGAAAATATACATCCATTTTTGGCAGTGACGCAACGTGTCCCGGCAGAAACGATGATTGTGGAAGGATGGGCTCCACCGAGCGCTATGAAGCAGGCAGCCGCGGAGTTTCTCGCGGGCGGCTATAAACGTCTGATCTTGCTGCGACCTATTCTGGACGAGGCCGACAAGTACGAGTCCGGCCGTTATAATGGTGATTTCATGGCCAATACATTGGTTGCATGCGGCGTGCCGCGTGAGAAGGAAATGACACTTTTTCCAATCGTGGCCGAAAAGGACAGGACGTATCATTCAGCATTAGCGGCCAAAGCCCGGCTTCAACAGTTAGGGTTGACAACCAAATCTCTTGACGTGGTTACGATCGGCCCCCATGCCCGGCGCTCCAGGCTGATGTACGAAGAAGCATTTGGCAGCGATGTGCAGATTGGAATCATCGCACTCAAGGACAGGCAGTTCGATGCATTGCACTGGTGGCGGACCAGCGAAGGTGTGAGGGAAGTGATCGGCGAGACTATTGCATATATTTACGCCCGAGTTTTCTTTCGTCCTGCACCTTCGGAATAGCTTTCCCATTATAGGATGGCTTTTATTCCCAGTGGCTCTTGAGGCCGCCTTGGATTTCTGCCCGCGAAATTGGCTGAAATTTTGTTATGGCCGAAAATAACCCGTTCAAGGCGCTGCGCAATCGCCTGCTCCAGGCGCTGGCCTTGCGCGCGCCGGGCGCAACGACCGTGCGCGTGAAGCTGCATCGCTGGCGGGGAGTCGAAATCGGAAACAACGTCTGGATTGGCCATGAGGCGCTATTGGAAACAGCCTATCCGGAACTGATTCACATTGGCAACAATGTCACGATTTCGATCCGAGCCTCGATTATCGCCCATTTTCGCGAGCAGCGCGGTGTGTGGATTGAGGACGACGTATTTGTCGGACCATGCACCTGCATTCTGCCCAATGTGCGCCTGGGCCAAGGTTGCGTCGTCGCCGCTGGGGGAGTGGTTACATCCAGTGTTGCGCCATTTACGGTTGTGCAAGGCAACCCAGCTCGACCGGTGGCCAAGAACGGCGTCCCATTGAGGCTGGACACAACCATGAAAGATTTCCAGAGTCATTTGGTGCCGATCCGTTGAGACGAAATGAAATTGGCCAATCCATTAGAAAGAGCCGTGGATCCGGACAGGAAGACTGTTGCGCTGGTGGCTTTTCCAGACAGCTTGCCGCAGCCGCTGGATTTGCGGCTATTCGAGTGGTTAAGCTCGGTGTTTCCGGTCCAATTTGTGACTAAATCCGCGGATGATGCAGGCGCGGTGGATGGAGTAGTTTATTTTGGCCAAAGGCCGCGCGACAACAGCGGCCCAACGTTGCCTTCGCTGACCTATCTTGGAAACAGTGACAAGGAACCCGCAGCGATTGGCACGGTCGTTTTTGGCGATGATATGGCCACGCCTCAAGTATTGCGGAGAAGATCGGTCGCGCAGCAATTCTGTTATCGCCCAAAGCCATTGACATTGAATGGCTCACATGTCGTGCTGGCCAGTTACGGGGGCCAGCCACTTTGGGCGACGACAAGGGGGGCGTCGGCCAGAGCAGATGTCACGACTGCGCAATTGCCGATCATTGATTATTACCCAAGTTTCTTCGAGTACTTCAACCGTGACAATTTCATCAATTTGTTACCGTTGGTCGATTTTGTGCGACGACTGACTGGCGAGGATCAATGGACACAACCCCCTTTGCGCGCCTGTTTCATGTTTGATGATCCCAATTTGCATTCGACCGGCTATGGTTTTATCGATTTTCCGACCCTGGCGCGGCATGCCGAACAGTGCCGGTATCACGTCTCTTTTGCCACCATTCCTCTGGACGGATGGTTCTACAGCCGCCGGACGGCGCAATTGTTCCGAGAGCAGAAATCGAGGCTTTCACTTTTAGTGCACGGCAATGATCATGTGCAATTGGAGTTGGGGGCCTTCGGCTCGAACCAGGACGCCATCGATTCCCTGGCTCAAGCTTTGCGCCGCGTGGAGCGGATCGAAAAAAGAACTGAGGTCGAAATTTCAAGAGTCATGGCCGCGCCTTTTGGTGCATGCACGGAAGAAACCATGTCGGTTATGGCACGATTGGGATTTGAAGCAGCCTGCATCTCTCCTGGTTCACTGCGGTACCACAATTCCGGATGCCCGTGGAGTAACAGCTTGGGATTAAGGACGTCGGAGGTCATCGCCGGGCTGCCCGTGCTGCCCCGTTTTACACTCTCCGGCAGATCGAAAAACTCGGCTCTTCTGGCGGCATATCTTGGGCAGCCAATTGTTCCCATGGCTCATCATCAGGATGTCGCCAATGGCCTGGATCAACTGGCCGACGTGGCGCAATTCATTAATTCGCTGGGCGAAGTCCGGTGGAGTGACATGACCTCCATAGCTCGGTCGAACATCCTTTTGCGTCAAGAGAAGGATTTGTTACGGGTGCGTCCTTATTCGAGAAAGTTTCGAGTTATGGTTCCGGCCGGAACAACCTCGGTTTCTGTGGAACTTCCTGCCGGAGCTTTCCTCAATGAAACCGTCCAAATCGCCGTGGCGTCCGGCTCGAAAGCAATTTATTCCGGCCCAGCCGGCATGCCACTGGCGGTAGCCGCAAGCACTGTTCTGGATGTTGCATTACAGACGCCGGGCGCTTTGGATCCTCACTCTGTGCCGGACCGAGGCTTGAATTTTTGGGCTTTTGCGCGTCGGCAAATGACGGAAGGCCGTGACCGTCTGCAGCCTCTTTTTCGCAGGTTGGGCTTCTTTCCGGCAAACCGGCGGCGCTCCCAAAGTGGATCGAAAAGACCTGAAATGACAAAAACTCAGACCGCTTAAACTTGCTCTGCCTTCGGCAGCTTGCGGAGGCGAGAATGGCAGCGGCCGGCAGCAACTACAGCAAAAGATTTTCCAAATGTGCGGCATTATCGGATACGTAGGACAGAGGCAATCCAGTCCTATTTTGCTTCAAGGGCTTCGGCGCCTTGAGTATCGCGGCTATGACAGCGCTGGTATCGCCGTTATGGCCGATGGTCACTTGGATATACGCAAAAAGCAGGGCCGAATTGACGTCGGTTTGGCGCGCCTCTTGGAGGAGCGGCCATTACGAGGCACGTTGGGTATCGGACATACGCGCTGGGCCACGCATGGGCCGCCTTCCGACGAGAATTCCCATCCTCATCTCGACCAGTCCGGGCGAATCGCAGTCGTGCATAACGGTATTATCGAGAATTCCGACCGTCTCAAGGAAAAATTGGTCAAGGAAGGGCATCTTTTTCATTCGACGACTGACACGGAGGTGCTGGCTCATTTGATTGGCGTTCACTATGAACGAAGGCGCACCCAGGAACCGGGACGGCCCCAATTGGCGGCAGCGGTTTGCGATGCATTGCGCGAAGTGATCGGGACCTACGGCTTGGCGGTAATTTGCCGCGAGGAGCCCGATACCATCGTTGGCGCCCGGCGTGGCTCGCCGTTGATCATTGGCATCGGCGAGGATGGAAATTTCCTGGCCAGCGATGCCAACGCCTTGGTGGCGCATACAAAGCAAGTGGTTTATCTCAATGATTACGATGTCGTTACGGTAACTGGTTCCAGCTTCGACGCGCAAAATCTCGGAACGGCCACAGCGCAGAGGCAAACCAGCAAGCTGGAATTTGCCTCCGAAGACACCGAGCGGGGCGAGTACCCGCATTTCATGCTTAAGGAAATCTTCGAGCAGCCGCGGACGGTGGAAAATGCGTTGCGCGGCCGGGTGGATCTCGACGGGGCCACGGCCAAGTTCGGAGGATTGAATATGACCGCCGCGGAATTGCGGGCGATTGAGCGCATTGTGATTTGCGCCACCGGGACGAGTTGGCACGCGGCTTTGGCGGGGGAATATCTGATCGAAGAAATGGCCCACTTGCCGGTGGAAGTCGAGTACGCCCACGAGTTTTACCTTCGCAACGCTCCCTTGCAACGAGACACGGTTGTGCTGGTCATTTCCCAATCCGGAGAGACGGCCGATACGCTGGGCGCGTTGCGGGAGGCAAAACGCCGCGGGCATCGGACCATAGCCATCGTGAATGTGGTCGGCAGCACCGTTGCGCGCGAAGCCGACGGCGGCATCTACATGCACGCGGGTCCGGAAATCGGTGTGGCCTCGACCAAGGCGTTCATATCGCAATTGGTTATACTGACGTTGCTGGCCATTCACCTGGGACGGATGCGAATGCTCTCAGTCCATCGGGCCCTGGAAATCTTGAAGGGGTTGGAAGCCGTGCCCAAACAGATTCAGTCGATCCTGGATCGGGCAGACACAATTCAGAAGCTCGCACTCAAGTACATGGGGGCAAAAGACTTTTTCTTTCTTAGCCGCGGCTACACCTTTCCCATCGCCCTGGAAGGCGCGCTGAAACTAAAAGAAATTTCTTATATTCACGCCGAAGGCTATTCCGCGGCGGAGATGAAACATGGACCCATCGCATTGATTGATTCAATGACCCCCACCGTGTTTCTTGTGCCGAAAGATGCGATGTACGAGAAGACCTTGGCCAACATGGCGATGATTCGCGCGCGCAAGGGACCGGTCATCGCCATTGCCACCGAAGGCGATAAGCAAGTCCAAAAGGCGGCTGATGACGTGATTTATGTTCCATCGACCATGGAACCGCTCTATCCTGTGCTCACGGCCATCCCTCTTCAGCTTTTTGCGTATTACATGGCAGTGGCGCTCGGTCGGGACGTAGATAAACCTAGGAATCTGGCCAAGAGCGTCACTGTGGAATAGAGCAATGGTGGCATATACTTTTCCGTGAGGCGACGCACAGACAAATCTATAGCATCCGAAGCAGCTTGATTTTACAGCTTCCCTCCCGTTTTATTCGGGACAAAACACCAATGAAAAATACAAATCCAGGCCTGCTCGGATGGTTCGTCCTGCCGTCGCTATGGTTAGGTCAGACAGTCGCGATGGCGCAAGATAACCCTTACCAGACTACTCCAACCAACGCGTACCAGATTCAGATGAACAATGCCCAATCCCAGGCTTATGGACCAACCATGCCTGGCTCCGGGCTGTTAGGCTCGCCGTATCTGGGGACCAGCTCTTTGGCTGCGACCTCGAGGCCCAATGGCATCTACATTCCCGAGGGACCGGGCATTCCCATCTGGGGGCCGATCGTGGCTTTTCCCCACATTCTCTATTCTCTCACTTATGGTAACGGCATTGAAGCTCAGCCTGGCTTTAATTCAACCACATGGATCAATACCATAGCGCCCGGAGTGCTCTTTACGTTGGGCAGTCATTGGGCCCTTGATTATACGCCGACCTTCGCTTTTTACTCTAATCCAAGTTTCGACAACACGATAGACCATAATGTCGTCCTCAGGGGAAGCACGACTTACGGAGACTGGAACCTGAGTCTTTCGCAATCGTATGTCGACACAACCCAGCCGCTGTTGGAGACTGGTACTCAAGCCGAACAGGTGGCGTATTTGACTGCCTTGAGCGCGGTCTGGCAAATGGGCAGCAAATTGTCAACGGAATATTCTGTGAGCCAAAATTTTCGTTTTACCCCAGGCTTCACCAGCTTGCACGAGTGGGAGGAGTCGGATTGGGTCAACTATGAGTTCCTGCCACAGCTTGTCGCCGGCCTTGGAGTAACTGGTGGATACAACGAATTGAGCCTCGGATCAGACATGCCGTTCGGGGAGATTAACGGCAGGGTGACTTTTCGACCGGGAACCAAATTAAGTCTGACAGTGCAGGCCGGGGCTGAAGACACCCGGTTTATCCATCCGGCGGCGCCTTCGACTATTAATCCAATTTTTAATGTTTCCGCCGTCTATTTGATTCGCGAGAGCACAACACTTACCCTAAGCGCCGCCCGAACAGTGACACCTGCGCTCTACCAAAACGAGCTTAATGTGACCACTACGGTCACGGCTGCTCTTAATTTGCCTGTTGCCCGGAACCTGCATTTTAACGTCGCAGCCACCTATATGTCGGAACCGTTCACAAGTATTGTCCCGGCGCCATTGCCGGCGGGCGATTTTGGCGTTCCGCCAAAGACCGATCTGGTCCTGGTGCGGTCCGACACCAGGTACAATATCAGGGTTGGTCTGACGGAAACCTTCCATACGCATTTGACCGGAACGATTTTTTATATGTGGAGCGACAACTCCTCATCGCAGGCCAATTTTAGTTACACTGGCAACCAGTTTGGACTGCAAGCGATCTACAGATTTTGATTGACAGTCCGCCGTATTTTGCCTTGAGCTGCGTGGGTGAATCATGATACATCCATGCCAAGGATTCAGAGTTCCAAATTTATGAAAATCGCCGTTGTTGGCCTTGGCTACGTTGGCCTGCCGCTTTCACTGCAATTCGCGCGTTCGGACACCCATGTTTTGGGGTTGGACATCGACGGGGTCAAGGTCAAGGCGCTCCTGGCCGGGCGCAGTTATATCAAGCATATCGAATCCTCCGCTATCGCCGAAGCCGTCAAGGCGGGGAGATTCTCCGCTTCCACTGATTTCAGCCGGGTCAAAGAAGTTGACGCAGTCATTATTTGTGTTCCCACCCCGTTGAACAAAAACCGGGAGCCGGACATTTCTTACATCCTCGACACCGGCAAAAGCATTGCCCCGCATATCCACAAAGGATTGCTGGTCGTGCTGGAATCAACGACTTATCCAGGCACAACGGATGAAGACCTGCGGCGGGTGTTGGAGGAGGGTTCAGGGATGAAAGCCGGCGTTGATTTTCATCTGGCTTTTTCCCCGGAACGGGAAGATCCAGGCAATTCCGACAGCAAAGTGGCGCTGATCCCCAAAGTCATCGGCGGGCTGACTCCGGCCTGCTTGGAGCGGGCCAAAGCTGTTTATGGAAAGGCGATCAAGACCTTGGTGCCGGTTTCTTCCTGCCGCGTGGCGGAAGCCGCCAAACTGACGGAAAACATTTTTCGCAGTGTCAACATTGCGTTGGTCAATGAACTGAAGATTGTCTATACCGCCATGGGAATTGATATTTGGGAAGTCATTGAGGCGGCTAAGACAAAACCCTTCGGGTTTATGCCCTTCTATCCTGGCCCTGGCTTGGGCGGCCATTGCATTCCGATTGACCCATTTTATCTGACTTGGAAGGCGCGGGAATATGTTCAGAACACGCGATTCATCGAATTGGCCGGGGAAATCAACTCGGCCATGCCGGAGTACGTCGTAAACCAAGTTGTGTCCGCGCTCAACGACCGGCGCAAGGCCCTGAACGGTGCCAAAGTGCTCGTAGTCGGGCTGGCCTACAAGGCGGATGTGGATGATGATCGTGAATCACCCAGCTATGTCCTGATGACGTTGCTTAAAGAGCGCGGGGCCGCAGTATCGTATTACGATCCCTATGTTCCGGTGATCAAACTGACCCGAGAGCATCCGCAGTGGGCGGGGGTCAAATCAATTGAATGGGACTCGAAAACAATTGGAGATTTCGATCTCGTGCTCATTGCCACTAAACATTCCAAAGTGGATTATGCGGCGCTGGCCCAGTGGGCTGATTGCATTGTTGATACCCGCAATGCCATGGCCGGAATTCCCACACGCGAGGGCCAGATTCGTAAAGCTTGATGAAATCGTTCCAGGAATTGAAAGACAATCTGTCTGCCGTTCCCAGCTCGTGGCTGGTCACGGGGGCGGCTGGCTTCATCGGATCGCATTTAGTCGAAACGCTTCTTCGCATGGGACAGGCGGTGACGGGATTGGACAACCTTTCCACAGGACGCGCCCAAAATCTGGCGCAAGTCCGCGCTTCCGTTGGGCCCGGGTGCTGGCGGAATTTCCGTTGGATCAAAGGCGATATTCGCGACACCGAAACCTGCCAGCGTGTCACGCGCGACATGGATTATGTTCTGCATCAGGCTGCGCTGGGCTCCGTCCCGCGCTCCTTGGAGGACCCCGTCCAGACCAACGACAGCAACGTGAACGGATTTGTTACTCTCTTGTGGGCGGCTCATGTCAATGGAGTGAAACGGTTTGTCTTCGCTTCCAGCAGTTCAGTCTATGGCGATAATACAGTCTTGCCGCAGAGGGAGAACAAGATTGGCCGGTGCCTTTCTCCTTATGCTCTGTCCAAACGGATCAACGAACTTTACGCCGATGTCTTTGCAAGATGTTACGGAATGGAAACCATTGGATTGCGCTATTTTAATGTCTTTGGGCCGCGCCAGGACCCCAACGGGGCCTATGCAGCCGTCGTTCCAAAATGGATCGCCGCGATGATCCAAAACGAGCCTGTCTGCATCCATGGCGACGGTTCGACCAGCCGGGATTTTTGCTACGTCGCCAATGTTGTGCAGGCCAATCTTCTGGCGGCAACAACACAGAATCGCAAGGCGATCAGTCAAACCTTTAACATCGCCTTTGGCGCGCAAACGACTTTGACTGAATTGTTCAATCTTCTGCGAGATGGCCTCTCATTGACATACGAGCATGTGCGTGGGTGCAAGCCGCGCCATGGCGAATTCAGGGCAGGGGATATACTTCATTCACAAGCCGACATTAGCCGGGCGCACCGTCTCCTTGGCTATCGGCCCACGCATAACGCCGAACAAGGGTTGGCGGAAGCCCTTGAATGGTATGTGCGGGATTTTTCTGCCAGGCGAAAAAGATTTGGTCGCATGATGGAAGCAGCGGCAGAGACGTTGTAAACTCCTTCTTATGCACAAAGGCATCATCCTTGCGGGCGGCGCTGGTTCGCGGTTGTATCCGCTGACTCTGGTCGCCAGCAAACAATTGCAGCCGGTTTATGACAAGCCGATGGTTTATTATCCTTTGACAACCTTGATCGAGAATGGCGTGCGCCAATTGTGCCTGATCTCAACGCCGAGTGATCTCCCCCGCTTTCGTCAGTTGCTGGGGAACGGCGAGTCTTGGGGCTTGTCAATCGAATATCGCGAACAAGCCCGGCCGGCGGGCATCGCCCAGGCTTTCTTGATAGCTGAATCATTCATCGGTTCCGACTCGGTGACGCTGATTTTGGGCGACAACATTTTCTATGGCGCCGATGGATTTAAACGCGCATTCGCGGATTTCCAAGTTGGCGCATCCATCTTTGGCTATCGTGTTCACGATCCGGAACGTTACGGCGTGGTGGAATTTGACGAGGAGGGACGCGCGGTTTCCATCGAAGAGAAACCGAAAAAGCCACGCAGCAATTACGCCGTGCCTGGACTTTATTTGTATGACAATCAAGTGGTTGAGATCACCAAGAATCTTCGTCCCTCCGGCCGCGGCGAACTGGAAATTACTGATGTAAACCTGGCCTATTTGCAGCGCGGCCAATTGCGCGTTCATCAATTGAGCCGCGGTTTCGCCTGGCTGGATGCGGGCACCAGCAGCAGCTTGCACGAGGCTTCGGCCTACGTCCAAACCATTGAAAAACGGCAGGGCATCAAAATTGGCTGTCCGGAGGAAGCGGCCTTCCGGCGCGGGTTTTTGAGCAGCGATGAGATGGAAAAACTTGCCGCGCACATGCCCAATTGCGAATACCGCGAGTACCTCGGTCGCATTCTGGTGGAAGCAGCGCGTTGATATGATTGTTTTGCTAGGCAGTTCGGGTTACATCGGCCAGCAATTTGCCGCTGCGTTGGACAGGCAAGGTTTGCCTTTTGTCGCGCCTTCGCGCGCCAAAATAGATTATACTCGCTTTGCCGTTTTGCTCGATTTTTTGAAGCGCACCAAGCCCGACTTTTTGATCAACGCGGCGGGCTATACCGGCAAGCCCAATGTTGACGCCTGCGAACACAACAAAGCCGACACCTTGCAAGGCAATGCCTTGTTTCCCGCCACGGTGGCCCATGTTTGTGCCGCGCTGGGCATTCCCTGGGGACACGTTTCTTCCGGCTGCATCTTTTCCGGCGCAAAAGTGCAAATGGACGGGGCTTGCCGGGTGGAACGTGATTTGAACCAGCCGCCATGGCAGTCTTTGTTGCGGAAAAATAGGGCTGCTTTCCACGGCTTCACGGAGACCGACGAGCCGAATTTCAGTTTCCGTCAGCCGCCGTGCAGCTTTTATAGCGGCTCCAAGGCCATGGGGGAGGAAGCGATCGATGGTGTCGGCCAAAATTATATTTGGCGTCTGCGCATTCCGTTCGACCAATTCGATAACTCGCGCAATTACCTCAGCAAGTTGCAAAACTACGCCAAGGTCTATGACAACGTGAATTCTCTTTCGCATCGGGCTGATTTCGTGACGGCGTGCCTCGAATTGTGGCGGCGGCGGGCGCCCTTCGGTATTTACAATGTGACCAATCCCGGATTCGTGACTTCCCGGCAGGTTGTGGAAATGATCCAAAAAGTCCTCAAACCCTCGCGCACGTTTGGCTTCTGGGAGAACGATGAGGAATTCTACCGGCTGGCCGCCAAAACGCCGCGGTCCAATTGCATTCTGGATGCTTCCAGGCTTCTGGCTGCCGGCGTGCCCATGCGTCCGGTCGAGGATGCGCTGACGGATGCTTTAAAACAATGGAGGCCGGCGCCATGAATTTACTGGTCACCGGCGGGGCGGGTTTTATCGGGTCCAACCTGATTCATCATATTATTGACAAAGCGGGGATTCGTCTGCTGGTAAACCTCGATTGCCTCACCTACGCCGGGCGGTTGGAAAACCTCGAGGGCCTGGAGAGCGATGCCAAATACGTTTTTGAAAAAGTGGACCTGCGCGACAAAAAGGCGGTTCTTGAGACTGTCGCGCGACATGGCATCACTCATGTCATGCACCTGGCGGCGGAGTCGCACGTGGACAGATCGATTTCCGGTCCCGGCGATTTTATCCAGACGAACATCGTCGGAACATTTCATTTGCTTGAGGCCGCGCGGGAAGTGTGGGCGGGTAAATGGGACGGAAAGCGGTTCCACCATGTTTCGACCGATGAGGTTTATGGAAGCCTCGGGCCGACGGGATATTTTACGGAAACAACCTCCTATGCACCCAATTCGCCTTATTCGGCCAGCAAGGCGGCCAGCGATTTTCTCGTGCGATCCTATCATCACACCTACGGATTGCCAGTGGTGACGACCAATTGCTCCAATAACTATGGCCCGCGCCAATTCCCGGAAAAGTTGATTCCCGTCATTATCGAAAGCGTCTGCTTGCGACGGCCTATTCCCGTTTATGGAGACGGCATGAATGTCCGGGATTGGCTTTTTGTGCTGGATCACGTCCAAGCCTTATGGCTGGCCCTGACTCGGGGGAAGAATGGTGAAAGTTACAATATCGGAGGACACAACGAATGGCCAAACATTCGCATTGTCGAATTAATCTGCGACATCATGGATGAACTGGCGCCGGAACTCGGCGGAAGCTCGCGGCGTCTGATTACCTTCGTTAAGGATAGGCTAGGACACGACCGCCGCTATGCCATTGATGCTGGAAAAGTTGAAAAAGAATTGGGCTGGACTCCTGCACACACATTTCAAACCGGTCTGCGTGAAACAATTGAGTGGTACCTCAAGAATCAGGATTGGGTCAGACGCGTCAAGAAAACGGCATGACATCTTAAGGGCTTTGAGTTGGCCTCGCCTATTGGGCGCGCGCCATGTGACTTTTCGCGGCGCGCAAAATCAAACAATAATCTAAAAATATGAATGCTGAAATCCCTGGCGCTATCGGCGCGAACGATCTTGCGGTGCGGCGTCAAGTCCGGCGATTGGCCATAGCGACATGCCTTTTGGCTGTTTGCTTTGGCTGGCCCCTGCTTCAGTTGGCTTCGTTTTCCTGGCAAAGTGAATTGTTCTCCTACATTGTCCTGATTCCTTTTATTAGCGGATACTTGATTTGGTCCATCCGAAAATCTTTGAATTTTGATATGGCGCGGCCGAGTTGGGCCGGAGGGGCCGTCGGATTGGCCGCGGGCGGTGCGATCATTGCCGGGTATTGGCTCGCGCGGCAGCAAGGCTGGCAACCCGAGGCACAGGATTACCTGGCTCTGATGACCTCTGCTTTGCTCTGCTGTTTCTGGGGCCTTTGCCTGGCGGTCATGGGTTCCAAACTGGTAAAACAGATATTCTTCCCTCTTGCTTTTCTGATTTTTGCAATTCCGATGCCGAGCGGCTGGCTGGATCGCATCGATACATTCTTCCAATACTCCTCCGCCTTTACAGCCGAGGGGTTTTTCAAAGTGTTCCGGGAGCCCATGTGGCGGGAGGGGTTACTGTTGCATCTGTCCAACATTCTTCTCAGGGTCGCGCCCGAGTGCAGCGGCATTCATTCAACCATCGTGTTGGTGATGACGAGCTTTTTGGCCGGCTATTTGTTCTTACGTCGCCCTTGGACACGGGCGGTTCTGGTTTTGGCCATGATTCCGCTCGCGATTCTCAGAAATGGTTTCCGTGTTTTTGTAATCGGCTCGTTATGCGTTCATGTAAGTCCCGAGATGATTCATTCGCCCATTCATAAAAAAGGCGGCCCTATTTTCTTTGCGTTGTCCCTCATCCCATTCTTTTTATTGTTAATTTTTTTGCGAAAGCGAGATTCCATTGCAAGTCCACTTCCAAGGACTCAACCGCAAAACTGATATCATGATGAAGACATTCTATTATCCCTCTCCTAAGTTGCTGGCACTGGCCCTTTGCCTTGTCCTGAGTGCTGGCTGCAGCAAAGCATCCAAAGCGCGGCGTATTCTGGAAGCCGCCGACCGTGATTTTAAAGCCGAAAAGTACGACAAGGCGGAAGCTGAATATCAATCGGTTTTTCGTGTCTCGTCCTTAAATCCGGTGGCCATTCGACAGCTCGGCTTCATCTATTTTGAGGAAGGCCGCCAATTGGCCTTTGTATATTTGAAGAGAGCTAATGAGCAAGACACAAATAATGCGCAAGTCCAATTGAAACTGGCGGAGCTTTATGCCGACGGCGGAAGATCGAGGGACGCCATTCCCCTGCTGGAATCGGTCATGCGATCCGATCCAGATAACGAACGTGCCTTGCTCTTGCTGACACAATTGGCTCCCACCAATGTGCTTGGCAGTCTGCGACTGCGGCTGGAAACGCAATTACGTGAGGGCGGGCAAAACCAAGCGGGTTGCCATTCGGCCCTGGGCTGGATGGATTTGCGCACGAGCCAAATCAGCGAAGCGGAGGCCGAGTTTCAGAAGGCTACGGCCCTGGATCCAAAATTGCCATCCCCTTATCTTGGCATGGCGGCCATTTGCTCATTGCACAAAGATGCCAAGGGCATTCGAGACGCGCTCAAAACTGCGGCGGAACTGTCGCCCCCTCGCTCCAACGTGCGGTTACGATTTGCGGAGTACGAAATCCAATCCGGAGATGAAGACGCGGCCAAACAAGTCTTGCTCAATATCACACAACAAGCGCCTGACTATATTCCGGCCTGGCTCATGCTCATGAGATTGTCTTTTACCGCCCACAAATTCGAAGACTGCCAACACGAGATCGATAAGATTCTGGCGGTGGACAATAACCCGCCGAACTTTGATGCTTTATTTGAATTAGGCTCTATTGCCCTGGCCCAGAGGGATGCTCCAAAAGCTGTGAGCGTTTTCCAACGATTGGAAGACGCTTATAACAAAAAGCCCATGGCTCAGGTTAGGTATTACATGGCGCTGGCTCAATTAATGAACCATGAACAGCAAAAGGCCATTGTCAGCCTCAATGAGGCCCTGTCCTTGGACCGCGATTATTCTCCGGCCGTTCTTCAATTGGCGGATTTGGATTACCGCGAAGACAAATTAACCGAGGCGATCACTCTGCTATCACGATTGACGGATAAGCACCCGGAGAATTCGCAGGCTCAATTCGCTCTGGCCGATGTCTTCATGGCTCAGCAAAGATTGGATCGTGCCCTGGAAGTTTATAATCGGATGGATAAAAAATTCGGCAAAAATCCGGAAATTCTGCGCCGAAAGGGTTTGGTATTTCAGCAAGCTGACGATACAAATAACGCGCACTTGGCCTATGAGATGTCCCTGGAATGCAAACCCGATTATCTGCCCTCCCTGCAAAATATCACGGCGCTGGACGTTGCTCAAAAGCATTTTGAAGAAGCCCATCATCGGCTCGCTGACATATTGGATAAGAATCCAAAAACTGCGGAGCTGTTGTTGTTGCAAGGCCAAGTCTATAATGCTGAAGGGCAAACAAACCTGGCTGAGTCCACCTTTTCCAAAGCCATTGAGCTTGATCCGGAATTGCCCGACGGCTACCTGAACCTGGCGCGGCTTTATCTAAAATCCCACCAGGAGCAGCAGGCCATCGACAGGCTGGCTCCTTTACTGGCGAAAACCAATCTAAGCGCCATGCTCGAGGTGGGGGAAATTGAACAATCAGCCGGCAAGTATGAACAGGCGCGTGACATCTACGAGAAAATACTGACCATGAGTCCCGAGTCTGGTCCCGCCATAAACAATCTTGCCTATCTCTATTCAGAACATTTGGGTAATATGGATAAAGCTTTGGAGGTGGCCGAAAAGGCAAGGAATCTCCACCCTACGGACCCGAACACAGCCGATACTCTGGGATGGATTCTCTTTAAGAGGCGGCAATATTCTCACGCCCTGACTTTGATTCAGGAAAGCGTCGATAAACAGCCTAACGACCCGGAAGTCCAGATGCATTTAGGTATGGCCTATTATATGATGGAAGAAGAAAAACCTGCCCGCATGTATTTGCAGCGGGCCGTTTCCAGCAGCACTGATTTCCCGGACAAAGATACGGCCCGGCGCCGCCTGGATATTCTGGACATCGATCCCTCGAAGGCTGATTCGGATATGGTTCAAAAGCTGGAGGATTTGACGAAGCAGAATCCGCAGGATCCCGTGTTGCTAAGCCGGCTGGCGTCCGTCCAGGAGGAACGCGGAGAAACCCAAAAAGCCGCCGAAACGCTGCAAATGCTGATATCAGTCAATCCTGAAAACTGGCCTGCTATGACGAGGCTGGCCCGGATGAGTGCCGGCAAAGACCTTCGTAAAGCTTTGGATCTGGCTAAATCCGCGCACGGGCTGGCGCCCAATGATGGCGGTGCCTCTGCTTTGCTGGGCGAATTGGTCTATCGCAGCGGCGATTACCCATGGTCTTCGAGCCTGTTGGAGGAGGCGGCTGGTCAATCGCCTGATGACCCATCTATTTCTTACCCCTTGGCCTTGGCTGATTACGCAGTGGGGCGTGTGGATGCTGCTGATGTGGCCATGGAAAAAGCAGCGCAAGCGGGTAATTCTCTGACAAATAGTGATCAAGCCAGGCAGTTCCTGGCCTTGAGGGCGGCGGCCAAGGACCCCTCCCAAGCCGAGGCGTCCAGCGCTTTGGTGAAACAAATTCTCGAGAAAGACCCAAATAACGTGCCAGCTTTAATGGTCTCAGCCGCCATCTCTGAGCATCGGGGCCAGATCAATGACGCCAAGCAGACTTGGGAGAAAGCGCTTTCCATTTATCCGTTGTTTGCTCCGGCCATGCGCGAATTGGCCCTCACCTTAAGCCACAGCCAACTCGCCGAAGATCAGAATAAAGCTTACGAGTTGGCAGAAAAAGCCAGAACCTCTTTGCGTGATGATTTGGAATTAGCCAAAACTTTGGGTGTGCTTGCCTATAACCACAATGATTGGAATAAATCGCTGCTCTATCTGCGCCAAAGTTCGGAACAATCCACGAATGACGCCGTTTTGCTCTATTATATGGGCAGGGATTACGATAAGCTCAAGAGGCATAAAGAAAGCACCAATGCCTTGCAACGCGCATTGGCTCTCGGCTTGGCCGAGAACCTGGCAGGCGAAGCGCGAACCATTCTGCAGGCGAAAAAGTAAGTGCTCTTCACGTTGCCGATGCGTTTTGCAGATTAAACTTGAAACACGCGGGAGAGTGTTCTTGACTTGAGCCGATCAAAGCTAAACATTCAGTGGCGCTCCAAGCGGCGCTGGAAGGAGTAAAAATGTTGAAAAATTTGCATGAGAAGATCAATAGTGCGGCCTTGGTCTTGGGACTAGTGGCTGGTTGTGCCGTTTTGGCCGGTTGTCAAACCGAGCAAAAGACTTCCGATTCTCCGCCGCCCTCAGTCCTCGCTGCGCTTAACTCAGGCTCTGCCAATGCCGGGCCAGCCTCCACTCCAACGCCAACCCCCGCTCCAGCGCCGGCGCCAGCGCCCGACAATTCCCCGTCCATGATGTTGCACGAGGGCGATACCGTAAAAATCAGTTTTCCAGGCGCGCCGACTCTGGATACAGCGCAAAAGATCCGGGACGATGGCAAAATCACCCTTGCGATGGTAGGCGAAATGAAAGCGGCGGGCATGACACCGCATGAATTGGAGCTGCAACTGTTAAAGGCATACGATGCTCAATTGGTCGTCAAAGAAGTATCCGTGACGGTGGAGGCGGCGGTTTTCCAAGTTTACGTAACAGGCGCTGTGCTCAGGCCCGGCAAGCTCATTTCCGAGCGTGTTGAAACACCCCTTGAGGCTGTGATCGAGGCCGGCATTGATCATAACAGGGCCAATTTAAAAAAGGTAAGGATTGTCCGCGAGGAGAACGGACAAACGAAAACATTTACGTTAAACCTGGATGCCGTGCTTAAAGGCAAACCTACTAAGCCGTTTACACTCAAGCCTATGGATAAAATCTATGTGCCGGAGAAATTTATGTGGTATTGATGCCGGGCGCGATACCGTTGAGCTTTTTCTCCGCATGTAAATAGGTTTGAAGGAGTTTTCATTGTTCGAGCCTTGTTTCACTTTCCGTGGGCAAGGCTCGAACAGTATAAATGGTTTCAAAGGCTTTGAACTTTCTTGTTACAGGCGGGGCCGGTTTTATTGGATCTCATGTCTGCGAACGTCTTCTGGACGGCGGCCATGCGGTCTGGGTGCTGGACGATTTTAACAACTTCTACGATCCTGCCCTCAAACGTCGCAACCTTTCCGAGATCCAGGCGCGGCACAAGGCCCTCGTTTTTGTTCAAGGCGACATTATCGACCAGCCATGTGTCGAGCGTCTGTTCCGGGAGGTCAAATTCGACCAAGTCATTCACCTTGCGGCCCGAGCGGGCGTTCGGCCAAGCTTGGAGGAACCAGCTCTCTATCAACGGGTCAATGTCGAGGGAACGGTCAATATCCTCGAGGCGGCGCGCGCTGCCGGAGTTGGTAAAGTGATTCTGGCCTCTTCCTCTTCCGTCTATGGCGTTAATTCCAAGGTGCCATTCGCGGAGAGTGACCCAATCTTTAGCCCAATCTCGCCTTATGCCGCCAGCAAGCTCGCGTGCGAGGCCTTGGGCCATGTCTATCATCATGTCTATGGCATGGATATCGTGATGCTGCGCTTTTTCACCGTGTATGGCCCTCGCCAGCGCCCAGACCTGGCCATTCGTGCTTTCGCCGAGCGAATCGCCGCCGGACGGCCAATATCTCTTTTTGGCGATGGCTCCAGCGCGCGTGATTACACCTACATTACCGATATCGTCGATGGCATCATGGCTTGCGTTCGCCAGAGCTTTGGTTACGAAATCTTCAACCTTGGCGGATCGAAGCCGACATCGTTGTCGCGGTTGGTTGAACTCCTCGAGACGGCCGTGGGCAAAAAAGCTTTAGTGGAAAGAAAGCCTACTCAGCCGGGCGATGTCCCGACTACCTGGGCGGATGTTTCTAAATCGGGGCGAATCCTTGGGTATTCGCCCAAAATAAGCATTGAGGAAGGCATTTCCCTTTTCGTCAATTGGTTGGGCCGCGACTCGCGCAATCCTCTCCTGTAGCGGAATTGACATAAATGCCTGATATTGAGAACATGCGAATATGGATTACTTGTCTAAATTAGAGAACCAGAGCGTTTACATCCTGCGGGAGGCGTTCAATAAATTTGAGCATCTCGCCATGCTTTGGAGCATTGGCAAGGATTCGACCGTACTGTTATGGCTGGCGCGCAAGGCGTTCCTGGGCCACGTCCCTTTCCCGTTGGTCCACGTTGATACGACCTACAAAATACCCAGCATGATTGAGTATCGGGATAACCTGGTAAAAGAATGGGGATTGCAGTTGATCGTCGGCAAGAACGAGGAGGTTCTCAAGAGCGGTGTTACCTTTCCCAACCAACGCGCCACCCGCGTTGAATGCTGTGGTACCTTAAAAAAGGACGCTCTTAAAGCAGTACTGGAAAAACATCACTACACAGGCGTTATCGTGGGAGTCCGGCGCGACGAAGAACCAACCCGCGCCAAGGAACGTTACTTTAGTCCTCGCGACAAGAACATGGAATGGAACGTCGAAGATCAACCGCCAGAGCTGTGGGACCAGTTCAAAACCGATTTTGAAAAGGGCGCGCACATTCGCATTCATCCTCTTCTGCATTGGACGGAGCTTAATATCTGGGAGTACATCGAGCGCGAGAACATTCCCGTGATTCCGCTTTATTTCGACAACGGCAAAGGCGAGCGCTATCGCAGCCTGGGTTGCGCCCCATGCACTTTTCCGATCAAGTCCACCGCCCGCACTGTGCGCGAAATTATCGAAGAACTGCGCCATACCAAGACAGCCGAGCGCGCCGGTCGCGCGCAGGACAAAGAGAGCGAAGACGCCTTTGAGAAGCTCCGCCGCGACGGCTACATGTGAGAAATTGAGGCTATTTTAAGAGATGCAAAATAACGCACCCACCGAACAATTAAAAATCGTCATCGTCGGTCACGTGGACCACGGTAAATCCACTTTCGTCGGCCGGCTCCTGCATGACACCGGCTCGCTGCCGGAAGGCAAGCTGGAGCAATTGGAGGCCGTGGCGAAACGCCGCGGCGTGCCCTTCGAATGGGCCAATTTGATGGATGCCTTGCAATCCGAACGCGACCAGAACATTACCATCGACACAGCCCAAATTTGGTTTCAAACCCTCAAGCGGCAATACGTCATCATTGATGCGCCGGGCCACAAGGAGTTTCTCAAAAACATGGTCACGGGCGCGGCCCACGCCGAGGCTGCACTCCTACTGATTGATGCGGCCGAAGGGGTGCAGGAGCAATCGCGCCGGCACGGTTACTTGCTCCATTTGCTGGGCATCCGCCAAATTGCCGTCCTTGTCAATAAGATGGATCTAGCCAATTATTCCGAGGGCCGCTTCCGGGAGATCGAATCGGCCTTCCGCGCTTTTCTCCAGACGGTGGGAATCACTCCGACCTGTTTCATCCCGATCGCCGCCAGGCACGGCGACAATATCGCCACCCGCAGCGCCGCCATGTCATGGTGGAACGGTCCAACCGTGCTCGAAACGCTGGACAATTTCGAGGCGGCACAGCAGCCGACCGGCCAGCCGCTCCGTTTTCCGATCCAGGATGTATATCGATTTGACCACCGCCGCATTCTGGCGGGCCGAATCGAATCCGGGAGCGTCAAAATCGGCGATCGTCTTGTTTTTTCTCCCACTAACAAAGTAAGCACAGTCAAAACCATTGAGCGCTGGAATGCTCCAGATGCCGTACAAGCTGGGGCGGGGGAATCCATCGGTTTGACCTTGACCGAGCAGATATTCGTGGAGCGGGGTGCTGTGGCGGCGTTGGAAACCGATCCGCCTTACGAATTGTCTCGGTTCAAAGCACGGCTTTTCTGGCTGGGACGAACGCCGATGACGCAAGAGAAGACGTACAAACTGAAGCTGGCTACGCAAGAAGTGGAATGCCAGATCGAGGGGATTGAGAGTGTGATCGATTCCTCGACATTGGAAGCTGTGCACGGCCAAAAATCCCAGGTGAATCGAAATGAAGTCGCAGAATTATCTTTGCGAACAAAGCGGCCCATTGCTTTTGATACGCACGAGGAAATCATCGCCACCGGACGGTTCGTTATCGTGGATGGCCTGGAAGTGGCCGGCGGGGGAATCATTGTCGCAGACAACTATCCTCGCCGCAGCGCCGACAGCCTGCAAAAGAGTCACAACATTTACTGGAGCCATGGCAAGGTGACCGGAACGCAGCGGGCCTTGCGTAATGGCCACCCAGGGCGCGTCATCTGGCTGACCGGGCTTTCCGCTTCGGGTAAATCCACCATTTCGGTGGATTTGGAACGCGAGCTGTTTAATTTGGGCCGGCACGTCTATGTGTTGGATGGAGATAATGTGCGGCACGGATTGGGTTCGGACCTCGGCTTTTCTGCCCGTGATCGCAAGGAAAACATTCGCCGGGTGGGCGAGGCGGCCAGGCTCTTCGCCGACGCAGGCGTGATCTGCGTCACTGCCTTCATTTCACCGTATCGCGAAGACCGTGATATGGTGCGCCAATTGATGCCGCCGGGGACGTTCGTTGAAGTGTACGTCAATGCGCCAGTGGAAATCTGCGAGCAGCGCGATCCTAAGGGCCTTTATGCGAAGGCGCGCGCAAACCTGATTAAGGATTTTACCGGTGTCTCGGCGCCCTACGAGCCGCCTCTTCGGCCGGAAATTGAGTTGCACACGGATCAATTGACCGTGGCTGAGTCCGTAACGCGAATCATCGAATATCTGAATTCGGACAAAGGTCAATCTGGGGAAGTGGACGTGAATCCGCCCAACGAATGGGGTGGACCTGACATTTAACTCAACCTGTTGTGGGCTGAAGGACGGCAATAGTGTAGAGCTGTCGGAAAACCTTACAGAAATCAGTTTTGTGGGACTTTCCCTGTAGGCGTATTCTTTATTTGACACGCGTTTTTTTCCTTTCGCTAGTGGCTCACAGATAAGCGGATAGAGAGGGAATGAGACCCTGGAACCGCCGAGTACAGGCCTGCATTCGACTTTGGCATAAGGTATGCAGTTGTAAAATGACTGTTACAACCGTGTGAACAACGCTCGAACAACGGCGGGGTTATCTTCAACCAACGGAAGGTTCTGTGAGGAGCATGAGATATGGCGAACCCAATAACGCGCGAAAACCGTGGCATCGTAATATGATTCTCTTGTTAGGCGCCAGCGGCTACATAGGAAGAACCTTTGCCAGCGAATTGCGGCGGCGCGGGCACTGTTTTATCCCACTCACGCGACGGGCTTTCGATTATACCCGTTTTGATTTTCTGTTTGACTACCTCCGCGCCATGCGGCCGGTATTTTTAATCAATGCCGCCAGTTACGAATGCCCCTGCGGCAATCCTGTGAATGAGGCGGAACGGGAAAAGATGATGGCCGCCAACGCCATCCTGCCGCAAATGATCGCCAGGGTCTGCCTCATGACCAAGACACCATGGGGCCACGTTTCTTCGGGTTCCATCTATGACGGCGCAAAAGTGGTTGAAAACGGCGAGCCAGTGGTTCATCGCTGCCTGGGTGAACATGAGGCCCTGAATCTATTCGCAGAACACCCGGACCTTTTTCACGGTTTTACCGAGCTTGACGAGCCTAACTATTCATTTCGCGTTCCTTCGTGCAATTTTTATAGCGGGACCAAGGCGCTGGCTGAGGAAGCCATCAAGGACATCGGGGATAGCTACATCTGGCGCTTGCGGCTTCCTTTTAACGAACGAGAAGAGGCCTGCAATTGGCTCTGGCAGATGCAACGCCAGGAAGAGGCGCATGATGCGATCAATTCATTTTCACATTTGGAGGATTGCGTCAAAGCCTGCTTGGATCTTTGGGAAATTCGAGCTTCCTTCGGCACCTACAATGTGACTAATCCCGGCGCCATGACCACAGTGCAAGTAGCCGGGGAAATGCGCCGTGTTCTGCGTGCGCCGTTGCAGGTGAAGCCAGCCGGACCGGAAACATCGCAGCCAGGTTGTATTCTTGACTCTGGCAAACTTTTGCGCTCGGGCGTAAAACTGCGGCCCATCGAGGAAGCGTTGGAAGACTGTTTGGACCGCCTGCGAGTCTCGGCACGGTCAATCAGATCCTTCGAGCCTGCGCCAAGAATCTATTCTGCCGCGCTGTAACGGCCGGCTAGGTCTTCAGATTGAAAAATCCAAAGCCGCTGACGGCAACTGTGCCAGCAGGCGGGCCTGTTCGCATAAATCGGCCACAGTCACTCGATCCATAATCTCCACCACGGCCTCCCGCACTTCCTTCATGACCGCGCGAATGGGACATCGCGCTTCATCCGGGCACGTGCAACGTTCATAGAAGCGGTCGCTGACGCAACTGACAGGCGCCAGCGCTCCTTCAATGTGCCGCACTACAGACGCCAGAGTAATGTTTTGGGGGGGGCGGGCCAGTCGGTAGCCACCCTCGGCTCCTCTTTTGCTTGTGACCGCGCCGATGGACTTTAGGTCGTTTAAAATCTGTTCCAGAAATTTCTTGGGAATGTTTTGCTGCTCCGAAATGGCCTGGATGCGGACAACATCCTCTCCGTAATTCTGGCCCAGCACCAGCAACGCCCGCAAGGCGTACTCACCGCGAAGGGAAAGTTTCATTTCGCTGGGAAACTACCATTTCATACGTAAATTGTCAAGATTCAAGCATTTAGCCAAAACTAGAGGATTTAAAAATAAATATATTATCTCTATTGACATAGTATAATATGATGTCATAATCCTGCCAATATGATGACAACATCTAAAACTCCAAACCGGCTGGTCGCGACATTATTTGCGATCCAGATTCTCAGTTTCGGCGTCCACGCCGATCCAACCAGCGACCAAATCGAAGCCTTGAAACAGCAAATTCAGGCCCTTAGCCAGAAGGTCGATGAATTGCAGCAACAGCAGCAAAAACAACAACTACAAGTAACAACCTCCGGTGCGCCTATCAATAGCAATGCCCCCTTCATCACGGCAGGAACAGGGGGCTTTTCGTTGCGGTCGGCCGATGAGAACTTCATATTGAACTTGCGCGGTTTCGCCCAAGTCGATTCCCGCGACTACCTCAGATCGGAGCCGGGGCGGGACACGTTTTATATTCGCCGTATGCGCGCCATTGCGAGCGGCGCGGTTTATCACGATTACGAGTATTATCTTCAGACGGATTTTGCGGCGCTGGATACCGCCACCACCACTAACAACTCTTTTTTGCAGGACGCGTATGTGAACTTTCATCATTGGGATGAATTTCAAGCTCAGGTCGGCAAAATGAAGGAGCCGGTCAGCTTGGAAGTGCTGCCTTTGGACCAGTACCTCTGGTTTCTGGAACGCGGCTTTCCGACTGAATTGGCGCCAAACCGGGATGTGGGCGCTTATTTCCATGGCGATCTGGGGAAGGGTGCCTTCCAGTATGCCGCCGGGGTGTTCAACGGAGTGCCCGATGGCGGCAGCGGCGATATCGAAGTGGCTGACAACGACAAGGACGTAGTCGCGCGCGGCATCGTGACGCCTTTCCTGCACACGGACATCGATCCGGTGAAGCACTTCTCCTTCGGAATAGGCAGCAGTTACGGTGTGCAGGGCGGCTCGACGACGCCGACATTCGCCACCGTGGCGCGTCAAACTTTTTTCAGTTACAGCAATACCGTGAGCGAAACCGGCCAGCACTTGCGGCTGGACCCGCAAGCGTACTACTACTGGGGTCCTTTTTGCGCATATGGGGAGTACGCCATTTCCGACGAGGAATTCAAATTGGCCACCAGCAAGCTCAATCAGAAGCATTACTTTGAGAATAAGGGCTGGGACGTGGTGGCTTCCTATTATCTGACCGGAGAATCCAACGTCTTTGGCGTCCTGCCGACGGTCAATCATCCCTTCCGCTTCAACAGTTCCGGGTGGGGCGCCTGGCAATTGGCGGCGCGCTTCGGCGAGATTTCTCTCGACCCGGCCGCCTTCCCGCTTTACGCTGCCAAAAGTTCAGCCCAGGCAGCGAAATCGTGGAGCGTCGCTCTGAATTGGTATTTGAACCGCAACGTCAAGTGTATTTTCGAGTATGACCAAACTGCCTTTACCGGCGGCAGCCATTCCGTAGGCGCCGTTACGGCCCACGACGAAATGGCCTTGCAAGGCCGGCTGCAGTTTGGCTTTTAACGGATCCGCCATTAAACGTTTTGGTTCCATTTTGTCCGCCTTGGTCCTTCTGGGCGCAGGGGCAATGTCGCCGGCCAAACCGGTGACGTTGCTCAATGTCTCGTACGACCCAACGCGCGAGTTTTACCAGGAAGTAAACGCCGCCTTTAAAAAGGTCTGGAAGGACAAGACCGGAGACGACTTGGACATCCGTGTGTCCAACGGCGGGTCCGGCAAGCAGGCGCGCTCGGTCATTGAAGGCGACGACGCCGATGTGGTCACACTCGCGGTGGCTACGGACATCGATGCCCTGCATGACAAGGCGAACTTGTTGCCTGCGAATTGGCAGCAACGTTTGCCGAACAATAGCTGCCCTTATCTTTCCACGATTGTCTTCCTGGAGCGGCGGGGCGGACGGGTCAGCGTCAAGAATTGGGATGACCTCGCGCGGCCAGGAACCAGCGTGATTACCCCCAATCCAAAAACTTCGGGCGGCGCGCGCTGGATTTACCTTGCCGCCTACGGGTGGGCTTTGCAGAAAAATCACGGTGACACGCAGGCCGCCCGCCAATTTGTCGAGCAACTTTACCGCAACGTGCCCATCATGGATGAAGGAGCCCGCGGTTCCGTCACGACATTCGTCCAGCGCGACATCGGGGACGTCCTCATCAGTTGGGAGAATGAAGCCTTGCTGGTAGTCAATGGCGTTGGGCGCGGGCGCTTCAACATTGTCTATCCTCCGATGAGCATACGCGCCGAGCCTCCCGTGGCGGTGGTTGACAAATACGTCGATCAACACGGCACCCGCGCGGTGGCGGAAGCTTACTTGCAATTTCTTTATACTCCGGGCGCGCAGGAGATGGCCGCGCAGCATTATTTTCGTCCCAGCCTCGAGGAGGTCGCTCGCCGTCACACCGCCACTTTTCCGCCCATGAAGATGTTTACGGTGGAGGAGATGTTTGGGAGCTGGAAGCAGGCCCAGAAAACCCATTTCGACGAAGGAGGCATATTTGACCAGATCGCCCGCAGGCGTCGTTAAATCTTCTTCGCCAGCCAATCCGTTGCCGGGCTTTGGCCTTACGCTCGGCTTCACCGTCATTTACTTGACAGTCATCGTGCTGATTCCGATTGGCGCCCTGGCCATCAAGACGCTGGGCCTTTCCTGGAAGGAATTGTGGGAATTGGCCACCAACGAGCGCGCGATGGCCGCCTATAAATTGAGCCTGGGCGCTTCTCTGGCGGCGGCCCTTGTCAACGCGGTTTTTGGCAGCCTGCTGGCGTGGGTGCTGGTGCGCAATCCTTTTCCCGGACGGCGATTGCTCGATGGTTTGGTTGATTTTCCTTTCGCTCTGCCGACAGCCGTAGCCGGGTTGACCTTGGCGAATCTCTTTTCCGATCATGGCTGGCTTGGGCAGTTCCTGGTGCCCTTGGGCATCAAAGGAGCCTTTTCTCGTCTCGGAGTCGTTATCGCGCTGACTTTCGTCGGACTGCCATTCTCGGTGCGCACGATACAACCCGAGATCGAGACGCTGGACCCGTCCGTCCAGGAAGCGGCCAAGTGCCTCGGAGCAGGGCGCTGGCGGAGATTTATCATGGTCACGGCTCCCACGCTGCTGCCGACTGTCTTGACGGGCTTTGGTCTCTCATTTGCGCGCGCTTTGGGCGAATACGGCTCCATTGTTTTTATCTCCGGTAATCTGCCCTTCCAGACGGAAATCGCGCCAACGCTCGTTGTCATGCGGTTGGATCAATTCGATTACACCGGAGCGATCGCCGTAGCCGTGGTGCTGATGATTTTTTCGTTCGGATTGCTGCTGACGCTCAATTCGCTGCAAGGTTGGGCGGCCAAATTCCAGGAACCATGAACACTTCGGCAGCCATCCCCTCGACGACAGCGTCCAAGCCGGCTCAGAGGCGCTCACGCGGTGCGATGCACTGGATTTTGGTGACCGTGGCGGTGCTTTTTTCGGCGGTGTTTCTGGTGTTGCCTTTGATTAACGTCTTTGCCCAGGCCCTGGCTGCGGGGCTTGGGCCTTACTGGCGGGCCTTGATTGATCCGGACACCATTTCTGCCATTCGCTTGACACTGATGATCGCGGCCATAAGCGTTCCTCTGAACGCTGTCTTCGGTGTGGCGGCGTCCTGGGCCATTGCCAAATTTGAATTTCGCGGCAAAACGTTTCTGCTCTCTCTCATTGATCTTCCGTTCTCCATTTCGCCGGTGGTGGCGGGTTTGCTTTTCGTGCTGCTCTTTGGCGCCAACGGCCTGCTCGGTCATTGGCTCGAAACGCATCACGTGAAAATTCTTTTCGCTTTGCCGGGTATGGTATTGGCCACAATTTTTGTGACTTTTCCGTATGTCGCGCGCGAATTGATTCCCATCATGCGAACTCAGGGACGAGAACAGGAGGAAGCGGCGCTGACCCTCGGCGCCAACGGCTGGAAAACGTTTTGGCACGTGACGCTGCCCTCGGTGAAATGGGGTTTGTTCTACGGCATCGTCCTCTGCAACGCCAGGGCCATGGGCGAATTCGGCGCCGTCGCCGTCGTTTCTGGCCACATCGCCGGCCAAACAGATACGTTGCCGCTGCGCGTGGATAAGCTGTATAATGAATTCGATCCCGTTGCGCCCTTTGCGGTGGCGACTTTGCTCGCGTTGCTCGCCGTGGCGACCATGCTTCTGAAGGCGCTTCTGGAATGGAAAACGCGGCATGAATCATGAGCATCGAACTTAAAAATGTCGTCAAGCATTTCGGGAAAGTGTCCGCCGTGGAAGACGTCAGCTTCACGGTCCCGGAAGGCGAACTGATTGCTTTGCTTGGCCCCAGCGGCAGCGGCAAAACCACAGTGCTGCGACTCATTGCCGGATTGGAGACTCCGGAAAGCGGGGGCATTTTTGTGCGTGGCATTCAGGTCAACGGCCTGCCTGTGCAGAAACGCAACATCGGTGTTGTTTTCCAAAGTTACGCGTTGTTCAAGCACATGACGGTTTTTGCGAACATCGCCTTTGGCTTGAAGATCAAGAAATGGCCTTCAAATCAGATTCAAGCCAGAGTCGATGAATTGGCCGCGTTGCTCGATCTTCAAGGACTTCTGCACCGCTATCCGCATCAATTGTCCGGTGGCCAGCGTCAGCGCGTCGCCATCGGCCGCGCCCTGGCGCCAGGACCAAACGTCCTGCTCCTGGACGAACCGTTTGCGGCTGTGGACGCGCAAATTCGCCAGGACCTGCGGCAATGGCTGGTACGGGTCCATCAAGATTTAAAGTTGACGATCATCTTTGTCACCCACGACCAGGAGGAGGCCATGGAAGTGTCCGACCGCATTATCATTTTTTCCAAAGGTCGCGTGGAACAAATCGGCTCGCCGCAGGAGGTGTATGAAAAGCCGATCAACGAATTTGTAGCGCGGTTCGTGGGTGTGATGAATGTCCTTGAGCTTGAGGTCAGCAGTGGGATGGCTCGACACAAAGAACTGGAATTTCCGGCGCACGGATTGGCTGATGGCCAAAAAATGCGCATCGGTTTCCGTCCGTATGCGGTGCAGGTTTCCGCGGACACCTCGTCCTATCGTTATCGAGCTGTCTTGCGCCGCACTTATTTTCTGGGCGTCATGTTGCGGCTGGAGATGGAACTTCCCAGCGGACTGCTCATTCGTTCCCGCATCAGCAAAGAGGATTACGCCCGTCTCGGTTTGGTTGACGAACAACCGGTTTCCTTTCAGATTCGTGCCTATCGCATCCTCTCCAGAGAGGGTGACCCGCTCGGCGCCGAAGTCGCGACTGCGCATGAAATGCAACCATGCCTGGGCGAGGGGATATAGGGTGACTTCGGGGCATTTCGACTCATCTCTCCTCCCCCGACGGCAACCTGTCAATTCACTGACACCAATGCCGCCGGCCCCCTCGATCGCTTCTACCGCGCCACGCTGCCCTGAGGGCGTGCCTCCCTTAGCCTGTAGATTCTGGGATATTCTGTACCCGATGGCGGACTTACGCTTTTGGCCGATGCACACGAATCCTAGTGTCGGTCGCCAGAACGAAGCATTTCGCCCAAGTTTCCACCTCTTGGTTTTGGAAAATGTCCCTTATACGCTTCGTCAAAGCGAAACTTAGGGATCTCAAGAATCTGACGTATATTAACAAATTGAATATCAGATAATTGAAAAAATGGTCGGGGCGGTGAGATTTGAACTCACGACCTTCTGAACCCCATTCAGACGCGCTACCAAGCTACGCTACGCCCCGACTCAACCGAATTCCATCCACGCCGCTCATTATTCCCGAGCCGCACCCGGTTATCAATATCTTTTGATGTCCTTTGATTAATATCGGTTTTCGGCTCCCAGCAGCACGCTGCGACGTGCTCCCGTTGTTTGGGGCAAATTGCCGGGTTTGCCCGTCATTCGGAGGAAAGCTAATAGCGCAAAGGCGGCTGGTTCGATGGCTTGCACGGGCCAGCCCAGGGCGTCGCTGGTGAGCACTTCTGTTTCGCCATGCGCACATTGTTTTGTAATGGCGGCGACCAAGGTGGGATTAGCTGCGCCCCCGCCGGCAAGAATCAGACATGCTGGCGGCGTCGGCAAATGAAGCCGGTAATTCAGGGCAATCGATCGCGCAGTAAATTCTGTCAGAGTCGCCACTTTGTCGTACGGGGCTAAACGCCGCATGTCGCGCATCACCAATTTGAAAAATGGTTCGCCGAACATTTCCCGCCCTGTGCTTTTGGGCGGTTTTCGACGGAAGTAGGCGTGGCCAAGCCAGCGGTCAATGAGGGGTTCGCATGGTGCGCCGCGCGCAGCCCATGATCCATTTTTATCCATCGTGAATTTGCCGCGCGACAAAGAGACCATCGCGAGATCGATCAGCACATTAGCCGGGCCAGTATCGAAAGCTAGCAAAGCGGGGCAGGAGCCATCGTTGCGCCAGTCTAGCGAAGTCACGTTGCTGATGCCGCCAAGATTATTGACACAAATGTGCTGGCCGCGCTGGGCGAAAACCCACTGATGAAACATGGTCGCCAGAGGCGCGCCTTGGCCGCCCGCAGCCATGTCAGCCGCGCGAAAATTGCTAATGACCGGCACGCGCAACTGCTCGACAAGGTAAGCCGGTTCGCCGAGTTGCAATGTGGCCGATCGGCGCTTGTCGGGATTGTGAAAAACGGTTTGGCCGTGAAGGCCAACGAGCGCGGGAGATTCGCTGCGCGAACGATTTGGCTGGACGGCATGACGGGCGAAGAATCGTCCCAAATCGTGATGCGCTTGCGCCAGTGGGTGGCTCTTCAATTCGCCTCGCGCCGCGGCATGGAGCGTTTGCCGCAAGGCGTCCGGAAATTGGGCCGACCAATGCGCGCGCAGAGTGATGCTGCCGTTTTTGACGCGGCACAGCGCATAATCGACGCCATCAATGCTGGTGCCCGACATGATGCCGAGGACAAGGCGTTCGTTCATAGTGTCGATTGAAAGTTGCCCATTGAGAATTGGCAATCGTCAATTAAATTGAAAACTCGACGGACATGGAGCCAAAGTAGCCAATGCGAAGAATTCAAACCAATTGTTTTAGCTGTTGCAGAAATGTTTTTGTCACTTTGACGGCCATCCTTTTGTGCATCCGCGTGGCGGCTGATGATGTGCCCGGCAAGTTGATGGAGGCTGAAACCAATTCGGATTTCGCCTATCAACGGCTGGCGCAATTGTGCGATACTTTCGGCCCGCGTTTCAGCGGCACGACCAATCTGGAATCCGCTCTGGATTGGATTCTGGCGCAGATGAGGAGTGACGGACTGGAAAATGTCCGTGGCGAGGAGGTCATGGTCCCGCATTGGGTGAGGGGCGCCGAGTCAGTGGAATTGTTGGAACCACGCGCGCGCCGGCTGCCGATGCTGGGCTTGGGCGGAAGCATCGCCACGCCGCCGGAAGGCATTACAGCGGAAGTCTTGGTCGTCAAGAGTTTCGCCGATTTGACAACGAGGAGTAATGAAGCAGCGGGCAAAATCGTCCTGTTCAATGTTCCTTTCACTACTTACGGCGAGACAGTGTCCATTCGCAGTCGCGGCGCGGTCGAAGCGGCCAAAGCTGGAGCGGTGGCCAGCCTGATTCGCTCGGTCACGCCGTTTTCCATGCAGACGCCGCACACCGGGGCGATGTCCTACAGCAACTCCGTGCGCAGAATTCCACATGCCGCCATTACCGTCGAAGACGCGGAAATGATGCAACGCATGCAGGATCGTGGACAAAAAATTGTTGTGCGCCTCAAAATGAGCGCGACGCAACTGCCCGATGCTCCATCAAGAAATGTCGTGGCCGAAGTCACCGGACGGGAAAAGCCGGACGAAATCGTTTTGGTTAGCGGGCATATCGATTCGTGGGATGTTGGACAAGGCGCGATGGATGACGGTGGCGGCGCGATGTCGGCCTGGGAGGCCGTCCGCATCATGCACACGCTGGGGTTGCGCGCGCGTCGCACGGTGCGCGTGGTGCTGTGGGTCAACGAAGAAAACGGCACCGCCGGCGCTCGTGGTTACGCCCGACTTCACGAGGCCGAATTGGCGAAACACGTCGTGGCCATCGAGTCCGACCGCGGCACTTTCAAGCCGGAAGGATTTTCGTTTGTGGGCGGTGGACTGGCCCGCATGATGATTGAGACACTAGCCGGGCCGCTGACCGGCCTTGGAGCGCGAAAAATTGTTAATAAAGGAAGCGACACCGATGTAGGCGTTTTGGCGAAGGCCAATGTTCCGACGTTGGCATTGTTGGACGACGAAACCAGGTATTTCTGGTATCATCATACCGACGCGGACACGATGGATAAGTTGAATCCGCGCGAATTGAGCGCCTGCGCCGCCGCGATGTGTGTGATGGCATGGCAAGTGGCCGATTCCCCTGAGCCTCTGCCGCGAGCCGAGAATGGAAAAGAAAAATCAGAGTGATGCCTTGAGGAATTCGGAGACATTGCTGGCTGGAATTTTGGAACCGGTCTTCGCCGTTCGCACCGAAATGGATCTTGGGGTGGGGGACACCGAAGGCGTCCGCCAAATGATTGATTGGTGTGCGAGCCACGGTCTGAACATTTTCCAAACCCTGCCCATCAACGAAACCAGGGACGACAACAGCCCTTACAACGCGATCAGTTCGATGGCCATCGAGCCCGCCACGATCGCGGTTTCACCCCGCGATTTGCCGGACCTGACGCCGGCGAAGTTCCAGGAATTGGCGCGACCGGAATTGCTCGCGGAATTGCGGCGAGGCCGCGTCAATTATCCCAAAATCAAGGCGCTCAAGCGCGCTTTGTTACAGGCGGCGTTCGACGCCTTTTTGCGGCGGCATTGGCGAAAGAAGAGCGCGCGGGCTGATGCGTTTCGTCAGTTCATGCTGCAAAATGCCACCTGGCTTTCCGACTACGCACTGTTTCGCACACTGATGGAGGAGAACGAAAGCCGCTCCGATTGGGAACGCTGGCCGGAGGAACATCGGACTCCGGCGCAAGCGCATTCGTGGCTGCTTTCCTGGCCGGAAAAACGCCGCGAAGAACTGGCGCAACGCCAGCTTTTCTTTTGTTATGTGCAATGGATTGCCTTTGGCCAATGGCAGGCGGTCAAGAGCTACGCCGGCCAGCGCCGCGTCTTTCTTATGGGTGACATTCCTTTCGGAGTGGCGCGTTGCAGCGCTGATGCCTGGGCTAATCGGGACATCTTTGATCTCGACTGGAGTGGGGGCGCGCCTCCTGAAGAGACATTTAAGGTGGATGCCTTCACAAAAAAATGGGGCCAAAATTGGGGAATTCCCAATTACCGTTGGGACGCCCTGCGCCGCCGCGACTTCGATTGGTGGCGCACTCGCATTGGCATTATCCGCCGCAATTTTCATCTTTACCGCATTGATCATGCGTTGGGCTTTTTCCGCATTTATTCTTTTCCGTGGACGCCCGACCACAACGCTGACTTTTTGGAATTGAGCGAAGCCCAGGCTGCCGCCAAAACAGGCGGACGCCTTCCGGGCTTCAAGGAATTCCCGGATGATACGCCGGAACACAGGGAGTTCAACCAACGCCAGGGCGAGGAACTCCTTCGCGTGATGCTGGAAGCGTCCGGGGACACCAGCGTTATCGCGGAAGATTTGGGTGTGGTGCCGGATTACGTGCCCTTGGCGTTGCGCAAGCTGGGCATCCCGGGCTTTCGCATTCCCACATTTGTTCGAGAGCAGGACGGCAGTTATAGCGATCCGGCGAAATATCCCCGATTGTCGTTCGTTCAACCAGCGACCCATGACCATCCGCCGTTGGCCGCGACTTGGGCCGAATGCTGGCACAACATTGAAACTCACCATAACGTGGCCGAAAATCGCCGCGAACTGCGGCAGATTATGGACTTTGTCGGAATGGCAGACGACCAGCCTCCGCGCGAATTTACGCCCGATCTGCATGAAGCTTATTTGCGGCGGGTGGCGCAATCCAATTCATGGCTCGCCGTGGTGATGATCACCGATGTCTTCGGCCAGACCGCCCGATTCAACACTCCCGGCGCCGTGAGCGAGGAAAATTGGTCCGTCCGCATGGAGCAGACCGTGAAGGAACTGGAGGAAAATCCGGTGCTACGAGGCAAGGCCGAAACATTCGCTCGGTTGATGCAGGAAGCGGGCAGGGGACTTGGCCATTTTCTGTAGCACTCGATAATGCCGAGTTCAACAGGGCGTTCATTCGAAAATCGAATAGAACGCCTTTTTTTATCTGGACAACTCGGCATTATCAGAGGCTTTGAAGGAACGTCAAAAGCTGGTCAGGTGTTCACGCAGAAGGAGTTTGGGATTGGGCAGCAACCGCTCCTGACCCGATGTCGTTTCCATAAAAGCTTTGCCTGCATGGAAGGGGAGGTTAAATTTCCGGCAAGTGAAAACCGAATTAGGCTGCGAC